>Ga0209212_1000374_pt1 | contig 88743 bp, 89 predicted proteins | sample RifGroC2_FD_183996 | JGI IMG/M metagenome (GOLD analysis project Ga0209212, IMG submission 183996) | Groundwater microbial communities from Rifle, Colorado, USA - Groundwater C2 (SPAdes) (version 2) | ecosystem: Environmental > Aquatic > Deep subsurface > Groundwater | place: Rifle, Colorado...
GAAGCTCGTCATGTCGCAAAAACGCAAGCGAAGTGTCGCAATCGCCGAAAGAAAAGTGCCGATTGTTTGGTCTATGAATTTTTGATAAAATGAGTTCGAGCTGTTTGATATAATGGCTCCATGAGTTCGACTTTGACCTCCGAAGTCTTGACGAAGGAGGTTTCTCACTCAGGGCTCAAAAAGAATTTTTTAGGCAGCTTTTACTCTTCTATTAAGTTTTCTCACAGCTCCACGCATTCTCTTTTTCAATGGTAGTTTCTTTATTTTCTTGGACATATTTCTAAAAATTTTTAATTGAATCCCAACCACTACCCACCGTTTTTAAGAGTGGGTAATGATTTTTAGTTTTCTTGTTATTAGAATGATCTTCTTTCTTCTCTAGGTTTCGCAATATTGACAACAATTGCACGACCATCGACTTCTTTACCACTCATTTCTAGGGCTTTTTGAGCACTTTCAGGAGTCGCAAAAGTTACGAAACCAAAACCTTTTGATTTTTGTGTTTCTCGATCCATGATGACAACTGCTTCTGTGACTTCACCGTATTGAGCAAATAATTCTTTTAAAGAATCATTATTGATTGACCAAGGCAAACTTCCGACGAAAATTTTATTTTTATCCATTATGTATAAACACCTCCTTTTTATCTTTGTGAAAGATGTCTACAGTATATCAGGTATAATGAATTAAAGCTTGAATATGAAGAATGTCTGTGTTTTTTGCTCCACTAATGAAGTTGATAAAAAATATATTGAAGTCACTGAACAGCTTGGGTCTTTGATGGCCGAAAATGAATTCAATCTTGTCTGGGGCGGAGGTAACCTGGGATTGATGAAAGTTATTTCCGATTCCGTTCAAAATAACGGAGGAAAAATATTTGGGGTGACCATTGAGTTTCTCAAAGACTATAGAAAAATGAACGCCAATGAAATGATAATCACTAAGGACTTTCACGAAAGAAAAAAATTACTTCTCAAAAAATCCGATGCTATTGTTCTTTTACCAGGGGGTTTAGGCTCTTTAGACGAAATTTCGGAAGTAATAGAGCTGAAAAAACATGATTTTCATCTTAAACCAGTTGTGGTCTTAAATACAGATAAATTTTATGAAGGTTTAAAAATCCAGCTGCACAGAATGGAAAAAGATGGTTTTTTAAACAAACCCCTTGATGAATTTTTATATTTTGCTGATACTCCCCAAAAGGCGATCGATTATATTAAAAAATCTTTTTTATAATATGTCAGTTTTTTTCATTATTAGTTTTTAATTAAATAATATGATGCGCTACTGGAACTACGACCTGGGCTATGGTATGAACCCGGGATTTTCGGTTTTGGGTTTTATTTTTCAGGTGCTTTTCTGGGGGCTTGTTATAATGTTGATTGTCAGGCTTTTCAGATCATCTCATTCATCTCATTGTTGCCATAACGATGAAATGGAAAAAGTTGAGGAAGATAAAAGTCTTGGAATCATTAAAGAGAGATACGCCAAGGGCGAAATTGATAAAAAAGAATTCGAACAACTGAAAAAAGACTTGAGTTAAGGGTTCGTCCGTCACGTTAAGCGGGACGGATACGACCCTTTATGCCGCATTGATATCGATTATGTTTTTAATTGATGCGGCCTAAATAGTGAGCGCCGAGGCTTTTGGGACGATTCAAAGCGGCTTGAGTGATTTGAAGCGCAATCTCAACTAAGTTAAGCACTTCAATTAATTGAAGTGAAATTCCAGTTTTTTCTTTTATATCCCCTATTTGCTTTTTACATCCTTCAAACTGTTTTAGTGCTTCAAGCATCTCACTTTTGCATCTCACAATCCCTACTTTCTCCCACATTGTTTTTTGAATATCAATTTTAAATTTTTTAATAGTATTAATATTTGTTTGATCGAGTTTAAATTTTTGGCTTTTGAATTGAAATTTTTGACCTGCCTGCCGGCAGGCAGGCTTTTGCTCTTTTGACTTTTGAATTTTTTTAAGGAATTCCCCGACTCTTTTCCCAAACACCACCCCCTCAAGTAGCGAGTTTGACGCTAACCGGTTGGCCCCATGTACTCCCGTCCTTGCCACCTCCCCTACTGCAAATAAATTTTTTATTGACGTTTTTCCATTAAGATCGGTGACAACTCCCCCACACTGATAATGAGCTGCCGGGGTAATCGGAACACGATCTTTTGTTAAATCATAACCATAAGTTTTTAGTCTTTTATAAATATTTGGAAGTTTTTTTATAATCTCTTTTTTATCAAGATGAGACATGGTTAAATAAACTTCAGATGATTTTTGTTTTTCAAAAATGGCCCGAGTCAGTTCATCACGTGGCAAAAGCTCGTCAACAAACCGATTGCCTTTTTTATCAACCAATTTTGCTCCCTCTCCACGTAACCGTTCGGATAACAAAAATAGCGGTGAAGTGCTACCTTTAAAAGCGGTCGGGTGAAACTGGACAAACTCAAGATCAGAAATTTTCACTCTTGATCTTGATGCAATTGCAACTCCATCTCCTGTGGCTACTTCCGGATTAGTTGTCCATTGGTAGACTTGACCGCTCCCTCCTGTTGCCAATATAATCGCTTTTGCAAAAAACGGAACGATTTTATTGTCTTCTGTCAAAACAAAAACTCCTTCACAATTATTTTCCTTAACGATTAAGTCTATCGCTAAAGAATTTTTAAAAGTTTTTATATTTTTATTTCCTGAAATTTTTTTAAGCAAAGTTTTTTCGATATCAGCTCCGGTAAAGTCGGTTGTGTGAAAAATTCTCGGCAAACGGTGACCGGCTTCAAGCGAAGGCTTTTTGTCAAATAAAACTCCCTGTTTTTTTAACCAATTAAGTGCTTCCCGGCTGTTTTTAACAAGAAGTGAGACGGCCTTTTTTTTATTATGAAAATCCCCAGACTTCATCGTATCTTCAATATGCCAGTCGGCCCGATCGCCCCCACCAATCATCGCCGCCATTCCGCCTTGGGCTAAATTAGTTGAGGAATCGGAGGGATTTTTTTTGGTAAAGATAGCGACGTTTCCTGCATTTCTTAAAGTAAGCGCAGTTGTCAATCCGGCAGCCCCCGAACCAACGATTATATAATCAAAGTTGTTTTTCATTTGATAAGAAGTATATAATAGTCGTGCTAAAAATAGTAATAAATTGTAATAATAAATAAAAGCGAGGCGCAAGCATTTTTCGTTAATCGCCAGGGGCCCCTTTAGGGGTGTGGCGGACGAAAAATGCTGAGCCGAGTTTTTAATATTTGTAATAAAAATATGAATAATCAAAAACTGGTTGAAGAAATTAAGAGATGGAAGAAAAAAAGAGGTGCTTTGATCATTGCTCACAATTATCAGATCCCTGCTATTCAAGACGTGGCTGATTTTGTTGGTGATTCACTTGAACTTTCAAAGTTAGCTGCTAAATCTTCTGAAAAACTGATCGTTTTCTGCGGTGTTCATTTTATGGCCGAATCAGCAGCTATTTTTTCCCCGGAAAAAACTGTTCTTATCCCAGATTTAGGCGCCGGATGCTCTCTGGCCGCCTCTATTGATGCTGATGAACTACGCCGTTGGAAAGCAAAATATCCAGGCGCTGTAGTTGTCAGTTATGTTAACACAACTGCCGAAGTCAAGGCTCTCTCTGACTACTGCTGCACTTCGACTAACGCCGTTGCCGTCGTTAATTCTATTCCAAAAAACAAACGAATTCTTTTCGTCCCTGATATGTTTTTGGGGGCTTACGTTCAAAAAATGACTGGCCGAGATTTAATAATTTATCCAGGAGAATGCCATGTCCATGCCCGCGTCCGCCCGGAAGATATCCTTAACAGGATGAAAGATAAACCCGAAGCCGATTTTCTCATCCATCCCGAATGCGGATGCGTTTCCAACTGCATGCATATGGTTGCTAACGGTGATATACCGGAAGAAAAAACTCATATTCTGTCAACCGGCGGAATGCTCAAACATGCAAAAGCATCGAAAAAAACTGACTTTATTGTGGCCACCGAAACCGGAATAATTCATCGTCTAGAAAAACAAAATCCAGGGAAAAATTTTGCCCCTCTACGCAACGATATGGTCTGTCAGTTTATGAAAATGATCACACTTCCTAAACTATTAAATTCATTGATCAACTTAGAATTTGAGGTTAAAGTACCAAAAGATATTGCCGAAAAAGCCAGGATACCGATTGAGAGGATGTTTGAGATAAACCAACTATAAATATTTGTCAGTTTGCGAGTTTAGAGAGTTTAACGAGTTTAATTAACTCGAAAATAAATAACTCGTTAAATAAAAAAATAAATAATAATGGATAAAATTATTAAACAATATTTTGACAAAAGTCACCTACTCACAGTTAAAAATAAAGTTTACTCTCAAACTTGCCTTGAACTTTTTGACTTTCAAATTAAAAACGATCTCGTCGAAAACGATGTTACTTCGAAAATTATTAGTGGAAAATATAAAGATTCAAAGGCCAGTATTATTGCCAAACAATCTGGAATTGTTGCCGGAATTGAGGAAGTTATTTATGTGATTAACAAAAAAACAAACTTAACGGTTAAACAAATTATTAAAGACGGAACAGAAATAAAAAATAAAGATTTACTAATGGAATTAACCGGCAACCCTTTGGAAATTTTGAAATTTGAAAGAACGATTTTAAACATTTTTCAGCGAATGTCCGGCATCGCCACCCTGACAAATTCCTTGATTACTAAAAATAATTTAAAGACTCCACTAGCCGCAACGAGAAAGACTTTATGGGGATTACTCGACAAAAAAGCCGTTTCTATTGGCGGCGGTCTTACCCACCGAATATCTCTTTCTGATGAAATTCTTATCAAAGATAACCATATAGATATTATTGCACGAAAACTCAAGGTTTCAAAGTTAGAAAGTTTGAAGGTTATAATGGAAAAAATAAATAACGACTCAACCAATAATCCTTTTGAAATTGAAGTTGAGTCGGAAAAAGAAGTCTATTTTCTTAATAATTTATATCAACGATCAAATATTCCTGCCCCGTTAATAATAATGCTTGATAATTTTAAGCCTTCTATTGCTGCAAAAACAATTAAAACAATCCGCGGACAAAAAGGTTCTTTAGAAATTTTTTTTGAACTCTCCGGAGGTATCACAGAAAACAATATTAAATATTTTGACCAGGTAGGAGCTGATATTATTTCTCTCGGTTCCCTAACTCATTCTTCCAAAGCCCTAGACATCTCACTTCAATTTATTTAAAAAATAATTTCTTGTTAAATGTTTACAAATTTGTTATAAGTATAGACTTTATTATTATGTCACATGAAGCAAATAAACAAATATTAACTCTTAGGCCAGGGGGTTCATTACGAGAATCATTATTCTCAGAAGAACAAAAATTACAACAATGGTTTAAGAATCTAGGTAATTTATTAAAGACTCATCCGAGTGATGATGAATTCAAAAGAGAACTAAATATAGACGACCCAAAAAGCATGTGGAATACTCGACCTTTGTTTTTAAAAAAACTTGATTTAGTTCCCCAATTTTGGCTTCATACCGAAAACGTTGGCTTACATATTTATCACGTCGCCATGAATCTTAATACAGAAAAAATTATTAACAAATCAGTTGTTAGAGCAGCTACTTTATTACATGATAATGGCAAAAGAAATGACCCGACTAACCATAATCATCCCCTTGACTCAGCTCAAGAAGCCGAAAAATACTTAAAATGGATGGATTTCAATAAAAAAGAGATTGAGCTATGTCTTCATTTGATTGCTAATCACGATTTTTTAGGAAAAATTGTGAATCTTCAAGCAAAAGAAACTATCGACGATGTTATAAAAATTTGCCCGACACTGGAAATACTTAACTGCCTTTTGGTTTTCACCATTGCTGATATAGGATCAATCGAAGGTCTTATTAAAATCAGGCCAAATATTTTGAATGATATCATTAGTGTTTATGTGAAAGCAAAAAGCAAATTGCTTTCATCTTTACCTCATCCAACTGACGCGATTGTATGGCATAAAATGCCGATTTAATTTGCTATAATAACCCAATATGCATTTGCCTGTCATTGGAAAGCTGATAATTTCTTTATTCTTGGGAATGGCGATTGGACTGGAGCGAGAATCGTATGAGCTACAGATAGATAAAACCAAAAGAAGTGGTGTGGGCAGTCTCGGAATAAGAAGTTTTGCCCTAATCACAACTTTGGGAACCGTCTCTACTATTTTATTTCAATCATATTTCTATCTATTTCTAATTATTTCTTCAACATTTTGTCTTTTGTTAATCGCCTACTATATCCTAGGTAGTTTATTTACAAAAGATAACGGTCTAACGACCGAGCTGGCAATCTTATGGAGCTATTTGATCGGCATATTTGTGGGCTTAAATATCTTTCCAATTCAACTGATCATCGCCATGACAGTTATTTTAATGCTGATTCTTTCTCTGAAACAAAAAATAAAATTATTTGTGGCCGGCATAAAACAGTTCGAGTTAGAATCATTCATCAGCTACGCCATTATTGCCTTGGTCGTACTCCCCTTTTTGCCTAACACTGGATATTTTTTAAAAGATATTCCCTTCTTGAAAAGTATTTTGTCTGCCTTTCAGATTAACTTTGATAAATTTTTGAATCTTGAGATTATTAATCCTTTTAGTCTTTGGAAGGTTGTAGCCTTGATTACCGGAGTTGAGATCGCCGGATACTTTCTTGAAAAAACTATTGGTCAAAAAAAGGGTTGGCTACTGACTAGTATTGCTGGTGGTTTTATTTCTTCAACTTCGACCACTCAATCTCTGGCTCAAAAAAGTAAACACACGAAAAATACTAATCGGCTAATTTCTGCGGCAATTTTCTCAAATTTCTCCAGCTTTATTCAACTGTTTATTTTAATCGCTTCTGTCAATCTAATATTTTTATCAAAAAATTTGATTTATATTTTTTCAATTTCAGTGACGGCCTGTGTTCTAGGTTTTTATTTTCTAAAGAAAGAAGATAAAAAATCGGAGAACCTTGTTGAAACGAAAGAAAATCTAAAAAAAGATAAGTTATTTTCGTTGATCCCGGCCTTAAAATTTACCCTTCTATTTTTATTTATAAAAATCGCCACTAAGTTTTCTTTAATAATATTTGGTAATAATGGTTTTATAATAAGCACGATTTTTGGAGCAGTCACAGGGCTTGATGCGGTCACTATCAACACAGCCGAACTGGCCGGAAAAACTATTAACTATCAAACTGGAGTCATAACTTTGATATTGGCTAATGCTGTTAATTTACTTTCAAAATCAGGCTATGCATTTGCTCAAGGCAGCTTTCCATTTGCCAAAAAGTTTTTTATCAGTGTCATTATTATTATCGCCTTCAGCTTTCTTGGAATGATTCCTTTCATCAGATAAATTTGTATAATGTATATTATCAGTTTCAAATACATATGAAACTTATAGGCAGACTTTTCTTGACCGTCTTTCTTTTTATAATTGCAACAATTGTTTTCGGTCTCGGATACATGGGTTATATTCCAACCATTGCTAATTTATTAGGAACAAACAAACCAAAAGATCTTGGGATACGATTTACCGAGCAAGACCGCGTTGAAGCTCATGCAAAGAGCGGAGTTGAGTATGGCACTCTCCCCGCCACCACTTCTGATGAGTTAAGTATTCAACGATTTGGAAAACACAATGTTGATACCATCTGGACTTCCGCTCAGGCTTCAGCCCTGATGAATAACCGGCCTTGGAAATTTTGGCCATATCAAAATGTTCAGGTAAAATTTAATGCCGACGGATCAGCTGAAGTTTCGGGTGGGCTAAATAAAGCCGTTGTTCCAAATTACGCAGCTGCGATCGGTATTCCTAAGGTGGCTGTTGAATTCGCGATGAAACTGTTGCCGCCCAACCCGGTTTTTTATCTGAAGATGAAAGCTTCGCTCAAAGATAATCAAATAGAAACTTTTGAACCTCAGACCTTTCAGCTCAATCAAATTCCTTTACCTGTTAACGCATTTTTATCTTTTAATCCTCGTCTCATTGGGGAAGTCAATGCCCAATTTTCAGCTAATATGTTGAGTGATTTAGTTAAAGTAAAAAATAAACGAAGTTTGATCATCGGCTATATTAATGACCGTCTTTCCGGATACAGCAGTTTCTTTTATGCCAAAGAGTCTAGGATTTTGGAAAATAAGTTGATTTACAAGGGAACTTTGGCAGATCAGGAAGCGACGGTGAGGTGAGGAGACAAACAAAACGCGCCGGGCCCTCGGAAAATTTCTTTGGACTCGGCGGCGTATAAGTCTAGGATAGATAATTAAATCTATCCTATAATTAAACATTAAAGGATATATTTTTGTTTGTCAAGCGCATTTTAAAATTTGATCTTTGTCATTCCCGCGGAGGCGGGAATCCAAGCTAAATATACTTCTTTAAAAAATGTGATTATAGTCTGGATCCCCTCCTTCGAGGGGATGACACAAAGAACCTATATAAAATTATAAACGGTATGAGGCCTTATTTAAACGAAGAACTAACCGCGAAGTAAGAAACAATCGCCGCAGACACAATTACATTTAACGATTTATTAATCCCCCACATCGGAATTTCAACAATTGTATCTACTAATTTAAGCGTCTCCTCCGTTATTCCGTATGTTTCATTTCCAAGTATTAATGCCACTGGACTTGTGTAATCAGCTTTTGTGTAAGGAACTGAATTTTTCGCCTGCTCAACAGCAATGATTTTTATCTTTGATCTTTGATCTTTGATCTTTGATCTCAAATCTGCGACTGCTTCAGAAGCAGATTTGCAGTATTCCCATGGAACAACCTTATATGTTCCGATTGATGCTTTTTTTATTTTTGAATTAGGTGGGATTTCACTTTCTCCACAAATATATATCTTTTCTATCGCCAATGCATCAGCAAGTCGAAACAGTCCGCCGATATTATATGTGTCATAGATATTTTCTAAAATAAAATATATTGGTTGGCGTTTAAGTGTCTTCAATTTTTCTGCAATATCTTCTTCTTTAACATCTCGTAACTCTTTAGCGTTTAATTTCATACGATATTATAAATTATTTATTTTCTATTTAGCGAGTTTAGAGAGTTTTGCGAGTTTGTTTTAACTCGTCAACTCGTTAAACTCGTAATAAATTAATCGCTAATTCTTTATTATATAACCTATAGTTGACATTTGATTAACCTTATAGTATAATGCCTTGTTATGAAAAAAATATTTGCTTTGCTTGCGATTGTTTTTTCACTTCTTGCCGTTACAGTTTCCGTTTCAGCCAGTTGTGGCGGACAGTACGAATCCCCTTGTCAATCTTATTCAATGTTAGTTGATAAAATGGTCGCCAAACCAGGAACTTCTGAATATGTTGATAACCTTTCCGTTTCCGATCCCCGTTATAAACCAAGTGAATTCGTCATGTTTAAAGTGACAATAAAAAATACGTCTACTACCACTTTTGGTGGAATGACCGCCAAAGATTTTGTTCCAGCCTATCTAACTCCGATTGAGGGGCCTGGAACGTTTGATTCAACTTCGAGAATAATTTCTTGGGATGCCGGAGCTTTTGCTGTTGATGAACAAAAGACTTATTACTTTAAAATGCAGATTAATGCGCAGGCTAATCTCCCAGCTGATCAAGGTTTGTTTTGCTTAGTCAATAAAGCTCAGGCTTGGTCAAATACCACAACTGACGACGATTCATCTCAGTTTTGTATCGAAAAACAGGTTGCCGCTCCTCCTAAAGTCCCTTCCGCTGGACCAGAGATGGGATTATTGCTTTTCACAGGTGAAATTTTAGCCTTAGGAACTGGAATATATATGAATTATAAATTGAGAGGTAATAAATAATATGGCACCACCAGTAGGAGAAAGAGTAAAAATCGGACCACTTCAAGCACTTGCAGTTATTGGCCTTGGCGGTGTTGGAGTAGTTGGAACTTTTTGGGTTGCAAATAAATTAGGTATTGATTTAACAAAAATTGGTTCTCAAAATCTAGAACCTGGTACTCCTGTTCCGACTTTTTTAAACACACCAACACTAACTCCTACCCCAATGTCTGAACCTAGTATTACACCAACACCTACTTATTTTATTGAGCCAACTCCTATTGTTGATAGGGCTTATGACTGGAAATATTTTTGGCCTGATCAAGATTATGAAGCGGCTACAATGTTCGGCGGAAACGCTACTGATTGGAAAGTAAGTTCTGATTGGTCAGGTAATAAGAAAGCTCTTTCTTTATTTTATAAGGATGATTATTATCCAAGAGAATGGAAACCAACCAATGCTGAAAATCCACCTTACTTTTGGCCTAAAAACCAGGCAGACGCAGTCAAATATTTTTTTCCTAGTGCTTTTGGAAATGATGATCCTAAAAAAAACCTTGATCCAAAATGGATGCGCCAAAATCAGTACGGCGGTTGGGAATTAATGCAGGATCATTGGTTAGATGGATATCCAGTTGATATGCAAGCAATCATACACCCAGGTGTCGTTGCCGAGGGTTACACTGTTCATGGAGATGATTTTGCTGAAAATGATAGAAATTTTGTAGCATTTGGTGGAATAAATGATGGACTAAACGGTGGAATCGCTCTTCCTGTAGTTAATGGCCAAGGTATGACTTTATGGATGCCAGGAACAGATCCAAATAAAATTGGGATAGAAGGAAAACCGTATAATATTCCTTATTACAAAGGTAAAAATGGCGAACAATTAGGACCAAATGCAATCAATTTTACACCAATTTACCCAGCCCCAGGATTTGAATAAGATATCTTATAGTAGTATCTTTTTAGCTTCGAATGTGGTATAATGTCACCACATGAAATATCTTATAGAAAAATATAACCGCCAGGATAGTTTGATCCTCATATCCTCTTATCCGGAAAAAAATACTCGCTATAGCGAGAAAGTCTGTGCCGTTGGAGGATTTACAAAAAACATCACTGATAATCTAAAAGATCATAAAATCATCTTTACCACGAAGTTGGGATATAAAAAAGACCAGATCTATGAAGAGAAAAACAGTCTTATCTACCGATTATTTAAAAGAAATGACTTAAATTCTTTCATAAAGCTATTTTTAGCTATTAAAAAATTTACCAACGTAAAAAAGGTTTTGATTCAGTTTGAGTTTTCTTCTTTTGGTGACATATATACGACCGTACTCTTCCCCATCTTGCTCTTAAGCCTTAAGCTATTAGGTAAAAAGGTCTATTTTGTATTCCACCAAGTGATATTTGATCTTAATAACCTGACTGAGTACTTAGGTTGGGAGAAAAATGATTGGCGACTCCCCTATTTTAATTTTTTCCTAAAGCTTTTTTATCAAACGAATGTTGTTCTCTCGGAAAAAACAATCGTTCTTGAAGAGGAATTTAAGCAAAGATTACTAAAAATAAGTGCTCAACCCAATAAAATAATCGTTATCCCTCATGGAGTTGATACAAAATTAAAGATCATTAATCAAAAACTGGCTAAGAACAAACTTAAAATAGAAAATAAACCGACTGTTCTTTATTTTGGTTATCTTACCTGGTACAAAGGGGCTGATTTAATGATCGAGATTGCCAAAGCAAACAAAAACATTAATTTTATAATCGCTGGTGGACCTTCCTTTACTCAAAGGAATAAATCTCATTACCAAAAGTATCTGAAAAAGTTTAGTAATCTACCAAAAAATTTAAAGATAACAGGTTTTGTCAAAGAAAGACAAATTCCTCTATATTTTTCTGTCTCAGATTTGATCATCCTCCCCTACCGATCTATGATTTCCTCGTCTGGACCTTTATCTTTGGCTTTCAGTTTTGAAAAGCCAATGATCTTGTCAAATAAACTTAAATCTTATTTAAAATCTAAAGATTTTAATAAAAATCTGAAAAATATCGGCTTAAATGAAAAATATATGTTTAAAGACTTTGAGAAAAATAAAAGAATTAACCTTAATAAGGTTATTATTTCAAAATTAATTCAGTTTTCTAGATCAATGAAAGCTATTCGTGACTATAAAAAAATCTCAAACCAGTACTTAAATACCTTACAATAAAGATATGAAGAATTTTTTTAAAAAAAACTTGCTTATAATAGCAATATACTTTTTTATCTTTTTATTACTTATTTATACCGGAAGAAACTTGCGTTTATATATCGATGATAATGTGATGATTTTTCCAGTTGTATTAAAATCAATATTTTCCCATTTTATTCAATTTAATTACGACCAAGGCTTTTCGCGGCCTTTTGCACTTATTTCATATTATTTTATATACTCAATTTTCACTTTTTCACCATTTATTGCACACTCAATTTTAATATTATTACATACAATCAATGCGGGTTTACTTTTTAGGATTCTAAAAAAATTCAACACACATAGTAAACTTTCTCTCTTGATATCATTAGTTTTTTTATCGTTTCCATTTGCTACCGAACTGTTTTATTTTTTAGCAAATATCCACGGAATAATTGTTATTTTTTTATTTTTAATTCAAATTGAGATTTTGAATTCAAGTTTGGGATTAAATAAAAAAATCGTTTTAATTTTTTTATTAACACTTATCTCTGTGTTTACCTATGAATTAACATTTTTTCTTTGGATTCCCTTAACTTATGCTCTATTTAATCAATCAAAAAATAAAAAAAGCTCATTTTTATACCTCTCACTTTTTATCCTGCCTAATTTTTTGTATTTATTATTTTCAAAGATAATTTTTCCACCTCACATATTGAATCCAAGATCTGCTTCAATAAACCTCTTTACTCTAAAAAATAACTTTGTAAATCTATTAGAAAATATAAAATATTTATTTTTTAATAAAGATTCGTGGTTAAATTTTTGGCAACAAAATTTTAAGGACGGATTAGTAATCTCAAACAATACATTACTGTTAAAAATAATTTTGATTATTTTTATTTGTTTGCTATGTAATTATTTAGTGAGGAAAAATCATAGAATTATTTCCTACATAAATGAAAAAAATTCAGTCATATTCTGGGGTCTTTTATTTTTATTTAGTTTACTACCACTACTCTTTGTTGAAGGATTCAATTTTCCATTTCGTGCGTTATTTATGCCATCAATTTTATTTTTTATATTTATCATCATGATTTTAAATTTATTCGTTCCTAAACTACAAAACAATCAACCTTTTCTATTCTTAATGATGGCAATAGTATGTTTTTTTGTAATAATTGACGTAGGAATTGCAGATAAATATAACAAACAAATAACTTTTGATGAGAGTTTAACAAAAAGCATTAAACAAACAATACGATCAGTAGGATTTAGTGATCAATATCCTACTTATTTAATTATTAATAACTTACCGCATTCTATTGTTTACAAAAAGTTTTTGCAAGGTGATCATATACTATCTTGTTACAACTACTATTGGTGCGCTCAAGCTTCCTTAAACATGATTACTGGTGTTGTAAAAGATATTGGAATTAAATTTGTCGATGAATCGTTTTCTTCAAAAACCGAACTTCCTTATAGAGAATTCATTAATAAAAGGCCACTGACAATTATGAGTTTTACGGATAATCAAAGTTGTTTAACGGGAGAATGTTTAAAAGTTGAAGCAGTTTATCAAAAACCATACTAATGTTTAAAAAAATAGTTACAAAATATAAATACCAGATTTTATTGACGATAATCGTCGGGGTATTGTTTTGGGTAAACTATCAATCAGGAACATATTTATCAGGGTGGGATAATCTGCAGACGGAGCTTAACCCGTGGCTAGCCGTAAAGCGGGCGTTTTTTAGTGTCTGGGAAGAGTACCAGAGTTTTGGGTTGACTGCAGGAATGGCCCATGCGGCTGATCTTCCAAGAGCGATTTTTCTTTTGATCATGTCTTTTTTAATTCCGCAAGACTTGATCCGGTATTTTTATCATTTTTTGATGTTACTTCTGGGGGGGTTAGGGGCCATGAAGTTAATTATTGGTCTGGATCCCCGCCGGAGCCTGTCCCCGAATGGGGGCGGGGATGACAACAATGATATTTTTGCTTTTTTTGGCGCTTTATTTTATATATTTAATCTGGGCACTGTCCAGATCTTTTATCTTCCATATGAGGCCTTTTCTACATTTTTTGCCTTGCTACCCTGGGGAATATGGATTTTCTCAAAATTACTTAGCAATGGAACAATAAAACAATCAAACAATTGGAAACTCTTTTTTCTAATTAACTTACTAGGCACACCCGCTTTTTATGCTCAACAGCTTTTTATTGTATATTTATTAATTCTTTTCTCTTTTTCCATACCTTACCTCGTTCGCAACTGTAACAACTCTTGGACGGCCGTATCAAAGTTGTTACTTTTATTTTGTTCAATTTTAATTATTAACTCTTTCTGGCTATTTCCACAATTATATTTTTTGAAAACAAATGGCTCAGTTGTGACTGAAGCTAAAAACAACACCCTATCAACCGAAAATGTCTTTTATCAGAACTACGAAAAAGCTACACTTAATAACTTTCTACGTTTAGAAGGTTTTTACTTTGACTTGAAAGGAAAAAACAATACTTTTCTTTTTTCCCCTTGGAAAGATCATTTTAATGGAACTTTAGGATTACTTCCATATGCTTTTGCTGGATTGATGATTTTAGGTTTATTAAAATCTGTTAAAGAGAAAGAATTTAGTTTTTTATTTATTTTTTTACTTTGCGCCACTGGGTTACTTTTGGCAACCCCACCTTTTTCGTGGGTTAATGAGCTAATCAGACAGATACCAGTTATCAATCAAATCTTTCGATCTCCATTCACAAAATTCATTATTCCTTACTCGCTAGTATATAGTTTTTTTGTCGCTAAAGGACTCCAAACACTGGTCCCGACTCAGTCGGGAGACACAAAAAACAGAAATTTGTTTATTTGTTTATTTGTTTATTTGTTTATTTTCTTTTACTCTCTCCCCTCTTTTCAAGGTTATTTCTTTTCTCCAGAAATGAAAGTAAGGATTCCCAATGATTATCAGTCAGTTATTAACTATTTTAAAACTGAGGGTAAAAACAGTCGAATTACTCTACTTCCTGACTATACTTTTTGGGGTTGGTTTTTTAATAAATGGGGATATAACGGATCAGGATTTCTATGGTATGGAATTGAACAACCAATTATATCTCGCACTTTTGATGTCTGGAGTAAATCCTCGGAAAGCTATTTCTGGGAATCCAAAACAGCGTTTGAAGCTGAAGATATAAATAAATTGATAAATGTTTTTGATAAATATCAAATAGATTATTTATTATTGGATAAATCTTTAGTCCCGGTTGTATCTAGTTACAAAGCCTTGCAGTATGATCGCATTAATGAACTTCTTTTAAAAAGCACTAACATTACTCCTATTTTTAGTGGAGAAAATATTTTTCTTTACAAAATCAATCACCAATATATTATAAAAAACTATGTCAGTTTAGCCTCGAATTTAGTTAACATTACTCCTCAAATCAACGTTACTAATGACGATCAAGCATTTCTAGAAAATGGTTTTTATAGTACTAATCAAAATATTGAACCTGATATTTTTTATCCTTTTTTAAGCCTAACTAGTCAACTAAGTTCCAAAGATAAAAACTGGCAGATTAGTGAAGATGATGATTATTTTTATTTAACAACCCAATTAAATTTTGAAATTAACAACTTTGAATTATTTCTTAATAATGCATATGAAGAAACTATTTTTATAAACAATGAGCCGATTAAAGTTTTCATAAAAATTGAGCCATTAATTCAAGGTAATAACTTAACTGTAAAAATTGAAAAAAAAGTTATCAAAAATTATGATATTAACTTAGACCAAACAACTGATTTTGGCTTTACTGACAATACTCTTTCTCAAAATATTAGTTATCTTTTGAAGATAAAATCATCTAACAGCCAAGGACTTCCGTTATTTTTTTATATTGTAGATGAAACTAAAAAACAAAGTTATTTGGAAGACCGTTTAGACAAATCTATAAATTATATTGTCATCCAACCAAGATACAGTCAAGGACTAGGATATACTTTTGCTTTTCAAAATAAATCTTTTAAAAATTTATCCGCTTTGAATAATCTTAAAGAACTATCTCTCTATCTTTTTCCCTACCAATCTCTCAAAGAAATGAAGTTTGTTAAAAATGGTTTTAATAAACCGGAAACTGTTTTTTCCAATAATTTTGAAGTAAACAAAATGAATTATTTTACTTATCAAGTAATTCTTCCCTATTCCCTAGTCACTAGTCCCTATTCCCTAGTTCTTTTCCAATCCTACTCCCCCGGCTGGATTGCTTTTCAGAATGGAAAGCTACTTGAGCACATCAAAGTCAACAACTGGGCAAATGGCTGGAAGCTGGGCGACCAACTAACCCCTAATCCCTATTCCCTAGTCACTATTATCTTCTGGCCGCAGTATCTGGAGTTTGTGGGGTTTGGGTTGATGATAGCCACTTTTATTTACATATTTTTCAAGAAAGAATAAACAGAGTTTTGTTTTCTTTTATAAGAGACTTTAATTTTTCAGAAACGTTCAATTCTTTTGGTAAAATGCCTAATTTTTTCTCATATAAGATAATCTCTCACAACAACAAGGTACTTTTTTTCAATTTAAAAAATCTCGCAATCTCTTTATCTTTTTTTTATCTAACACTACTCCTGTCCATTTTCTTCTTCCGTCAATTCTTGTGTTTATCTCGCAATGACCATTACCAATATCAATCACTAATAATTGTTGCCCACAGTCACAATTACATTTGAAAAATAATTCATTCTCTTTCTCCTTTTTTCCTATTTTTTTTACTTTAACTTTTCTCATAAATTTTTCAAAATAATAACAACTCTTGAACGGCCGTTTCAATGTTGTTACTACGCTTTTAATTATTGAGGTTAAAGTGAGTTTTCAGCTGATTTTCGTGTTCTAATTTTTCGGCAATAATATAATTTATGTACTTTCCGCCTTCAACTATTTTTTTGATTAAACTAATCTCCTTTTCACATTCATAGGGAAAAACATAGACACTCTGATTATAAGGATAAAACCCGATTTCTTTTAAAAATCTCCTTAAATAATCTCGTTTATTTCTTTCTTCTTCAGGGACGTCAAAAACAACTAAAAACCACCTTCCTTGCCAGTTTTTTTTCTTCTTTAAATTTAATATTTCTTTCAAAGAATATTTAAGAATCGAGACGTTGTCTTTGTTCTTAACAGCTACATAAACCTCATTCCCCTTTCTTTTTATTTGAATTAATTCTTTTTTTTCTAATTGTTTGAGTACTCTTTGAACTTTTTTCTTTGGAATTTTAACGCCTTTTATTTCTTCAATAATTCCCAGAATGCTGCCTAAAATTATTGGAAAATTAGGTGTAAACAAAACACTCCCACCTAACACTGCCCCAATTCCAAGTGCGGCTAACACATATTGTTTTAATTCATTTGGTTTATATTTTTTTTCCTTTTTATCTTTTTTTGCTTTCATAATAATTGAATTTGTATACAACTCTTGCTCGGCCGTTTACAAGTGGTTACATCATCGGGAAAATTCAGAAGAAAAATTTTAAAAACTACAAATCCTTTATTAAACTCCCTACTTTAATCTTCAGGATTTTGGCTACTCGATGAAGAAATCTGACTGATGGATTGGCTTTTCCCTCTTCAACTTCGGCGAGATAACTGCGGTCAACGTCGGAAAGAATAGCTACTTGCTGTTGAGATAGTTTGAGTTTTTTTCGATAAGATATAATACTCTCGCCCAATCTCTTGTAATAAAAATTTCCGCGAACCATGGAGCAATAATATTGGAATCAAAATCCAAAAGCAGTAGGTTATAACCTACAAAACACATACTTTAGATTGATATGACAAAATAATTTGTTCAATATACCACATTTTTATATAAAATTATATTCCTCTTAATAGATCGCATATCTTTATTTTTAAAACGCGGCAGATTTTGTTAAGAATTCTAAGCGAGGGGTTTGCCAACCCCTTTTCTATTTTGAAAAGATATGATCGATTAATGTCACAAAGGAGACATAACTGTTCTTGCGTCAGTCTCCTTTTTTCTCGCAGACGAGAAATAGCTTTTCCCAAATTGTTGTAGAAAAAATTTCTGCGCATGCTGAAAGACAGCTTAATAAAATTAAAATTGGCTGTCAATCGCTTATAACCTACAAAAATGGTATTTTAGATTGTTAGAAAAGGATTATTTTGACGATATAGGTGTGTGTTATAATAATCATCTATGAAGCTGTCAATAGGAATCGTTGGACTTCCAAACGTCGGCAAAAGTACTCTTTTCAATGCATTACTCAAAAAACAAGTAGCCAACGTCGCAAACTACCCCTTCTGCACTATCGAACCAAACGTCGGAATTATCGAAGTGCCCGATGAAAGGCTCCCTATCCTCGCAAAGATCGTAAATACAGCTAAAATAGTTCCGGCTGTGATTGAATTTTATGATATTGCCGGACTTGTAAAAGGGGCTTCGACTGGAGAAGGTTTAGGAAATAAATTTTTATCCCATATTCGAGAAGTGGAAGCGATTGTTCACGTTGTCCGACTTTTTGAAGATGGTAATGTTATTCATGTTTCCGATAAAATTAATCCGAATGAAGATTTACAAACTATTGAAAATGAATTAATATTGGCAGATTTGGAAACGCTTTCAAAACAATCGAGCAATGAAACAATTGAACAATTAAAAATCCAACTTGACAAAGGAAACCCTGCCCGAAATGTTAATTTAACCGATGAAGAAAAAATTGCCATTAAACCTTTGAATTTGTTGACGATCAAACCAGTTATTTACGTCTTCAACGTCTCGGAAACCCAACTGCAAAATCTCACAGAAATAGTCCACCCTAAGGGTGTCCAAGCTCATCTTTATCTGTGTGCTAAATTGGAAACTGATATTGTTGCCCTAGACTTACCCGATCAAAAGGAATATTTAAAACAATATGGACTCGAACAATCTGGACTAAACCGACTGATTAAAAAATCTTATGAAACTTTAGGATTGATTTCATTTTTAACTGCGGGAACTTTGGAAGCTCGGGCCTGGACAATTAAAAAAGGCTGGCTGGCTCCGCAAGCCGCTGGAACAATCCACACTGATTTTGAGAAAAAATTTATCAAAGCCGATGTTATTCCCTATCAAAAATTTGTTGAAGCCAATGGTTGGGTGAAAGCGCGAGAAACAGGATTGGTACAGACAGTTGGAAAAGATTATGTGATGAAGGACGATGAGGTCGTGGAATTCAAGATAGGAGCCTAGTTCTCCATTTAATATATATCACCCAATATCGAATTGCAGAAAAAAGACTAAATACAAATCCCGGAAATCCATCCATGAATCCTTTATGACGGAAGTACATCAGGAAGAATGTTGAAAATGGTTTCCAAATAAAATAATTAAAAAAATTAAGATTTGTCCCCTTTGGCATCCTCTCAACTTCTGCAGTTGTATACCTATCCCAACGAAGCAAATAACGGGAAAAGTCCGGGTCCGCATAATGCAGAAGAGGATTCTTTAAAAATCCAATTTTCAATTTACAATTTTCATTTTTCAATGAATTTTCAATGTTTAAATTTTCAATTATCTCAACGTTTTCGTGTACATCCTTACAGGGAAATCTGACGTAACCATTACGATAAAGCCTGATTGTATAGTCCGGATACTGTCCGCCTTTCATCAAAAATCCTGACAAAAACCAATTTTTACGGGGAATGTTGTAGGCGACGATAGAATTGGATGAAATCGGATTTAATCGGATAGAATCAGTTTCTTTCTGACTGATTTTATCTGATTCTATCTGATTGTATCTGATTATATCTTTAATTTCTTGCTTAAGTTCTTGTGTCAATTCCTCATCTGCGTCCAATTGTAAAATCCACTCCCCCGTTGCCGCTTCAATCGCCTTTTGTTTATTTTTATGAAACATTACTGGGTTATCAGAGTTGATAATCTTGACTTTTTTGCCGTAAGATTTGGCGATTTCGATCGTTTTATCAGTTGACCCGCCATCAACAATTATCACCTCGTCAACGATGTCAATTATCGAGTCGAGTGGATAATGTAAGTTCTTTTCTTCGTTATAGACAGCGAGGCAAAGTGAAAGTTTCATCCCTTTATTATATAATAATTCCATGTTAAAAATCGTCACAGTGCCAGCAACTGTTCTAACTCAACCAACAAAAACTGTCCCTAAGGTCGATGAAAAAATTAAGAAAATTGTTTCTGAAATGGAAAAAGTTTTGATCGCTCAAGATGATCCGCCCGGCGTTGGTCTTGCCGCTAATCAAGTTGGACTAAATCTTTCAATATTTATCATTAAACCAACTGAAAAAACAAAGACAAAGGTGTTTATAAATCCGAAGATAATAAAACAGATAAAACCAGATGAAATCAGACAGAGCCAGATGAAATTAGATAAATCTAATTCTATCCGATTAAATCCGATTAAATCCGATTCTATCAAGAAAAATAAGAAAGTGAAATTGGAAGGTTGTCTCTCCATTCCCCGCATTTGGGGACCGGTTAAACGTCGAAATCGAGTTTTTCTTAAATATCAGGATTTAACCGGAAAAGAATATCTAAAATGGTTTACCAGTTTTGAGGCAATTATTATTCAACATGAAATGGATCATCTAAATGGAGTCGTTTTCACACAAAGATCAATCGAGCAGAAAGGACAAATATATAGAGAAGAAGGAGATGAGTTAGTTAAAATCGAATACTAATTTCTAATTAACCTAATTGATCTAATTTCTAAAAAATGACCAAGTATCCAATTGGAAGAATTAAAAAATTGGGGTTTATTTAGGTCAATTAGACTAATTAGGTAATTAGGTCAATTTAACAATTATGAGGTCTTCTTTGCAGCTCTTACTTTCTTCTCTTTTTCTTTTGACCTAACTGATTCAACCGACTTGACAGTTTTAACCGATTTTAACTGTAGGAATGGCTTCTTTCCATCAACCATATCTTTTCGAATTCTTTTCAAACACTTAGCACACAATCTTATTCTGATAGTTTTTCCTTTTTCAATTATGCTTAAACGGACAAGATTTGCTTTGAAAATACGTTGAGTTTTTGGAGCTCTTTTCTTCCATCGTCCTCCGGCAACACCTCGATGATGAGTGTGGGACCTGCCGTATAATAAAGTTTTTTCACAATGATAACATTTAACCATAGGATTTTTATGATATCATAATAGAATTACAAAAACAATATGATTTCTTATCTTTTTTCCAATCCTCTCCTCTTCATAATTTATCTATCTTCTTTATTGGTGGCCATAACTATTCATGAATTCTCTCATGCTTGGACGGCTGATTATCTTGGTGACCCAACTCCAAGGCTTCAGGGCAGACTAAAACTTAATCCATTAGTTCATATTGATACAATGGGAATGGTTTTTTTGCTACTTTTGGGTTTTGGCTGGGGTAAACCGGTACAATTTGATCCTTATAATCTAAAGGACCCTCGGAGGGACGCAGCTTGGATTTCAATCGCCGGCCCAAGTTCTAATTTTATTTTAGCTATAATACTTTCTTTACTGCTTAAACTGTTCATAATTTTACAACTTGATATGCTAACTATTATAGGTAGTCTTATCTTTGTTCCAATGATTCGAATGAATATAATGCTTGGAGTTTTTAATCTTTTACCGATTCATCCAATGGATGGATTTAAGATAGTTGAAGGAATTTTGCCCGAAGAAAAAGCGCAGGAATGGAAAGGATTACAAAGATATGGAATGATTTTTTTGATTTTATTAATATTTCCAATCGCAGGCAGTTCAATGCTAAACGGTATATTACGGCCGATTATAGACTTCGTTTCGAATTTTCTAATTACGGGATAGGAGTAGGAGTTGTCTTTTTCAAACACAAAAAGTAGTCCTGAGTCGAACAACCCTTACCTAACTTTTCCTTAATCTTAGTGCAATCTGTTTCCGTACAGCCTTCTGTTCCATCAGAAATCCGAAGCTTTTGAAACGGCGTTGGTTGTTGAGAAGCGGGTTGAGTAGGAGCTGTGGTTGGGACAACAACCGAGCTCTCTGCCCCCTTTGTTGTAAAAGTCCAAGGAACGCCGCCATTATCATATTTAGTATCGCCTACCCGAATATCAAAATAATAGGTTGTGTTTGGAGAAAGAAGGGTTAAATCTATAGTATGTGTTTTTGTCTTAGTGGCTTCAGGCGCAAAAAAATTTAAAGCGGTTGGGGTGGTTCCGTATTCAACTACTCCTTGAGTATCAACTCCGGTTGCCCAAGTAGCTCGAACAGAATTTTTTTCAATATTAGAAACGATTACGTCACGAGGCTCAAAATCGGCAGCCCTAGTACCAAAAACAGCAAAATAACCAAACACCAGCAAGGTAAAAATAACTATTCCAATAACGATGGCAGAAATTTTTTTGATGATGGGGTTATTCATAAATATTAAATTGTTTCATTGCTCCATTGTTCAATTGTTTGTTTTGACAATGAAACCATGAAACAATGGAACAATTTCTATAAATTTATAATACCAACCTCAAAATCCCACCCAATATTAACATTATAGTACCTGGTACCATAAACTTTACTACATTATCAAATATTCCACTTTGGGGTAATTGAGATGGTGGAGCTGATGTTGGTTGAGTACCTCCACCTCCAATTGTCACTGCCGAGGTTCCGTTTGTACTACAAACAATTACATTTGAAGCGTTGATATCATTTTTAATAATTTTTGAGGTGTTACAGTCAAAGGATAAAGTGGCTGTTCCGTCCTTGAGTGCTTGAAAAGTAATTGTTGCAACTGTCCCAGCCGAAGAAACAGATGACGCTGGATCATTGACCATACCGGCAATGTAGACTTTCCCTGACGTCGAAATATCATTGGACACTGTTGGAAAAAGAGTACCTGCCGAGACGACAGTTGCCTTTAATAAAGTAGAGTCAAAACTGACATAAGCATCAACTGAATTTAAGGCATCACTGCCCGGATCGACGGTAACGGCAATCTGAAAAGTCCCGCCATTGGTGGTTGAAACAGTTGTTTTGTCAAATTTCAAAGCCGCCGCTTGGACACTCAAAAAAAGAGGCAGAAACATAAAAAATCCAAGAACAAAAAATACTTTTTTTAGATATATCATTCATTTATTTTACATCAATTGTCAATTCATTTAACGCCGGATTTAGAATTTCGGTTTTATCGGTGACCAAATCAGTCTTATCAACTTCTATTGACGGTTTTAAAGAAAAGACATAACTGCCGGACTCAACAGGTTTAAAGAAAAGACTGATGATCTTTGTTTGAGTAAAAACAGATGGGACCTGACTAGAGAGAGATTTCGTCCCTAAAAGACTAAGATAGTTATTTTTTTTATAAGTATAGATTTTAAAATCGACCAAATTAGAGGTTGCCTTGACAAAATCAAAAGCTAAAGGATCATAGGCTAAGGCCAAATCATATCCTGAAATATTGTTTTCATTAGAATCGGCTATCAGATCAACCTGAACTTCTTGACCAACGTTTACTGATGTTGTCCGGTTTGCCAATACCAAGCTGAAAGATCCTTGAGTTGGGACTTCGGTTGGGATTTGTTCTTGTTTAACGGTTGATGATGTAACTGATTCTTCTTTTTTAGACGCTGAATTTTTACTATTGAAAGCTAGAAATAGCCCCGTACCAACGAACATAGCAAAAAATACCACTAATAAATAAATAAAAAAACTATTTTTATTTTGCGTAGTATCTTGAGTATTATTATCCATATTATTATTCGTCGTTTTTAATTGATAAAGTTGATATTAACAATGAATAGTCTTGAGTATCACATTTTCCGTCACGATTGACATCACATTTATCGTCAGTGGTACCAATGTTATTTCGAATAAGTGAGGTATCGTAAGCATTGATCGTACCATCTTGAGTTGGCAGGTCACCGGAAAGTAATATGATCCCAGACAGATCAAGATTATTATCTCCTTTTTTTAAAGTTACAACTCCCCTTGTGCATCTGTAAGTACCGCCATCAGTCTCCTTAGGTGTTTCGTCACAGACTTTTTTTCGAACTTGGTAGGGGCCTTTGACAAATAAAGTATATTTATGGCTCGAAATTACATTGTTGAAATCAACATCTCCGGACCAAACGCCGTCGTCTCCTGCAGTAAATACCGAGCCATCGTTATCAGTATACTTCTCAGTATTTTCATTGTACAAACTAAATTTTATATTGAGTGAATTTAGCGCTCCGGCCGGTTTTCCGGCAATTCCCTGAATTTTAAGTTTTATTTTCAATTTTACGTTTACACCACCGGTCGACGTTGGAGTATTACAAGAAACATAGTTATAATATTTTCCACTGTATAACATACAATTAAATGTTCCTGAAATATTAGCTGTACATTCTCGATATTTAATATTTGTATAACCTGCAAAATTACCACAAGCTCCATAGCCACTAGTACAGTTACATTTATAAGCAATCGGAGTTGGCGTCACAATGCCTCCGTTTATATATAAAAGTGCATCGCTACTTCCCTTGATGATTGCAAGACTATTGTCTGCGATAATTTTTTTGTAGAAATATACCTTATCCTTGTCAATAGTTAAATTATTTCCTCCAGAGGCTTTTCGAGCAAATTTTATAGAAACTACGTCAATAAAACTGGTTGTATTTGCAAAGGCCGCTCCAGCGACTGTCTTATCTTCGCCTTGTATAATAATGAAACCATCAGTATTTATTTTTGTCAGGTCAGTATTTGTCTGTCCTAAACCAGCAGAAACAGTTCCTAATTTATAATTTAAATCTTTTATCTGAACTTTAGTCTTATCAAAATTTACCTTAAAATAGTACCCTCTAGTCACCATAACCACTGAGGACTTTACTTTAATTGTGGTTGTCACCTCTTGTCCGTCGGTAGTTAAGTTGGCCGTCGCCGGATTAAAAGATAGAGTCATTGTTTCTCCTGTTGCCCGTGATCCACGTGAGGTAGACGAATTATAAAAGAGGTAATTAAACATTAAAAATGTTACACCAACGACGGCGGTAAAAATCAATACAATTCTAAAAATAAAATTTTTCATTTTTATTGACCTGTAACTAACCTACGAACTATTATTAAGCGATCGACCGCATTTACAATCCCGTCACCGTTAAAATCAACATTAATTAAAACAGGTATTTTGCCACCGAAGCGGGCTTGAACATAATAAAAATAATCAGTTATAGTAATCTTGTCTTCACCAGTAGAATCACCTTTGGTGCGACTGGGACGCTTACACCAATCATTTTTTTGGGCTGCAGTTGGTGGAGTTGAATACAAAGAAGCGGCCGCACTACATTTAATCGGTATATTATAGGTAATTCCTGTAACCCCCGTGTATTTACTAAAGATACATCGATTGGCACAGGTATTTTGAACATTACAAACACAGAGTGGGCTAATGGTTGGTGTCGGGGTAACAGCCCTTATATTGCGAAGTGAAGGAATAAAAATCAAAATTGTTCCTAATAGAATTATAAATATAACGATTTTTTTCATATCTTTTTCTTAATTAAAATTACATCATTTTTTCCAACCACTGTCAAGACTATATTAATCCTAAATAACTTTTAGAACTCTAAACATCAAAAAACTAATAAAATAGAACAAAACTACTTGAAAAATCGGCAAATATAGTGACATAAAAATTGTAATGATCGCCAAAATGAAAAAGGCTTCATTATGAATCGATGGAAGCAGACCTTTGGTAAAGAGCATTAAAATAACCAAAGTTAATAACACTCGTTTATCAAACCACCATAACGGCCAGCCTAAAAAGTAAGCCACTCCTAATAAAACCGCCGCCAGAATCAAAAAAATTTCTTTCGTATCAAAATAAAAAGGTCCTATATACATTTGAAATTAGTTGTTAGAAATTTGTAACTCGTTATAGAAATTGGAAACTGGAAATTAGTTTTTTCTAATCTCTACTTTCTATTCTCTATTACTACGTGACCATTTTCCATCAACTATTTTCTAATTCTCAAAGTACCTAATTTAAATATAAAATATTAATTTTTAATTAGCAAATTATTTATTATTTACTAGTTAAATCTATAACATCATATTGCTTTCCGTTAAATTCCATCTTCTTAATCCTATAGGTAGCTCCTTTTTCCAATTTATATATTTTATGGCCTTCCTCCACTTGATAAGCCGAGACTCCTTTTGAAATTGATTTAAAAAGATTAGCCGGAATTGTGGCCGGATCGATTTGAGCAAATTTAGGTTTTTCAGGTGTTTTAGTTGTAATTGGAATAACAGTTGGTCTGCCGGTAACAAAATTAAAGTTGCCATTCATGTTATTTATATACGGAATCTTAGTTGGATAGACAATCGCAATATCTTTTTTAATACCAATTTTATTTAGAGAAGAAAAGGCTAAATAAACATTATTAACATTCTTTTTAAACTGACTTTGAAGATTAGCCAAGTAATTTGGATTTACTTGCGGCGTATTGGCAATAAAAATATTACTTCCGGCATAGCTTGAAAAAGCAAATGCTACTAACATTGTCATTATTATTAAAAAATATTTTTTCATAAATTAATCTAAATACAACAAGATGTTGGTTCGGGTTGAAATAAAATAGTACCGATAATACTAGTACAATATGCTGCTGGGTCACTCTGTTTAAGTTGCGATTTTATTATTTCAAAACTAGCACAATTCAAGTACGTAACTCCGTTAACAGTTCTTGGTACTCCAATAAATGGAGGTAGTTTTGTGGGAGCAGGTATTTCTGTGGGTATAGGTGTTGCTGTGGGTTCAGCATTTTGATCAGTAGTACAGTAAGTTTTTACTGTAGGCAAATCAACAATTGTTCCTCCGCAATTTCCATTTTTATAATATTGTATAGCACCAGCGGTACCTTTATGATCAAAAGAATAGTTTTGAGTAGCAAAACCATCATAATCTGAACAAGGCTTATTTGGGATACAAGCTTTTCCTGTTTCTCCAGAACACCAACCAGACAATCCATCTGCATTATTAAATTTGGTACTATCATCATCATCATCTGGACAACCCGACACTGTATAATAAGAACTACCTTTATAAGAAACTGGAATATCTAATCCTGAGGTAAGATTCGCAAAGGCTTGACAATTTGTATTTGTACAACCCGGTTCAGGTGTTAAAGTTGTTCCTGGAACAGGAGTGCCTCCTCCGCTACTAATACACGATCCTCCTTCATAACTGCCACCACTGTTGTTACAATATCCCCAGCTTGAAGCACCATAAGCATTCCCATAAGCAGCCGTCGTACAAGCCGTTCCCATACAATTGTTTTGTCTTGATGTGCTGCTTGCATAAACTGTTACTTTTCCTTTTTTACAAAAACAACAAGCTTTACTTGGACTAGGAACTGGACCCGAACATGCCGCTCTTGGATTTGAGGCAAGATTTTTTTTATTATTTACTAACAAAGAGGTCCCGAGGGTGATAAGAGTACCGACGAGAACTAGGCCCAGAGTTAATAATGTTGCTATTTCGCCTTTGTGGTTTTTCATAAAAACAGGGACTAGACCATTAGGGACTAGGGATTAGGAATACATTAATGAACTTATAAGTTTATTTAACATTTTCATAATTTCTTCTAATAATAAATTTAAATCATTGTATTCTTGTTGAGTTAAATATTTAATTTGCAAAGCTATAAATAGTTGAGTCTCAAGCTCTGCCCCTGATCCAAAGGCAATTTTTAAAAACTGTATATACTCTTTATGACCCCGGCTGTGACCTTCAGCAATATTTGAGGGAATAGAAACTGCCGATCTTCTTATCTGAGAAGTCAATCCATATATCTCAGATTTAGGAAAACTATCAGTTATTTGATAAACTCTGACACAAAGACTAATTGCTTTTTGCCAAACTATCAAATCTTTATATGATTTCATATTCGTCTTCCCTAATCCCTAACTGTCTAGTCCCTAATCCCTATTGTTATAATGTATATTAATAGTAACAGGAAATCAAGACTTTAATAAATAACAAATGTCAAATAACAAACATCAATTGAATTTTAAATAACAAATATTAAATGTCAAAATAGTTTTGTTATTTATTATTGGTAATTTGTTATTCAATTGATATTTGAATTTTGTTATTTGTCATTAAATTTATATGTCCAGTCATCGTATCCGCATTCTCTCATCCCTCCTCATCGCTTTTATTATTATTAATCTTTACGGACGTCTATCAAAGACCCCGTTTATATCTCCGATTCAAGCTGAAAATATAAAAAATCTACTTTCTAATATTAAATTTAATCCCAATAGTTTGGTAAAATTTTTTAGTTTAAATATTAAATTTCCTGAAAGTAATGAATTGAAACCTTTAGTTAAATATAACAAAAATGTCAATTTTACCCAAGTTTCGCCACAACCAACGCAAATAGGGTCGGGAAACCCGACCCCTACAATCCGATTCAATCCGATTCCATCTGATTCTATCCAATTATATCCTTCTCCAACAAAAATTCCTACAAAAATACCGACCAGCATTCCCAAACCAACTAAAGTTCCCAAACCAACCAAAGTTCCACCACTTCCTCCGATTACTTCAGATATCAGGCCGGGAAATAATCTTGCAGAAATTTTTCAGGAAGTGAATAAACGTGCTTGTATCCCCGTTCCTTTATTGATGGCCTTTCAAACTGTAGAAACCGGAGCTTGGTTTAATATAAATGAACCGGCCTCGAAAATCAAAATTTATAATACCTATGGTTGGTGGAAAACCGGTGCGGGTAATCCTTGTGTTGGATTTGGTTATCATTCTCAGACTGGAATTGTACCGGCAGACAGTGTTAGTTCCGGAACAAGTTGTCAAAACGCCCTTCAACCAAACGCCTATGATCAAGCAATTATGGGGATTTTGCAGATTTCTCAGTTTGAAGAAGATAGAACTCGAAAATATACAAAGCCAATACTGCCAAACAGTATCGACCGCAGGGTACTTTTTGATAATGCTCTAATTTTTGCTTATGCAACCCGGGCTCGAGTTGGTTCTCCGCCAAAAAATTGCGATGACTGGCCGGCTGACGTAATTAAAATTGCGGCCGAAAAACATTATGGAAACTGCAGTGCTAATTATTGCACAAATATTTTAAAATACTACAATCAATATAAATAAAAAATTCTAAACAGTTTAGTATTTAATGTTTGTTATTTAATATTTATTTGGAACTTGGAATTTAGAATTTATATTTTTTTTGTAATTAGGTTAATTTCAAATTTGACATTTCTAATTAATGCTTTATAATACTTTCTATGTCACTCCCTAACAAAGCATCTGTAAAAATATCACTCTCCGATTTGCCTGATCTAATGACCATCCGTGAAGTAGCCGACTTACTTAGGATTTCTCCGTTAACTATTAAACGCTGGGGAAAAAAAGGAAAGCTACCCGCAATAAGAATTAACTCCCGCGGTGATAGAAGATATAGGAAAGAAGTTGTACTACGATTGCTTGGGGTGGAACCCGCCTAATGGTGACCTATTTAGGAAAATAACTAAAGCCTATTGGATAATCTTCTGCAGAAATTGTTATAGTCTTTAATTTACCAGTCTGTTCATCAAAAACCGAGACATTGACCGATAATAAATTTCCTGATTCATCTTTAGTAATACTTGTTACTAGTCCCATCTGATTAACTTCTGTCACAATAAAATCACCTGGCAAAATATAACCAAAATATTCGTTACCTTTTATCAAACCTCTATTAAATTCAGGCTCTCCGGTAACCTTATCCTTTGTGCCTATATATGCTGTCCGCAAATTATCTCCCGTTGCGTTGGCTTGGTCTAAAATTTTCCTGGGAGTAACTATTCCTTTACCAGTATTGAATTCATGAATAGCATCAAGTAATCCATAAAAAGAATCTTGGCTCTTTGGATTATTTTGAATATTTTTTAATGCCTTTTCAATATTTCCTACTAATTTTCCGTCAGGTCCAATATATCTATTTTTATTTTGAGGATTTGTTGGATTTTTTAAATAATTTCTGATTACTTCATCAACTGGTTGATTCAAAGATTTTTCCGGATCATAAAATCTTGAAATAAAGTTTAGTTCTTGTAGTAGACCTAATGCTTCTTGATTGTCTGACGATACTTTTTTTTCTTGGTTTATTTGTTTTTCTAACTCTGTAAGTCGTTTTATACCTGATTTTTTAAAACCAGGTTTAGATTCTTTATAACTAGTTGTTAAATCCCCAACCGGTTGAGAAATTGGCGCGGGACTTAAAAAAAGATCTTTCCAATTCTGTGCAGATATTTGATCTGCGTTAATAGTAAATCCTGCTCCAGCAACCAGTCCAACGATCGGAGTAGCATATCTAATAAACTTGATAGGATCAACCGTGTTTACAATAGCGTTCACAATTATATCTCTTGATATTTTAAACGGAAAATTTGTTAGTTCTAGATATTCCCTCGGATTTAAATTCTCACTCCCATAAATCTTTCTTCCTTTTATATCTTTTCTAGAAACAATCAATCTTCTATCCTCGTTGATTTGTAAATTAACTACTGTCTTTCCATCAGAAAGGGTAAAATCTAAACTAGTCATTTTTTTTTGTTCAAAATTAATAGTTAAATGTTGTTTTTCTTTGCCTTTTGAAATCTCTAACTTTCTTTTTATTGAGCCTCTATCATTTTTTACTTCCCAGTTACCAAGATTTTTTTCTCTCCGCGGGTTTTTCTGATAAAATTTATTCCCCAGATTATCTATATCATGAAATACTTTTTGTTTTAAAATATTATTTACATTTATTTCCACTTTATTTCTACCAATTTCCCCAGTTGCTGTTATTTCCTGCATATAGACAAAGTATAGCGGAAATGTCATAATCAATTTATGTATGTTTCAATGTCTGAGATCGATTTAGTTGAGGTTCTTAACCTTGATAAATCTATGTCCGTTGGGGAGGTTGAGACAATCCTTGATAGTTTAAGTAAGGAAACTTACTTCCGTTTTCTTTTTGAGGAACTGCCAAAGCTCCTCAAGAAAAAAGATTATGAGGAAATAAATGAAAGATATAAAACAAGTGATGATATAGATGAATTGATGGATGAATTGGTCGATAGATGGCCCAATCTTCACATTGAATTCCGCCTCCAAATAATTTCAAATACTATTAAAAAAGAATTTATCGTTAATTATTTAAATGAAATGAAGTCCGACTACAAAGACAGTCTTAATAAAGACAGTCTTTATTTGGATATTGATAAATTAATTGTTGAAATAAATAAAGAACAGATAAATAAGGACTTGTGTTGGAAAATTAAAGAGGAAATGGGGAAGAAGATTAATATTCTAAATAAATAATTATGGATTGGCGATGCTAATTGAGCCAAAGATTGGGTCAGGAGGAATTGCAATTTCTGTATTTGGATACATTCTGTTTCGCGTTTCCCAAACATCATCTCTAATTAATTCGTTTAAATCAAATATTTTTCTAAACTGTGTCCTTCCATCTACATTAAAATTACTTCCAAAAACTAGTACATATGGTTTGCCGTTGTCAACACCTTTCATCACTACTTTTGTCACGTCTCCAATATCGTCGTCGCCCATCCAAGGGGCTGTTGCAACCAAAGTATCACCCGGATTCAAGTCGACTATTTCATCTACTATCTTTTTAATAAATATTCCATCCTCATTTAATACTGATTGAGTATTTATATTTTCTCTATTGGCTTGAATCAAATCGGCAATCCATCCTTGTACAGGTCCTTTTGGTAGCGCACCCATATCACTAAAATGTTCAGGGTCTTCCAAAACCAATATTCTATTTATCATTAAATTCAAAGCCCCACATTGTCTACGGTTATTACTAAATAGCTCTATATACCCTTTTAAAACACTATCGTTTTTCATATTTTCTGGCAAATTATTATTAATATAATTTATTAATTCCTGTCCTTGAAGTCTACTTGCCTCAGATGATTCCACTATTTCCAAAATCATTTTGGCGTTATTCATAACTAGTGAAGCAGTGGCTCTTTCTGTAGGACTCATAAAATTAAATTTCTCCGGACGTTTTATAAAATTATTTACCAGATCCATTGCAGTTTCTGTTGAAGTTCTTAATCCTTCAATTGAAACACCTGCTAAAACTGGGGCGGGTGGAATTGTTGACCCTATTATTGAGGCTGGCAGAGGAGTTGACCCAGGTGCGGTTGGATTTATACCAATTCCAAGTGATAATAAAATTCTTTGATCAGTCGTTTTATCGAAATTTTTTAATGCATTAATAAAAGCTTGCGATTGTTCTAAAGTCGGAGGTACTCCTCGAGCAATACCATCTGACATTTGATTGTATAAATTATAAGCTTCTATAACATCGGGGGCTAACTCCTTGGCTTTTATGGGATCACTTATCAAATTCTGAAATTGATTTATTAAAAACTGTCTTTCTCCATCTACCGGTTTAAAAATTTGTGAAGTCTTTGTCTCTGCAAATATTTTTAAGAGTTGATAAGACGGATTTGAAGTCATGTCTTTATCATAAATTAGGCTATCAAGTGCCCCAGGTAAACCGCTACTTTCATAGATTGAAGCCATCGTCAGATATTCGCGCTGGGTAAATAACTGCTCTTTAATGACATCGGGTCCTTTTTCTTGAAGCGCTCTAAATAATTCATCATTAACAAAAACCGTTGTCTTAGGATCTAATCCCAAACGTTCCATAACCGCACCATTATCTTCGGCTCCGGTGAAAAGCATTCCTCTTTTTTCCATCAGCTCATGAATAGCAAATAAAGCCGGCGAAGCTTCATAATTATGAATCGGGACAAAATTAATCCCCTGACTCTGGTATTGAGTTAAAAGTCCGCCATATTTTTCCGGCTCTAATTTTGTAGCTTGTGTCAATAGATCGACGATGGCAGTCTGACTACTCGTATCGGAAAAATGATTAATTATTGGCCCGGCCGGTTCTATAATATTTGCCGAGACATTGAGAGTAAATAATTTATCTACCCCATCCTTATTAATAAAATGAATCGCCACCGGCTGGCTATCGCCGTCGATAGGCGCACCAACCAGATCAACAAATAAATATTTTGTCTGTCCCGATTTAATCGCTTCACGTAAATATGCGTATTGATCTTCACTACTCAAACCTTTTAAAAATGGATAGAGTTGTTCGACGCTGATGGCTCCAAGTTGATAGTTTTGAGCGATTTCCGGCGTAGTAAACAATGTATTTAAAGCTAATTTAGCCGAATCTGGTGAAGTTGCAACTCCAGCACTTTCTACAACACCTCGAGCAGTCGAAAGAAATCCGCTTCCCCAATCCAATTCAGTCACACTACCATCAGGTTTTATACCGCCTGTTAATACCAAAGTAGTGGTAACTTCTCCATTCGGTCCTATCTTTACCATAGCTACTATATTTCTGATCGCCATTGGCTCCCCGGTAACTGGGTCAAAGCCCTGTTGGCTTCCAGTTTTTGCAATAACTCCGTCAAAATATTTTCTTAATTCAGGACCAAATATATCAACTTCTGATTTATATTTATCATTACCTAAAGCGTCAGTTACATAAAATGCAGATGGATCACCCTTTACACTCATTTCGCCAAGTTTTTGATAAAATTCCGCCATCTGCATCATTCCGCTTGCTTCAGGAGTGTCACCCCCAACAAAAATATTTCCAACCGGCAAAGCCGCATTTCCAACAAATGGATCACCGGTTACCTCGATAAATTTTCCTTCTTTTAATTCATAAAAATGAATCCCAAACTGATCTTTGGCTAATGTTTGAAATTCATGCCAAATATTTGGATCTTGAGCAACAAGCTTTGTCCACATATCAACCATTGGTACGTTAGCTGAAGCTGACAAGGCATGTCTCAAATCAAGTGTGCCCTGATTGTCTACAAGATGGGCGGAATTAGAAATAAATTGACCTTGATAATTTGTAGGAACTGCATTAAACTGTTGCTCTCCAAGATTTAATTCCGGGTGAAGTTTTAAGACAGAAAATACCACTAACGGTTTAAATGCCGAACCAAAAAGCTGTGGTCCCGAAGAAAGTGTATTAGTTGGATCAACTATTGATGCCGCACCATCTGCGCCTATTTCAACAATCGCCATGCCTGGAACAGCTATTTCTGATCCAACATACCAAGCCGGTATTTCCACACCGGAATTAGTTTGATAAAAATTTCCTTCCAAAGTTATATCTGTGGTTAAAGCAGAATATTGAGCTGTTAATTGAGCGTCAAGCGCGTCTTGGCTTGAAAGATTTTCTGGCGTCATTAACCCTTCAGGAATGGCTCTGGAAGTTTCATCAATCGTAATATTATTTAATTCAATCACCCGTATTCCATTATTCGTAAATGTCACACCTTTAATCTCTCCATTTTTGATCGCTTCTTCTATTTGAGCATCGGTCATTCCGGTAAATCTGGCTGCATCCGTCGTGGCAGCAAAATTTTGAACATCTGCGGGTAAATGCATATTAAATACTTTCTCCCAACCCTCGTTCTTTACCCGATCATCCATCGCATGTAAATCTTTAAGTATTTGCTCTTTTCCGCTCAATCCACCTGTAATACTTGCAGGAAGATATTTATCTAATTTATCTCCTATTTTTCCATTTTCTATTATTTCAAATGCGTGATTAATAGCTTTAGCTGGATTTGGAACTGAACTAATAAGATTGTCATCTTGATCAAAAGTATTATCATATAAATATTCTCCTGGTGATTGACCTAAAGCCTCAATAAGAAATTTTTCACCTAGTGTAAGCTCTTTAAATGGTTTTGTAAACAATACTTGTGAAACTGCCTCTACCCCTTTTAACTCAATCCCATCGGCCGTCCCTAAAATAACATGATTAAGAAAAACTTCGCCAACTTTATCCTCTCCATATTTTGCAACCAATACTTTCTCAGCAATTAATGTTTCAAATTTATTACAAAGCCTGTCTATCCATGAGGGATCTTTATCATGGATACTTTGGGTCAGATCAGCGTTCGGACCCATTTGAACTAATAATTCATCTGGAACTCTACCTCTAAAATGAGCTATGATTAATTTTGAAAGATAGCCTGGACCATAAGCATTATAGTTATGAAGAGCTGATGGCGCCTCCGGGTTCATGGCCCCGTGGCCAAAAGGTCCGGTCATCATCTCTATCAATGAGCCGGCTGGCGGTGTTGCTCCTGAAGCTGTATCTCTAAATCCAAATATATAGCTAAGATTTCTACCGATGATGGTTGGAAGTGCCAACCGATTATTATCCGATTCAGCGCCTTCAATAGCTTTTAAAATTGCCAGATCCTCGGGAGCATAATCAATACTCACTTGTAAATCAGTTTTAAAGTCTCCGACTACTTGTTCATTTTGAACAAACAATGTTCTTGTATTTCCTGTTAGGCTAACTGCCATTTCTAAATCAGAATTATCAGGACTTAAAGCTCGAATAAGGGCTTCTCGAGGATCGACAAATATTGCTGGATCTTTGCTCAAATCAGTCATTTCGTCTAAACCCATGACAGGAGCTCCAACCGGTCGCAGACCCATCCCAATCATCTCTTGTTGAAGTCTTCTAACAATCTCCTCTTTTCTTAGAGCTTCATCTCCTGGTAAGTTATTTAAAATTTTATCGTAAATTGTTGTATCAGCTTGACTATCAAGAATTTGATCTCGAGCAGATGAGTGATCACTCATCACAAATATCCCTCCATGAAATAAATTTTTATCGTTTGGATATCTTGTTTCAAGTAATTGATAAAGTTGATTATAAGCATTGACATCCCCGTCCTTAGCCCGATTTAATAACGGAATAATTTGGCCATTTTCACCAAAGGCATGATAAATTTTGTACATCATTGAGTCAATCGGTTGGTTATTAATTAATTTATCAGTCAAATCTTTTCCAACTAAGTCATTCGATTCAGATAAAAATGAATTAAAATTATGATTAACGGCTTGCTGTAATAATGCTGTATCACTTTTATAAAAATTGCTAAATTGAGTTAGTAGATCAATCCTCGACTGCCTGTCCGCCTTTGAAACGCCATCAATAAATTCGGAGGCGATTTCACCTATTTTAATTACCTGTGGCCCTTGCTCTGTTATGACTATTGGGTTTCCTGACAATAACATATCGTGAGCCGATTTCGGAATCACCAACACATTAACTTGATCAGCTAAAGAATCGGGGTTTACTTCAAGTTTTTGGGCAATATCAGGATATTTCAATAAAATTAAAGTAGCATTTTCTTTATCAGCCATTGCTCGATTCATAAACCCAACCGGATCTTGAGCAATATCAACGATCATTGGAGCCAAATTACGTCGCTCCGTTCCTTCAAATCCTCCCATTTGTGATAGATACTCCTGTCCCTCTTTATAACTTGAAAGGACATAGATGACCCGCATCAAATCGGAAGTATCAAGATTACTTTTTTTAAGATTGTCAACTAGAAGTTCTATTTGCTGCTGGTTTACACCATAATAAGATAGATTACTTTCTAACCCTGGCTGGAACTTCGAAAGTTGCTCAGAAGTTCCCATCAGATTTACTAAATTATTCAACTCCTCCGCTCTAGCCCATATTTCCTTAGCAAGAGCCTCTTGACCTTTAGGAGTCTCTGCGTTCGCATGAAAGACTGACGTCGGGGCCATTTCAATAATTTTTTGATTACTCATCGTTGAATCGCCAAAAATTTTATTCATTGGATCTTCCAAAAACCCGCCTTGACTTTGTAAAGTGTGGGACATAATCATGAATGTCACTCGATAACCGTATGAAGCAATCAGATATTTCATCCTCTTATGAAAGACCTTTTGCCTGATCGTTTTGACATCAGAGAAGAAATCAAGAGATGCATCAACGACTTCGTCGTAGTCTTCTTTTGGTAAATTATTTTGAGCATATTCAACGATTTCTTTGCGGGTAGCATCAATATTTTCCAAACCCTTGTGATTATCTATTTCTATAAAACTCCCGTCCGGTTGCCTAATCATTCTTTTTTCGTAAAAACGGGAGTTGTGAATCAGGAGCATCCCTTCCTCTTCCTTCATTAAAGTTAAGAATTCGACGGCTTCGACTAATTCTTCTTTAGAAAATTTTTCCCTAGGATTATTTTTGCCGTTAACAAATCTTTCCAATACCTGTAAATGCCTGTTTTCTTTGGCGTGGCGAGTTATAACCTCGTCAACAAATTTTATTTTTCTACCAATTCGTATGATATTTGGAGCAATGTTTGTAGCGAATGCTTTGCCGGCCCTATTTTTTATGAAGGTGAAAGGCACGTCAAGTATTTTATATTTGAAATGAAATTCCGGTTTTGGTTCCGGAGATTTTTTTTCCTGTTTTTTCCCGGTTAAAAGTTCCATTGTTCCATCAACCGCTTTCTTGCTGCCTAAAGAATTAACAATAAATTCCGCCCCTGATCTCAAACCTGCTCCTGACAATAATCCTGAAATGGCAACATTTGTTGCAGCAAGAACCATTGGCGCTTCAGGACCACTAAAGCCAATTTTATTTAATAAATAATTAACTCCTATCGAGGTTATTAAATAACTCCCTGAGCTGTAAAGTAATTTTCCCTTGTTATGCCAAAATTTTTTCCCTACTTCTCTTTTTATCAGCTTCATTTGCCCCTTATATTCTTTTAATTCTTTCTTGTATTGAACTTTGTGTCTTTTTCTTTCTTCAGAAAAAGGCTTACCTCTTTGTTTTGGTTTTACCAACCCCAGCTCTTTCTTTTTAATATTTATTTCTTTAATATACGCCCCGCCTTCTTTAGTGACAAAATATCCTGCTACAAATAAACCTGCTTGGACTCCGCGGTTGACCGGATCTTCCATTACATAATTAACCATATGACCAAAAGATATAGCCGCAACCGCTCCAACGGCCGCCGATTTTCCTTCAGTCGCCAAACTTGGGGGTGCTAACCATGGACTCTCGCCCTCTGAGTAAAATAATTTATCTTGAAAAGCAATTTTTGCTTTTGTAGCCGATCTTTCAAGAAATCTTCGAAGTCGCGAAGTTTTTTTCATGCTCTCTTCCACTCTGTCTCTTACCTTCTGATCAGTTATCTCTTTTCCATCGATTAACAGTTTCATCACCGCATTTTCGTCTCCAGTTTGTAAATTTAATTTGTCAATATTTTTATTATCATAAACTTTTTTTTCTGATCCTGTTCTTTTAATAACTCCTCCAAATATTTCACCAATTCCAAAACCATCAATGTGTCGATTATTAACGAATAATCTCGTTACTTCTCCACGATTTCGGCTGATCACCGCAAAGACATCTTTTTTATAATTATCTTTGCCATCTTCCTGTTTAATTTCATATAATTCTTTTAAAATATTTTTTCCCAATAATTTCGCTTTGGCATTTTCTTTAAAAAGATCAATTAACTCAGGGTAAAACTCGTCTAAATTATTATTAATAAAATTAGTCAGGAGGTCGTTGCCTACCCTTTGCAATCCCGGAATAATATCTTTAGCCCGTTGCAAAACTTCCGTCTGTGTAAGAACTCCTACACCCAGTTCTTGACGCATACTGTATAACATTCCCAAAACCATCTGGTTTTCCCTATTCGGTTTTCCCTCTTCATTTTGATAATATTCGGAAAATACATCAAAAAATTCTGCTTCGGCCATAAACCCACCCTCGGGGTGGACTTTTAAAATTCCTTTGTCAACTAGTGATATTTCAGATCTATGCTGTGTACCGTTTTTTTTATGAAGTGCATTTGATAAGTCTTTTTTAACAGTTTGGATTTCTAATCCAGCGTCCATCTTCTCACCCCAAAATCGTTTTCCTAAAAAGCCATGTTCTTTATCTTCATAAGGTAGAAATTCTTCGACATCTCCTATTTTAGACATTGCTTGTTTATTTATCTCGACGGACTTATTTGCTACAATTTCGCCAAGTTTAAATACGTTGCGGCTGTTTTTTAGAGCATCTACATCTTCATAAAAACGAAAATTTATATAATAATCTTCCAGAAACTTTTCTGGATTATCTTCGAGTGATTTTATAAATAAATTTTTGAGTTCGTGATCTGAAAGATCTTTTTCTGGCACCTGTTTTTTTTCTAAATATCTTTGAAAAGTATCGATTTCCCTCAAACCAGGACCATCCATTCGGCTTAGACTTTCCTCAGCTAAAGCTAACAAAACGGTTTTCTTTACAGCTTTGAATTGATCTGATTCAATAAGCGTCGGAAAATCGGTTGGCTTTAATTCGTTTAATCTGGACTTATGAATTCCGTATAAAATGCCAATGCTTAGAGAGTCTAAAAATTCGTCTTTATGATCTTTAAGAAGCTGTCCTTTTTGTTCAATACTTTTAGATAATTTTTCATGATACTCTCTGACTAAATTTACGAATTTGATTTCTTTATTTCCTTCCTCGTCAAAAAGATCTTTACGGGCAGTTCGTTTAATATTTCCATCACTGTCTCTTTTTCTCTCTATTTTCTTAATGGATCCTTTATTTTGCTGACTTTTTTGAAGATCTTTGCCGTCCAGGAATTCCTCAATTATTTTTTTACCCCGAATAATCCCATTGACTCTTTCATCAATTAGATAAGTTCCCAAATTTTTTCTGGCCACGTCAGGACGATATAATAATCTAACAGTACTCGCCTGTATTTCTGGTCCTGTTTTAACTTGTTCCGGCGCTATATTATCAATCATATTTTTTACTTAATTTAAAATATTTATCAATTCTTTTTTCAAATATTTTACTTTTATAAATATTTTTTAAAATCATTATCTTTTCCCAATCAAATGATTTTAAATCGTCAAAATGATAATCCTTGTAGATATAAACGGCGTCAGTAAAAGCTCTTTCAGGAGAAGCTATAAAATATCCGTCTGTCTCTTTTATCTCTTTTTTATTTATAAAAACATTTTTTGGAAGTTTTCTATAGACGATTTTTTTGCCATCAACATTTATTGTCCTACTTATGTAGGAGACAGAATATATACTGCCGTTTACTTTATTTAGGACTGATTCTAAGCTGATATATGAAGTTGAATATGGTTTTTGCGGGACTTCAAGTGGATTATAGTTCATCTTTGCATAAACATTTTTTCGTAGTTTTTTTAGTCTTTCCGTTTTTACATAGTAACTTAGTCTCCGTTTTAAATTTTTATATGATATATTTGGAAAAAGTTGGACTATTTCTTGCAAAGAAAAAACCGTTTTTGAATTCAAATAAATAGGAAGTATTAAATCTTTACTCATTTTGCTACTGCAGGTTACAAAATTTGTAACCTACAGTTCAGTTTAAGGGTTTTGAGGGAGGAAAGTCAAGAGAGATTATTTCTATCTTTATTCCAATTTAACGGGTTATTTTTAATATATTGACGAATTCTATTTAAATCAAATTTCATACGTATTATGTGTTCAAAATAATTACGTTGCCACAATCGTTTTTGAAATGGTTCCCAATGATTATTTTTAACATTATCAATGTAAATAAATGTCGTTAATGATTTAAATCGTTTAACATATTCGCCGATCGTAGGGGTCGACCCCCGTGTCGACCCTAAATCAATATTTAATACCGGATTAATAATTTTTGTTAAAGGGCGGACACAGGGGTCCGCCCCTACAATAATCAATATTAAATGAATGTGATTTGGCATGACGCAATAAATATCAATTTCAACGTTTTTATATACTGTTAATTCTTTAATTTTTTCATCAACAATTTTCCCAAATTTATTTAAAATCATTTTTCCATCAATTATATTTCCCAATAAATACTCCCTGTTTTGTGTACAAATCGTAACAAAATACCAACCTGCGTTTGAATAATCATATTTTTTCAATCTAATTTGTTTTCTTTGTTTGAAAACCATATGACAATATAACCATATAGCAAGTTGCTTGTCAGTCGCTTATAACCTACAAAAGTAGTCTAACGGACTATTGGTAAAGGATTATTTTGACAATAGATATCTATAAGGATCAACTATTTACCCGCAACCTTTCTTATTCTTTTTGGTTTTAGTTCTAGGGATTCTTCTGTAGCATTAGCCTTATCAGATAGTGCTGTCTCTTCCCTAGGAGGAGTTATTACTCCTTCTTCTTCAACAAAAGTAACTTCTTGAGGATAATTAAAATTGAGATTTGCATATTTTATCGCTGTTTCTGTTTTCTCTAGAATTTTAATTCTTGATTCTTTTAGAGCTTCTTCATATCTCTCTGTAAATTCCTCTAATGTTTTTGGGAACTTTTCAGCTTCGCCTGCTCTGTTTGGATATAATTCCGTCCACTCTTTAGCATAATCTTTTAATAAATTATCAAAAGAAAAAGTGCCATTATTTTCAATCTCTTTTCTACTATTTATATCACCAATCGCACTTACAATCCGAAAAAAATGATTTTCCGTGAAATCAATTTCTATATTTTTAGTTAATTTTCGTATATCTTCAATTTTCGTCCCTCCAAATATATGAGAGGCTATCTCCCGATACAAGTGGCCCAATCTTCCATCAAAGCTTTCGCTATACTCTTCTCGAAGATTTTCTAAATTTTCTTTAAGAGAATAATAATTCTCACCACTTTGTGGTCCTTCATTTATGCTATAGATATCCTCGTATAAACCTAACAGAGTCCTTCCTGATATTTCTGTTCCCGGCTTTGGTAGTTTTTTAGCAATCTCTTTTAGTTGTTGTTCTATTCTTTCATTATGATCATCTGAAAATGTAGGCTCTTTATTATCATCTGGAGTTGGACTTGGTGATGCTTTTTTCTGTAATTTAACCTCTCCGTTATCAACAATCTCATAATCTAAGCTATCTATTCTAGTATGAAATTTTGAAAAAAAATCCTTACTTTTAGTTGATATTTCCCCATTTTGGACATACATCAAAAAAGTTTGCGCTTCTGGAGAATTAAAAACATCTAAACAGTCTGGTCTAATTGTTTTAGAGTCTTTAAAAGCTGTCAGAATAAAATTCTGACTCAACTCATCGCCATTAAATCTCGAATCTTCAGTTTTTAAACCAAATCTTTCTCCTGTGTTTTTAAGGAATTTAATTGCTTTGTAATTTTCTTCCGGTTTATTTGTATAAACCATTGCTAAATCTATTGAACTTTTAAGAAGTATGGCTTGATTTTCAAAATAATACTTATCTTTAGTAATTTCTTCCAGTAGCCGTAAAGCAACGCTTCGGACATTGTTGTTTTCTGGTTCAATAGCTGATTTTTCTACCACGTATTGTGACAAAGTAGAAATTATCTCCTCATGCCCGCCTTCCTTGATTTTGTCGAATGTATAACTACCTAATATATTTTCTAATTTATCAGCATTAAATTTTTTACTTGAAATGATTTCGTTCAATCCATTAATAAATAAACTCGAGCTTTTTAAATCAAAACCAGATCTAATCATTGCTTTTTGAAGTTTTGTCCCTGGAAAAAGTGGATTTTCAGGAGCATCCATTATCATTTGTTTAACAGCGTCTTCTTCATCTTGTGCTCCTCTCGATATAGATGGCGCTGAAATACTGTTCGAAGCAGACTCCGATTCTGGTTGAAGAATTTGTTGGGGAGTAGAAACCCAATCAGGGAGTTTCTTACTGAATGGTGTAGAAGATTTTTCTACCGGAGTGGCGTCTGTGGGTGGAGATGAAGCATTGGCTAGATTATTTTTTAATCTTTCAAGTGCATCTGATGTTCTTTTTTCCTTAGCGTCTTTACTAAGAAAAGTTGGAATATCCAATTCATCTGTTTTTTCACTTGGTTGTTGCCCTACCGGCGCGGTAGATGGGGCTGAAACTGCTGACAACACTTTCTCCGGATCACCTTGTGTCTCGGCCCATTCCGGTTCTTTAGCCTTCTTAATATTTGCCAATTCGATTTCATTTTGACGCAATATTTTTTCTCCTAGATCAAATTTTTTATCTAAATCAATGCTTCTTTGTGCGTCCTCCTCACTTTCTGTATAGGCAGATGGAATTTTTACTACCGTACTTGCTTTTTCTTCTGCTTCTTTTCTCGCTTTTTTAAGTACGTCTTCAAACTTAGAATGTCTATCAACCTCGTAAGCAGGATCCTCATTCTTTACCGCTTTTTTAAGTTTTTTTAATTCTCCTTCATATGTTTCGCCTTTATTTACATCTACAAAAGCCTCTCTTCGATAGCCTTTTTCGGGCTCATAATTTCCCTCCATCACGTTTTTTTTATTTTCCTCCATCGCTCTCAATTCTTTTTTTAATCTTTTTGCTTGTTCTTTATTAATCGGCGTTTCTCTTAGTGGAATTTGAACCGAGGCTAGAGTTGAAGTTGGTAATTGAATTGGATCTTCCCCTACATCTTCATTAATCGGATCGGGTTTGAAGGCCGCAGCACCTTGTTTTCTTAATCTATCAGCTACACCTTCAACAGGTATTTTTGATTGAGTTGTTTCAATCTCTTCTTTAAAAAATTGTTTACCAGACTTTGTCCCTGTTAAAGCAGATGCTATTGGGGTCGTTTCCGCCTCGGGATATTTATAGGAAATTTCAACTAATTTATATTCTCCATTTGCATTAATTAATTTAAATTCACCTATATTGTTCTTTGTCTCATTATGGGGTCCAGAATCTTGATATATAACCGTATTTTCTCCTCTTTCACCTTCTCCTTGCAATCCAATTTGGATTATTGAATTTTCTCCCATTAAAAAGTTTGATCTCTTTACTTTGTCTTTTTTACTTAAAACTCCCTCTAGGCTATTTTGCGTAAGAACTATTTGACAAGCCTTTGGTAAGTTACCATCATACATATTTATAGTGTCAGGTACCGTATTAGCAAGTATGTTAAATTGACCTTGTAATATTTTAATTACCCTACAAGATCCTCCAATTAAGACAATATTTGTTTCGCTATTATTTTCTGTAGATCCGCTTAAAGTAAGAGTATCAATATTAAAATTTTGAATTGGAGTCGTTTCAATGCTTCCTACATCCTGTATCGTCACGTTCAGCGAGTCGATTTGGATAATGGCATGATCCTCATATACTTCACGAAATTTAGAAAAAGCTTCCAGCTTATCAACAGAATCCACATCTACCTTTGGTATGTTTATCTCAATATGTTTAGGAAGAGAATCTGTCTTTTCAACAAGCTTAGCTTGATTTAATTTTAATAATTCATTAAGTAACTCTACTCTGGCATCTTTATTACCCTCTAAAGTAAGGTTTAAAATTTTGGCCACTTCACTTGCCTGTTTATTTTGATTTATTTTTTTCTCAATTTCAGCGGCTTGATCATTTTCAGTCGCTGGTTTTTTTTCTTCACCTTTAATCGGAGTGGTGGAGACGGAAGATTCGACGTGTTCTTGACTCATTGAGGCCGATCCACCTTCACTTGAAGCTCCACCTGGAGGAAGATCCTCACCAAAACCATTTTTCTTACTTCTTTTTTCTCCTTTTTTTAACTTTCTCATTAAATGAGTTTTTTCATTTGCATCTCTTACAATATCGTGACCATAATATCTATCCGCTTCATCAATGCTTTGGCTTAACCCTCTTCTATAAAGGATGTCTATACCTTTTATACCGCTATCAATACTGCTGGCAAAATCTAAAGTTCCATATTTGACATCAACATCACTATTTGGCATATCTCTTAATCTTTTATCAATTGAGTTTTTTGTTGCTATTACATCTCGTAAAATTTTTTCTGCTAGCTCACTTTTTTCTTCTTGTAGACCATTTAAAATACCTGAATCTTTTATTAAGGATTTTATTAATGCATCCTTTTTTGTTTTTACTTCTTTTGGAGAATCACCTACTACTTCAGTAATTTCGTGAGCTCGGGATAATATATTATTCAAACCGTCTGGAATTTGTACCGTTCCAGCCGGTTTCAACATAAGTAGTAATTCTTGTGCTTTTAATGTATTTACCGAATTTATATTTAGATCATTAAATCCATTTTTAGATTTTCTATCCAAACTCGCTTTTCTCTGACGAATTTCTTTACTAAATTTATGAACTAAGTCTTGTTCTTCGGGTGAAAAAATTTTGTTATTGTTCAAGTCATTTGCATATTGAGAAAATTCCGTCCCAGGAATTAATTTTGAAGCGTTAAAATAATCTAACATTGCGATGCGCCATATTTGACGTGTTTTAACGAGGTCCGCTTGTTTTTTTGCCTTTTCCATGTAGCCTGGTTCTTTAGAAATCGCAATTTCTGCCTGCTCCATCTCAAGTCTTGCCTCCGGTGGAATTAAGACATCAAAAGCCTGTGCCATAAGTAAGTCGTATTGAACTGTCTGCTCTAACTCTCTTGATTCACCATTTTTATTCGTAAAAACATCCATCTTACCTTCCACAACTTTTTTAATTGTGGGGCCATCAACTTCATCTCTCACGTGAGCTCCCACTTCAAGTCTTTTTAGCAATCTTTGCGTAGCACTTTCACCTTTTTTTTCCAAATCTTTTGTTATTGAATATGTACTTTCTTTAATAGCATTCTCGACGGATTTTCTTAAACTGATATTTAAAGCTCGCAAAACTGTTTGTGGACTTTGTGTATCCAAGATTAATTTGGCAGATTTATCAACTTTTCCTGCTTCTGAAAAATTATACATTGCTTTCTGAATATCCTCAATTAAAACCTCTGGCTGTTTTCTGCTACCTGGGTCACGATCAACGTTATTTACTACTTTTCCATAGATTAAAAACATTAATTCTTGAGTTTGCTGAGCGGTTAAAACATCTGGAATAATTAATCTACCATTTTTTATTTCTAAAAATGAAAGAGGTTTTCTTTCAACCCCGGCAATTACCTTACCATCCTTATCTTTTAGAGGATCTTTTCTATTAATATCTTGTTCTGTAATATATTTATTTTTGTGAGCTAATTCTGCAATCGTTTTAACATTATTTAAAAGATGGTCAGAGAGAGCATCGGAACTGCCATCTGTTTTTTTTACTTGAGTTGCTTTATCAAATTTATTTATATCTTTCCAGTTTGAGTCAGGAGTCATGTCATAGTGCGTCCCTACTTTTTTACCGTCAACCCTTATAGGAGTTATTAAAATATCATTGATGTTGACACTTGGTCGAACTTGTTCAACCTGCGCAATATTCTCGAGCATAACTTCATTAAATAATATCTGGATTATTTTGTCAAAGGCTTTTATCTTTCTAATGTATGTACTATGATGATATTAACTATGCCAGTTTATTTTACTTTACAAGAAGCACTCGCCGCTTCGCAAACAGCACATAAAGACTACAATCCGAGGATGTCAGGTGGACGTGAGGGAAAAGCCATTTTTTCACAAAAACTAGAAATCAAACCCGTTGTGAAAGGAAAGATTGAATTAGGCGACCCAATAATCAAACCAACAATCGATCCTGAAATTGATCCAAATAAAGCTTTGCAGGAAGAACTTGAAAGAAAAGTTCTTGCCGCTCAACATAAATTAGATGGAATTGATGTTAATTCCTCCACTCCGGTAAAAGAAGTTTACAAAGAACCCCCGTCGCTAATCGTGGGGGCATCATTTGTTTTAATTGACCCGATTCGCGCAGACGCTCAAGACGTTCACGGAGCTCAAGCCGTTCAAGCTCGATATGCACAGCAAAATGATGAAGCGTGGATGGTTAAACCATGGGCAAAAAAATCCAGGGAAGCAAAAAAAGCTGCGCCAAAAGTTGTTTGGACAACTGCTAAAATTGTCGCCAGCAGTGTCCGCCACCCCATCGCCACGGCCCAAAATATGGTTCGCGACCCTTTCGAAAATCGTGATATCCACTTTGCCTACACAGTAAACGAGATGGTTAAGAAAAAACTTTTTCCAAATAACCCAGAATTAGCCCTTCTCGTCCCGGATAATTTTATCGATAAATTATTAATTGAAGGACGGAAAAAACGAAATCTACAAGGATCATTAAAGAAAAATTGGAATGCTATTAAAGATTTTCTTCCTACAGCAACGACCGGATTTGTTTATGATACCCAACAAAAACGAGCTCTTGAATATTTGGGTGAATTAATGACGACTGATCCTGACGGCTTACTGAAAGATATTGAAGATATCACAATGGAAGGCGGCACAAAACTTGCCAAAAGATTTTCTCAGACTTTTGTTCGCGGAGATGATGTTCTTTCAAATCAAGTAAATATTGGAAATAATCATATTCTTTTGCTGGGCGAAAAACGTGAACAGATTAAAGCTGTAGATGAAGTGACACACCAAGATATCATTGAAACAAAAATAAAGGAAAAGATAAAGCCATTTGTTGATCAAGATACTGAGATGACACTTGATGAAAAAAAACAATTGGTAAAAGAAGTCACTCAAATTTATATTGAGAATGTCCCCAAAGATAAACTTGATAAAAAAGGTAAACCAAAAGGCGAAGCAGTCGTTGATGTTCTTGATCTGATTGCCGAACTAAAAAAAGATCCAGACAATCGTGAATATTATCAAAAACATTGGCCGGAATTAAAAATAATTTCATATGTTGGTGAGTCGAAAGGAGATACCCTTGGAGGACAAGAAAGATTCTTAACTTGGAATCAAAAATTGGCTATAAACTGCGCTAAAAATGGTAACAAATTAAATGGTGGGTGGACTAGATCGGCAGTACAGGCTGTGGCAAAAATTGGTGTTTATACCAGTGGTTTTGCACTTTCTTACGGTCTTGGAGTCGCTAAATTAGCTCCAAGAACAGGTGTAAACGGAATATTGCTCGCCGTCTCTCCATTTCTTGGACCAGCCGTCGCTGGATCGGTAGCTGGATTGACTGAAACTCAATCCGTCCACCTCGGAAAATTTTATCAACGACGAAGTCGGATTGATAATGATTTGGCTCGAACCTCAAGAGGTAAAGCACTGGGTGAAAAACCCGGGGAACTTGATGCGGTACGAGGTAATCTAGAAAATGCGACGGTCGAGACAGTGCCCGCCGAAGCTTTAACAACTGAAATAAATAAATTAATTTTAGTCGATCCAAATAACTTTGGTTCGGAAACCAGAACACCTGCAAATAAAGAGGAGGTTCTCCAGCTTCTTACTCATATGGCTCATGCCAGGGCTAGATTAGATTTGACTATGAGGTCTGGGTCAAAAGATCTGAATTTTAAAACTTCTAACTGGGTGAGTTATCACGCCGGTCGCGAACAAGAAGAGCTGACTAATCTTACAGGCGCAGGTTGTCAAGCTCTTGCTCGATTAATGCGTCTTCAAGTCGAAAATCCTACTATTTTTTATGGGGTTCCTTTTTTACCAACACCAGACGGAGATTTAAATGAAGCCCTAAAATCAATGACAACGGTTATAAAAGCTGGATTGATGGAAGGATTACCAAGTGAACTGATAGACGGTTCTCCCCTTTCCACTTTTAAGGGTCAAAAATTTTATAGACAAATATTTAATGCTTCAGGAATACCAGAGACTGAGACGGATCAAGCTTTTGATTATATTAATTCTTTAAAAACTACAAGTAAAGTTGGAATTAAAACTGTTGGTGAGTGGATGGATGAAGCTGAATCTTATAAATCAAGAATGAAGGCACTTGAAAAAATTAGAAATAGCCGTTTCCGATTTGCAGCAGTAACAGGCATGGTAACAAGCGAAATTATTGGAGGACTAAAACATGTAGCTCAACCTGGGATCGATCAAGTTGAAGCTCAATTTAAAGAACACGTCGTTCAGCCAATTGTTACCGAATTTAAAGATCATTTTGCCCCAAACCAGTCCCCCGTCACTAACAACAATGCACCAGTAAGTCTGGATCAATCCCCTGATATTAATAACCCATCACCAGACACCAATAACCAGTCACTAACTATAGATTTTCCAAATATTTTTAAAGAGCCTTCAAATGGCGTCGTACAAATATTTAAATTTTTTAATGAAGATACTGGGAAAACTGCCGATGTTAAGATTCCTCTTGCGGACGGGTTTAAATTCGTTCCAGATGGTAAAAATATTGATATTCAAGGTCCTGATGGCAAAATTTACGATAACGTTTTTGTTTTTGATCCAAAACATAATGCACTGGTTCCAAACGAACATTTTGTTCCACCCGGGGCAACCTCGGAGGTTGATCTTGGCCAGGTTCTAAACTTTAAGACTGAACAAGATTTGGGAATTACATCTGGAGGGGAAACACCAGTTAAACTAACAGGTGGCGCCGCCATTGTTGACTATTTGAAAGAACATTATAAAGAAGCGATGACAACTATCGCCCACCGCGATGTCATGAAAGAACAACACGCCCTAACTACTTTTATTGATTCGGAAGGCAAGATCCACATCACTCAAGGTGGCTACACAGCTCCAAATGCCTATACGGAACAACCTGATAACCTAACGGCCGGACTGGAAAGCGGTAACGGAGCTCTTTGGTTTACTTTCGGAAAAAATGCCGATGGTTCAGCCACCCCAGGGGTGCCACTTTCTTTTGAAGGAATAAAAGTACCTCTTGAATGGAACGGCCATCACGGCGAATTTGTCTTTGATCCGCACCATCCGACCACTCCACAAGAAGTATTACTAGCCAAATTAATAGATCAAAACGCTCTGAATGAATTCAAGACTAATGAGCCAAATCAGTGGTTGAACGAGAGTGATCTGGGTAAGCTTTGGATGGGTATAAGGGGCTATGAGGGTGGATATGAATCAAATACTCCTGATGGGATCAAAATGCATAACTTTGAAATGGAATTTGCCGGTGAAGATAATAAATTAACAATTGCTCCGCCTGAATCAACTATACCAATCGAAACAACAAGTCTGATTCCGCCGGGAAAAATTGATGTCCCAATACCTGTTGATACAATTCTTGAACCTGAAGTTCCACCGATTCAACCGACTCCGACCGATTCAACTTTTTTACCATTCCCCGGTCCATATCATTCCCCTCAACTTCACCCAACCACAGGTGAGACGCCAATCCCCGTCTCCTCTACTCCACTTCCTCAATCAATAATAAACGTCAGTGAATTTAAAAAAGAAAAACAACCTAATGGATATAATAATTCAATAGCCTTAACATTCCTCAACTCAACAACTCCAACAGAGGAACAAATAGATAATTTTATTTATGAAAAAGTTTTCAACCAAAAACAAAAGGATTTTCTTGCTAAACCAATATCTATTAATTTTATTAGCAGACAGATTTTACCTAAACTTCGAAACCAAAAATCTAATATTGAAAAAAAATTACAAAGAGATCCGCATGACCAGATGACGAATCTAGAAAGAAATGAACTTAAAACAATAATTTTGGAAGAGGCAAAAAGTTATGGATTAACCGCTCAAGAAGCCTTAACTGCCTATACCTACTTGGTAAACCGTTCCTATCTCGATAGTCTTAACTCCGCCGTCCAGGAAAAAAAACTATTAGATGAACAGTTAAGAAAACTTGAAGTAGCGTTAAGTAACGCAACCGCTCTTAATATTTCTCCACGAAATCCGCCAACTGCTGAAAGCGCAAAAAAAATTAAATTAATTGATGAATTTACTAGCAAAATAATCAGTAACTACCCCAATCTTATGTCAGCAAATGTTCTTACGGAAAATCAATTAATTGAACTTAATAATCAAATTGAATCTGAACTTGAAGAATTTATAATAAATAATTTTTTAACGTCCAAACAAAATAATATCCTTCAAGAAATGAAAGAATTAAAAAGAACCGCATTAGCTTTTAACGAAATCCAAGAAGTTGACGAAAATATTTTTAATAAATTAATGACTTCTAAAACTCTTAGTATTGAAGAAAAAAATAAATTAAGACTTATTCTTGATCGAAAACTACATACTGAAGAAGCTGAAACATTTCATATATTTTTAGCAAATATTAACTCCATTGCCTCTCAAGTTAGAGAAAAAATGGAACAGCAAGGTGATTCTGAAAATTTATCACAAGATAATGGAGTCGTCACGGGTAATCAGTTATTTGAAATTTATGCAAAAGAGAACAGGTCAGGCGTACCTAAAGAGTCGTCTACAAAAATGGAAATAATGGTGGATAAATATCTCCCAGCACTCTTAGGTACCAATATTAACAGAATAAATAAAACTTCAATGGCAATCCCTTTTTATAGAGGAAAAAACGGATTAATAGATAATCTAGCAAGGCATCAGTCGATTCAATCAGGCCCTGATTCTCAAGAACTTGAAAAAAACTTAAAAAGGTTCAACGATATTATGCAAGCCTCTGATCCTGATAATTTTGAACCGAGAATCACAAAATTAGAAGAATTTTTTATACAACTTGATGATGTGAAAATTGATCTTAAAACCGGAGAAGTAATCTTTCCGGAAAACTGGGAAGAGGTAGATTTTGAGGTAAATGAATCGGATTTTATAGAGGAAAAATCACCCGATTGGCTCGATAATGATAACGTCGTAGAATATTGGAAATCACCCAAAAAAGATGAAATTGCGGAAATTCCCAAAATAAAAGTTGGGGAATTTGAAGGAAAAGAGGTTTTTGAAATATATGGAAGTTTATTAAAAGAGGGGGCTAATGCTAATATAGGGTTTAAAAATCAAATAGAATCAGCAATTGCTGAATTTGAACAAAGTCAACTACCAATAATTCTTGGTGGAACTTTTGATACTATTATTACAAATCCTAATGATGCAGGGCAAGTACACTCATTTTTTTATCATGAATTCCGTAATGCTTTTAGAAAATACATGGTAGATTATGTTTATCGAGGCAGAGATGCTGATAATGCAGAAATAAAAATGGCCTTTAATATATTAAAAAGTGATTTTCAAAATATTGATCCAAGCGTTAATATAGTGAGATTCGAAGAATTTATGGATGATATACGATCCGCTGTTTCATAATCTTGAACGATTAATCTTTATTTTATTTTTACGTATTTCTATCTATGCCACGGCCGTGGGTAAGATAATATTATGTAGTTGCCGTAGCTTGACCGAGCTTTTCAATAAGCCACATCCGAGAAAGAGTAGTAGGGTTAATTCCTTTTGCTTTAGCAATTTTTTCAATCTTTTTCTTTACCGATTTTTGAATTCTGATAACTAGAACCTCTTTTTTTTCTTTTTCTATTAGTTCTAAACTCTCTAAGGGAACTTTTTTATTATCAAAAAATGGAGATATATCATGTGTGTCCCAAAAGTTAGCTTCTTCCTCTAATGTTTTAAATGGCTTAATCGGTTTTAGTTTTTTCATAGTATTTGACTCTTTCTTTACGACTCATATCTCTAGCCGTAACTACACATAAATTTTGTGAAATGATAATAGTTAAAAGTCTTCCCTCTTTAGTTATTCCTAAAATCTTTTTTCTATTAAGATAAGTTTCACTTTCAATTTTTTTATTTAAATATGCTTCTTCTACTTCTAAAACTGTAACATTATGTTTCCGAATGTGATCAATGATCAACCCATCCCAAATTAGCTTTTTCATATTGTAATACAATGTAATGCATAAAGTCAAATCGTTTTATATATTTAGGGTCAGACCCTCGACGAGGGTCTGACCCTATTGAATAACGACATAAGAATCTTGTCAACCGCTTATAACCAACAAAAGTAGTCAAACGGATTATTGAGAAAGGATTTTTTTGAAGATAGATACGCCTTACTTTCCCACCATCACCATCTCCTTAAATCTCTGGAAAATTGTTGTAAGGTGAGCCACGTGGTTATCGACCCGTTGCTCGAAGAAAAGATTAAGCTCTTGATTATTTATACCTTTATCAAGGAGTTGATTTAATAACTGCTGATCACTTTTGGTAAGAAGATTAATAAAATGATTGTTGATCTCGTCGGTGAGTTGATCCATTAGGGCTTTCTTAAATCTATCCCGATTTTCCGGCTTGACCCAGAGATCCTCACGGGCCACTACCAAATCGTCTACAAATTTTTCTATTGCAATTTCATCCTGTAAAGCTTTTTTCTGATAATCGTCAGAAGGTCTTTTTACATTATCGTCTAACATACTATTAATATACTACTATTAAATTATTAAATATTTCTCAACTCCTCACTCGCCCTTTTCGCCTCAACACTATTTACCATAATCCCCGTTGATAGCTCAAACCCTGCTCGTTCCATGAAACGAGGGATGATTCGAAGATACCACGCGTTGCTTGTGTTCTGGATTCCCGCCTCTGCGGGAATGACGGAAGGAATTAAAATATAAAAATTGTACCCGAATGGTTTTTTTGAATAATGAGGGTTTTTATCATGGATTTTTTTCAATTTTAAAATCATTGACTGCAAAATAACAGCTAAACTTTTAATTTCGCTGTCGTTTAGGTTTTCAAATTTACTTTGACCTAGAGCCTTAATCCAAACTTCATAACTCCACTCTGAATATTCCGGACTGTAAGAGACAAAATCATCATTTTGTTCAATTATATTGATAATCGGTTGAACCGGTATAGTATCGGTGGGAACGTCGTTTGGGACAACGGTAATCTGTGAGTGCGGGTGCACAAGTGAAGCTCCACTTATCAAAGCATAGTTATGGAAAATAAAAATTTTACCTTTACCATTTAAAAAGTTGAGTCGATTAATATATGTTTTTATAATGCTTTCTACTTGTTCGAGCGAAAAATCTTCAATATTTTTTTCATGGTCCGGAGAATGGACTACCACCTCGTGAATGTCAGTTATTGGAAATAAATTAGCAAAAACTCTTACCTGCCATCCCGGTTTATTTTTTTCACCTTCCCCTATTCTAAATACTTCAGGAGGAGTATCAGACTCGCTACCCGCACAAAACGGACAGCGGAAAGGTTTGCCGTCCATACCGGTACGAGTTACACGGGCCGGATTGGAAACCATCCAGCGGGTTTTGGAAAAATCGGAAATGTAGTTAGACATTTTTACAAATTGTTAAATCTTAAATGTTAAAGGTTAAATAATTATTAAACGGTTAAATATTAAATTCAAAACGTTTTGTGTTTAACAGTTTAACTGTTTAACAGTTTCATAATAGCAAAAATACATTATAATTTCTCTATGATAATAATCGTTGGCCTGGGAAATTCCGGAAAAAAGTATTTAAACAATCGGCATAACGTCGGATTTCAGTTTATAGACTTCATTGCTCCATTACTCCATTGCTCCATTGTTAAGAAAGAAAAACTGTTTTCAACAATGAAACAATCGAACAATGAAACAATCACTTTGGCAAAACCGAATACTTTCATGAACCTCTCCGGTCTCGCAGTCAAAAAACTTGTTTCCCACTATTCCCTAGTCCCTAATCCCTATTCCCTAATTGTCATTCACGACGACCTCGACATTCCCCTCGGTAAATTCCACATCCAGTTCGCCTCCGGTCCCCAGCTCCACAATGGTTTAGAATCAATTGAACAACATTTAAAAACTAAAGATTTCTATAGGGTCAGAATTGGAATTGATAATCGAACACCTGATAAAAAGATTCCAGGCGAAACTTATACATTAAAAAACTTTTTACCCGATGAAAAAAAACTGCTTATGATAGAAATTTTCCCAAAAATTTTTGCTCAGATGAAATTAGACTTTAAAATGCTATAATTGACCAAAATTATGAAAGTCCTTTATCTTTACATGTTCCCACTTTGGGGCAATGGTTCGGGCAATTGGTTGCGTCGCTTAGTTTCCAGTTTGAAAGAAAAATATCCCGACGACTATCAAGCAGCCATAGTGGCTCCGGACTCAAGGATCTTGAAACAGGCCAGGGTTTTCAGACTGAAACCGCCGATTACCGGAGTTTTTGTCGGTAACCCGGAACTGCCGATTGCAAAAAAATATTCAAAATTTACCCCGGAAGAAATGATTTTAACGTACAATTATTACTTGCTTCGAAGTGCTAAAGCGATTGAAAAATTCCGCCCAAATGTTATTCATTGTTTTCACACCGCTTTTCTTCCGCCCATCGCCAGACAGCTAGCTAATTTATACAGAATCCCCTATCTTATCACCACTCACGGCAGTGATCTTTACTATTTTAAAGAAGATAATCGTTGGAAAACTCAGGTCTATGATGCCTCGCGGCGGGCAAAATACATTACCGCCAACAGTAATTTTACCCGTCAGTGGTATCTAGACATGTTTGGTCATGATCTTTCAAAAAAAACAAAAACTATCCCGGCCGGTATTAGTAATAACATTGATTTTAATCGCAATGTTTCTTGGATTGATAAAAAATATAAATTTCAATATGAAAAAATGGTTTTATTCACGGGAAGATTAACTCAGCACAAAGGAGTCGAATATCTTATTAAAGCGGCCAGACAGATAAAAGCCGAAGTCATTATTGCTGGAGACGGTCCTGAGCGAAAATATTTAGAAAGTTTAATATTAAAATTTAAACTGACTAATGTTCATATGGTCGGATATTTCTCATCTAAACTTGATACCATCAATGATTTTTATTTGAGAGCCGATGTCTACGTTGCGCCTTCAGTTTGGAACGAACCGTTGGGACTTGTGATACTTGAAGCAATGGTAAACAAGACCCCTGTAGTTGTTTCCCGCAAAGGTGGCGTCACAACACTAGTTAAAGATGGTTACAACGGTTTCTTGGTCCGACCACGATCGCCAAAACTTATTGTTGAAAGAGTCAATCTTCTGCTTCAGGACGAAAAACTAGCTGAAAGAATGGGAGAGCGAGCTTATAAAACTGTCACGGAAAAATTCAGTTGGGATAAAATCGCTACTAAATTTTACAATCTCTACGATAAGTGTCTTCAAAAGCCTCCCATAAACGGTAAAAAATAATATTTATATTGAAAAATAACCTGCAAATCTAAATTTTTTAGTATAGAATAAAATTTATGAAGGTTCTCATCGTTTCCCTACTCAAAAGAAAAGTCACTCCGGAAATACCTGCTGCCCGTCCTCGAGTTATTTACGAAATTGCCAGTGGACTGGTCAAAAAAGGTCATCAGGTAAGTTTGCTCGGAACTGCTGACAGTTATATTCCCGGTGTTAAAATAATTCCCATCATTGAAAAAAGTTTTGTTGAAATGCCCGCCTTTGAAAATCCTTTTTATGCCGAAACGGCCTATCTAGTAAAACTCGCCAAAAGAATTGAAGAAATCGGACCAAATTTTGATATTATTCACAATCACACTTATCCGGAATTTATTAATTTATTAATTGCAAAAAATATTAAAACTCCAATTCTGTCTACGATCCATGCTCAGGCTTTTCCGGAATACGATGAAGCTTTGAGTTTATTTCCTGAATGTTACCATATATCAATCTCTGAGGCTCATAAAAGACTTTTTAAAAAAGCCAAGATTTTTAAAGTTATTTACAACGGCGTTGATACCAATATTTATTCTTATCAAGAAAAAAAAGAAGATTATTTACTATGGTTGGGGCGGCTTTCAAAAGCAAAAAACCCGAACGGATCTTTTATGGATCCAAAAGGAATTAAATGGGCAATTCAACTGGCAGAAGAAACCAATTCTAAATTGATGATGTCAGGAAATATAGAAGACATGAAGTTTTACGAACAAGATGTTAAACCACATTTAGGCGAAAAAATTAAATGGGTCGGTCCCCTAACGTCTGAGTTGTCCTTAACTAAACAACAAATTGCTGAACTGATGCAAAAAGCCAAGGCCTTTTTGATGACAATCAATTGGTACGAGCCCTTCGGTTTAGTAATGGCCGAAGCAATGAGCTGTGGAACACCGGTAATTGGGTTTGATCGTGGTGCCGTCAAAGAATTAGTCGTTGAGGAAAAGACCGGTTTTGTAGTCCCATCTGAATCCGGAATTGATGGCTTAAAAGAAGCTTTAAATAAGATTGATCAAATTAAACCTCAAGACTGCCGTGACCACGTCGTCAATAATTTTAGCACTGAAAAAATGGTTGACAACTACGAAAAAACGTATTTAGATATTTTAAGGGTCAGTCCTTCTTCGAAGGTCTGACCCTATATAAGTTTTTCTTATGAAAAAAATTGCTATTTTACATTTTGCTTATCCACCCAATATCGGAGGCGTTGAAAGCATGATCCAAGAACATGCCCAAATGCTTACATATTTAAACTATGACGTCACTTTGGTTACCGGTTCAGGAGAAGAAACCAACCCAAAAATAAAATTAGTCGTAATACCTGAATTACAATCAGTCGTTAGCTTTAACCCTTTTCTTCAAGAAAAAATACTCGATAAGGGAATAATCGATGATGATTTTTATAAACTGTCAACACAAATAGAACAAAAGCTGGAAATTGCTTTGGAAAAAGTTGATATTATAGTCGTCCATAATATGATTACGATTGTAAGGAATCTTCCTTTCGTTTTTGCCTTTAAAAATTATGTGAAGAAGTATCCAAAAAAGAAATATTTTGGTTGGATTCACGATCATTCATACATTAATGAATTTAAAATTAAAGATTTAGATAAAATTGTTAATTCGAAATTGGAGAGAGAGCTTTTAACTACACCGATAAAAAACCTCACCTATATCTTGATTTCTGAAAGCTTTAGAGAGCCTTTTAATCAACTAATGGGTTTTAAAGACGGCGAAAGCGTCGTCATTCCAAACGGAATTGATATAAAAAAATTTTTGGAGATAGATGATCTTATTTGGGAGATCATGCAGAAATATGATTTCGTTAAAAAGTTTCCCATAATTTTATCCCCTGTTAATATTCTGGAAAGAAAAAATATTGACTATTGCCTCGATATCATTTTCCATCTCAAAAAATCTTATCCTAATGTTAATTATATTATTACAGGCAAACCTTCCCAACATCGCTCTACAGTAGAGTATTATGACTCTTTAAAGAAAAAAATTATTGATCTTGGCTTGCAAAATAATGTTACTTTTTTTAATGATTTTTTAAATCGAGCTCTTGTTAGGACCGAAGTTCACGACCTTTATCAAATTTCTGACTTGGTTTTCTTCTTTTCCAAAAGTGAAAACTTCGGCCTACCATTGCTTGAGGCATCATTAACTAAAACCCCGATATTTGTTTCTGATCTTAAAGTTTTTCGGGAAGTCGGGGGAGATTTTGTACAATATATTGATTATCGGACAACCAGCCCAGAAAAAACCGCCAGTTTTGTTTTAGATTTTTTAAAGAATAGCCGCAGAGTAAATATGAACTATCGAAGTCGTAGCATTTATGATCTAAAAACTATTCTCAAGGAAAAATTTATTCCTTTGATTGAAAAATAAAATGCAATCCGTCCGAGACATCCTAAAAAAATTCAACCCGCTTGAAGATAAATACGTCTCTCGGGAGTTTCAGACGTTTGGAATTCATCTGGCCAATAAACTAGGTGATGAAAGACGCAAAGGACTATATATGAAGCTCGCAAAAACCGTTCCTCGAGCTATTCTCGAAGAGGCCCTCAGATTTGTGATTGATGCAAACGCCCGTAACCGGGCCGCCCTTTTTATGTGGAAACTTAAGGAACTTAAGGCATTCGATAAAAGATAGAACCAGATGAAATCAGATATAACCAGATAAAATTGGTTTCATTCCAATTATATCTGACTCTGTCCGATTAAATCTGATTTTATCTAATATTGTTCTTGACATTTGTTTTCTAATACTTCATACTAAAAATTAGTTATGAAAATTACTATTTACACAATTAAAGATTGTGCATTTTCAAAACAAGAAAAAGAGTATTTAAATGCCAATAAACTTATCTTTGAAGAAAAAGATCTGGAAACCAATAAGGATTTTCTGACAGAAATGTTGGCTATCTCCAATAATTTTGCCGGCACTCCAGTTACTCGAGTTGAAAAAGATGATGGAACAATTTCCGTGTTAAAGGGATTTACCAAAGAAGAATTTGACACCGCTTTTGGATTTGTTTCACCCGCCGACTTGTCCTCCGTAGGTTTACCGAAGGAGGAAGCTTCAGCGAAGGCGGGTTCAACTGTTCCAGCAGTTAATGACACACCGATTCAATCGACTCCGACTGATTTAACTGATTCAACTGTTTCTCCTGCTCCTATTCCAATCCCAGTCGAAGCACCAATAGCTGTACCTAATGACCCTCTAAAATCCGTCATGGATGATCTACAAGTAAAAGCCGAACCAACACCTGCCGTTGTAGAAACTCCTCCAGTAGTTGCACCACCTGCCCCGGCCATCCCGGATTTCCCTGCGAAGTAGTTTAAATCTCCAAAACTAACTCATCCGTCGCAGCAATTGTATTTGGAAAAATTTTTTGAGCTATTTTTTCAGCTTCTTTTCTTTTTTCCAAAGTATCATAAAGAGATGCGCCAAAATGTGTCATGACGAGTTTTTTGACGTTTGCATCTTTGGCAAATTGAGCCGTTTGGATCGGATCGGTATGACCCCACTCATCATTTGTTGAGGAAACAATATTTGAACATTCATGAATAAGTAAGTCGGCGCCTTTAGCAAGCAACAATCCATTTGGGCCACTTTTTGTATCGCCTGAGTAAACAATAGATTTTCCTTCCAAAATAATTTTGAATCCGTGATTTTCGTAACCATGATAAAGCTTTTTCATATTATCCCCTTCTTCAATTTCGTGCAGTCTTATTTCTGTTTTTAGATTAAGAATATTTTCTTTTCTGTTGATTATTCCAATTGTGTAAGGCGGATTAACAAATGTTTCAAAGTCTTTTCGTCTCCCCTTGGCAAAATATACATCAATCCCCTGTTTAAAATTAAATTTTGCTAAAGTATGAAGTCCGGAGATGTGGTCAATATGAAAATGGCTAAGAAATAGGCTTATTGGTTTATCTTCTTTAATATACTGGTCAATTTTATAGATTCCATTTCCGGCATCAAAAATAACATATTGATCTTTACTGTCAATCAAAATACAAGGAGTGTCTCCGGTCGGACTGGAATACCAACCGTTTGTACCGAGAAAATATATTTTCATATATAAATATTTTTAATAATTAGAACCTTATATTACCAAGGTTAGTATATCAAAAATTACAATTGCTTCTTCGGGTTTAATTAGCAAATACTAATAAATTTTATTAGAACGCGATTTAAAAATATCAATTGACTTTTGACAGTAGTTGATATAAACTGAGGCTTAGTTATGGCAGAAAGTTTATCATTAATGGGTGGTTGGAAACGGGCTAAAGGAGAACCAGCGGGTATGTTTACTGCCGGAAAACAGCCAAGGGATTATATAACTCCTGATTTTTCTAAATTTGCTGAAAGTTCACGATTAAGATGGGATTTATTTGCGTATTTAAAGGTTAGATTTCAACAACTTTTAAGAAAAAAATAGTCTTCAATTATAAACTTGCAGGCACTCGTTTAGTACGTTAATGTTAACTGAACGTACTTGACGACTTCCGAACTGCTAATTGGGTGGAAATCGTTCCGTATCCAGAATTAGTTTATCAAAAAACTCAACTTTTTCTCCAAGTTGGTTTACCCTGAATTTATCGAAGGGTTGAATATATTGGAATTTATTACAAACAACAAAACCATTATTTATTGAGCATGAATCGTTAATGCTTCTGAGATATTAATTCTGTCCGAAAGTTTAACATTAATTGATGCAGTTCCTACCGCAACATTCTGAAAACCAATGTTTAGGGGTTGGGTTGAATATTGTTTTTCAGGTATGTCATCTTGGGTAAATGAGGCAATATAACAAGTCACCAATGGAATATTTTTCATAGTATAAGATGCAATTGAAGATTCAATAGGCTTACTGCAAAATGATGCAATAATAGATATTAAAGCCGGAATTAAAATGAATGATAATTTAATATTTTTTTCCATTCTACTGATAGAATATCATGCATTTTGATAGTGTCAAGTCAAGTCAAAGTTGATTGAATATGTTGGAACTTATTTTTTAGGATGATAATATTTTATGCAAGATATACGTGCGTCATCACTACCTAACTTTAAACAATCCATAACGGTTGGCGTCTCTTCTTTTAGTTTAATTTCACTATCTTTAGTGATTTTAAAGTAAAAAAGGCAAGCAAAGATTATAACTGTAATTATTGCAAACATATACCATTTATCTATAATAATTGGTTTATTTAAATTAATATTCAAACGCTTAGCAATAAAGTTCAAAAAAATTGAAATAAACATACCAAAAAAAGCAAATATTCCAATTAAAATATCAGCCCCAAAAATATAGTTTATAAAATCATTTTGAATGAAATTTCCTATTAATGCAAAAAATATAGCAATAACTATTGTTAATAACCAAATAAGAAAAAAAATTCTTGTTAACTTAGACTTATTTCCTTTTATTAGCGGTTTATCTGTTTTCATATTTTTAATTAGTTCTTTTAACTCCTTTGATATTCGCTTCTTATATTTTACCTTAAAATTAATATAAGCAAATCCTTCTGGCGTTTTCTCCGCTCTTAAAACCCATTTTATAAGTAATTTCGCGTAGTTTTTTGCATTTATTATAAAGAAATTCTTATTTCTCCTTTTGTATACTGACGCAAAAGCATTGATATTAAAGTCTGATAAGGTAAATTATTTTCTGCCGCTTTGATTTTAAGCTTTTGAATATCACGCTCCGGCAGACGGATATTGATATTTTTGGTTTTTTGAAGAGTATTTACGGCTGCTTCTCTAGCTCTTTTTATTACGTCTTTCAAATTATCAACCGATTTATATTTACCGGCTTCTACGTCTCGTAATATCTGTAATTCTTCCGCATCAAGCTTATAATCTTTCATGTCTAAATTATAGACAATATTTATGATAAATAATATGGAATGTCAATATTAAAAATATTTTCCAAGAAGAACGGACTTTATGTTTATGATAAAATATGGATAAGCTCCTGTAGTTCAACGGATCGAATACGGGTTTGCGGAACCCGGGATAGCAGTTCAATTCTGCTCGGGAGCACCAAGGGGGCGTAGTTCAACGGCAGAATAGATCTCTCCAAAAGATTAGATGAGGGTTCAATTCCTTCCGCCCCTGCAGAATTTTCTTACCAGCTCCCTCCCCCTCCGCCTCCTCCGCCTCCCCCTGAAAATCCCCCACTTGATCCCGATGAAAACCCGCTCGAAGATCGGGTTGGCGTTGCGGCAGTATTAAAAGATTTAAATGAAGAGCTTAGGCTATTGACTAATAAATAACTGTTGAAATTTGCTGATGAATAACCACGATACCAATTTGGTTGGGTAATATTGAGACTTTCAAATCTTTTTGCCCAGATCTTTTCGACCCCGAAGGCAACTGCAAACGGCAATAAGCGCTCAAACATTAACTGCTTGTCAGCCTGAAATTCCAACTGTCTTTGTTGACTACCTAAAAAGTTTTTTAAAGAAAATGCAACATTTTTTGCCTCAACCCCAAAGACGGTTTTTCTTGGCATGACCCGACCAAAAAGAAAGGCCACTATAGCTAAAAAGAAATTACCGGTAAAAAGCGCAATTCCGGCTACAACATAATATCCCGTCCGTGTAGTTTGTGGATTTTTATCAAATAGTTTATCTTCGACCACTTGCTCGTACATTTCATTTTTTATTTGAGCCACTTCTGTTGACAGTTCTTCATCTTTTATTCTTATTTCTTTTTCATTTCCAAAAAACTTATTTAATAATAATTTTTCATATTCCAATAAGGCCTGTACAACTGGACCGGTTGTACGAGGCTGATTATTTTTGATTAAGTAATAATCCCCTTTTTTTCTTTCATCAATGATTAAATATCCTCGTCGGGCCAGATCAACAATTGTGGCTGAGATATCTTTCATATCAACTGTTTCATCGCCCAATGTCCCGACTTCACCCGGGGTTAAAAATCTTTTCCCATCCTGTGTTTTTGGAGGGTCAAACCAAGCGGTGGTTACTCCGACCGTTCCCTTCGGGTCTCGGCCATAACGTATCCAACGGTAAATAATAAAAAATGGCAATAAAACATACCAGATTAGTCCAATGAGTCCCATTAGTCCTATTAACAACTGACCAACCCAAGTATTCCAAAAGCTGACAAACTCTTTTGGCTCTAAAACCGTCACGATATTTTTTGGAAAACTAACAACAATACTTAACCCTTCCCCGCTACCTAAACTATTATTACTCTTAGTTACCATCTTGGCTCGATCGTACAAAGATGGTAATTCCACTGAGCAGAGGCTTTCTTTTGAACCAGCTATTCCTGTATAGCAAATTCCTTTAACATCTTCTTTTTTTATTTCCTGAGGCCATACAACTGACGCAGTTGTACTGGCAATCGGAACTTTCCATTCGTTTCCGGTAACATTCCAGTAAAGTTCATCATGGTCGAAAAAATAGGTCAAAGCACCGGCCACTTGGTAGGAAATAATGTAAGTATGAATTCCTGTTATCAGTCGATCGGCGTCACCAATTTTCAACCTAATTAATTTTTCATCTATCCAAGATTTAACGTATTTATATGAATTTTCATTCTCATCAGTGACTGAAAAATTACTAAATCTAAGTTCAAACTGTTTTCCATCCTGATTAGTTTTTATGAAAGGAATTTCCCGGTAAATACCGTGTTTTTGTAAAGAATCAAAGTTATAAATGATTGTTTCTTTGACATCGATCGTCCCGTCTTTATTTATTGTTATCGTCGAATCAAAAGATTTTATGTGTTCACCAGTAATGTTATTTGTTGACTCAACTGAATCTGTTGGATAGATGGCATTTAAATTGACCTCATCTTTTTGAATATCATCAAGCTGCGCAGATACTGGAAAAATTAAGCTAAAAAATAAAAGAAGTCCGATCAATATTTTTTTCATTAATAATATAGTATCATATTAAAAAGCGGAGATGCTAAATTTTTTGCGTCTGTTTTTACTGTAACATTATAAGATCATTTATTATATTCATTGCTCTACCGGGATTCCAATTGCTAAACTCGTCTATTATTTTATTTATTTCTAAAATAGTTTTTTTTATCTTTTCAGCAGATTGTTTAGCAAAAGCGCATCTGAAAATCGTAAAATCAAAATATTTTTTATCTAGTTCTGACAAACTTTTTTTTAATTGTTCCAAATCCCAAAAATGAGGATGTAGTTGTTCTTCAATGGATTTGGCAAAGTCTTTTCGTAGACTTGTCAAAAATCGATCTTCAATCTGTTGTTCGACGAGGAGGTTGGCTAAAGTTGGTGAGTAATTTTTTTTTGTTCCTCTTTCTTCAATTAAATCATTAATTACATCAAGAACGACCGATCCTAAGCGTGATTTCTTTTCTTGTTCAGAATAATCGCCTCTCTTAATTCCTCCGTATTTATGAAGAGTATAATTAATATATTTTTGATCATCACCATCAACGATTTGTCCTTGCGTCATTAAGTCTGCGCAGATATTATTGACAATCTCTTTAACCACTTTATTATGAAGATTTCCATTAAAAAACTGAGGAAAATCATCAATTGTAGAAAAAATTATTTTTTCAGTACCATCAACTACTGCCGATTTACCCTGATCAAAATATATATTTTTTGAAGTTGAGTAAGCTTCATCTAAACGGGAAAAATTCAACCAAAAACTTTCCCTTTGCGGATCAAGTCCGTCAATAACAATTTGATTTTGTTCATTTTTTTGAATAAGCATGGAGATTTCCCCGTTAAATGGGTTAAATTTTACCGTCTCATGATCGATTTCTAATCCTGGATTATCTCGTGGTACAAACACATCTCTAATTGGAGGCAACATATAAGGATCTATTTTTTGTCTTTCTCTTGGTATTTGATCAATATATGCTATTGGAATTCCCATTCTAGTTAACGCTTCTCTATTTATGGTCATATATCAGTAATTATCTCACGTCTGTGAATAAATGTAAAGATGAGGAGTTGAACTTTTTTCTGTTAGAATGATTGAATGCAATATAAATTAGCTCCGGAAATTAAAAGGCAGATCAGGGCTCTGATTAAGGAATTGAAGTTTATTCATATTAAACCGAATCAAATCCACTGTATCCGTTCATTTGACGCTAAAACCAGAGCTTATGCCCGCATCTGGGGCATGTCCCGCCTATTTAAGGAGGTTGCCGGTCTTGAGCCAAACTACATTATTGAAGTAATTTCTCAAAGATTTGATAAACTATCTGAACGGGAAAAAATTAAAACATTAATTCACGAATTAATGCATATTCCAAAAACTTTTTCCGGAGCTTTATTATCTCACCGCGGACCGCATCATGAAATTAACGACCGGGAAGTGGAGAAAATTATAAGAAACCTAAATCAGTCTGGATCCCCGTCTTCACGGGGATGACAAACGAAATACTTATGAAAAAAATTATTATCATTATCGTTGCTATTTTTTTAGCATTTGGAACGTTTTATTTTTTAAGAACCTCCCAGTTTTCTAAAAAAACCAATAATACGCCTTCTTCAAAACCAAAGTTAGAACAAACTGTCTACAACTTTCTTCTTTTAGGTTATGGTGGTGGAGTTCATGAAGGGACTTATCTGACTGACACGATAATGGTTGCTCATGTTGACACAAAAATAAAAAAAGTAACGCTTTTTTCTATTCCCCGTGATCTTTGGGTAAAATTGCCAAGCAAGTCTGGAGCTGATTTTCATACAAAAATTAACTCTCTATATCAGTTGGAACTTTTTCCCAAAGATTATCCTGACCTTAAACAAATGCAGGTAAAAACGATTATTTCCAAGATTACCGGTCTTCCAATTGATGGCTATGTGAGTGTTAATTTTGAAGGCTTTACCAAAGCAATTGATATTTTAGGAGGAATCGATATTGATGTTAAACGATCATTCACTGATCCGGAGTACCCAATTACAGGCAAAGAAAAAGAGTTGTGTGATAAAGATACTGAAGAGTTGTTCAAAAAAGCAGAACCATTTATTACTCCTGGATTCGATCCCGAACAGCGTAATCAACAATTTAAAGATGATCCAAAGTTAGAAGAATTTGTTAAAAATGCTACCGATTCACCGGAACTTGCCTTTCCTTGCCGTTACGAAAAATTAGAATTTGACAAGGGCCTTGTTCATTTGGATGGCGCAACCGCCTTAAAATTTGCCCGATCACGTCACGCACCAGAGGACGGCGGCGACTTTAATCGTGCGATCAGACAGCAACAGGTAATTGAAGGTATAAAAGATAAAGTTATTAGCTTTGGTTTTATTCCCAAAATAATTCCTTTAATGGATGAGTTTAAAAAAGATGTCAAAACTGATATTAATTCAGATATTATTAAAAAATTAATTGGTCAAGCAGATAAAACCAAGGAATATCAAGTATCGACATTTGTTTTGACCGATCAAAATGTTTTGAAAAATGCGGTATCTGACGATAAACAATATATTCTCATTCCCCGTGAAGGAATAGACAATTGGTTCGGCATCCAAAAAATAATCGCCTCATCGGCAGCCATTCTTAAATAATTTTTTTGATTTTTTCAATTACTTGATCAATGCTTCCGTAAATGGTTGCCCCGGCAGCATTCTTGTGACCGCCACCTCCGAATTTTTTAGCAATTTCTGAAACATCGGTTTTTTTAGAACGAAAACTGACCGCAAATTTGTCTTTTTCATATTCAACTGCCATAATCCCAAAATCAAATCCTTTAATACTGCGAGCAAACAAATTAGCAACCGTCTCCCTAGCACCTCGTTGTTTTCCGAATTTTATAAAAGTTTTATTATCTAAAACAGAATAAATAAAACCGTTTCCCTTTTTCATTTTTTTCAAAAACTCACCCATTATCTGAACTAAATCGAAATCAAAGTTATCAAAGACTTGATCAATTAATTTGTTCTTATCTGCCCCTTTATCTAATAATTCTGTTGCGATTTTGAATGTCCTTTTCGCATTTTCTCCGTATTTAAAAAAGACTGTATCTCCGGCAATCCCGGAAAATAAAGAAGTTGCCATATCAGAATCAATTTCTATACCCCAGTCAATAAACATCTGGTAAATAATTTCACAGGTGGCTGCGGCTTTAATATCTAATAACCGTGATGAATATTTAGTCCAATTATTGGTTCGGTGATGATCGATGACGATTTTTTTAACGTCCGGTAATTTTATTTCTTTACTGCCAGTGACAATGTCATAAGAACCGGAATCCAGGATTAGAAACAAGTCGTAGGGGCGGGGTTTCCCCGCCCAACCACTAAAATCAACCGTTTCAACATTATCTGCTCCTTTTAGGAATTTAAAATTTTCCGGAATTTCATGAGGACAAACTAGGGTTACATTTTTTCTCATCTTAATTAAAGCCTGATACACCGCCGTCGCCGACCCAATCGAGTCCAGATCAGGATTTCTGTGAATGTTGATGAGAATATTTTGAGCCTTAGTAATTTCTTCAAGAATTGACTTACTTAAAAAATAATTTTGTTTCATTTTTCAATTATACTCTCTCGCAGTCATGGATTAATCTTTCTTGTTTATGACAAAATAGGCAACAACAAGGGTGAGGATCGCCCCAAAAAATAAAAATGGATTTGCTCCAAAAATCGTCATTTTTTAAAACTTTTTTTAACTTGGTAATAAATAAATAATGAAAGAATCGCCATAATTATCGATGCTGATAAATAATAATTTGGGAAGTCTTTAATCATATTTTTTTAAAATTTTTGATATATCTAAAGCTAATTTCAATAAAAGTATACCAAAACTTAATCCAACCATAGTATAAATCAGTTTTTGAACTATTACAACATTTGTAAAAATCGATCCTACAACCCCACCCCCAATCCACGTCACTGAAAGATTAACATAAAAATCTCTTAATGTTATCAATTCTTCCCTTGAGTATCGCCCCATAAAATAATTTTTATCATAATATTTTTTCTTTGTCAGTAGGTTATAACCTACAAAAACAGAGGATTAGATTGTAATAGTAACTTAGAAATCTCGATATGCCACCCGATACTCAATCTCCGAGGTTAGGACAAGATGGTTGAAGATTAAAAATGTCCTAAAGAGATAAACCCGCCTTTTATTCCTATAGCCCCCACCTTGCCTTTTCTTGGATTAATTGGATTCCTTGGCCCAACAACAGCAATACCAATTAATTCATTTTTTCTATTTTTAAGGCTTCCCTCGTAATAATGCCATTCCAAACCACCTTTTTCTATAAAATCTTGCCATCCAAATGCATCAGCAACATGTTTTAATGCCTCTTCTCTTGTCACTGGCTCCATAGAATCAACATTTGTTCCTGATTCTTTAATTGCCTCAAAACATCTTTTTCTTGCCAGCTCGTTAAGTTTTACGTCTGTATTATCTACGACTAATATATGATGTCTCTTTTCCTCTGTTATACCTGCCATATTCTATATTCAAAAATTTTAATTTTTTTTACGTCGATAAAGATGTATATTTCCACTGTCGACATTTGTAAAATCTTTAAATGCTTCTATAATTAATGCTTCACTTCTTCTATCTATCTCCTCATTCTTTTTATCCGTAACTCTAAACTGACGAAACATTTCCAGAATTCCGATTGCTGTCGGTACAAGCATTGTCAAAAGCGGTGGAACAATGCCCAACTCAGGCTTAGTTAAATTTTGTACAACAGCTCCACCAAGTCCTAATGCCATCGGAATTGCAAATGCCATCACCGATCTTGAAATATTTCCTAGCGCACTATCTGGATTTCCGTTTAAAATGATTTCTAAACTTTTCATATTTCGTAATTTTATATTGATTATTTTTAATATGCTTGACGGCAAATCTGACGAAATCTTGTCATTTTGACAAAAGTTTGATATACTATGGGGCTATGGGAAAATCTATATCCCCGATTTCTGAGAAAACTTTTTCACGCTTTTCTAATTTTATAGATGATGTAATAAATCGAAACGAATGTGGAAGCATCATAGGACTAACTCAAAGAGAGCATGGTTATCGTATTAATCAACTAAAAAATAGAGCCACCTTGAAGATAGTTGATTTAAAAAGTTATTTTCTTGACGACCCAGAAGATATAGAATTATCTGAAATAAATAATAAAAGGCTGTCCTGTTTCTTAATCACCAATGCTGATTGTCTGCTTGAGGAAAAACAGGCCTTTTTGACTTATTTTAATGACTTAGTCAGAAAAAATAAAAATCTTTCTTTGATATTCTTTTTCCAACATAATATTACCTATCCTTGGAATATGAAAGCTCTTTCTCCATATCAATATTTATTTCAAAATATACTTTTTTACCCTAAATATAATCAAGTTGATCCAAAACAATTTCTTTTTTATATTGAACAAAAATTAAAAACTAAAGTTTCAGTTCATATAAAAAATCTTATCCTTAAAGAATGTGGTGGCGATCTCTGGCTTATAAAAGAAGCAGTAAGGTATTACGCGAAAACCAAAAACACAAAAAATTTATTCGACCATGAAGAAATGATTTTTCGTCTTAAAGTTACTTATAATGAATTAGAAGAGCAGGAAAAACAGGTTTTTAAAAAATTCATTAAGCAAGAAGTAAATTTCACGGACGAAGAAAATACTGTTTTAAGTTATTTAGAAACATCAAATATTATTTCACCACTTCTAAGTAAATTTATCAGCCAACAAACAGTTAAAGAAAATAACTTATCTTTAGGTAAGGACCAAAAGATTTTTCTAAATTCTTTTCCCGTTGATTATTTTTTTAGTAAAACTGAAAAAAAAGGATTAAGGTTTTTTCTAAATCAAACTAGTAGGCTTATCACTCGCAATCAATTAGGAACGATTTTATGGAATGATTCTGATTTCTCTGACTGGGCCTTAGACCAATTTATAAAACGATTAAGAAACAAATTAATCAAATTAGGACTAGATCGCCAACTTATAAAAACTAAAAAGAATCAAGGATTTGTATTTAATAATCATTACGTAAATTTATGACTGAACGTATATGTAAAAGTGAAAAATTATCGTCACCTGAAAAACTTAAAACAATTGGTCTAAGGCGTTTTATTGAAGGTCTTTATCCTACTTGTAAAGGAAATCACATTGCTGATTTTGTTGTTAATATTGCCTCCGAACTGGAAAATGTTGTTGGAGAAAATCCCCTACATTCAGAGTCTCCAAGACTTCAGAAAAGTTTTCTTGGTATACGAGGAAGCGCTATAAAAAGAGCTAATCTCGGTACACCTCCAGGTTATTGGAGTGTTCCTGGATTTTTTCAATCTGAAAAACATTCAAATTTGGATCCACTAGAACAGGAAGTTGTACAACATTTAAGTGGTGGACCTGATTTGGATATTATTTTTAAACCTAAAGAAAATCTTACCGCTAGAGATGTTTTTTCAACCGTTCTCTCTTCTTTACAGTCACAAGGATTTTATATGTTAAAGTCAGAAGAAGAAGTGATCTCTTTAGAAAAAATAGGACATAGAACTAAACAACCCTATGATGATTATAATATCATTGTCAGTTATAAGGAGCACGGTGATCCAAATGATCACCCAGTTAAAGCTGTTGTTGTTGATTTTAATTATTTTGGTAAATCTATCTTAAAAGTAGATTTTGTTCAAGCACCTGAAAACGAAGGTTACGCAACTAATTTTCGACTTTCTGGTGCAGCCGCTCCTTTTGACATAATTTCTTTAGGTCATATCCATAAAACAAGCGATGGAAAGATATTGATGTCTTATGAAACGGACCTACCTGATCTTTCAAAATCTCCTAATTTATTTAGAACTTTGTATAGATATAGTTCAAATTTATTTTTAAATACTTTTAATGCTCGTTTGCGAACAGCATATCAAAAAACTATGTGGTTTAATGATTTTAGCGATAAAACTCAAGCATTTTTTGGTAACTATTCTTTGCCAGAGATTCTAAAACAAATTAACTTAGCATGGGCTAATCAACATGCGGTTACAGAACAAAACTGGTTAAAATCATTAAAAGATGGTAATCAATTACAAACTAGGCTATCTGGTATTATTTCTGGTTTTTTAGTCGGACTTACATATGATCCATTCCTGTTTCTTAAACTTGCATTTGAAACAAAATTACTTACTTTTCTTCCAATTGGTCAAGTTATGAAAAATCCTTCTGATTTATTAAAAATTACCAGCTTAATGGCTAAAGAATATGGTTCAATGCGTTTGAATGAACAGAATCATATCCTCTACGAAGAACTTTATAATCAGGATCCAACTAATACGCTTCCCTTGCTTTCTGCCGCTTATCAAACACATGTTTTACGGGATAATAATAGGCAAATCAAATATACAGGTTCTTTTATCTTCCTGCGAGCATTAAATATTTTTCTTCAAGAACAAGGGTTACCAATCGTAGAAGAATCAATATCAGGTATTATCAATTTATTTAATCCGATGATTTTTTACAAACAACTATCCGAATCCCAAATATCCACAAATCTTTACGCCACTTTGGTTGAAAGCGAATTAATTTAACAAGCATATTTATTTTCTGTCTCAAAAAAGTTTTTCTTCTTTGATTTTAAATTCTTTTCCATCTGATTCAATTATAAGATATCCGGTATTTTTCATCGGACGATCAGAATATTCAGGAATTTTATAATCAACGTAGCTTAAAAATGCTCTTAATAATCCTCCATGAGTGACCACTAATATTTTTTTTCCGGAATATTTTCGTGCTGTTTTTTTCATAAATGGAATCAGACGATCTGCAATTTCTTCGTCATTCTCCACATCATAAAGTTTTAATTTTTTTTGCTTTTCTTTTGTGACCAGCATAACTTCTCCAAATGTTTTTCTCATCTCATTAAGATGCTTTCCTTCAAACCGGCCAAAAAACCTTTCCCTTAGTGCTTTTATTTCTATAATTGCTAGTTTTTTTTCTGCAACAATTATCTTAGCGGAATTTTTTGCCCGAAGCAGATCAGAAGAAAACACGGCATCAAAATCAATATCTTTTAATTGTTTTCCTAATTGTTTTGCCTGCTTTTCCCCTTTTTTATTCAGCGGAATATCTGAAAGCCCCTGAATTAATTTTTTTTCATTCCACTCCGTCTCACCATGACGAGAAAGATAGATAGTGCAGTATTTTTTCATTATTTTATCCCCTTTGTTTTCTCTATCTCAAAACTAACACCATCACTTATTAGTTGAACGTAAGATAAATTATTAATATCACCTTCTGATAAATTTTTATAAATTCTAAAGCTCAAATTGATCAGAAAAAGCCTTATTGGACCGGCATGTGTGACTATCAAAATAGTTTTACCCAGATTTTGAACAGAAACTTCACGTATGTAATTAATAAAACGTTTAATCATTTTTTGTTCATCTTCTACTTTTGCGTCCTTTTTTTCGTTTGTCTTTAAGTTATTAATAATTTCAAAAATTACTTTACTTTTTTTAAAGGAAACCCCCTCGTATTTGCCAAAATATCTTTCTCGAAGAGCCATTGATTTAATTATATTTAACTTTCTTTTATCAGTGATTATTTTGGCGGTTTCGGTTGCCCTTTTTAAATCTGAAGAATAAATTGCATCAAATTTTACCTTTTTCAATTTTCCTGATAATTTTTCCGCCTGCTTCCTACCTTTTTCATTTAAAGGAATATCCTTTTGTCCTTGAATCAGTTTTTTTTCATTCCACTCCGTTTCCCCATGACGAGTAAGATAGATAGTGCAGTAAATATTTTTCACAGATAAATTATAGCAAAAGCTGAAAAATCGATATAAAGTTTGTCAGGAAGTTAAATTTATTTTTGTTTTTTCGGTTTTCCTTTATTACTACCGGCAAAATATAAATATGCAGCGGTTATTGCTAAAAAAGAAGAGCGGGTAATTGCTCGTTTTGCTTCAAAACTTAGTGCTTGAACCGCTTCAAATAATTTAACGGCACCTTCTATATTAGAGATAGTATAGCACTTGGATCCATATTTTTAATAATTAAGAATTCACACTCTTTGACACAGACTATTATTTTCATCACCCCTGTCATTCCTGTACATGTTCACAATTTCGATGACGAAATTAATAATGATTGAATTGGTTTACGTTGTATTCCTTGATGATAACGTAAATGATTGTAATAAATCATGTAATTAAATATCTGTTCTTTTAATTCATCTATAGATGAATATACTTGTTCTTCTAATAATTCGCTCTCAATTGTTTTCCAAAATCTCTCCATCTTGCCATTTGTTTGTGGTCTATATGGTTTAGTATGTCTTTGTTTAATATTTAACGTCTCAAGAATAGTATGATATTCTCCCTTAAATTCAGCTCCATTATCAGTTAACATATCCTCAAATTTGATTCCATAATTTTGATAGATCATAGATAATAGTTTAATTGTGCTGAGTCCAACTGTTAAGCTTTTAACTTCAGGGACAACATCAACCGCACATAGCCTTGAAAAATCATCAATAAGTCCTACCAGATACAATCTTTTATCTATCCCTTCAACCGTGCCTCGTTTTACCTGATGGCAATCCATATGTCCCATTTCTCCAGCCTTTTCTTTAATAATCTTTCGTTTATGGCGTAACATTTCTTTGCTTACGTTGTTAATTCCATATATTCTCAAAATACGATAAATTGTTGATGGAGATGGAGTAAATCTTCCATATTGAGGGAGCATGAGATCATATATCTCATATCTTCCAAATCCCTGATTACGTAACTCCCGTATCTTATGTTGAATCATTGGTATCGTTTGTATCGTACCAAATTTTCTCCCTCTTTTAAGTGGAAGCAAACTTCCATCAGTTCCTGTCTGCTTGAACCGGTGATACAATTTAAAAAAGTTTTGCTTTGGTATTCTATAAAATTCAAATACCTCTGACGCAAACTTGAAGCCTCCATGCTTCTTCTGTTTGACTAACTCGTAAACACCGATCATCTCCCTTATCTGCTTCACGTAATTACGTGTTAAAGTGCTATCGCTCATAGAGCTCTACTTTACCAAATCTGTCATCGATTAGTTGAACATGTACAATTCCCTTGAAGGAGGGAATCCAGAACGACTGGATCCCCGTTTTCATGGGGATGACATATTATGGTTTGTCAAGACTTATGAACTCTTACGTTTTTTGACCTTTGGAGTATTTAGGTTTTGAGTTCTGTATTTTGCTAATTTCATTTTATAAGTCCCACTTTTGTGAGGAACGTAAGAACGTTTAATTTATGAAGTAAATTATTACGTTCAACGTTCTTTTAAGAATTTAGGATTCATTTCCAAATATTTTTTTATCATTGCTTTGATAGTTTTTCTTCCATATCCACCTTTTAAATATGTTTCTCTATTTTTAGCATCAATACGATTTAAAAATGCTTCATAAAATATTAATTTGTAAGGAATGAAAGGCTTGGTTGCCAGACTTAAACCAGAATTATGTTCTTTGAATCTTTTTTTGAGGTCTAAGGTATAGCCGATGTACAGACTATTATTTTTTAAACTCTGAAGAATATAAATGTAATAGAACATTCTTTTGAAGGCGGGACGCAAGAAATTTTTAACAAAAATTTCAACGTCCCAGCCACGTTAAAATTCCGTTTTATTCGGAATTTTTTACGTGGCGGAGAGGGCGAGATTTGAACTCGCGGTCCCCGTAAAGGGACGGAGGTTTAGTAAACCTCTGCACTAGGCCACTATGCGACCTCTCCAATAGAGTAATTATATTATTTTTTTAAAGAAAGTTTATGGAAGGCGGAACGTAAGAAATTTTTCATAAAAATTTCAACGTTCCAGCCACGTTAAAATTCTATTTAATTCGGAATTTTTTACGTGGCGGAGGAGGTGGGATTTGAACCCACGCGAGTCTTACGACTCAGGAGTTTAGCAAACTCCCCGAATTGACCACTATCGGACTCCTCCATTTTTTAATATTTTACATTAAATACGATTATTATGCTATTGACAGCTATGGATTAATAATATAACATACACATACATATGTTAACTAAACGCACAAACATCTTATTTGAAGAAGAAGTATTTAGATATCTGGTTGCTTTGGCAAATAAAAATGGCACTTCCGTTGGGGATTTGGTTAGAAAAGCTGTGATTAAAGTTTATCAAAAACCCGATCTTAACCAAAAAAGAATGAAAGTACATAAAGAAATAATTAAATTAAAGAAAGGTTTTGGGAAAATAAGCCTTAAAGAAATTAAGGAGATGATAAATTATGGCCGAAAATATTAATAATGTCTTTGTGATTGATGCTTCTTTTGTCCTGGCTTATTTACTGGATGAGGATAATACAACGATTGATTCTATATTTGAAAAACAAGTTAAGGGAGAAATATATTTTATTTCACCTTCACTTTTAAAATATGAAGTAGGAAACACTTTAAGAACAAAATTAATGCGAAAAAAAATAAAGAAAGAAGAGGCTCAAAGACTGTATCGATCTTTTTTAGCTATTAATATCAAGGAGGAGCTTCTAGATTTTCACGATGTCTTAGACTTAGCTTTAGAAAAAAACCTATCTTTTTACGATGCCTCTTACTTATATTTGGCTAAAAGTAAAAAAATTGATCTTTTAACTTTGGATCACTTGCTAAAATAAATTTTTTGTGGACGAGGAGGGAGTTGAACCCTCACCTCTTGCGAGACACGGTTCTGAACCGTGCGCGTATGCCAGTTCCGCCACTCGTCCTATATTTCAAATATTATACTATCTAATATATTGGTTTGATAGATTTAAAAATTCTCCGTTCGTATTTTTTGATATAATCCTTTCATGGGGGTCGATAGATATTTACCGGAAATCACCACTTTAAGAAAAGAAATACCTAAATACGTCGGGTATTCACTAATAGTTGGAGCGCTTACTTTTCTTGCTGGAAAGGAAGTTTTAAATTTTTTAAAACCTGACCTACTTACTCCGGCGGGACGCATTTTAAATAGTTCATTCACCTACATATTACCTTTATTCGCTTGGCACACACTTTTTAAGGTGGCAGAAGATAAAATGTTCAAAGTTAAGCAAAAAATTATCGATTATAAAAAGAGTAGCGGTTTACCAACACCCATAAAATATACTCGTTTCGAAAAAGTTTTAAATAAAATGATGATTTTTCATGACAATAGGCCTTTGCCTTAATTTTATTAAGCACTAAAAGAGTTTAATAAGTTCCAACAGCGTCTTTCAGTCGCCGTAGTTTTAACGAAGTGGACCCACGCTCTCCGCCTAAGATTTTAGCTTCAAAATAAACTATTTTTCATCATAAAAAGAAGGTGGCAAGAAGTTGATTTTTATTAAACGCCTAAAGCTTTTGGGACATTAGGAAATGCTTGGGCGAGTGCAGGACATCTGGCACAGATTCTTGACAATTCTGCAAAGTTTTTTTTAATACTTTCAGCGTCTTCTGATATTTGTTTTGGAATAATAAATTTTTCTCCCACCGGCGGTGGATCAAAAATATTTAAGCCCATTAACACAAGAATGCATAAGTTGCTTCCCTGCTTTATATAAGCGTCAACACCAGATGACGTTTGACAATCAGGTTTTCCTAATGGCATATGGGTTCATTATACTATAAGCTTTATATTTATTCAACATTTAGCCTCCTACATATCTAGCCTCAAAAAAGTTCCAACAGCGTCTTTCAGTCGCCGTAGTTTTAACGAAGGAGACCCATGCTCCCCGCACTTCAAAATTGATCTCATTTTGATCAGGAGAATGGAACTTTAGTATAATTATACTATGCAAAAGTTTATTAACTCAATCCGTAGCGCAATAGTAGAGGAAAATTTCTATGCTGCACTTTTTGTTTCCTTAACACTTCCAGATATATGTGTGGCTCTTGAACATGGAAAAACATCAGGTCAAAAATATGCTGATTGGTTTGAAAATAATCTTTCTCAATATAAAGGTTATCTCTCTGGAAACGATTGTTATTCTTTAAGATGTGCGCTATTACATCAAGGGACAGATGATATTACTGACCAAAAAATGCAAAAAATACTCGAACACTATGTATTTTTAACTGAAGGAAGTCATTGTAATCTTATTAAAGACTGTATTTTTAATGGTATTAAAGTATCATTTTTACAGTTAAATGTTCAAATGTTCTGTAAAGATATATGTGTAGCTGTTGAGAAATGGTTAGTTTCTTCTACGGGTAATCAAGATATTCAAAATAGATTGAAAAAGACAATAGAAATACACGAACGGGGGTATAGTTATAAAGGTGCTATTAGATTTGGATAGGTAAACAAAAAGTTCCAATATTGTCACTTCGACTTCGCTCCCAACTTCGCAAAAGCTTCGTTGGGCAAGCAGGATAAATACGCTCTCCACAGAATAGCCTCAAATCTAAATTTTTATTATATTATCAAATGTTTTGGTTTATAATGATTTTGTGAATATAGATAGACTTATCCAAGAATTTGATAATCAAAAAGTAATAAAAAATAAAAATAGAGACATTTTGGATTGTTCTCTTTTTGATCATTCAAGACTTACTGATCCTTTACTTCTTCAACAAGCTGTCAATGTTTTAATCGATTTTATTAAATGGGATCAACTTGGAGAAATTACCGCGATTGTTAGCGAGGAAGAATGTGGAGGATTTCTTGCCGTATGTGTTGCTCTTCAGAAAAAAATACCTTTTACATTAGCTAAACAAAATCCAGTACATCTTCCGGGCGAAATCGGAATAAAATTTAGTATGTCTTATAATCGTTCGATGTCTTTATATTTAAATGGACTAAAAGAAAATAATAAAGTCATAATTATTGACGATATCATTGACACAGGAGGAACGATGATCGCACTTATCAAAGCATTGGGAATAGCCAAAGTAAAAATTATTGACATCGTTGCTTTGGCAGAAAAGGTAAATGTAGGTGGTATTAAAAAAATCAAACAAAAAACTGGATATGATGTAAGAACAATTATAAAAGTAGATACTTCAACCGACAGATCAAAAGTAGTCAGTATAAATTTGTAGCAAGCCAATCTCTATAAATTTAAGCTTAAAAAAGTTCCAATATCGTATCACGCTCTCCGCCTTGACTTTTTAATTTTGATATAATAATGTTTATTATTTAAAAGTCATATAAATATATGGTTAGTAAACCAGACAACGGTTTAAGTGCCCCTCAACCAGTAGAAAGTAGTAAGAGTGATGGTTTATTTGTTTTATTAGGAAGTGCGACTCTAGGTTTTGTAGAACCACTAATAAGAGAGGCTGAAGCTAAAGCTAAAAGAATAGAAAAACGTAAAACTAAAGCAAGACAAAAAACTAGAGGAACAAGATAAAATATCATTTTATTGAAGTTAAAAACTTCCAACAGCGTCTTTCAGTCGCCGTAGTTTTAACGAAGGAGACCCACGCTCTCCGCAAAGTTTTTTCAAACTTTTGATATACTGAAATAATGGATGTGATGAAGAAAAAATGGCACAGATATCATTATAAAAATCTTACTTATTTTGGATTAAGCATTCTTATTGGACTAATTTTACTCAAAACTACATTTTTTCGAGAAATAGTATTTCATTTGGGAAATCTTGGATATATAGGAGCATTTTTTGGTGGTATTCTTTTTGTGTCTACATTTACTGTATCTATTGGAACTGCCTTACTTCTTTTATTAGCAGAAACACTTCATCCTATTGAAATCGGATTAATTGCAGGATTTGGCGCAGTACTTAGTGATCTGACTATTTTTCACTACATTAGAAATAAGGGGTTAGGAGATGAAATTAAACATTTTTTTGAATTTTTTGGAAGTGACAAGCTCAGACATCTTATTCATTCAAAATATTTTAGTTGGACTTTACCAGTATTAGGCGCAGTTATTATTGCTTCTCCACTACCTGATGAAATGGGAGTTGGCCTAATGGGTATTTCAAAATTAAAAACAAGTCAATTTATTTTATTATCATTTGTACTAAATTCCATAGGAATTTTTATCATTGTTTCAGCAGGAGCATTTTTTAAACCTTGATTAGTTTTTATTAAATTTGAGCGTAAAAAGTTCCAATATCCCTTCTTCGTTAAAGCTTCCCACTTCGTACTTCGTGCTACGAGGGACAAGTCGGAAGGGCAAGCGTCCCATGTTCTCCGAAAAATAACTTCAAAAAAATCTCCTCGTCCAACCCTCCGCTGATTGACATTGTTTCAAAAAGTAAAAATAGATGTATTATTGTTTTCTGTTTGCTTTAACTTTTGCCATTTGGATAAGGGTAGGAATCTCTGCTAAAGAAAAGATAACGCTTCGGAAAAAAGCACCAAGGCTGGTAAAATCCAAACCTATGGTTTCTTCCATCATGTAGCAATTATATAAACAACCAGGACACCCAATCGTAGCGTCGTCAATCGGTTTAGCAACAGATGGGTTTATTACTCTTCTACGGCGACTCGGTGGTAATGACGCTTCAATCATTTTTTTAATCTATATGATTCACTATGAATTATAACATTTCATAACGACCTAAAGAATTACAACTCAACTCCCAGACATTGTTTAAGCATAAAAAATTTCAACATCCCTCCTTCATCAAGATTTCGGCGGGCAAAGCTTCCCATGCTTTCCGTTTTTTTAAAATGACTTTTAAATGTTTATATTTTACTCGTGACAAAGATGTGATATTATTATTGGAATATGCCTTTTCAAATCTATGCCTGGACTGCCAGTATTTCTTCAGGATTTGTAGCTGTTTTGCAGAAATTAACAAGTAAGTATTCTATTTCCAATCCTTGGCTGATGAACTTTTTTTTTACTTTATTTATTCTCATTTTTATGATTCCTTTATCCTTAATAAATCACGTCGGTTTTCCCCACATGTGGAACAATATTTTTTGGGCAGCTTTTTTTAATGAATTATTTTGGACTTTATTTTTATTGTCTCTTTATAAATTGGATGTAAGTACCATCAGTCCACTTTTCAATCTTAGATCAATATTTGCTCTTTTTTTAGGAACAATTTTTTTAGGAGAAATTTTAGGATTTCAACAATTCGTACTAATAGCCCTAATCATTATTTGCGGATTTTTTGTTACGATAGATGAAAAATTAAAATTAACTTCTTTTTTCAAACCGTCAATAGGTCTCATAGTTGTTGCTATGTTTGCCCTAGCATTAAAAGGTTTCTTTATTAATAAGGCAGCAGTCAATGACGGCTTCTGGGAAATCAGTTTATGGCAATCATTTTTTTCATTATTGGTTTTAGTGTCGACAATACCATTGTTTATCAAAGATCTTGCCAAAACAAGAGCAAAACAGCTTATTGTATTAGTAGGAATCGCATCACTTCAGGTGATCTTTGAATTGGCGGCGACAAAAGCTTTTTCTATTAATTTGGGAATTTCTTCACTTATTATTTCTCTTCCGGTATCAATGATAATTGCCTTTTTGTTTTCCGTATTTGCTCCCAAGCTTTTGGAAAAACATTCAATAAAAGTTTACCTAATAAGATTTGTGGCAGCGGGACTCATGGTTTTTGCTTCTTTGCATTTGTAATGCAAAGAGGATTAAAAAGTTCCAGACCCGAGTGCTCCGCACATAATTTATTATGGATAAACAATTATTACAAATATATTATTTTGAAATTGTAAGGCAGTGTGACTTTGCATTGCTTGCTGTTCAGCATTTAAAAATGGCATTAACTTCTAATGATACTGGATCGCTCACGTGGTATTCTTTACAAAATTTTTTAGTAGCTGTAGGAAATCTATCAAAAATTTTTTGGCCTGTTAAAAAGCTGAGTGAAAAAAGAGGGCAAGAGTTGAGAAAAAAATTAGGTGTTTTAGACAATGTAAGTATTGCTCCTAGAATATTTAGAAATCATTTTGAGCACTTTGATGAAAGATTAGAAAATTGGGCAAAAAGCTCTAAACGTAGAAATTTTATTGATTCAAATATTGGTCCACAAAATATGATTGTTGGAATAGATACAAGTGATTTTTTAAGAAACTTCGATCAAAATACATGGATTTTAACCTATAGAGGAGATAGTTATGAACTTAAACCTATCATTGAATATTTAAATACATTAAGACAAAAAACTAATAAACAACTGTCAGAAAGTTTATTAAACTATAAGGATTAAAAAGTTCCAGACTCGAGTGCTCCGCAAATATCTAGCTATTAAACATAGGGTTGTAAAGTTTTCAAAATTTCATGACCAATTTGTCTAATACTTGTTAAAACTAATTCGTTATCTTTTCCGAATGCTTTTACAGTATTATTTTTTGCTACATACCAATTAATCGAATTATTTCTTAGTAAATTATTAAATCTCATGTCCAAATTTGGATCTATATGTGCACCACCTTCTTTATTACATGTTTTTAATATAATATCTCTTCTTGTAAATGTATTTTTATTAAAGTCTTTAATTACTATTTTATTCCACCAATCATCAAATTTAACTAATTTTTGACTATTAGGAATACCATCATCAAGAAAAGCAACATATTTTTCATCTTGATTTGTACTTAAACGCATACTCACTAAACCCATATGGACTAATAAGTTTGTAGATCTATATTCCGAAGCTGTATTGTAAAATTTAGTATCTTTAAATCTAAGTTGGGAAAGTAATGATATAGAGCTATCTGTGTCATGGACTAATATTCTTACACACGTGGCAATACGTTTAGCTTCGTTAATAAATCCATTATCAAAAGATTTACATGACATGCTGATAAATTCAATCTGTTCTTTTAATAGTTTTTTAAGATTACTTTCATCTCTTCTCATTGGTACAAATTATATCAAAACTATAAGGACTAAGTTGTTCCAGACCCGAGTGCTCCGCTAAGTTTTTAAACTTCTGATATAATTTCTAGCTATGGAACTTGTTTCAAGCTATCTAAACAGTTTTGAGGGAAAACTGACTTTAATTGGCGTTGCGTTACAAGCCATTATTTTTTTGCTATTGCAGATAATCAGATAAGAAGCAAAATTGCATTAAAAAAAGGGGAGAAAAAATTAAAGAAAAATAAAACTAAGAAATAAATAATTTCCTACTTGAAATTGTTTATTTAATATGAGTTAATGATTTTATGTATATAGATTTTAAGAAAATCTTCTCCGTATTGGCTCTTTTAGCTATAGGTGTAGGTATTGGTATTGCCGGAACTAAGTTAGCTCAACGTTATCAAGCTCCTAAACAAACAGTTTCTGTTGTTGGAACCGGTGAAATCGATGCTACTACCGATCAGGCAACCGTCAGTATTCAGATTACAACCATTTCTACCACCTACGAAAAAGCCCAAGAAAAAAATAAAAAAGACGTTGATAATTTAAAGTTAGAACTAACTAAACTTGGGATTCCTGAAAGTAGAATCACGACTTCCAGTTATTCTCAACCAATTATTCAGAATGAGCCCCCTTCATCGGTAGATTATATTGAGGGAGGAGTACCGGGGGGAGAAATGATGCCTATATATAAAAGACCTGATACTTCTCCAACAGTTACTACAAACCTCACTCTAACTCTTGACCCAATAAAAAATATTGAAAAAGTTTACGATGTTGTTTCAAAAAATACCAGCGCTCTAATTACAAATACTTATTACTCACTTAAAAATAGAAAAACTTGGGAATCGAAGGCTAAAGAAGAGGCTTTAAAAGACGCTCGAGACCAAGTTGAATCAATCGCAAAGATAAACCGTCTCCGAGTCCGTAAATTGTTGACCATTGAGGATAGTAATAATCCAAGACCCTACCCAATAACCTTGGATGCGATGGAAGGTCAGGAGGCGACTAAAGAAGAAACTGCCACTAATAATGTTTATTATAGTGAACAGACTGTAAAAATTACATCTTCATATACCGCCACCTACGAACTTTACTAGTTATAATGTAGATTCTATGGACGAATCAGTAAAAGTAATTTTGAAAAAATTGGATGAGATTGACAGCCGATTAAAGTCGATTGAAGGGGTTAAGACTTCGAATGTGGCCACCCTAAGGGTGTCTGAAGAAAAGATAGAGCGCGATCCTCTATTTAGCAAGGCTCTCGAGATGATGGATAAATTTGATGAAATGTCCTCAAAACAACTTCAGGATTCGTTGAAAATTGATGTTAAACGCGCTGATACAATCTTAGATCAACTTGAAACTGCCGGACTTGGAACTTGCTACATGAAAGAGGCTTAAATATTCAACTTGACTATTTACTATAAGATATAGTATAATTGTTGTCATGGATTTACTTAGACCTAAGAAACACGATATAATACATATAAAGCCAAAACATATAGGCTTATTAGCAATAATATCAACTCTTGTATTAGTTGCTGTTTATGGAGCAGAAGTTAATGCCGGAGATACTGTGTATATTACTGGTCAAGGAGCACATGGAACTTATCCATATAGCAATAATCCCTCTCATCCACCGTCGTGGGATTGTACAGTAAAAGCTGGCCAGTGGGAAGTTCAAAAAGCTGATCCTGATTTAAGTATTATTGAAGTTAATGGCTGTTGGATTAATGTAAATAACGTTGATTTATCTGTAAAACCACCCGAATCTACTCAACCCCCCCTTCCAACCGCTGATATATGGGCACCATTACCTAATGTTACTCCAGAAAACTAATTTAAATTATGTTTTATCTTCTTCTCAAAATCATCCGGATGGAACCAAAGCTGGGTGGAAGTGATGATCTCGGTGGTTTTGTGCTTGTTAATTAGACGAAGTTGAAATTTTTTAAGTAATTGTTCAATTTTGTCAGAAATACTAAATATGGTAATTTTAGCCTGGATTCCCGCCTTCGCGGGAATGACCTCTAACTGAGATTTTACGTTTGGGAAAAGCTCATAGACCCACTCATTCTCTTTCAAAAACCTCTCGTAAACATCACCCTTAACAACAATTGGCTTCATCTGGAGGACTTCGTGACCAACAAACTCTGTTTGTTTAAAGAGCGGTACCTTTAGATTGCTTTCGTCAAAAAAAAGATTTAGACAGACTTTGTCACGAAAATGATTATTCAATTGTTTCATTGTTTCATTGTTGGGTGGAAGCGCTGATTTTTGTTTTTGAGATAATCGCCAGGGGCCCCTTTGGGGTGTGGCGGTCGAAAAAATAAAAATCTGCGCTTCTCTATTTCTTCTTAAACCTAATATTTGTGCCAATAAAAGAGAGATTAGCCTACCTGTAAATAGTCTGTTCTTTGCCGTAATAATAAACAAATCTATATCATCATCTTCCCCCGCACTCATCATAGAGATTGAGCCGGATAAACCAACGAGCTTGATTTGGGGAAAGATGGATAGTAGCTTGATATATAGTTTAAATCGAAAGGAATTAAGTTTAGATTGAGATATTTGTCTTCTCTTATGTAAATTGTTCCATTGTTTCATTGTTTCATTGTTATTTTTTATGCCTCCCATACTATACTGGGGTGGAGTATATCGTGCGTATAATTCAATTAGCTTTAGCTTAACCATGTAATCTAATTCAATATTGAGCTCGTTTTTACTAATCTTAGCTTGTAAAAACGTGTGGATTTCAACTAACGTAGGGTAATAAGCAAAAAATGAGAAGTATTTGAGAACCAACATTATTTTTTTTTCCATTTTTCTTGAAGAATTAGTCCTATAAATTTTAAAAGTCGTAACTGTCTTCTCCATCTCCAAGGTTGACTGATTAAACGATATAACCATTCTATTCCTAGTTTTTGAATAAATATTGGAGAACGATTAATATTGCCTGATAAATAATCAAAAGCTCCTCCAACTCCCATGACCACGCAATTGACAAATTCATTTTTATGACGCTCTATCCATAGTTCTTGATTTGGGGATCCAAAAGCAACAAATACAAAATGGGGCTTATAGTCGGCTACTATTGAAAAAATCTTTTCCTCTTCATCTTTCATAGGTTTTTGAATATACTTAACACCCTGTATCCCTTTAAACATAGCCTTGGGAAATTGGTCTTTGTAGCACTTAGCTAGTTCATCTGCTAAATTTTCTTTTCCTCCAATCATCAGCACTCGTAAGCGTCTGTCCGACGCTACCTTTATGAGTTCTTCCATCAACCCCACCCCGGTCACCCTTTCACCTACTTCGACACCAAGCCATCGGCCCGCCAGGACAATCCCTACGCCGTCAACTATTCTCATTTTGACTGTCTCAACAATCTTTTTGAACAATTGGTCTTCGGTAGTTATAACCATGTTTTCTGGGTTAAGGGAGATAATGTGAAAAATGCCAGTTGGTTTACCTATGTATAATAAGATTTTCTCTAGGACACTTGATTTTGATTCTATAGTAACTGTTATCCCTAATATTTTGTTTACCTTCATATTTTGTTATTTACTATAAGTATTAACTAGGGACTAGGGACTAGGGACTAGGGACTAGTTTTGTTCAAATAATTTTATATCTGTTTTAATTTACTTAAAAACCTAAAACCTCATTCCCAGTCAAAATCATACACATAATTATACAATATACTATAATACTATCCACATTATCACTCACCACAATTAATTAATTAATTGTAGTATTTATTATTATTGTTTAATTATTATATAGGTCTTAGTGTTTATTTATATTATTTTCCCTAATCCCTAATTGTCTAGTCCCTAATGTCTATCTTATTGCCTCCTTAAAACTATCTAAATTCTCAATCGCCATACCAACTCCTCTTATCACACAAAATAAAGGTTCGTCAACGACAAACGAAGACACCCCGGTGTAATAAGTTATGTAACGGTCAATATTTGTTAAGAGTGCCGTTCCGCCTGACAAAACGATTCCTTTATCGACTATATCTGCCGCGAGTTCCGGCGGAGTTTGTGATAATACTTCTTTAATCCCGTCAAGAATTGTCTTTAAAGGTTTGTTCAAAGCCAAATTAACATCTTTTTCCCCAATTTCATATATTTTTGGTAATCCGCTTTGAAAATCGCGCCCCTTGACCTCCATCCTTCGTTCTGCAATCTCTGGATTTTCCCCAATCAAAGCATTGCCGATCTTAATTTTGATATCTTCCGCTGTTCTCTCACCGATAATCATATTGTGTTTTTTCCGAAGTTCCATCATCACAGCCTCATCTAATTTAGTCCCAGCGACTCTAACTGTTTTGTAAACAACTAATTGACCCAAAGAAATTACGGCGATTTCAGTCGTTCCACCACCTATATTAACAATCATCTGTCCGGAAGCTTGAGAAATAGGTAATTTAGCCCCAATTGCGGCGGCTAGCGGTTCTTCAATCAAATAGACATCGGAAGCCCCTGCCTGTTTACAAGCAGCGACCACAGCCCGTTTTTCGACTTGCGAAGAACCGCCTGGAATTGAAATCATCACTTCCGGCCAAAAAACAGCCGACTTTAAACCTTTTTTCAAAAAATAAGTAATCATCGCCGAAGTGGTAGTGTAATCGGCTATCACTCCTTCTTTCATGGGTCGGGAAGCTACGATTGAACCAGGAGTTCGTCCGATCATTTCTCTTGCGTCTTCACCAACTGCTAAAATTTTTTTGTCCTCCAAAGAATAAGCAACGACCGTTGGTTCATTTAAGACAATCCCTTCGCCGGCCACATAAACTAAAGTATTTGCGGTTCCAAGATCGATTCCAATCTTTTTCCGAAAGAACATATGTATGTATAGTATAATACAATATGGCTATATTGTTATATTGTTAAATTGTCTAAAAACGTATAGCCATTTAGCCATATAACCATATGAAATTTTTTTTTCGCCTATTATTCTTTTTAACTTTCGTTGTCGTTTTGGCCTCGGTTATTGCCTACGCCCGGGGATACCGGTTTGACATAGAAAAAAGATCAGTTAAGTCAACAGGGATAATTTCAGCAACTTCAAACCCTAAAGCCGCTAAAATTTACGTTAATGGTGAATTAAAAGGCGTCACCGATACTAATCTCACTCTCCCACCCGAAAACTATTTAGTGGAAATAAAAAAAGAAGGCTACACCAGCTGGAGTAAAAAAATAAATCTTAAGGGAGAATTGGTCATCAATGTTGACCCAGTTCTTTTTCCGGTGAACCCATCTCTTTCTCCGCTAACAAATTTAGGTATTATCAAAGCCATACCAACCGAAGATGGCGATAAAATTGTTGTCATTGCCAGCGGATCTGCTTATCTTTTCGATGCCAGTAAAAAAAACTTACCTTTCTTTCCACCTTTAAATAAGATAGTTGACCTGTCACTACTTCTTAATATTACTGATATTAAGAGCATTAAAGTAACTTTTTCCCCGAATCAAAAACAGGCAATTTTTGCCTTGCCCGACGAAGCTTTAGCGAAGTCGGGATTCGTGCCCGCTTATCTACTTTCTCTTGATGAAAACAATTTAAATCCATTGGACGTAACTCTTTCTAAAGAAGCGCTTATTCAAGCCTGGCAAAACGAAAAAGATAAAAATAACACCAAGATTTTAGAAACTTTTCCTCGGGACTTTGATAAAATCGCCTCAAGTTCCTTTGAAATCATTTCTTTCTCTCCCAATGAAACCAAAATTCTTTATAGGGCAAAAGAGGGCGTTAAACTCCCTTTTATGATCAAACCACCTCTTATTTCCACTAATCAGACTCCTGAAGAGCGCTTGATCATAAAAGATAGGGTATATGTTTACGATCGTAAAGAAGATAAAAATTTCCTAATTTTACAGCCTAATCTAAAATGGTATTTCGATTCTCGCCATTTTGTTGTTAAAGAGGAAAAAAAGATTTCGATTATTGATTATGACGATACAAATAAACAAACTATCTACTCCGGCCCATTTGAAAGCTTTTTCTTTAATCCAACCAGCGACGGAAAGATTGTTGTTTTGATCAACCTTAACTCACAGGTGAATGAACTGCCGGACCTTTATCTTGTAGGTATCAGATAAAACAGTTAAGTATTAAACTGCTAAAACCTAAAAAAAACTTTTAAACATTAAACTGCTAAACAAAAACAAATTTAGTGTTTATGGTTTAATAGTTTATTTAACTGTTTAAGTTTTAACCGTTTAACCGTTTTTATTCTGCTACTCTTACCGCAAATATAAGTAGCCTCTTTAAGGTCGTCCCCGGAGGCCAGCAAGTCTGCAAAGTCAGAAACTCTCTGTTTGTTTTCCGTGTCAAATACTGGACTTGAGAAGGATCGACGATTTCTTGCCCAATTACTCGATAAACATAACGTTGACCTTTATAAAAAATGTTTACTTCATCGTTTTTTTCTAATTTATATAAAAGATAAAATATCGCATTATATGAGCTGATATTCCAAAAATAGTCGGTCGAATGAGCAAAAAGAAAGATGTGCCCGCCTTCACCCGGAAAAGCCGTCCCCAAGGTATGGGCAACTCCTTTATTTAAAGCATTCAAATATATATTTTCATCTGAAGCATCGATATTTGATAAAACTTTAGCATTAGCTCCTATTTTAGGAATGACTATGCTGAAGTTTGGATCTTCCGGTGTTAAAATCTCAACTGATTTAATATTAAAAGCTTGAGCTAATAAGCCTTTTTTTATATAAGGACTGTCCTTATTCAAGGACAGTCCTTGTCTAAGTTGTTCCTCTGGCGACCCAGCGACGATATATTTTTTCTGTATCTTAACATTAACAAAATATATCAACTCTTCTTTGACCGGCTGCCAGAAAGTTTTAACAATCATAAATAAGGAAGCAAACAGAAGAAAATTTCCGATCGTGCGAAGAATAAGGATTTGTGCATATTCGCTGGTTTTCAGACGGTGGATATGATGGCGAATGAGGTGAGATTTTTTAATTTTGGTGTAGGACATTAATTTATTGTAACAAAGCTATGGGTGGAACGTAATAAATCTTTGATTTAAACGTTCCAACAACGTTAAAAATTTTATAAAAATTTTTTTACGTTGTGCTCCCAGGCGGAATTGGACCACCATCTAACCCTTAGGACGGGCTTGTTCTATCCGTTGAACTATGGGAGCTTTTCCTATATTATTATAGCATCTATGTTTAT
>Ga0209212_1000378_pt1 | contig 88326 bp, 57 predicted proteins | sample RifGroC2_FD_183996 | JGI IMG/M metagenome (GOLD analysis project Ga0209212, IMG submission 183996) | Groundwater microbial communities from Rifle, Colorado, USA - Groundwater C2 (SPAdes) (version 2) | ecosystem: Environmental > Aquatic > Deep subsurface > Groundwater | place: Rifle, Colorado...
TATCAATCTTTACCCTGACGATCTTTTGATGACCGTGTTTGTGAGCCTTACGGAAATGATGCAAGGGAATTACATGCAGGCGCTGCAGTGCTGTGACAAGGTAATGGCCCGCTACGGAGATTTTCTGCTGATGCATCTTATCAAAGCCGATATTTACGCGATTCTGGGCGAGATCGACAGGAGCGTGGAAATAGGCCAAGAGGTAATAGCGCGTTATCCTCAAAGCGCTAACTATAAATTCCTGATGATCCAGCACCTTCTGCTATACGGCAGGCTCGAGGAAGCCGAGCGGATGATCACTCAAATGACCGATAGCGGCGGCGATGAAAGCGATTCGATCAACTATCAGAAATCGTCTTATTACCTGTTCCGCGGCATGGTGAAGGAAAGCATGGTTGAAACGAGAAAATTGATAGCGCTCGAAGAGAACCCGCTTTTTAAATCCTATCATTATTACAGACTTTACAGGCTTTTCGAACTGGCGGGCGAGCGAGAAAAAGCCCCGGAAAAACTCGAAATGGCTAATAAACTTTCTCCTGGACATGATTTCAAAAGTTTCGAGCGGATACGCGGCGAGATGGAACGGCTCTCCCTCTCCGGAATTAAGTTTGAAAATATTCCGCAAGACTGCCTGGCGGCCGCTTTTGAACATTGCAAAAAAATATGCTTCAAAACTCTCGATCCGCTCACTCACGTCAAATTATCACTATTGAGCGAGACGGCGTATTATCATTTCGAACCGCACGGCGGCGGCGAAATTTTGAACTGCGAAAAGGTCGTCATTTATTCCGACTATCACTTCAAACCCTCTCCCGTTAAGAAAAATATGGTTCGTCTCGAATCGGTCCCCGTTTCGCCGTTCATATCTTATAAAGGCGATATTTACGATGCGGTGCTGAAAAAATGCCAGTCGCCCAACGGCAACTACTATGCGCTGGTCAATTATATTCCGCCGCAGAAAAACGGCGAGTGCATGTTTTTCATGGCGCAGTTCGAATCCGCGGAGTTCGGGCGTAATGAAAAAACGCGCCGCTTCACGGTTAAAACTTCGGAAAAGCCGAATTCGAACGCTTCGCACACCGGCGTCGTAATAAGTTTTCCCGCCAATTATAAAGCCGTTTCGGTATCGTGCGCGCCGGACGAAACATCGGAACTGAATGGCAGAATCTTTTATTATTATACTAAGTTCTTATTCTGCGGCCGGAAATTCGCCGTCGAACTGGAACTGGAAAAGGTCTGAGGAAAAGCGCCGCAAACTGCCGAGCGATGAGGGCCGCTTCGAAGACGCGCTAAAGCATTTATTTATTAAATAAATCATGAAATTTATGGAAGAAGGAAGGCTGATCATAATGAAAAAATTCACGGCGATTACATTGCATGTCGTATTTTTACTTTTACTATTTTTACCGTTGTTTCATCCCGCGTTCGCGGGCGCGCTCAAGGAAAGCTGGCTTGCTTTCGAGCGCAAAGGAACCGTTTTCGGCTACGAGCATGTTAAAATGATCGCGCCGGACGATAAAAAGATAGAATACTTCGTTGAAAGGGCTTTTAAAATAGACGTCGTCGGAATGTCTCAGCAGGAGATCACCGAAAGCGTTTCGCTGATCACCGATAAAAACCTGACCCCGGTTTCGTTCGACTATTCGAGCTCGTACAAGATCAAATCCGAAAAGATCACGGGCGCGGCCGCTGATGGAAAGCTGAAGGTCAGATACGACGACACGTGCGGAGGCCTCAGGGAAAGGACTTTCGACGCCGCGGGAGTTTATTTCGATGTAAGCATTCCGGACGTCATATTAAAAAGAGCTTCTGAAAAGGAATTCTCTTTTAAAATATTCGATCTTCGTAATATTCGCGAGGTCGGCGTCAAAGTGCTCAAAAACGAAGGCACGCTCGAGGCCGAAGTTACCGTGGCCGGCAATATGCCTGAAAAATTGACAATCGCATCCGACGGGCGGATCGTCAGTTCGGTTCGGGCGGTTGAAACTCTTAAAAAGGTCGACAACAGAACCTATCAGGCCGACGAAAAAATTAAGGGAAAGATTGCCGTAATAATGAACGACGACAGCGACCTGACCGTCGATATCGATAAACCCCTCGGCAATATCAATAAAATTAAAAAAGCGAAGATTGCCGTCAGATGGATGAATATACCGCTTTCCGATTTCGCGCTCGAAGACAACCGCCAGAAGATAGTTTCGGATAAATTCGAAAACGGTGTTTACGAAGTGGCGCTGGAATTGAGCAGGGTCGTTCCTGATTCTTCCACAGTGGCTATTTCAGCGCCTGTTCCCGGCATGGAAAAGTATATAAGTGAATCTGAATATATCACGCCTGCCGATACCGCCGTGGTGGAACTTGCGAATAAACTCGCGGCGGGTGAAACCGACGCCGTTAAGATAATAAAGAACATCCTTAAATGGATCGACGAAAACATCGAGACCGATTTTATAGCGGAAACGCTTTCGGCGCCGGAGGTACTCAAGCAAAAGCGCGGCAAGTGCAGCGAAAACGCAATTGTGTTCGCCGCGCTCGCCAGATCGCTCAAAATACCGGCGAAGTTATCGCTTGGCGTCATGAACGCAGGCGGCCGCTGGATGGGCCACATGTGGAACGAAGTCTATCTGAGCGGGAAATGGGTGGCCGTCGATCCAAGCCCGGGCGAATTCGTTTCAGGCGCGACGCACATTAAATTCATCGACTCAGACACCGTTGACGGCACTCAGAATGTGAGGGTCAAGCTGATAGATAATCTCGGCATATCCGTCGTGGACGTCGAGTCCGAATCCGCGAAGGCGGGCGTTCAAACGGGCATAAACGGAAGCGTTTACACGAATGCCGAATACGGCTGCCGCATAAGCTTTCCGAAAGCCGGCTGGAAGATCGTCGAGGAAAAAAAAGGTGATATAGTTACTATAAGCGCCAAACCGGACGGGATCGAAGGCGTAGATTTCGCGCTGGTAATTTTCTCCGTGCCCGGCTCGATGTCGTCGAAGACGATCATCGACGGAAGACTTTCGGCGCTGTCTTCGATGATGAAAGATTTCAAGAAAACTTCCGAGGGAGCGGCGAAAGTCTCGGGCCGTGAAGCCGCCCGCGCCCGCTTTACGCATACCGCCGGCAAAAAAAATAAAGTGACGCTCGTCAACGACAACACAGTCCTTGCCGACGACGGCTCCGGTTTTCTTTTCGCGTGCATAACGCCGGAGGGCGAGTTCGAAAAATATGAAAAGGAATTCGAAAAGATCATCGCTAGTTTTGAACTGCTTTAGTGTGTTATAAACTATAAATTTATGCCGGTCGGCGGATTTTTTCGCCAGGTTAAAATAATATATGTTTATTTATGAATATTCAATTAAATAAATGCCCGGAGGTTGTCTGATGGCCGGAAGAATTTTAACGCTTCTTTTATTATTATACTTATCCGCGGGAGTTTTCGCTCAAACTGCCGGCCAGACGCTCATCTTAAAACCCGGGTTTAATTTCGTGAGTTTTACCGCGGTGGTCGCGCTCACGCCTCAGGAATTAAAAACACTTGCTCCTGCCGTCGAGGACATTTATTTATACAACGCCGCCGCCGGCGGTTTTTTAAGCGCGGGCGAAGGCACGCTTACCTCACTTTCGGCCGGCAGGGGCTATATTATCAAAAACGCATATTCCTCAGACGCGACGGTCACGATACCGGGCGCGCCCGTTTCGACGGTCGGCAGCGTAGTCCTTAAGCAGGGTTTCAATCTCATAGGCTTTTCAAAAGTTCCGTCGGCCAATATAACTTTCAGTCAGGTAATGAATTTATATTCGTCGGCCCGTGGATTTTATAAATGGAGCCCGTCGGCCGGCGCCTTTTTGCAGGTAATACGTGATCAGGCGGGCGCCGCGGTTCTTGTCGACGGAGTGGATCCGTCGTTTCGGGCGGGCGAGTCGTATTTTATAAATTCAGCTGAAGAAACGTCAATAAATTACGACGGCACTGCAATTTATTTGGGCGCGGGAGTTGCTATCCCTCCTTTGGCGGGCGCCAGACTGTCCAAAACCTTATTTAAAACGGCGGGCGGACTTTCGGTAGTGATCAAAGACATGAACGCCGTCGAGCAAATCGTCGCGATAGGTTATAACAGGGGCTCCTCTTACGCTTCTTTTGATATTGCCGCAAGCGCTCTTAACGCCTCGGCCGCCTTAAAAAGCTATGCCGGAGCCGGCGCGGATAACCAAACCCCGGATTTCGCGGGAACACCTGCCGCGCATGAAAACCTCGGGCCGGAACAAATAGCCGTGATGAAAATGGATATCGCCAGGCGCGCGAACGAACGCGTCGCGGCGCGGCTCAGGGGCTTTGCGGCCGGCGGCACCGCAGAGAAAAATGAGGAGCCTTCGCGCGCGGCTGACAGACAGGCCGCGGTAGGCGATCTCAAAGATTTTTACTCGCTGAACTCGCTGGCGTGGCCGCCATATGAAGGCGACTGGACGCGCGTTTCGGCCAAACTGCGCGCGATAGGCTCCCGCTGCTATATTTACGAAGACACTTCCGCGCCCTATCCATACATGCCGCTTTCCGACGCCGAAGCCGAACGCATTAAAAATTCTTTCGACAGCGAGGTATATCCGAAGATAACCCAGGCTTTCGGCTCTGAACCGAAACCGGGCGTCGACGGCGACGAGCGAGTGTATATTTTATTCTCCTATAACGTGAACAAGCAGTCGGCGGCGGGTTATTTCGATTCGACAAACCAGCTGACGCAGGCGGTCCTCGATTCGAGCGCCGATTATAATAAAAATTCGTCGGGGTACAAATATTACTCGAACGAAAAAGAAATGTTCTACATGGCGGCGCCCAAAAGTACTTTCAGCGGCGAAACATACCTCACAAACACTCTCGGCGTGATCGCGCACGAATTCCAGCACATGATCAACTGGAACCAGCATTCGCTTATCAACCCCGACATTCTCGAAGAATCGTGGCTGAACGAAGGGTTGTCGCAGCTCGCGCAGGATATAGCCGGCTATGGTTATCAGTACGGTACGCTTTCCTTCGTGATCGAGCCGTTCCTGCGATATCCCGAATCCTATTCGCTCACCAAATTCCAGTTCGGGCTCGGTTACTACGGCAACGCTTACCTTTTCGCAAGATACCTCGCCGACCGCGGCGCCAACCCGATGAATCTGGTGAAAAGCTCGAAAACGGGTCGCGCGAACGTGGAAGATGAAGTGAAAAGAATATCTGCCGCGGCCGATTTCGACGGCTTCTTCGAAGATTTCGCGGCGGCGCTGTATCTATCGAACAGCGGCGTTACGGACGACGCGAAATATAATTTCACAAGTATCGACATACGCGCGGTGCAGAAGGACGGCACCAGCCTCGGCGGACTCAGGCCGGGCGGCACATTAAGCCTTCCGGCGTCTTTTAAGAGCCAGTCGCTAAGCGAATATGCCCTCAGCGCCGTCAAATGCTCGGCTCAGAGCGCGGCCGACTATAAGCTCGACATGACCGATTCGAGCGGCGGCGGAATAGGCGCGGTAATTCTAAGGATCAGCGGACAGTGAATAAATGAAAAATGCATTTAAAAAATACGCTTTGATATCGGCGGGCCTTGCGTCGACTGCGCTCGGTGTGGCGGGGATCTTCATCCCGCTGCTTCCGACGACTCCTTTTCTGCTGCTCGCCGCCGCCTGCTTTTTAAGAAGCTCCGATTCCCTTTACGAAAAACTTACCACGCACAAAATTCTGGGCGAATATATCCGCAATTACAGCGAGAAAAGAGCAGTCGCGCTCAGGACGAAGATAACCGCTATAGCTCTGCTGTGGCTGAGTATCGGTTATTCCGTGATATATATTGTAAATGTAATATATATAAAAGTGATATTGCTCGTGATCGCGGCCTGCGTCACGGCTCATCTTGTAAGCCTTAATACTCTCAGATAGCGCCGAAGAAAAATCCTGGAAAGGGCCGGTGGAATTATGCCGATATTCAGTTTCCCGCCTGACGGCGGTATTCCGAACGATTCTTCGCGGCCGGGCGATGACGCGAACGATTTCAATTCAACCATGCTCCTGCTGGAGGAAGAAGGAATCGGTTTTCTGCGAAAAAGCTGGCTGGACGAGGCCGAAGAGATATTCCGGAAGATGGAGGAACTCGCCATTGCCGCGGGCGACGATTCGTGGATCGCTTCCGTCAGAAGTAGTCTCGGAGTGGTATTCACGGCGCGCGGCGACTTCGACGGCGCCGAAAAGATGTGCCGCGAAGCGATAGCGATCGACGAAAAATATTCGAATACTGGCGGGCTCGCCAGGGATTACGCGAATATGGCCGCCGCCATGGCGAAACGCGGCGACTTCGACGGCGCTGAGGCGGCATACGAAAAAAGCCTGGAGTTTTGTAGAAACGCCGGATTAACGGAGATGCTCGCCGGCGTTTACGGTAATATGGGTAATATTTATAAATCGCGCGGCGGCTTCGCAGCGGCCGAGAAGATGTACCGCGACGCCCTCGCCATTTACGAGGAGTTTGGCAATCGCGAAGGCGCCGCCTTTCAATACGGGAATCTCGGCGGCCTCTATGTCGAGTTGAAAGATTTCCAGGCGGCCGAAGATATGTTGAATAAAGCTATTACAATCGACGAGGAGCTCGGCCCGATAGCCAATCTGGCCGGAGACCGCTATAACATGGGAATGGTGTATAAGGCCCGCGGCGATACCAGTGGCGCATCCGAAATGTTCGCGGCCGCTCTCGATCTTTATGAAATACTCGGCAACAAAGAAATGGCTGCCGCCGCGGCGGCGGAGCTTGTCAGGCTGAACCCCCCGCCCTCGAACGACTCCGCCGCCGGCGGGCGCGGAAACTATTCGCCCGGCGCGCCTCGCGCGGACGCTAAAAAGAGCGCGTTCGCCAAGCCTGAAAAACCGCCCGTGATAAACACGAATAAATTCCCCTTCGAGATCGAAGCCGAACGCAGGCGCCTTGAAGAGGCCGGCCGGCCGAAACTTTTCAACCCCGATAAATTCGGATTCTGGCTGGAGAAATTTTTCGACAGCCTTCCCGCCCCGCACAAAACCCGTCCCGAACGCCCCGATACCATAACCGTCGACTTCAATACGCCGTTCGAAACGTTTTTCAGCTCCGCCGCTCTCGCCTGCCTGATAGTGGCTTCATACCTGTTCCTGAAAGGATATTTCGGAGACCTGTCGCTGCGCGGATTTACCAGCGCCCCCGATCCCGGCGTTCGCGCATACGCATTGCTGGCAGTCATTGTGAGCGTCGCCGCTCTCGCCGTGAGGCTTTATACCGACAACTATTACTTTATAGATAAAACTGACCGGAAAATCTATTTTCAGTTTCGCTGCCTTTCGTTCGAATATACCTCTTTTTATCTCGACGGAAGTCAGGTCGAAGCGGTCGGCGTTACCGGCAGGCCGCTCAGGGGCGCCGAAAACTACGCCCGCCGGAAATCCCCGGACCCCGGCTGCGAGGACGGCTGGGAATATTGCGTCTGCCTTGTGACTAAAAACGGAAAGATTATAAAATTCGGGGATTTCACCTCCGGCGGTCTTTCAGGCCTCAATCGCCAGGCCGGCGCTCTGGCCGAAGCGCTAGACAGCCGGGTCGTCGAAAATCCAGGCAGAATGGTGCTTTGCGTTGACATGGCCGAGGACGGGCCTTGCGTCAATTTCGCCGGACCCGGTTTTTCGCTGGCGCTTTACTTCACAGCGAACGGCCTGGTCTGGTTCGTCGTTTTCCTGGCCGCGTTCGCCGCCGTCATGTACGCCGCGTATGGCCGATGATGATTATTAAAGGAGAGGTAATGAGAATTGTAATGAGAATTTTTTTGATTCTGGTCCTTGCATTCATTGTGCCAAATTATTCCACTTCGTTTATCGCCGCCGCCGCTTCGGATGATCCAAACGGGTCGTCAGGGTTGGCTGCGCCCCGCACCGTTGAAGAATTGTGGCGCGAGATCAAAGAAATAGACGGCGAAGATTTCAGGCGCGACAATCTGAAAATCTATTCTGAAATTTACGCCCTGGCGTCGAAGCGGAACTTGAAATCCGACGCGCTGAAGGCCGTTATGAAAAAGATACTGATCGAAGATTCGCTTGGCGGCGCCCGAAATATTGACCTGCTCGAAGCTGAGATCGAAAAAGCCGATAGAAGCCTTAAACCGGTGATGAAAATAATTCTCGCCGAGTGGTATCTGAATTTTCTCGACGGACTGACCGAGCATGACTGGCGGATGAGCGAATACGGCAACGAGCGCGCCGCCGGCGATTACCGCGCGTGGAAGCCGTCCGAATTCGTCAAAAAAATATACTCGCTCTGCGACGACGCTCTGGCCGATGAAGATTATTTATATAAAATTCCAATATCCGAATATTCTGATTTTATCGAAAATAAAGGAATGCCTGAATCGGTATGCCCGGCGCTGCTCGATTTTCTGGCTTATAAGGCCGTCGAAATCTGCCTTCAATTAGACCGGCACAATATCGCCGATAAGGTGTGCATGTCGAAAGTTAAAATCGAAGCCAGGGCCATCAGGCCCGCCGCCGAGTTTTTAAAATACGAGCCGCGGCTTATCGAAACGGGCGAAGTCGACTCCAACAAATCGAAAATAATTCAATATTACCAGAAAATGATACGCGCACGCCTCTATGAAAAGTCATCCGACGCCCTTGCATATGCCGATCTTGGCAGGACCGGATATCTGTTTTATGAAAGCGACGATACCGGCGGCGATAAGTTTTCTTTGCTGTACAGGCCGAACAATGGTAAAAATTCAGCCATGATAAAAGAATACGCCGGATCCGGCGATTTATTACTCGACGCACTGAATGAACGCGCGGCCTTATACTCCGCTTCGATGGTTTCTTCCAGGGCTTATTTTTGGATGTCCGGCGTCAGAAGGACGCAGAAGCGAACCGCCGAGGCGCTGGCGCTCGCCGAAAAAGGCGAAAAACTCCATCCGGGGACTGTGTGGGCAAGGGCCTGCGGAAAGCTCGCCGAAGAGATAAAAGCGCCGTCGATCGAGATATATGCCGACAAGGTATTTACCTCCGGCCCCGGGGCCGCGTTAAAAATCGTCCACAAAAATATCGACAGAGTCTATTTCCGCGCCGTCAGGGAAAATTACAGGGATTACCGCGAGTTCGGGATATACGAAAAGCGGCCGTTCATCGGCTCGCGCGAGGCTCTGGAAGCGGCTGTCGCGGCAGGGCCGGCGGCCGAATGGCAGGTCGATCTTAAACGGCCGGCCGACTATGAAGCCACGGAAGAAGTTGCGGCGATTCCCGAACTGCCCCGAGGTTTTTATCGTATTCTTGCGGGAGCGAAAAAGGATTTTTCGACGGCTGAAAACCAGATTCTCTACGCCTTGATATGGATAAGCGATATCGAAGTCGTTTTTCGCTATGATCGCGGAGCGGATAAACAGATGACCGGCACCGTCACCGGCAGGGAAGGCGGAGAGCCTATAGCGGGCGCCTCGGTCATGTTCCGTTCCGATAGCTCCATGCACTCGAAAGGAACGTTTGAGACTTTAACCGACCGCGAGGGAAAATTTTATATCGACGACGTCAACAAGATTTGTTATGGAAAAGCCTCTGCGGTTGTAACGACCGGATCGGGCGACGAACTGGCGCTGTGCGGCATCGAACTGGCAAATGATCGCGCAATTTACGCCGGCGCACCTAAAGCATCGACACAAACGATTTTATTCTGCGACCGTCCGATTTACCGGCCCGGGCAGCAGATTAACTTCAAAGGCGTATGCGTTAACGCGGACCAGAAAGCCGGCATATACGGCGTCGCCGCCGGCCTCAGCGTTGAGGTCGAGCTGGGCGTCAGAAAATATCACGGATACGAGGCTCGGGATATCGTCGTGGATAAAGTGGAAGCGGCCGCCGGCGAGTTCGGATCATTTTCCGGCTCGTTCAGGGCGCCTTCGAACGAGCCCGGCGGAGAATATTTTATCAGGACGAGGTCGCCCGAGGGGATCGTTCACTTCAGTGTGGAGGAATATAAAAGGCCTTCGTTTACGGTCAAAATCGATGTGCCGCGATTGCCGTTCGCGTATTACGACGACATCGAGTTTACCGGCGAAGTGACGGCGTTGAACGGCGCGCCGTCGCCCGGCGCGGCCGTGAGGTACAGAGTTTTCGCCATGCCTTACTGGTGGGAGTTATCATGCCCGCAGTCGGATGGGAGTTTTATGCGCGAGATAATGGAAATCGCCTCCGGGACGACCGAAGCGGGCGCCGGCGGGACTTTCGAAATTAAATTCGCCGCGCGGCCGCATTCGAAAAAGAGCCGCTTCGACGGAAACGACGTCGTGGCCGATGTTACGACGTATAAAGTAATGGTTGACGCGGTCTCCGGCTCGGGCGAAACGGTGAGCGCGATTAAATCTTTTTATATCGGTAAAGAGCCGGTTTACGCCTTGCTGAGCGGACCGAAATGGAACGATTCGAACGAGACCGTCGAATTGACGATAACATCAGAAACATACAACGGTCTGGCCGCCGAAGTGGAAGGTACGCTCGAGATTTATGAACTCGCGCAGCCCGCAAAAATCGAGGCCGAAGACGATAGACCCTATAAAAAGTACTATTTCAACGATGACGATTACAACGATTTTGACGACTCTATCGGGATTTACGAAGAGCGGTTCGAAGCCCGGATGAAAGAGCGGGCGCCGAAACCGGCTCAGGCCTTCGAATTCTGGCCGGTTCGCGCGTCAGTCTTTTCAGTGAGTTGCATAACCGGCGCCGACGGCGCGGCGCGCGTCCGGACCAGACTTAAACCCGGCGCCTACAGAGCGGTTTTTGAAGGTTATTCAGGCGCGCGCGGGACGAAGGTCAAAACGTACCTTCCTTTTATAGTCGTCGACGGCGCGCGCGGCATATCGTGCGTGAAAACGCCGCTGCTGTTGCTCGCCGATCGCGGCGAAGCCGCCGCCGGCGAAACGGTGAAGTTCTTGTGCTGCAGCGGATATGAAAAATGCAATATTTCAATCGAGCTGATCAGCGGCGGAAAAACACTGAAATCTTACAAAGTTGCCGGGGACGCTCCTCAGTCATTTATCGATATACCGGTCGCCGGAGAATACGCCGCCGGTTTTTCTCTGGTGGCCTCGCTGAAAAAAAATGGAAAGATCCATATGGCGTCGGCGTATGTGAAGGTACGCGACGAATCTAAAAAACTGTCCGTGAAACTCAGTTCTTTCAAAGAGACGGCGGCGCCCGGCGGCGAAGAGACCTGGACGCTGAAAGTGAAAGGCCCTGAAGGCGGCGGGCAGGGTACTTATGAGATCGGCGCGACTTTATATGACGCCGCGCTCGACGCCATGGCGGAGTATAAAAAACCGTCGTTCGACGGTCTGTTTTATAAAGTACCCGCCCCGACGACCGCGTATAAATATTCGAACTATCCTATTGGGTTCCTCCTGTGCCACGATTCTTTAAGCGGTCATTCGGACCCGGATCAGGACCTCGACCGCGTTGATACGCCTGATTATACCGGGGAAATTAAGCTCGGCAGTTACGGAAGCTCCATCGGCGGTCTTGCGGAAATGAATAGCATATCAGGCGACAGGGCGGTACCGCAAACATGGCAGGCCACCGATATAGGCGCTGAAAACGAACGCGAATGCTCAGATTTCAGGTTTTTGTATCACGATCGGCGGCAGGCCATATTCCAAAAATGCAGTTTCGCGGAAAAACTGAAAAGGATCGCCGGTTTTGGATATATTATGCGTACGAAGGGCATTTCAGACGATAAGCCTTTCGCCGCCGCCGGCGGTCCGGCGGTCGATTTCGCTTCGATATCGGCGCGCTCGAATTTCAACGAACTGGCTTTCTTTTTGCCGCACGTAACGACCGGCCCCGGCGGGACGGCCGAAATAAATTTTACGATGCCCGAACAGCTTACTAAATGGCGATTCCGAGGATTCGCTCACGGAAAAAACCTCGAGAGCGGCTCCTGCGAGGCGGAAGTATTCACCCGCAAACCATTCATGCTTATCACGAATCCGCCACGATTCATTAGAAACAGCGACGAGATAGAATTCCCCGCTGTCATAGAAAACGCCGGCGGCGAGAACCTTGAAGGCGAGGCCGTGCTCGAGCTCGAAACCGACGGCTGCTCCTGCGAATTCGCCGGCGATAAACCCGATAAAAAATTCAGCGTTCCGGCGGGAGGCGCCGTCACTATATACTGGCGTATCTCGGTTTCCGGCGGCCCCGGCGCGCTGCGGTTCAAATGCGCCGCCCGGGCGGGGCGTTTCGATGACGGCGAGGCGGGCTCGGTGCCGGTGCTTTCTTCGGTCGAGGCGCTTTATGATGTGGTTTCGATCTCCTCGCGCGAAAAAGGGAAACGGAAATACAGGTTCGAGAAGATAGCTGAAATATGCGGCGCCGGAGAACGCGGCGCTCCCGATTCGTGCGAACTCACGGTTAGGGTAATGCCTTCGCCAATGTGGTACGTGGTTTCAGCGCTTCCTTATCTCATGGTATTTCCTCACGAATGCTGCGAGCAGACTTTTAATAAGCTTTACGCAAACGCGGTCGCTAAAAAGTTGAACGAGTCGATTCCATCGATCAGGAAGGCTTTCGAAACCTATCGCCGCTCTTGCGGCGGCCGCGCCAGAGGAACTTTTGCGGGAGATGAAAGGCTCGGGGCGCTCGCTGATTTCTATATTGATGATCTTTTCGAGTCGCAGATCAAAAAAGCATACGATAAATTGTCCGCCGCCATCGCGCCGAATGGTTTCTGGCCGTGGTTCGAAGGCGGCCGTATCAGCATCGATATGACGCTTTATATTATGACGGGCTTCGGCCGTCTTAGAAAGATGAAGGCGGGCGGGTTCGAGCCTGAGCTCGCCGAAAAATGCATGCGCGCATGCGATAAATGGTTCCTCGAAGGCCTGGATTCGCTGGAAGCGGTCCTGGCCGGGCGCGAAAACGACTTTTCCGCTGAAGACGACGGCAGACGGATGACCGTCAAGCGTCTCAGCGCTTATATATACGGCAGGAGCAATTATCTGGACGACTCAAAACCCACGGCCGGGCTGGAAAAAACAATTAAATCGGCGATGGCGATCTTAAAAAAAGAATGGAAAAATATCGGCAACCGCCTTACGCTGGCCCGTATCGCGCTAGGGTTCTGGCGGTTCGGCGAAAAGGAAGAAGCGGCCGCCGTGATGAACGCTATAAAGAAAAACGGTTTGGAACATAAATCGCCGAACTTCGATTTCGGCTGGTATGACGGCGGCGTCGAATCGGCTTCGGCCGCGGTCGAAGGGTTCGTTGAAATATTGAATGATTCCGAATCGGCCGACGATTACAGAGCATTCATAATATCGCGGTTTATTAACTCGAACTGGCTGACCACGACGGCGTCCGCCGATGCCGTTTACGCTTTGCTTTTATGCGGAGAGGCCCTGCCGGCGGCGGAAAATTCGATCGAAGTGAACCTGGGCGCCTCAACGGTCAAACTCGGCTCGTCAGGGATCTGGCCTGGATATTTCGAAAAAAGTTTCCGGGGCGCAGAAATAAAGCCAAGGTTCGCCGATTTAATCGTCGACAATCCTTTCGGAAAAATGATGTTCGGTGAAGCGGGTTTGAAATATTATCGGGATATTTCGAAGATAAAGGCTCCGGGCGGCGGTGCCGTTGAAATAAAAAAAAGCATCGCCGTGCGGCGCGGGCCGGGCGGGAACTCCCCCGGCGAAGCGCCCGCGAACGCAAAAATTTCGCCCGGAGACGTTCTTACCGTCAGACTCGAAATAAACTCGAAAAACGCGCTCCGTTACGTAAGTATCGAAGACGGCCGCCCCTGCGGATGCGAACCGGCCGGGATCGTTTCTCAATATAAATATGCCGGCGGCCTGAACTATTACGTGACCGGCGCGGACACATCGACGCGATTTTACATCGAATATCTGCCCGCCGGGCGGCATACGATCGAATACGACCTCTATGCAGTTCATAAAGGCAGGTTTAACAGCGGCCCCGCTTTTCTGGAATGCATGTATTCGCCTGAATTTAAGAGCCATTCGGAAAGTGTCGCGGTGGAAGTGACCGGGCGGTAGCAATTGACGTGACTTCAGGCGGCGGTAATCGGCCGGTCCGAAACTCTTTTCAAATCTCTTGAAAACAGGAATTTTAATATAGCGACGACACGCAGTGCGGCGGCGCGAAATGCCGCCGCTGAACATTTATTTTATTTTGTCTGCTTCTCTGAATCTAAACACTCCGAGATAAACCCGGTCATTTACCGTTCATAACGCGGTGCAGGGTCTTATAAAGTTCCGCGTCCTGGTAAGGTTTGGGAAGAACCGCGCTGAAACCGTATTTTGAATAATCCGACAACACCGGATCGTTCGAATAGCCGCTGGAAGCTATGGCCCGGACGCCCGGGTCTATTTTTATGATTTTTTCCATGGCCTCCCGGCCGCCGATACCGCCCTTGACTATGAGGTCCATGATTATAACGTCGAAGGGCCTCCCGCTTTGCCTGTATTCTTTGTAAAGATCGACGGCTTCGCCGCCGTTGCGGGACACCTTCACCGAGCAGCCCATGCTCGTGAGCAGCTCGTACAGCGGCATTAAAACCGTTTCATCGTCGTCCATAATAAGTATGTTCTTGTTTTTAATTGTTAATTTTTTATCGTTGACAGGCCCGGCGGCAGCCGGTTTCGTGGCGGACGCGGGAAGGTAGATGAAAAAAGAACTTCCGGAGCCCGCTTTTGATTCGGCATTGATATGCCCGTTGTGGTTTTTAATTATCGAATATGACGTCGAAAGCCCCAGCCCGCTTCCGCCTGGCCTGGTGGAAAAATACGGGTCGAAGATCCGCTCGATTATATCGCTTGCGATGCCGTGGCCGCCGTCCGTGACCGAAATTCTGATATATTCGCCGGGCGCCAGCGGAAGGTCGTTTTGCGCGTCCAGTTTTACATTCAGGGTCCGTATCCCGACGTCGCCGCCTTCCGGCATGGCCTGTTTCGCGTTGATGACGAGGTTCGTTACGACCTGCATGATCTGGCCTTCGTCGATTTCGGCGCAGCGGAGGTTTTCGTCCAGGTCGAATTTGCATGTTATGTTCGAACCGCTTAGCGCGAATTTGGCGGCTTCCCTTACGAGATCATTTATCTGCATGAGGTTTTTAATGGGCTCTCCGCCTCTTGAAAATGTGATCAGCTGTTCCGTCAGGTTTCTGGCTTTGAAGGCGACGTTTTCGGCTCGTATAAGGATATCGTAAAGTTTTTCCTCGGGACTGGCGAGTTTTTTCGCCAGGTGTATGTTGCCCAGAATGCCCGCGAGCACGTTGTTGAAATCGTGCGCGATCCCGCCGGCGAGCGTGCCGAGCGACTCGAGTTTTGACGCCCTGATAATCTCCTCTTCTTTTTTCCTGAGTTCGTTTTCCGCCTTCAGCCTTTCCCGGATTTCGTCCTGAAGCAGCGCGTTGGTTTCTTCCAGCGAACGAGTCCTTTCGGTGACCATGGATTCAAGTTCGATTTTATCCTTTCGCTCGTGCTCGTGCAGAGCCGATTCCATATTGTGCTGCTCCGTGACGTCGCGAAAAACCAGTATGACGCCGATGATCTTTCCTTCCCTGTCCCTTATGGGAGCGCCGCTGTCGGCGATAATTCTTTCGTCGTGATTTCTGGTGATAAGAGCGGTATGGTTGGCCAGCCCTATAACCGTGCCGCTTTTCAATACTTTTTCAACCGGGTTTTCACATAAAAGCCGGCTGTTCTGGTTTATGATGTGAAAGACCTCTTTTAGCGGCCTGCCTATGGCTTCGTCATGCCCGTAGCCGGTAAGAGACTGCGCGACGCTATTGATCAGAGTTATTATTCCGTTCGTATCGGTCGCGATCACGGCGTCGCCGATGGAAGAAAGAGTGATGCGCAACCTTTCTTTTTCTTCGAATAATTTTATTTCATCGGTTTTGCGTTCGGTGATATCCTTTACTATGGCTTCCGCTATCGGTTTTGCGTTCGGGCCCTTGAGGATAAACGAATCGTGTAAGACCCATTTGTCTTTGCCGGCGAGGGTTTTGAAGTGATATTCGAAATTATGAATTTCATTGTGCTTTTCGAGCAGCCGCCTTATGATACCCGACTTCTGCGTGTAAACCATTACTTCGCTAAGCCTCTTTCCGACGAGTTCTTCGGGTGTCATACCGCATTCGAGAATATCCGCGATCCCCTGATTGGCGAAAATTATTACGCCGTCGTCGAAGGTATAGCGGTAAATACCGTCTTTCGTGAATTTTAAAAGCCTGCTGTATAAGTCGTCCATAATATCATCTCCCGGGCCGCGGCCGCGGTCTAACTGCAAGGTCTGAATCGGTTTAATAAAACATTGATTTATTTAATGATCAACCGATAATTTTTTGAAAACTTTTCCTTTATTTAAACTTATATATATTTCGTTGTACTTTTTAAACAAATTGGAATAAAACTCAGCATTTTCGCGGTCCGGAAAATAAGTTTTTCCCGCTGCCGTCATTTTCGCGACGGCCTGCCCGGCCGATCCGTATATGCCGGCACCGCATGCGGCGAGGATAGCCGCGCCCAGAAGCGAAGCTTCCGGATTCATAAGCGTAGACACGTTTTTATTGAGAGCATCGGCGATTATCTGGTTCAATGTTTCTATATTGGCGAGGCCTCCGGTGATGCGGATCTCGCGGAGACCGACGCCCGCCGACTTAAATAATTCTGAAATTCCGCGCGTTTCCATCGCGATAGATTCAAAAAGGGCCCGCGCGATAGATGCCGGCGTATGCGAGAACTTGAGGCCGAGGCAGAGGCCGGTAGCCTCCGGATTCCAGTTAGGCGCCGCCGCGCCCGCAAAATAAGGATAAAAAATAATGCCCCCGGCGCCGGGCTTTATTGTTGCGATTTCGCGCAAAAACTTTTTCGACATTTCACGGCCGGCGAGAAGCGTCCTGCGCAGCCAGTTGACTCCCGCGCCGGCGGAACTCTGGAAGCCTTCGAGCATCCGGGCTCCGTCGAGCGAGCCGTGGGTGCAAAATATCTTCATTTCGGGGTCCTTGAAAACTTTGCGCGTGAGTCCCATTAATACTGAAGCGGTGCCGAGCGTCAGAGCGCCCGAGCCTTTCGATAAAGCTCCCGTTCCGATAAGGGCGCATTGCTGGTCGCCGGCGCCCGATATTATGGGAGTTCCTTTTAAAAGTCCGCATCTCGGGGCCGCATGGCCCGAAACGGCGCCGGCCGGAATTCCGGAGCGCATGAGTTGCGGCAGCTTGTCTTTTGAGATGCCCGCCAGTTCTATTATTTTGCGGCTCCATCGGAGTGAAGATATGTCGAAAATGCCGGTCAGCGAAGCGTTCGAAATATCGATCGCGGCGTCCGCGCAGCCGAAGGCTTTGTTGATATAACCGCACAGGAGGGTAAATTTCGATATTTTTTTATAAATATCCGGGCTGTTATTTTTGATGAAAAGGATTTTTGAAAGAGTGAAAAGCGGATTGTTCGGGATTCCCGTTATATTATAGTAATCGGCGTCGCAAATGCGTTTTTTCAGAATGTCGATCCCGGCCTTGCCGCGCATATCCTGCCAGGAAATAATATTGCCGACGGGTTTTCCTTTGGCGTCGAGCCCCAGGACGCTTGCCCTCTGGCTCGATACGGCCAGCGCGGCTATATCGGCGGGCGAAGCCCCCGACTTTTCAACCGCTTCCTTCAACGCCGAAAAAACGCCGGCGATAAGGGCATCCGGCTCGATTTCGACGCTTCCGCCATTTTTATAAGCGCACGGCGCTTCGCGGCTTGCGTCGCAGACGAGTCTGCCGTTTAAATCAAGAATGCCGGCTTTTATGAGCGATGAACCACAATCGATTGAAGCGATCAGGGTGGCCATGAAGCGCTCCTTATGTTAATAATCTAAAAAAAATTATGCCTTTATTTCGATATCAAAACCACATCTTTAAAATAATTCTATATTATAATTTGTTATTTGTCAATAGGTTAAAGAATACGAGTTAGAATTAAAGCGTTTAATAATAATTTGATAATCGTTTGAATTTATGCTATATTAAGATTTTGTAAATTAGAGGAATATCGCGCTCATGCTTTCCGACGGTTGCGGATCACGAAAATGGCATGAAAATAAAGGAGTTTAATTATTATGGACCTTCGTATCGTATTGAAATGCGCGGCGAATTTAACTAAAATATTCTTCGTTTGCCTCGCGGCCGGATATCTTTTGGGATACGCGGCGATCGCATATTGGGAGGCGCCGCCTGAAAAAGTTTTCAATGCGTCGGTCATTAATTCTAAAATCACCGGGCCCGCCGATAAAATGGCCGGAAAAATCGTCAAAGATAAAGGCTGGGTAATATTCCTGCATAATTCGGTACTCGCGTTTATTTTTATCGCGCCGGTATTTTTAGCAGGTTCCCGCCGTTTTAAAAATGTTTTTCATTCGGGCTTGTCCGTAAGGCCTGAAGGTACGCCGGGGGGCAAATTCGACCGTCTGCTCATTAAAGCCATGGGCCTTATCGCGGCGACCACCGACAAAAGACTAATAAGCCTTTCGTTCCTGTTGAATATAGTAAACCGTCTTACTACGGGGATACTCGCTTTTGCGCTGGGCGTCACCTGCGCTTCCGCGGAAAAACTGTTGTCTAAGTTCGTCATCTTGATGGCGTATCTCCTGCCGCACGGGATTATAGAAATGCCCGCCTTCCTTGTCGCCGGGGCGCTTCCGCTCTCGCTTTTTGCCGTGCTGAAAAGCGCCGTTGAAAAAGACATCGCCGCGGATACTTTTCTGATCGCCAGAAATTCCGCTTTTTCGCGAACGACCGTTTCGTTGACGGCGGCGGTCTTTATCGCCCTTGCCGTTGCCGGCCAGATCGAAGATAAAATAACGCCTCTGGCGGGTAAATATTTCAGCGCGCAGAAAAAGAGCGCCGTTGAAACATCTATAAAAAAATAAAGATTGAAACCGGATCGCGAATAAATTTAAATATGCGCCGCAAGTAAAGAATTGCTTTATTTTTTAGCCGGCGGCTTTACTAAAAGAACCACGTCTTTAGTTTCGTCGCCGCCGTTATCTTCACCGTCGGGACCGATGCTGTAATAAAGAATTGCGTTTTCCGGGGCGCGGGCGAAGCGTAAAGTTTTTCCGTCCGCGGGATCTACGGCCGCCATTCCCGCGGCGGCGAGAAATTCTTTGTCTTTGATCAGATCGGGCCAGCCGGGGTTTTCGAGATGAAAAACTCTCGAAAGCCCGCCGAGCGTTATCAGCCTGTTAAACGCCTCTGATTTGACCGAGTTGGCGGTTGCTTTGGAATAATCAGCAAATCCTGTCCCGGAAAAATGCGGATGTATCTTTAACCAGCGCATCATCCCCGGTTTTTCGCTATCGGCGAACCGCTCGTAATAGGCGCCGGCCGATTTCACCAGTGCGGCCCCCATGCCTTTCGGGACTGAGCATATCGTATTCGTCACTCCGGCGAAAAAATTTTCCGGCTTATCGTACCATAGGTCGAGAATCGACATGGTGGCTGGGTTTTCCGTTCGCATTACGGATAATAAAGTCGTCGTCCATGCATTTTCCGTTCTCAAAGCGTCCCGTATGTCGAAGAAAAAAGGAATTGACGCGGTGCGGACCTTCAGCGCTTCTTTGACCGCGTTCAGACTATGCGGATCGAAAAGCGCGCCGTCGCATTCCAGATAAACTTTCGCCGGCCCTTTTCCGGCGATCGTCGCGACTTCGTATTGTATAATAACGCCGATCAGGGTTGGCAGGTCATAGCCGGCAACCGCCACGGCCCGTGCGATCCGGGTTAAGGCGAGATCGATGCGAAGCGCAGTCTGATAATCTTTTTTGCCGATGGCTATCGACGCCAGAAGGGCTGAGATCTTTACCCGGTTGATGAGCGTGACGTAATTGAAAAGGTCCCGGCCGCCGGTGAAAAATTGCCCGGGGATGTCGGGAACGAACGCCTCCGCGGCGGAAGGCTCTTTGGCCGCAAGTTCCTCGAGATTTTTAAGAAGTTTTGAATAATCTTTCCAGATCTTGTCTTTGGTGTATTCGTCAAATTCGAATTTTCCTTCGAGGTGTTTTTCGATATTTTTGATTACGTCGTTTAACTGGTCGGCCTTGCCGATGAAATCCTTCCGCCGTTCGACGAATTTGTCAGAATCGGCGAATAGCGGATTTTTCGGAATAATCGTGGCCGGAATTTTATTGTATGCTGTCATAATGATGTTCATGCTGTTGCTGTCGCTTATTCTGCGAACATTAAAATAAAACGTTACCGCAAAAAATAATGCGGATAAAATCAGGATTATTAAAAAATATCTCGATAATTTTCCTTTGATTTTCTTGAATTTACTTTCTGTTTCGTTTGGATTTTCACTCATTCGGCACCTCGTATTTAAGCAGTAATCGGTAATAAAGATAATAGTTTTGACGCGTCATCGAAATAATATTTCTAAAAAAGGGTAAAGCAGTGACAATATCCCGCCCGCTAACAGAAAACTCACAAAGTTCGCCGCTACAATGGTCGTAAAAAAGTTCTCGCTGGTGATGAATTTCGGGTCGATCCCCGCCGCGGCCATTTTTCCGCGCATAATCCTGTATATCAGAAACTCTACCGCGATCGGAATGATCTCCGCGGCGTAATAAACAGATCCGCCCGGAAAGGCTTTGAGTAAAAGCGCGGCCGCGATCTGCGTCGGGGGAACGCTTACGGCGTTTGCGATGAGCACCGTGGCGAATATAGAATTGCTTTTGAAGGTCCAGCGCGCGATGACGAATTCGACTATCGCCGTGATTATTATCAGTGGCGGAATGAACTTTATGAGAGACGCCGGGTCGGCGGCGTCGACGGGATAACTGTAATCTATGAAGATAGGGTTCGCCATGGCGGTTTTCGTCGCGAACAAGGCGGCTGCGGCAAAAATGAAAATTCCGGCGGCACGATTGTTTGATTTTATCATGTATTAAGTATATCATAATTTTCAGATATAGACAAGAACTCAAATCAAATAACGGTTTTTCGAAAGAACGTTTCTTCTTGATAATCGCCATGAAATGTGCTATCATTATGTTATCGTTTCAGACAGCCTTTCGCGTCGTTTGCGAACGATAATCTTAATAACCGAGGTCGCAATGAAATTTTTATCGTTCATCCTGATTACAGTTTCGTTTTTTCTGTCGCTTTTTTCAGGCAGCTCCATGGCGGCGGGTCCTGATTCGTTCGTTTTCGTAAGGCAGTCCTTCGAAGGCACCGCGCCCGTTTTTATCGGCGTGAAAAACCGTAAACTGCCTCTGTTCGAGATTATTGCGGACGGCGATACCGTCGCGGCCGAAATCGCGAAAACCATCGGCGGCGGAATATCGAAGGTCTCACTGAAACTCGGCGCGTGCGCGAAAAATTTCATGCTCGCCGAAATAAAGGCCGGCAGAAGCTCTCAAACTGCCGAGGTTTTTTGCGAACCGCTTTACATACATCTGGTTAGAGGCGGAAATATGCCCAAATGCGGCTTTTTCCTCAAAAAAGACGGCGCGCCCGCCGACAAGTCGTTCGCGCATTATATCGAAATGCCGCCGGACCCGGTCGCTTTCGAATCCATATTCGCCCACGAGAACGGCCACCTTATCGACGCCTATATTAAAGACACCGATTTCGAATTTTCGGCCGACCGCTTCGTCCACACCGCGCCCGCTATCTCCGATTTCTGGACCGCGTTCGTCGAAGGATGGGGAGAGCATTTCGAAACCATGATGGTCGATATGAGCTCGAACCCCGCCTGCAGAAATCTTTATACATTCGACGACGTCAAAGGCCGCGCTTACTTTTCCCAGCTGCAGGATATCGCCAGCCTCTCCCATAAGTCGAAGCGATATTACTGGGTCAAAAGCAATCTGTTCGCGTTCAAAAGAATACCCGTTTCGGCCGAACTGGAAAGACTCGCCGGCGATGACGGGCTTAAACAATATCTTTACAATCATTTCAACAGCAACTTCGACGCGTCCGAATTGAAAAACATTCAGCAGATGCTTTCTACCGAAGGGTTAGTGGCCTCGCTTTTTTACCGGATGGTCAACGATGAAAAAATACAGTCTAATTACCTCGACGACATTGGGTTTTATGAAAAGTTCCACGGCGGAAAATTGAACGGGACTCCCGGCGAAATTTTTCCCCCGCTCGAAAACGCCTACTTGAAAATCATCGCGGCGAAATATCGCCTTTTCAAAAATTATGAAAAATGCGAAAAAATGGATGAAGCGATCGTATTTATCGATTTTATAAAGCAATACGCAGCGCTATTCAATGGCGACGCCCGCGACGCGCTGAGCGGATACTGTATGAACGTCTATTTCGCGGGAGTCTGGGAAGACGCCGCCGCTTACTACAGGAGCAATTACTGCGCCTCGCATCTTACGCTCGTCGATCCGGGCGCGATGCAGGCGGTCTTCGGAAAATGTTTTCAGCGCATCCAGCAGACCGTCGATAAACTCGGAACCTCGAACGTGGAACTGCTTGCTAAACACGCTTCCACGCCGCTATGGATAATTAACGACACATTCAACCTCGGCGACGAAACCGAAAAGTTTTTCGTTTCCATAAATATCAATGCGGCCGAGGAGTACGAGCTGGCTTCGATTTCCTTCCTTACGAAACGCCAGGCGGCCGACATTGTCAGCCGCAGGGAAAATAAAGGATTCTTCGCCTCGATCGACGATCTTAAAAAAGTGCCGTCGTTAGACGAAAAGCAGATAAAGGAATTTGAAAGAATGAGAAAACTATTCACGGAAAAGAATTCGAGGCGGTAAATATGAAATTCGCCCTGGAAGCCGCCGGCGTAACGAAAAAATTCAATAATAAAACCGCGCTCGCTGATATTTCATTTGAAATTCCGCGCGGCTCGGCGTTCGGTATAATCGGCAGGAACGGCGCTGGCAAGACCACTCTTATTAAGCTGATACTCGGCTTCCTCAGGCCGTCCGGCGGCGCGCTCAGCGTCATCGGCGGAGCCCCCGGCGAGTTTTATTCTAAAATAGGCTATCTGCCTGAATATTCAGACTATCATCTTTCGTTCACCGGGCGCGAATATTTGAAATACCTCGCGGGTGTATCGGGGATGAACGGCGCCGCGGCGGCCGCGAAAGTTTCGGAGCTTCTCGAAATGACGGGAATGTCCGACGGCGCGGACCGGCGCATGGCGCACTATTCGAAAGGCATGCTGCAGAAGATCGGAATCGCGCAGGCCCTGATGACCTCGCCCGAGTTCGTAATTCTCGACGAACCTTTTTCCGGCCTCGATCCTTTCGCGCAGAAAGAACTTTGCGACATAATGGCCGCCCTAAAAACTCAAAATAAAACTCTTCTGATATGCTCGCACATACTCGCGCACCTCGAAAAAATATGCGACGGCTTCGCGATAATCCACAGGGGCCGCATAATCCGCCACGGCGAAACGTCTTCGATGCTGGTGACCCGCGGGCGCTACAGGCTGTCGTTCGAAAATGCCGGCGCCGCGGTGGTCGAAGAGCTCAAAGAAAAGCATGGCCTTTCGATAGCTGATGACGGCGGCTACATATTAGAAGAGAAGAAGAAGGGCGATAAAGAAGCCGTTCTGAAACGGCTGATAGACTCGGGTGCGTCCATAAACGCCCTGGGTGAGTCGAAGGAAACGCTCGACGATTACTTCAATTCAGTAGTTTCGCCGCGGGAGGCTGAGTGAGATGGCGGTCTTTTCGCTTATAAAATTCACGCTGCACGAATATTACCTTGCCACCGGATTCATATGCGAGGCACTTACCGTATGCCTTTTCATATTTCTTTTCAGCGACCACTACTGGCTGATGAAGGCGTTCGACATTTACTTCGGGCTCGGAATGTTCGCCGTGACGGCCTCTTTTCTGACGGCGTACAGGATCGCCGGGCGCGAGGCGAATCCAAGGATCTATATAATGCTTACCAAGGGAGTTTCGCGGCGGGAGTACCTGCTGGCGAAACTGGCGGCCGCGTTTATCGTCTGCGCGGCGATGATTACGGCGCTGTTCGCTCTTGGTTATTATCTGTGCGACGTAAAAAGTCAGTTCGCTTTTTTTGAGGCGCTGGCGAGGCTTTCGCCGATCTATTTAACGGCCCTGGTTACCGCCGCCGCAACGCTTTTTTTCTCGAAGATCGTCCGTGACAACATCGTGGCTGCACTTATCGTGATAATATTCAGTTTCGCGCAGCCGCCGGGTTTTCTTAATTTTATGCTGCCGCCCCTCCAGCAGCTCGTCAAGATGAGTTTTGGCGATATCACTGCGTATAAGGCCGTTTATATTTTCTGGGGCCTCTTTTTCATAGCGGCTTTTTTCGCCGCGGCCGTCCGCGTCTTCGAAAAGCGTGAACTCGATTTTGACAAAAATTGACGCCCGTTAAATTCTTTCGAAGGCTGATTCGCCCAGGAAATCGGCTATGGCTGGTTTGGGCAGATCGTCGAGATTTTTCACCGCGTAATCCTTTAAAAGATCGTCCAGCTCGACCGCCTCGCCGCCGCTGTAAACGGTGATCCTTCCATCGCGGCTTTCCTCGCTTTCCACCTTGTTTTCTTCAGGCAGGTATTTGAATTTATAGATGTAGCCGTCCTTCAGGTCCGCCTCCAGGCGCTTTTGTCCGCCGCCTTCGCATAGCCATTCGATGACCCTTTTGCCGCCCTCGATGCCTTTGAGGCACAGTGGACAGTCTCCGCCTTCTATGCCGTCGATTCTAGCTCTGACGCCGGGTTGCGAACATTTAAGATACAGCTCGACGCCGAACTTGAATTTTTTCGCGATTCCGGGATTCACCGTCTCCGCTTTGGCGACGCAAAGGTCTTTCTGGTCGGTGAAGTAGCAGGCGTGATAGGCGCGGGCCAGAAGAAAAAGTATGTCGGCCGCCCCGGGCTCGAGGTGGTATGCGTATGAATAAGCCTTCACGGCGTTTTCCAGCATGGTCCGGCTCATGAAAACGTCCCCGGCCAGAAGCGCGGCCAGTATGTCGCCCGGATTTTCATCGAGCCGGCGACGAAGGATCTTCGCGCATTCTTTCAGCTGCGAGGTCTGCCAGAGGGAAAAGCATTTTATGTGTTCCAGAAACGGCGTTATCTTATATTTTTTTTCGAGCTCCGTCACGGAGCCTATAACTCGCTGATATTCGCGGAGTTTGAAGCAGGCCTCGGCCTGCAGCGAGTGGAGGTTGGGCGCGTCGAAACCGCAGCTTTGCGCCAGGCGGCACAGAATAACTATCCAGTCGTTCTCTTCGAGGCCCCTCAGCAGCAGGCAGAAGTCTTCGATGAACCAGCACATCACCTGCTCGAGGTTCGCTTCGTTGTTGAACCACACCGATGTTATTGCCTCCGCGTCGGGCCGCTCCAGATAAAGAAGTTCGCAGGCCAGCGCCAGCGTTCTGTCGAAACTGCCGTCAAGGACCCATTTTTCGTCGATGACTTCGACGAACAGCTTTTTTAAATCGCCGGAACGCTCTGCTATGAACCGTTCCCTGTCTTCCGGCGCGGGCGGCTTCGCGACGACCGCCGAATCTTTTTTCGGCTCTTTGGCCTTAAGCGCCTCCTGAGCCGATTTGCACACAGCGCCCAGGTCGCCGCCCGCTTTCAGCAGGTCTTTGTCGACGCATTCGACGAGGTCCGCCGCTATGTATTCGATATAAGGATAAGCCTCGTACAGCTGCGGCGTCATTCGCAGATGCCTCGAAAGCATCGCCGCGAGCCGCAGATAGAAGCCTTTTCTTTCGGCGATCTCCTTATCGTTCATATAGCAGCCTGAAAGGAATTTGAAGTATTCGTCGAACCTGTTGCCGAAAAAAGCGAGCCGCATGCCCGTAATTATCGCCTGCCACGAACTTTCATCGAGTGGAATTTTCTGTTCACATATGATATCTGCCTGCATTTTATTCTCCATTTTCTTTAAATTATATCTTACTTTTGAACGGCCATTGCCGCCCGCCGGCCGTTTTATCCATTAAATACTTTCCAGTTTATTTTACATCACGGATAATCTTTTAGCAAGAAAATTTAATCACTGATTATTAAATAAATGACTGATTAATAAATTTTATGACATGAAATCTAATAAAAGAACGGATAAATTATAAATTATAAATTATGAATTAAAAAGAAATTTCTCTTTATTTTTTTCCGTCGTTATTGTATAATAAATTTATCGGTTTTATCTTTTATGGAAGAAGGTTTTTGATATTTTTACTTTTTTGATTTCAATTATAATTTTAATATCAGCGTATTTTGTCTATTCAAAATTCTGTGAAAAGATATTCGGGGTTGATGATGCCGCTAAAATGCCGTCTGAAAGGCTTTATGACGGCGTCGATTACGTCAAACTTCCCGGCTGGAAGATCTTCATGATACAACTTTTAAATATAGCCGGTCTGGGCCCAATATTCGGAGCCATAATGGGCGCGCTTTTCGGGCCCGTAGTTTTTCTGTGGATAGTCTTCGGCTGCATTTTCATCGGCGGCGCGCACGATTACATTTCGGGAATGCTTTCTCTGCGCCATGACGGCAGAAGTATCACCGAAGTCATAGGATTTTATCTCGGTGAAAAATTCAAGAACGTCTCGATAATTTTCATCATGGTGCTTTCGATACTCGTCGGCGTAGTTTTCGTTAAAGGCCCCGCGGCCCTTCTGACTAACCTTACCGGAATCGAAAATACATTCTGGTTCTATCTGATCTTCGGCTATTACATAATCGCGACGATGTTTCCCATAGACCAGATTATCGGAAGGGTCTACCCGGTATTCGCCGCGGCCCTTCTGATAATGGCTCTGGGCCTCGCTTTGCATATGGTAAGATACGGCGCCGTCATTCCCGAGGCAGTCCCTTCCAACTTATATAACATGCATTCCGGAAGCGCCGCGATCTTCATTTACCCGATGCTTTTCATAACGGTCGCCTGCGGCGCAGTTTCAGGCTTCCACGCCACCCAGTCGCCCATGATGGCCCGCTGCATGACATCTGAACGTCAGGGCCGATCCATATTTTACGGCGCGATGATCGCCGAGGGCGTTATCGCCGTTATATGGGCTGCCGCCGCCATGGCTTTTTTCGGAGGGACCGCCCAGCTGAACGCCGAAATGACGCTGCATAAAATGGACCCGGCATGGCTGGTGAACCAGATATGCGCCTCGTGGCTGGGTGTCTTCGGCGGCGCGCTCGCGGTGCTCGGCGTGGTCGCATGCCCCATAACCACCGGCGATACGGCATTCAGGGCCGCGCGCCTGATCGTTGCCGACTTCTTTAAATTCGACCAGAAGCCTGTAAAGAACAGGTTGATAATAAGCCTTCCGATATTTTTTACGGCCTATATAATCACGAAAGTAAATTTCGATATTATCTGGCGCTATTTCGCATGGTGCAACCAGACGCTGTCGGTGATAATACTCTGGACCTGCGCCGTTTTTCTGGCGTCCACCGGCCGCTTCCACTGGATAATGACTATACCCGCGGTGTTTATGACGGCGATATGCTCGAGTTATATCCTGCTCGCGCCGGAAGGTTTCAAACTTTCGGCCGGCGTAGCCTATCCTGTGGGCGCCCTTATAGCCGTGGCTTTTCTGTTGATTTTTCTGGCCGGATACCATATTAAGCCTCGCCATGGCTCGATTTGACTTTATAAAATTTTTATGTTAAAATTAAATTATAGGTTTCCTGCCGCCGTTTTTTTTAAAAATCGCGGGCGAGGCTTATAATAAAAACTGAATATACCCGTCTTTCCTTTAAATGGAACATGCTGGGTGATGTTATATCGCCGCCATGTTTATTTAAAAAGACAAAGCCACCTGAAATAAGCCCGGCCATGCTGGGGCGCGTTTTAGCGCCCGCCGTAGCCGCGAATAAGTTCAGGCCATTTTGAAAGGAGAGTGTCATTATGACGAACAAATTGTCTATCTTTAAAATTTCCGACGATTCTTTTCAGGTCGAATACGAAAACCCCTCAGAAATAATAGATATCATTTCACGTTACTCCGACCGCAAGGTCGAAGTGATTCCCAATCAGAATTTAATAAAAATTTCCGGCGCGCCCAAGAAGTCCGACGCCCCCGAAGGCCTCGTCGTCGACGGCGACATGCTCGACGCCGACTCCAACAACGCCGGCGAACAGCCCGCAGATCAGGCTTTCCCGCCGCTTGCGGTCAAGCTTTACACCAACTACGATAAAGTGTTCTTCGGCGCGCCCAATAAAGTTTACGGACTCATCGAAATAAAGGCCCCCGAAAAGGACGCCATACCGGCGCTCGCCCGCAAGGCGCTCAACATAATCGCCGTGATCGACGTTTCCGGTTCCATGAGCGGGACAAAGATCGAATGCGCCCGCGACTCGGTGATCAAACTTATCGAAAATCTCACAGACGGCGACTCTTTCGGCATCGTCCTGTTCGATACCGACGTAAGGACGCTCAGCCCCATGGTTAAAACCGATCAGGCCAGCCGCGACGAACTGAAACGCCTCGTTTCCGGCATAGCGAGCGGCTCTTCTACCAATATGGCCGGCGGAATGGTCGAAGGCTTCGAGCAGTTCAAAAAGTTTTCGGCCGCGATCTCCGGCGGCGCATCCGCGGATTCCCTCAACCGCATGATCGTGTTCACCGACGGAATGGCCAACATCGGCGTTACCAGCGCAGAAGGCTTCGCCCAGCTGGTATCGAGGCGTCCCGCCGAACTTTCAATATCGACTTTCGGCTACGGCGCCGACCACGACGAAAACCTTCTCAAACAGATCGCCGACAACGGCCGCGGCAACTATTACTACGTGCAGAACATCGACTTCTTCCTGGAATGCCTCGCCACCGAGCTCGGCGGCCTGCTCACCACCTACGCCCGCGACATCTCCGTCGAGATACGCCCGTCCATAAACGTTTCCATCGCCAGAATTGTCAACGGCCTGAAGGTCGATTCCACCCACGAGTTGTCCGTTATCGACGCCGAAGACATACAGCTCGGCGAGAAGAAATATATCGCGGTCTGGTTCTCTGTGCCGCAGGTCACTAAAGCCGTATCCATGCGCCAGTTCAACTTCGCCGAGGTGAAGATAACCTGCTCGAATAATTACACCGGCGAAAAGACTTCTTTCGCGCAGAAATTCAGAATCGGCTTCGTCAAATCCGAATCCGAAAAGCCTTTCGAAAACGAGTTCGTGCGCGAAAAAGTCATACTGCTGCACTTCGCCGTGTGCCAGAAACAGGCGATGCTTTACGCCGACGCCGGCGACATACACCGCGCGCAGGGCGAGATCAAAAAATTCATCGCCCGCACCGAAAAACACGCAGCGCGCTATCCCGGCAATAAAACCATATTCAAACTCATGGACCAGGCCAGGGAGGTCCTGCACAAACTCAAAGACAAAGAGTCTTACGTAATCAAACGCAAGGAGCTCTACATCAAGCAGTCCATGTTCGAAAAGCAGCGCACCTACTCCTCTGAAGACAGCGCCGTCGAATTTTTCGAAACCAGCGAAAAACTTTCGATAAAGGACAAATGGCGCAAGGAAGAGAACGAACGCAAACGCCGCGAACAGGAAGAACGCGATAAAAAACGCAAATAACCCCGATGAACGGCAGTAACGCTTAGAATGATGCGCGATGGGGAAGGAACAGACAAGTCCCATTTTCTTCTCCATTACGCCACATTCTTATTCATGAATAAACTGACGTCCAGAGGGCGGTTTAGGTGTAGCAAGACAATTTTAATAAATCAAAGTACAAATGTTTGAAAAAGATGAATTTGCAAGGATACTTATGTTTGAAAAAGAAATAGCAAAAATGAATTATTTATTATTTAAACACAATAAGAATATACTGTATGGTAAAGGAAATCAATACTTCTTAGACTTGTTTGACTATTATGTAAGATATTTGTGGGTTTATGCTGACGATGACATGGATGTAAGTAAATTAATGGATAAAGATATTTTTATAAATAAATATTTAGAAAAAAGTTTTAACCAGTATGTTAAGACTATGAATGACATTCAAGCGTACGTTAATATTATTAAAAATGAAGAAAAGAAGAAATATTATATTGAACGATTATTTCCTTATTTTGATAAGCCTTTTAAATATAACTTATTTGATGAATATTCAGGGTATTGGTTTGTAACGGAAAAAGGCGGCTTTGGATATAAAAATAATTTGCTATCCTATGATTTATTTAGAAGTTTTAAGTTATTCAATAAATTCGAAATCGTTTATAACTGGCAAGATTATAACGAAAGGCCTTCAATATATTATGAAGAGGGTAAAATGATCATAAAAGACATATGGGAGAAGAAATAAATTAAGGTTCTTCACAATAATGACAAAAAAAAATAATTTGTCGAGTAACCGATCCGATTTTAATAAATAAAATATTTACGCCGATTATCGACCCGGAGGTCATTGAGTTCGACTCGAATGTTATTTACTACGGGCCTCCCGGTACCGGTAAAACTTATACCGGCAGAATCGACGCGGTAAAAATATGCAGAAATTTAGAAAAAATTGATGACGCGAAAGCTAATGAAGAGTTTGTCGAATTAGTCAATAAAGATCGGATCACTTTCGTAACGTTCCATCAGTCTTATGGCTATGAAGAATTTGTAGAGGGTCTGAAATCCGACGGCCAGGGCGGTTTTGAACCCCATGACGGCATTTTGAAGAAAATTGCCTATGAAGCGCTATATTCAGGTTTAAATCAATCTCTGAAAAATAACCAATTACTACACAACGATAAGAAAAAAGCCGTGTTAAAAAATATTAGCGACATAAACAATTTTGATTTTGATAAGAGCGATATCAACTACGTATTAATCATCGATGAAATCAATCGCGGTAATATCTCTAAAATACTGGGTGAGTTGATAACGCTTATTGAATCCGATAAACGTTTGGGCGAGTCCGGTCAAATCATCTGCGCTCTGCCTTATTCAAGTGAAAAGTTTATTTTACCGCCCAATCTGTACATTATCGGCACGATGAATACCGCCGACCGTTCTATAGCTCTTTTAGACAGCGCATTAAGAAGACGGTTTTCGTTTCGGCCATTTTATCCTCAAAGCGAACTGTTAGGCCAGAATGCGCAGGGATTAAACATTGATCTTACCGATTTGTTGGAAACGATGAATCAGAGGATAGAGTGTCTGTATGATAGAGACCATACGATAGGGCATTCTTATTTTTTGGACATAAAGACTAACGAAGAATTGATTTCGGTTTTTAAAGATAAAATAATTCCCTTGTTAGAAGAATATTTTTACAATGATTTAGAGAAGGTTGGCCAGGTGCTCGGCGGAATAGGCTCAAATGAAAACGACGGTTTTATCGTTTATAAAAAACAATATAATTCAAACTTATTTCACCACAAATCTTTTGCCTCGGTTAGCATAAACGAGAGATATGCGATAAAAAACGAATTTGGAATTGCTGAGATATTAAAAATAGTTGAGTGCTGAAAGATAAATATGGTGGTTTATGATTAATGCAGTTAAAGTAATCACAAAACGCGAGTGCGAATGGATAGACATAAAAGAAAATTGTTTAGAATCGCTTACCGAAAAGGAATACGCGATTCTTGCCGCTTATTTAAAAAAATATTATAACAATCGAAACGTCTTAAAATATGACTTTAAGAAAATAATGTTCGTTAATTATGTTGGTTACATTCAGTTTTCTGATTTCGCGATTGAAATTCTTCCTAAAATTTCTTTGAGTAAAACCGGACCGTCTGACGAAGACAAAACGGACCGACGGGCTTTAATGGAAATGCTCTATCATGCGGGATATATTAAAGTTGATATATTCGAAAATGTTGATGTTTTAAACGTTAATATATCCCTGTTGGACGTTTTCGCATCGTTGTATGCCGACCTGGTATATGCCGAAATCCGAAGAGGCTTTTACCACGACTATATCTCGGTAGAAGAAAACAGAAACACGCTAAAAGGAAAAGTGATCGTCAAAGGTCAGATTAATAATATATATCGTAACTCGCCCAATGCTTATTGCAAGTTTGATGAATTCAGCCATGACAATAATTTAAATAAAATTTTCAAGGCAGCCTTTAAAATCTTGCGGATTTTCGTTAAAAACGCTGAAATCAAAAAGAAATTGAACGATTGTTCGAATTTTTTCGATGAAGTCGATGACGGCGGTTTTAATCCGTCAATTATCAATACGATAGTTTTTGACCGGCGTAACGAAAGATTCAAAACTGCGTTTATTCTCGCCGGCGCCATTCTTAAAAACCTGTCTTATGCTAATAAATACGAACGTTGCGACGGTTTTTCATTTTTATTTGAAATGAACGATCTGTTCGAAAAATATGTGGCGGCGATCGTCGGAAACTTATTTGTTAATGGCGAAATTGAAAGTTATAAAATTCAAGACAGATCTGTTTATCTGCTAAAAAATTTATTTAATGGAGATTTGGAAATAAATTTACGTCCCGACATTTTAATTTTTAAAGATAGTGGCGCTTATATGATAATCGATACTAAATGGAAGTCGCCTTTAGATAATAAAAACACGTTAAAAGCCTTGTCTTCAGATCTATATCAGATGTATGCTTACGTTACCAGATATTCAGAAGCGAAAAAATGTATTTTATTATATCCTTTTATGGAAACAGATGAATCGTTAACCACATGGGAAGCCGGTCATAACAAAATAATCGAACTCAGAATGATCGCCCTTGATACATTTGAACGGTCGATCTGTGATGTAAAAACAATTGTTCAATCAATAAAATAGTTTATTTTGATAATCCCACAGACAAAATACTTGCGTATAGTTACGATAAAAAAAGCGAGGCGGTTTGAATTGAGGAACTCTAAAATTGATATATATTACAGGCCTGAGATGGTTTTGAACAACGATGGAACCTCCAATTATTCGCGCAGCCCAGAAAAACCAAGGCTGTTTAGAGAATTTTTAATCGCGAAGGGATTATATTCCAATTTCAACGAGGTCTCCGGCTGGGAGCCCTATACGCGCGAAGACTTTCTGGCGGCGCACACCGCGGAATACGTCGATAATTTCTTCGCGGGGATAAAGCACGACTGCGTTTCTAACGGCCTCGAGTGGTCGAAGCAGTTCGCCGACAGCGTCCGCTACACCAACTCGAGCCTCTATCACGCCGTCAAAGGCGCGCTCGAAAATCCGGCGGCGATCGCGTTCAGCCCCACGAGCGGATTTCACCACGCGCGGCCTTACTGCGGCTCGGGCTTCTGTACATTCAGCGGTCAGGTAATAGCGTCGCTCAAACTGTACCGGGACAAAAAGGCCGTGGGAGCCTATATCGACCTGGACGGCCATTTCGGAAATTCTATAGAAGACGCGCGCGAGTTCGCCGGGGCGGACCTCGACTCCGCCGTGCCGCCCGGTTTCAATATAAACCCTTCGGGCAGCCATAAAAGATATATCGCTGATCTGGCAGACAAATTGAAGGCGCTCGAGAAGAAGGCCGTCTCGGATGAAATTCATTATATAGTCTTCTGCCACGGCGCCGATTCGCACGAGTGGGACGAGCTCGGATCGCAATGCACGACCGACGAGTGGCTCGAGTGTTCTAAAATGGTTTATTCGATGGTAAAGCGGCTCGACGAAAAGCTCGGCCGCCCGTTTCCGCTCGCGCTCGCGCTTTTCGGCGGATACCGCCACGACGACTATGATTCGGTGCTCAACCTTCACGCGGGCGATCTTTCGATATGCCTTGAAACGCTCTGCGGCGCGGCGCCGAATTTTATCCCGAGCGTGAAGCGCAGATGAGGTACGAACGAGCCTTCCGTCAGGCGTTTTGAATAACGGTAATCAAGAACCGCCGGTGTTGCATCCATTGATTTATTATGATATAATTTGAAAAAATCATAATTAAAGGTGATGAGTTTGAGATTATCTTTAAAGTCAATATTTTCTATTTATATTAGTGCGGTTTTTATAACGCTTCTCACCGGCGGCGTCTCTTTCGCGGACCCGCTTATTGGCGATGACGACGTGGTTTTCAGTCTCGAAACCGGTCGCGACGGAGGAGTCCGGATAATTGACAAGACCGGCGGCGCCTCCGTTTCCGGCGATCCGCTCGCGGGAGTAGTCAGGCCTTTCATACTGCCTCAAAAATTAGTCATCAGCCCGTCGGACGGTAAAATAATTTCCTTCTTCGAAGGCCCGGCCGCCGTACCTTTTAAGTTGCTAGACGGCCTCGTCCTGAATGACGCCCGGTGCTTCGAAGCCTCCGCCGGCGTTCAAAAAATAGCGTTATTGCTCTCCGACGGAAAGAACGATTATATACACTTTTTGAAATATGATAATATTTTCAGCGCAAAAAGCGGCGCGCCGCCGAAAAGCGTGGTCGCCGGCGCGGACAATTCATGTAGAATATCTCCCGCGGCCTATTCGAGAATAATCGGCGCCGCCGGCGATAAAGTATATCTACTCGCGTCTTCTGAAACGCACGCCGACAAATACCGCGCGGACGCCCTCACCGGCGCTTCGGAAAAACTCGCTTCAGAGGAGCTGGACGGCTACGGCGCGGTCCTGGCGCCCGCTCCCGTCGGCGGCGGAGGAGAAGGGCGCGTCATGGCGCTGAAAGCCTCAGGCGGCGCAGTCAACACGCTTATTTCATATGGCGGAGATCTGGAGCTTTTGAGTTCATCGCTTATATTGAGCGGCGAAACCCGCGCCGTGTTCATAGAAACGGCGCTGCCGGACGATCTGATCGTCGCCTCGGCCTCCAGATACGGCACCGACGGAGTTCTGCGCCGGCAGTTTTATTCGCTCGATTCTTTCGGACGTGTCTGCGAGCTGGCCGAACTCGAACGTTTCGATTACCACCGTCAGGCTCTGTCCGACGGAAAAAATCTCTATCTGCTCGAAGCTCGCGGCGCGAAAAAAGACGGGCAGAGCGGAAGCGTGGCCGCCGGGTTGAAATTGCACTCGATAAGCCGCGAAAAGATACTGAAATTCGTCGACGGGTATTTTTCTCGATCCGGTTCGGTGACAGTCAATAACTGGCAGTCTTTTTCTCTGGACGTTTCCGCCGGAGCGGTCCACGGCGCGGCCGTTTGCCCGGAAGGAGTAGGTGCGTATATATTCACGGAAAACGGAGTTTATTACGACAACACATTACTGCCGCTTAAATTGCCCCGGCCGAACGCTGCCGGCCAGGCGCCCGCCTCGTCCGCCGGTGTTTTTGAGGCATCTTTCGGCGGCGACGGAAAACTTTACGCGCGCCGCGAAGGCGAAAATACGGTTATGAGGATAAGCACCGTTCCGGGCGGCATAGCGGAAGCGGAAACGATCGAGCTGAAAGGGTTTTCAACCGGCGTTAAAATGATCGGCCTTTCGGCCTGCCGTTCTTCGGAGATATATTTCAACGATCCGGTTTCATTTTCGATGATAAAATTCGGGCGTGACGGGCTTTTTTCGCGAGAGATCCCCGATGCCGCCTTCGCCGTCCACGGCGGCTACGCCCAGCTTTTTAAAGCGGTTGACGGCGGCGCGGACGAAGCGCCCGGCAAGCAACTTCTCGAATACGCCGCCGGCGGCAATTTTATCCGCCGGATAACCGGTTTCAGTATTCCGGGCGGCCTGCCCTGCGGAGGAGCGTTCTGCGCCGGCGTCGACAAAAAATGGCGCGTGTTCTTCATGTGCTTCGTACCGGGCTCGCTTTTTGTAAGAGCATGCGATTACAGGACGGGCGCTGTAGTGAAAGAGGCGTCGGTAAAATTTTCGGGGGTAGAGGGCCGCATGATAACTCCGAACTACCGCGTGACCGACGAAGGCCTGATAGTTTTCGCCACGGCGGCTGACGGGCCCGACGGCCGTGCGAAAGTGACGATTCACTCGATAGATATTTTTTAAGATAATTTTAAGATTTTATTGAAAGGTTATCCCGGCCGGATGAGAGTTTTTCTGGATATATGACTTCAGTTCGTAATATTCGCCGTAACCCGCCTCCGAAAAAAGTTCGAAATAAATCGATTTGTTCTGCAGCAGCGGCTCGCATAAAATTTCAGGCCGAAGCTTGAATATGGCTTTGCCGTCGGGCGTTCCCGGGATCGGCGAAAAAAGACTCAGTTGCGGCGTCGCCCCGCATTCGAAGACGAAATCGGCCGCCGCCCTCGCTTCAGCGGCGCCGCAGCCGGGATGACCGAAAAGAATATATACGCCGATCTCGTTTTTGGTAAAACCAGCTTTTATAAGGTTCGCTGCGGACTTTTTCAGGGCGTCTCCGCTGACCTTGCCCCCGCTTTCCTTCTGCTTTGCGCTTTCATAGAATTCATATCCGAGCCTTACGGTTTTAAAGCCGGCTTCCTTCATAAGCGCGGCGCATTCTTCGTCTATCATGGCGGCGTGGACCGCGTTCGGCAGATGGAAGGAAAATTCTCCGCCGGCTCCGGATGTCTCCCGCGCTTTTATCCACGCCCTCGCCCATGCGTAAAAGCTCTCCTGTTTTCTGTACAGCAGAGCGTCGTCGTAAAATGCGGCGTTTTTAACCTTCAGCGAATTTTTATAGTAAAGCAGTTCTTCGACTATTTTATCCGCCGGCTTTATTAAATATTCGGAATATAAAATATTCGAGGCGCAGTAGGTGCATCTGTAAGGGCAGCCGCTCGAAGCGAGAAGCGCTACGGAGTTGTTGAGTTCGGGAAGCAGATGATAGGCGGGGATAAGGCCGAAATCACCCCCGGACTGCCCGGAGAAATCGCCGGGCGGCGCGGGAATATTCAAAATATCTAATATTTTTCCTCGGACCTTGAACGCTCCGTATCCGGTCTCGACGTGATCGAACAGCATAGAACGCTCGGCGTGTTCCGGCATCAACCGCGCATAAATGCCGCCTATGGCTATTTTTGCTTGCGGCAGGACTTTTCTCGCGGACCGCGCCGCCTCGAAGGCGCCCTGATACCAGTAGGTCATCATCGCGCTTATGAGCACCGCCGCGGGTTCGCCAGGCGGGATATTTCCGGCGGCCTCCGCAAGCCGCGCTTCGAGTTCGTCCGTGCCGATGCCGTAGCGGTGGTAATTACGCCTGACCGTCTTGAAGCACTTCGGCTTTTCCGTCTGAACTCCGCTAAGTTTGCCGGCACCGCGTTCGTATTCCTTCTTTTTTTGAAGTCTTTCAGGAACGCAGTCGATGAACGAAAGCCGGCATCGTTCGTCTTTTTCGAACGCCGCAGCTATGTTAAGAAGCCCCAGCGGCTTTTCCCACAGGTTGTAATACGTGAAATCATATACCGGCGGGTTTATTAAAATAATATTATACATAAAATCATTGTCCGTTTATCCTCAGGATAACGGCGCCTATGCCGCCGCCGCTCGAATCGGTCATGTTGAACTTATAGTCGGCCGCGCTCTGCGACGTGCATTTGACCGCGCTGACGGCGTACTCGCTCAGCGACGGGCTCTTATAGGTCGTCGGCAGATACACCGTGCTGTTCAGCCTGAGCCCGCTCAGTTTGGTGCCGTCCTTCTGAACCGTTCTTATATTGATGCTCGTGAAATTATATTTAGCATCGTTCGTCACTCCGCTGTTCGATAGATATAACGCCGCCGCGAAATCTTCGAAGAATCCGTCGAAATCGCTTGCCGCGCCTATTCTTTTCACTTCGGCCTCCACGTTCGCGCGTCCGATCTTTGAGCTTTTAACCAGATTCATCGGATTGACGCCGCGGTCGGCGAGATATCTTGCGAAAAGATAAGCGTTGCCGTAGTAGCCGAGTCCGAACTGGAACTTGGTGAGCGAGTAAGATTCTGGATAGCGCAGGAAAGGCTCGATCACGAAGGAAAGCGTGCCGTACTGGTATCCGTAGCCGGCCTTGTCCTGCGCGAGCTGCGACAGCCCTTCGTTCAGCCACGATTCTTCGAGAATATCGGGATTGATAAGCGAATGCTGGTTCCAGTTGATCATGTGCTGAAATTCGTGCGCGAGCACTCCAAGCGTGTTAGTAAGATATGTTTCACCCTTGAGCGTGTTTTTGGGAACGGCCATGTAAAATATTTCTTTTTCGTTCGAGTAATATTTGTAACCCGACGAATTTTTATTATAATCGGCGCTCGAATCAAGGACCGCCTGTGTCAGCTGGTTTGTCGAATCGAAATAACCCGCCGCCGATTGCTTGTTCACGTTATAGGTGAATAAAATATACACGCGGCCGTCGCCGTCAATGCCGGGATTCGGTTCCGCGCCGAAATTTTTGGTTATAAGAGGATAAACCTCGTTGTCGAAAGAGTTTTTAATGCGTTCGGCCTCGGCGTCGGAAAGCGTCAGATAAGGATAAGGCGTCGAGGTGTCCTCATAGACGTAACAGCTGGCTCCTATCGCGCGCAGTTTAGCAGAAACGCGAGTCCAGTCGCTTTCCCGCGGCGGCCACGCCAGCGAGTTGAGCGAATAGAAATCTTTGAGATCGTCCGCCGCAACCTGTCTGTCAGCCGACCGCGGCGCCCTGGCGGCCCCCGCGGCGCGTTCCGCCGCTTCGCCGCCCCTCAGACGCGCCGCCGTGCGCTCGTTCGCGCGTCTGGCGAGGTCCATTTTTATAGCGGCGGCCTGTTCCGGCCCGAGGTTTTCATGGACGGCTGCCGCCCCCGCGAAATCCGCGCCTTCGCTTTCGACGACGGCCGCGGCCGGGCTTTTTAACGCTTCTGCGGCGCTGAGGTTGTATGCGGCCAGGCCGAAAGACGCGTAGGACGAACTCTTGTTATATCCTATCGCCACGAGATGCTCCGTGGTTTTAAGGTTCTTTATTATGGTCGAAAGTCCGCCCGCGGGTTTGAGAACGGTTTTTGAAAAGGCGGCGCCGGAGAGCTCCGCTATCGAATTAGCCGCGGTCATAACGAATTTTTGCGTCTGAAAATAACCGCCCGCCGTTTCGGTTACGCGGATAACGGCGTTATAATCGCCATAGGCTGCCGGAGTGAATGTGAGAAGACCCGCCGCCGACACGGAGAGCCCTGAAGGCCCGTCGAGTTTTTCGAATTTATAGTTTCCGGCGGCCGACATCGTCATCTGGTATGAGAACTGCTGGTTGAGCTGCAGCAGCAGGCTCGCCGGATAAGAAGTTATGGAGAATTTCGACGCGGTTTTCCTTATAACCTTCACGCGTCCCGCGCGCCCGACGACAAAGCCTTTACCATCTCTTACGCTTGCGTAAACGTCGGCGTAAGAGTAGATCTGACCTTCCGCCCACGCGACGAGCGGCGCCACCCACCGCGCGCGCGATTCGACGCTCCCGCCGGCCGCCGCGCTTTCGGTTTGAGCGCCGAAACTTCCGGCCGCCGCGCTCCATGCGAACGCGAGCGTCCCGCCGTTAGGGTTGTTCGAAACAACCGATATTTCAAGCGTTTCGCCCTCGGTGACCGCGGGTTCTGAAACGCCGGCGGGTCCGAAGTACAATCCTGAAACTTCCGGCCGCGTGAGGCCCGTTCCTGAAGGCACCATGACGACGGCTGCCGTCTGCGCTATGCCCGCTAACGAAATTATGTCGGCGCAGTCGGTGAAGCCGGCTTTGGCGGCTTTAATTTCGTGAGCGCCGCGCGTGATTTCCGGGAACGTGACGGTCCCTGCCGCGTCGGTGTATGCGTTCCGCGCGCCGTCGAGCGTCACCATAACATTCGCCGCCGCCGCTCCGGCGGCGTCTTTAGCGAAAATAGTGAGATCGCCGGTTTTCACGAGTTCTATCGGCGAGGAGCCTATATTGTATTCGTATTTGCCGCTTTCTACGGTGACGGCCAGTTCGCGCTTCAAAACGGCCGCGCCGTCAATGATACTGGCGGTTATTACATACTCGGCCGCCGAAAGATCAGCGAACGTGAATTTACCTTTCAGCGTGTAAACGGTCGCAAGGATAGTGCCGTAATCGTTCTTTTTTCTGAGTTCGACCGCGGCGTTATTGACGAGATCTCCAGCCGAGGCGCGCAGAGGGGCTTGCGCTTCCGGCGCCGCCATGGCGGAGGTTTCTCCATAAGAGACATACCCGGTTATGAAGGCTTTGGGATCGATGGGCGGCGACGGCGGATCCACCGGATCGGGATTATATATTATGCTTCCGATTCCCCCGCCGCATGCGCCCAGGAAAAATAACGTACCTGAAATCATTATCGCGATCAAAAGTTTTTTAATTGCTTTCATTGAATATCTTTAAATCTCCTTGCTTTTCTATTTATTGAATTAATTTAACGTCGCATCCAATCCTTTTACGGCTCATGAATTCCGCCGCGTCGAGGATATAATATTTATAGCCCTGCTCGGTCAGATAAAGCTGGCGATGCATCGAAAAATCGGCTTCCACGGAGTCGGCGGTGACCACCGTATAAAAATGCGCCTCGCGCCCGTCTCTTTTAGGCCGCAGGACGCGCCCCAGCCTCTGCGCCTCTTCCTGCCGCGAGCCGTAGGCGCCTGAAACCTGTATCGCGCACGAGGCGTCCGGAAGGTCTATCGCGAAATTCGCCACCTTCGAAACTACGAGCGCGGCCAGAGAGCCGCTCTTGAATTCGGCGTAAAGTTTCTCGCGCTCCTGCGACGGCGTCGACCCGTTTATTACCGGCGCTCCGAGCGTTTTCGCGATCGCGCCCAGCTGGTCGAGGTACTGCCCGATTATCAGGATCGGCTCCCCTGGATGGTTTTCAATGATCTTTAAAATGACGTCTATTTTGTCGTGGTTGACTGCGCAGATCCTGTGCTTGTTGGCCTTTTTGGCCACCGCGTAGTCGTATTTGACGGCCTCCGGCATTTTCAGGCGCACCTCGTAGCAGTTAGCCTTCGCTATATGCCCCTGTTTTTCGAGGCTCTTCCACGGCAGCTCGTATATTTTCGGGCCGATAAGTGAAAACACGTCGCACTCGAGCCTGTCTTCGCGCACCAGCGTCGCCGTCAGCCCCAGCCGCCTCTTCGCCTGTATCTGCGCCGTGACGCGAAAGATCGGCGCCGGCAGCAGATGGACCTCGTCGTATATGACAAGGCCCCATTCCCCGTCGGTCAAAAGGCAGAAATGCGGGTAGTGGTCGTCGTTTCCCCTGTGCCACATGAGTATCTGGTATGTCGTGACCGTCACCGGCCTGATCTGTTTTTTATCGCCGCTGTATTCGCCGATATCCTCTTCCCGAAGGCCCGTCTTATCGCGCAGCTCGCTCATCCACTGCCTCACCGCGACGGTGTTGGTGGTGATGACCAGGGTCCTTGCGCCGACCTTAGACATCGCGCCTATTCCGACGCACGTCTTGCCCGCGCCGCAGGCCAGCACGACCACTCCGGAGCCGCCCTCGGCCCCGCCCGAACGGTAGAACGCTTCGCAGGCATCCCGCTGGTAGCCGCGCAGCTCGAACGGCTCGCCGTCGGAAGCTCTGGCCGACCTCAAATTGATATCAAACGGCGCGCCCTCGACGTATCCGGCGATATCGCGCACGGGATAATTCAGCTTGATAAGCGCGCGCTTGATTTCGCCGCGCGCCCGAGCCTTTATGAGCAGGTTATAATCGTCTTTCTTCGAGTGGATGAAATCGGCGAAAGCCTGGTTGCCGCATATTTCCATTATAATAAAACGATCCTTCGAATTGAGGTTGAGAAGGCCGTCCGCTCCGCCGCTTTCGAGCGTCAGTATCCCGTAGCGCGAGCAGTAATAGTTTATTTCATGGATGACGCTCTCCGGTACGCTGAAGCGCGAATAGGCTTTCAGCGTGCGCGTGATATCGTCCGCGTCCGTTCCGAGGGCGGCGGCGTTCCACAGCGAGACCGGCGTTATCCGGTATGTGTGCATATATTCGGGGGATTTTACGAGTTCCGCGAAAACCGATATTTTAGCCCGGCATTCTTCAAAAAGTTCGTGCGCCGCATCGAGCAGCGCGCAAAGGTCGCTCTGGACTATCAATGGCCCGTTTCCGCCCTGATTTTCAAGCATAATTTATCGTCCGGTACGGGAATTGCCGCCGTTCTAATTATTATTGAGGTTTGATTATAAAATTATTGATCACGACCGTCGGTTGTTCGGTTTTGAAAAGGAATACGCGGGTGCGCTCCACCGAGACCCTTATGTCTTTGATCCTTATCCATATATGCGTATCGGAGCAGGGCGTGGGGTTGCTCGATACGTTGAGCTGGTACTCTTTATTTTTTGTATATATGATATTTGCGAGTTTTTTATTCATGCGGCAGTAAATATACCAGACGACGAACATGAGACGGTCGTCGAGCGTTGAGGCCGGCCTGGCCGGGTCGAAGAAAAAGCCGTTAAAGATCGCGGACTGATACCTGAGCGGCAGGTGCAGAAGGACAAGCGGGTTTTCTATCAGGGTGGCCATATAACTCGAAAGGTTAGGGTTGAGAAGTACCGTGCCATTAACGGTAGGTATCTTGTTGATCTCGTCCGGAAACTTGATGAGTCTCATTTCATCCTGAAATAATTGGAGCGTAATGCGGTTGGCCTCTATTTTAGGCATTTTATCGATCGCGACCCGGTTCAGGATAGCGCCCACGAGGAACCAGAAATTATCTTTATCGATGGGAAGGTTGAGCGGAAGCATTTCGGGTATTTCCTGAAGGAAAGGGACCGCCATATATTCATAAATGCTTATGGCGCTGGCTTTTTCGAACCCGGGCTTTTCGAGATTGGTACGGATGTCTTTCGGATCGCGTGTTTCCAGGAAATCGACGTTCTTGATTCTGTAAACGAGGTGGTCGGGCGTGCATTTAAGCGTGAAAGGTATCGCTTTAAAGCAGAATTCATAAAAGTATCCGTAATAATCGTCTATGTATGTGGCTAATACGTCTTGAAACTCGCCGTTGCCGTCGAGCAGCCTGGTAACCTTTTTGATAGATTTCAGCTGCTTGTGGCCTTCCGGCGTTATTATGCTCATGTCTTCGTGTATCGGCATTAATATGCACCCGCCTTTTGGCTTAATTATTTCTTTAGAGCGCCGCCGTTATAACTTAACGGTGAAATAGGCGTCCGCTTCTATTATGGCGCTGTCTCCCGCCCCTTCGAGCATCTCGACCGCGGTCCTGCTGTATCCGGTCAAAAACGACAGCCTGAATCCCCTGCATGACGCGCTTATACAGAGAAATCGTTCCCGCGAATACTGGTTGAGCACCTCGGCGTAACCGTTAAGGTCGGCCGTTATATGGGCGAAAGGCGTCATTTCGACGGGAGTTTCGTCGCGGTTAACCGATTTCAGGCAGACTATCGAATTTTCGCTCGCGCCAGGTTTCTGGTCGTGTGCGCCGGCGTATTTTTTTTCGTCGCCGTATACGCTCATGGTGTCGCCGAGAATGAACCCGTTTATCGAAACCGCTGAAGGTTTGGACGAGGCGGGATGCTTTCCGGCGTTCTTTGACGCGAGCAGGAAGTTAATAACTTCGGCATGGAGTTTTAAGATGAGATCCGGGTTTTTAGGGTCGATGATCTCGACCGCGGCGGCGCCGCGAGCCCGGTTGGATTCGAAGGGAGACATTTGCGAAATTTGTGAAAAACACTTGAAAGGCGCATCGTAGCATGCGAGGACGCTGAGGACCTCATCGCCGCTGTAGCAGCCCCACAACGAAATTTTTTCGTCGAGCTGATACACGAAATACGCGTCTTTCGCGTTCAATGAAATGTCAATCTGCCGCCCGTTGGAGATAATATCTTCCGCCAGGGCTATATATCCCTCGCGATAGGCGGCCATCGATAAACCGATGTTTTCCAATACTTCTTTCATCTTAACTCATGACCGTACACATCATTTTATTAAGATGAATTTTATCAAATTATTTAATTAAAGTCAATTGAAATATAATTGAAATGTGATGAAATGTAATTGAAATTAAATTTCCCGCCGGGGGATTTATCTCAGATAAAGGTCGAGTTCCATAGCTTCGGGTTTGCCTGCCAGTTTGACCTTTTCTTCGTTTATAAGTCTGATGAGAGCGTCGAGTTTTTGTATGTTTTCAGCCAGTTTGTTGTTGCCGCCGTCGATTTTAACGGCTTTTTTGAGTTCGTTGCGCGCGGAAACGTAAAGTTTCATTTCTTTGTAAACGCTTCCCAGGGCCACTCTTACATTTACGGCCGAAGGGTTTTCCGCCAGATATTCAGCGGCCGCCGCCCGCGCTTGTTCGTATCCGCCGGCGTCGATATGACGTTTTATTTCAGCCAGAACAGTTTTTTCGGTTTTAATGCCGGCGTTCACGGCATTTCCGCCGGTTTCGTTTGCTTTGTTATTCAGGTTCAGAGCGAGTTTCAGATCTTTTTTATGCTCTTGGATTATAAGATTTTCATTGTTATTCTTCGACTTTATTTTGAATATCGCTTTTTTATTTTCCACGCCGGGTTTCGAGGCTGCCGCCGTTCTTGCCGCCGCAGCTTTATTCGCGGTTTCAGGTCCGGTTGCGCGTTCCGGTTCCGGCCGCTGGACGAAATTTTCCGCTCCCGCCGGCGCCGAAAAAATATTGAGATAACTCATATCGGATGAAAATGAATCGGGCCCTGATCCAGAGTAGCAGTTCTGCGAGTCCAGATGGAGAAGATTTATGAAGGAATATCTGGCGACGCCGGCGTTGGTCTTCGCCGTTGAGAGTTCGATCGTCATTAAAATAAAGTCGTCCTGCCCGCCCGCCGCCTCGTCTGAGTCCGCGGAAGCGGTGCGATGGACGCTTTCGTTTACGCGTTTTATCGAAGGCATATACGATAAAAATTCACTGAAACAAGTCTGGTTGATCATATCGACGAAGGATTTTTCGAATCCCCTGGCGATGACCGCGTCGTTTTCGCCGACCTCGAAGTCATAGTTGCCGGTTTTAAAGCGTATGGTCTCGTTGAAAGCCTGCGCTTCTTCCTTCAGGCCGATGCTGACTCTGTATCCTGAATTCAGGTTGATATAGGGCTTGATGGAGATCCTCGAGCTGATGGACTTATGAAGGACCTTGATCTCAGCGTTCTCGCTGGAGTCGCATGACAGGCTGGCGGAATTTTTAAGATATTTTTCCAGTAAAGAAAAAAAGTGGTTCTTGTTTTTTACTACTGAAAAGCCCAGATCGGCCAGGCCGATATCACGGGCGTCGTAGTAGCTGAGTCCCGCCAGATCTTCGAGCACGGCGCGGGGCACTTTGTAGAATCTGTAATTTATGACCGGCACTCCGTTGGCGTTTTCGAGTCCCGAAATGCGCGCGCTTATTTTATTGAGCGTTTCCATTTCGTCGGAGACGATAAGCGAATTCAGATCGTAGTTGGGATAGGCGCTGCCGTGTTTCGAAAGCGTTTTTTCAATCCCGGCGAAAGCTTCCTTCAAATTCACATTTTTCAAAACGAAAAGTTTGGTCTGCAGCGACGCCTGAGCGCCTTCGGATTCGCGCGAGTCCATGACGTCGATCTTGTTTATCTCGCTGATTATGCTGTCGGCGATTTCGGGGCGTTCGTCCAGAACCAGCACTCCGCTTTTTTCGTCGCAGGCGACCGAAGAGTCGTCCGATCTCATCGATTCGACGATCCGTTTGATTTCGCCGATCTTTACGAAAGCGGGCGCGATCATTACCCTTTTAAACCCGATGCGGTCGCCGGTAATTGAAAAAGCGCCCCCGCGCTTGCTTTCAATCACGATGGCGTCTTTTTCGAGTTTGTAACCGTATGAGCTGCCCTTTAATATCGAGGCAAGTGCGTCGCCCAGCGAAACGCTTATGAGGTTGACGCTGGCGATCCCTTTTATTTCGACGCCTGAGCGTATCTTAATTCCGTGGTCGATGGATATCTTTCTGAGGATATCGCTTATCGCGGCGGATTCGAACTTGTATGAAACCCTGACCGCGGCGAGCGGAGAATCCTGGGTAATGCGGCTGTCGCCGCTTCCGATCTTCGCGCTTCCTGAAAGCAGGAAGGACGCGAACAGGATCGAAACGAACGACAGCAGCGGAAGCGTTTTTTTCAGCATGTTATTTTTGTACGGTTTTGCATTATACACTGTAGCCTCGATTTAAGAATTTTATTGCCGCCGCAGCCGCCATCCGCCTTGATTAAAAGTTGAGGCGCTCTATCTGCGAAGCGTATTTTTCTATCTGTCTCTTGGTTTCCTCGAGCGAAGCGTCGCTCGTGTTGCGCGAAAGATGGAACCTTTTGACGGGTTCGGAGTTTCCGGCCGTTTCGGCGGTTTCGATCGTATCATTTAAAGTTTCGGCCATGTCGTCGGTTTCGCCGGCCGCGGCTGCAGCGGTTCCCGCCTGGTTAACGGTGAATTGAACGGGTATCAGGAGCGTGTCGCCCGGATTGATTTCGCTCTTTTCATTCAATTTAGCAAGCGCTTTGGGGCTTATTTTATTCTGCGTGTATTTTTCGGCGATGGAGTCGAGTGTGTCGTTCTCGCCGGCCTGCACCTGGTGGAAAACGATGCGCAGGTTCTGGCCTTCGTTGAGTTTATAAGGCGCTTTGACCTCATTCACGGTCGATATATTTTTGAACATGAAAGCGTCTTTGTAAAAATTTTTCGATATGCCGGCAAGCGTGTCGCCCTGCTTCACTTCGTAATTTTTGATCACGGTGGGAAGGTCGGAGCGGATCGAAAGCGATTCGCCGTTGGCTCCGGTGAGTTTTTTAGCGATAAGCGCGTCGATCTCGGCGTCGATGTCGCGGTCTTTGAATTTCGCGCTGACGTTGCGTTTGACGGCCATTTCTTCAATTCGTTCTTTATAGCGTGAAATCTGTGTTTTTGTTTCTGACGCCGTCGCGGCTGTTGTCGAGGCCGTCGTAGCGGCCGCGGCGGTCGTGTTTTCTTCCGCGGTTTCCGTGTCGGTTTCTACTTCATCGACGGGCGTAGTGTAGGTTTTGGTTTCCACATTGGCGGGGCTCAAAGCCTGGGCGTATTTGTTCTGAAGATCCAGTTTAGCCAGCTGTTCAGGTTTCATTGTGCTTTTGAGTTTGTTGATGCGCTCGGACGTTTGCTGCGAGATCCTGGCGAATACTTCATCGTAGTTTTTAGCGCCGTCGGTTTCTTTAGCCTTGGCTTCATTTTTTTTCGAAGAGTAAGAGTTCAACAAGTCCTGAGTGCGTGCCGAGATTAAGTCGTTACTTCTTAAGTTTTCCATTATTAAAACCCCCTGTTATTTTTCTATTTTTTTATTTTTATACACTGACTATCGGATAAAAATTAAAATAATTAAGGGGGGATTATATTTTTTCTTAAGTTACGTTGAAGAAAATTGATAGAAGTGGAGAACGGAGAGTGGAGAGTGGAGAGTTAAAGGACTTTTTTAATGATTTAAAATAATATAGATCTTATTGATTAGTTGAGTAAATAAAAGATGTCAGGGGTGACGGAAAAAAACGCGGCACCCGCCTGTCACTACCGGCTAAATCAGCCGATGTAATTTTTGAAAATATAGATCACCAGGCCTACAAGACCGCCCACTATGGCGCCGTTGAGCCTTATGTACTGAAGGTCGTCGCCGACCTTGTCCTCGATCTGCGCGACGAGTTCGTCGTCGTTGACGCCGTCGATATTGGCCCTCACGATCTCGCCGATCTGCGAGTGGTTTTCATTGACGAAAACCGATATTTTATTTTTCAGCCACGAATTGAACTTGCCCTTCACGTCTTCGTTCATTTTAAGGTCGGCCGCGGCCGCGGAGGCGGTGTTGAAAAGGAATGCGACGACTTCTTCCCTGTTATCCCTTATCATTGCGGCGGCGAGGCCGTTAAAATCGGCGCTTTCGGCCGCGTGGCGGAGCATCAGAGAAGGCAGCGCGTCGATCATGGGGTTCTGCCTTATTTTTCCGATCATATTTTTCAGCGTGTGGTTGAGCTGCGCGTTAAGTTCGTGGTCTTCGTTCGCGCGCGCGCTTTCCAGCTCGGCGTTCAGAAGTTTCACCAGCTCCTGCGCGATCGAGTCGTAATTTAAAACGCCTATCGTTTCGCCGAATTCAACGGCGGTTTTGATTATTTCGTATTTCTGGGCATAACTCAATATTATGCGCCTGAGCTTTTCGCGCAGCACGAAGTTGGTGTCGGGCATGACAAGCCAGGTTTCGACCTCGGATATTATTATCGTTCTGAAAAAGTCCAGGTTCGATTCGAGCGCGCCCGCCAGAGGCGTTTTGAAGTCGATCGCCGCGAGTTCGCGTTCGACCGATTCCAGCGCCTTCGAAAGGTCTATTTTAGCGCATCCGCCGTTTTTGCTCGTCAGCCTGGAGGCGAGTTCGTCGGCCATAAATCCGAAAAAACTTTTGGCGTCTTCGTTGCCGCTGGATAAAAGGGCCGCGGATATCTCGGACGAAAAATCGTAGCCTTCGAGTTTTTTCAGGATCGCGTCCCGCGTCAGCCACTGCGTCTGAAGCATCTCGACGATGCGGTCCGTTATTTTGCGTCTGTTCTTTTTGATGATCGAGGTATGCGGTATGGGCAGGTTCAGCGGGTGCCTGAAAAGCGCGACTACCGCGAACCAGTCCGCGAGGCCGCCCACCATGGCCGCTTCGAAAAAAGCGTGCGCCAGTTTAAGCGCCTCGGGCCCCGCGCTCAGGGTAAGAAGGTATCCAATCATGGCGAGCACAAGAGATGCCGGCGCCAGGTATGTAATGTTGAAATATCTTTTCATAATCTCAATAATATATATAACACAATAACATTTTTTTTTCAATCAATATATTGAAAAATCGCGGAAACGCTTGTGGGCATCTCCGCGATTAATTTGATAAACTTATTTTCCGTTATCGTTATTATTTTTATTTATGCTTATTTTTTTTCTCTATTCTCTACTATCCGAATGTTGTTATTTTGCTATCTTGAGAGACTTGTGATAGAGTTCTTCGAGTGCTTTTATCTTTTCGCCGGCTCTTTCCATTACTTCGGAATTTTCGGCTGCCTGATAGCGTACGCGGTCGAGAACTTTTTTGATGACGCCGCTGAAGCTGGGTATATATTTAGCGTTGTCACCGTCGAAGAACCTTATGAAGTGCTCGATCGACGATTCGATCTTGTCGCTGCTGTAGTCGAATTCTTCGAGCAGCTGAGCGGCGATCTTTTCTGCGCGGATGGCGGTGCCTATAACGGCCGACTGATTGAGGCTGCCTTCGGCTATGGTGTTTTTGGTGTCGTCGCTGATGTAGGTCATTTCGGTCGAAAGTTCATCGACGCGCTTTTTAGCGGGAGAAGCGAGCCATTTTATAACATCGTAGTTGTAAACGTGCGTCTGGTTGTTGTTTGTGTAGGTGTAGGCGCCGCTGTCGATGTGGAAGCCGCCGAATACCGCTACTTTTCCGCCGCCGGGAAGAACCTCGCCCGCGTCGACCACCACGGTAGCGCCCGCGGGATAGATGACGCCGTCGCCGGCGTTGTCTGAATCGATGTTGTAGGTGTCGTCGTCGCCGTAGGTTATGGGAATTATGGTTTTATCGGCTGCTGTTATGGGTTTCATTTTTGCGTTGAGCATCGATGCGCTGCCTTTGATGACGATCATATTTACTTCGGGCGATACGATCTTTCTTTCGAACAGATGCATGAACAGAAGGAATGCCATGTTCTGGCCGGGGCTGTTGGTCGGATCCAGTACTTCGTCGTCGTTGGCCCTGATGTTGGAGCCTATCTGTTCTAATACTTTATTTATGGTCTGCGGTTCGGAGTAATTGCCGAAGTCGGCTTTAGTGAGCATCAGGAGGCCGCCGCCATTGTCGACGAACTTTTTGACAAGTGCGAGTTCGGCCGCGTTGATGCCAGCTTCGGTGGTCGAGTTTTCGGACATCACAAGCACCGATGCGTTTTTGAGCGTGTTCGCGGTGAAGCGTTCTGTAATGTCGCCGACTTCGAATCCGCGGCTGTAAAGGTCGACCTTGCAGCTTTCATATTTGGTGGCGTTGAGGTTTTTGTGCGCCAGGTCGAAAAGAACGAGCTTTCTGGTTACCAGGGCTTTCATCGAGCCTACGGCCAGAGTTTTTTCGCCGTCGGTGACGACGAAGAGCAGTTCGTACTGTTTGCTCTGCTGCGGGGTCCAGGCCAGGGCCGCGATGCCGCTGGCGGGAATAGTGACGGAGCCGACCTTGTTTTTGGCTATGATGCTGTCTTCGTAAAGCGTTACTTTCGATTTCGCGGGAGCGCCTTCGATTTTCGCGCTCAGTTTGACCGGCTCGTAAATGAGGGCGGTCTTCGGGCTCATGTTCATCGAGGCGATCTTGACGCCCGCGGCGCTTTCTTCGGCAGTTTTGAACGTGCCCTGCGCGGTGAGTATCTGGGTCTGGTCTTTAACCGCTATGGATTCTATTTCGAAATTATACGAAGTGTTCGGCGTAAGGCCGGTGAGCGTGAGCTGGTGATGCTGCTGCTTGTCGGAAGCGAGCTTGGTCTGGCCGCTCGCCGCGCCGGCGGCGTTGAATTTGACCTTCGTTGAAGAAAGGTGGGTGGTTTCCCATTCGATCGTCGCGCTGTAAGGGGTTACGCTGGTGACGACGGGGCCGCTGACCAGGGCGTTGGGCGTGCTGTTGCTCGAATATTTGAATTCTACGCCGTCGGTCCATGTTTCGACGGTTTTATCTTCGTCGGTTCTGAGGCTGTTTTTGCTGTAGTAACCGAGATTCTGGACCGTTATGGGCGACGGGTGCTTGAATTTGTTGTTTAATCCGCACGATATGACGCTCAGCGCCGGCTTCAGTTTATTTAAATAGCCGGGGTCGGAAGAGGTTTTCGAGCCGTGGTGCGCTACTTTATAAACAGTGCAGGGGAACATGCTTTCGGGATTCATTTTCAGCATGTGCTCTTCGGCCTGTTTTTCGGAGTCGCCGGGGAAGTGGTAGACGATGTCTTTGAACTGCATTCTGAGGGTGACGGAGAAGTTGTTGAGGTTTTCTTCGCCCTCCGTAGAATCGACGTTGCCGTCCTGGGTGCTCATGTCGATCGATTCGCCCTGCAGGCCGTACCATTCGCGTGACGGATGCATTACAGTAGTTTCGATGCCGTCGCCGAAATCGAGTTTGTCGCCCTTCCAGGCTTTGATTATGGGGACTTTTTTCTTTTTGAGAAGGTTGATGATCTCAGCGTAGATCTGAGATACTGAAGGCTTGCTTTCGTAAACCGCGCCTATGTCGTATTTGGGTATTATCTTCAGAAGTCCGCCGATGTGGTCGCGGTGAGCGTGTGAGATTACGAGGTAATCTATTTTTTTGATGTCGTTGGCTTCAAGATAGGGAATGATATATTTTTCAGCCGCGTATTTGGTGTCGTCGCCGGCGTCGATCATAATTACTTTGCCCGATGGAGTGCGGATTATGACGCAGTCGCCCTGGTCGACGTCTAAAAACGTCACCCTGAGCAGTTTGGAATTGTCGGCAGCTTCGGCCCCCAGCGGCGCGAAACCCGAAAATAAAAACATGACGGCCGTAAGTACCGCCACAAGCAATAGCCCTCTTCTCGAATACTTCATACGATTCCCCCTTCTGTATATCTATATAAAAAATAAAAAAATCGGCTTTTCGTTAGAAACAGCTCTTTCGTGAACCTGTCTTGACAATGCAAAAAGCGAATTTTAGGTGGCATTCGGTTAATATTAATGTTGTTTTAGTGATTTTAATAAATGTCCTTATAATTTTACTTCATAAAAAACCTTTTGTCAACACTCTGATAAAAAATATTAAATTTACTTTAAAAAATCTTGATCTGCGATGCCGCAAATTTCTTCCGCCCGAAAAATATTATTAAACGGTTGACAAACGCAAAGGATCATGTTATAATTATGTGGCTTTTATATGTTATCTCTTTGCTCCCGATGCGAACGCATGCATTAAACGGGGGCCGAATTTTTGACCAGGAGGAGGTGAAACATAAATGAAGGCTTACGAATGTATGGTTCTTCTCGACCCGACTTTCAACGAGACCGATATCGAAAAGATGATCGCTAAAGTTGAAGAACAGATCCAGAAAAGCGGCAACGTGCTCGAAACGACCAACCGCTGGGGCAAGCGCAAACTTGCTTACGAAATCAAAAAAGTCAACGAAGCTTATTACGTATTATTCAATTACAAAGCTAACACTCAGTTCAACGTCGAGCTCGATAAAACGATGAAGTTTACGACCGGCGTACTGCGTCACATGATCATAGCGAGCTATGTAGAAAAGAAAAAAGCTCCGATTAAAGCTATGCAGGCTGTGTAATTTTATTTCCGCGTTTAATTCGCGTTTAAATTTTTGAATTTTAATTTCAATCGCATTATTAATAATAAGAAGGAAGGAGGATAACTATGGCAATGTCACAAGGAGGCCGCGGCGGATCCAGGGACGGCAAAAAGAGAATGATGCGCACCCCCCGCTCGAAAGTCTGCATGTTCTGCAAAGACGGCGTCGATTATCTCGACTATAAAGACACCAAAATAAGAAAATATGTTAACGATAGAGGCAAATTACTCCCCAGACGCGTTACCGGCAACTGCGCAAAACATCAGCGCATGATCACGATATCGGTAAAACGCGCTCGTGAAATCGCGCTTCTCGCGTTCGTAAGCGAAAGAGTGGTTTAGGCCGCTGTTTATAATACAAAACTATTGAAAGCGAAGTTTAATGCAGTTCCAGCCAGGCGCGCCGACGCGCGTTAACGGATTAAATCAGACGACGCTCGGGGCGTTGTTCGCCGCGATACTCGTCGTGCTCTTTCTAATCGGCCGATACCTGCCGGTGATCGGGACCATAGCGATGTTTTTCTGCCCGGTCCCTCTGGTTTTAATGCACGTCAGGTTCGGCAATATAAAAAACACCGCGCTTGTCGCCCTCGTGGCTACGGCGTTGGTAAGCATTATGACGGGGAGCCCCTTTTCGGCCTTCTTTTTCCTAATAGGAGTCGGCCTTCAGGGCATCGTTCTGGCCTACATGATAGGCGCCCGGAAAAGCGCGTTAAGCACTATTTTCGTCTGCGCCCTGTCCGTGATGGCCTCGACGGTCACGCTTCTTTTAGTGGCGGCGCCGCTTATGGAAATGGATCTTTCCGTCAAAAAGCAGCTCGAGGTCATGTCCGAAACTTTCAAAAAGGCGGGCGAGGCCAACGTCGAATCGCTCAAAAAGAGCGGCGCTTCGGAGGAGCAGATCAAAAACATGGAGCAGTTCTACAGCCAGGCGGCCGAGGCCGTGCGCGGCATGTACATCTACGCTCCGCTGTTTCTGCTCGGCTCGGCGCTGATCTCGGCCTTTATCAATTACATGGCGGCTGCCGTCGTGTTGAGAAGGCTGAATTGCGAAGTTCCTCCACTGCCGGAGTTCAAACTCTGGCGCGTTCACTGGACGGTCATCTGGGTGTTTATATGCGGCTTGCTGCTTATAAACCTTACGGGCGGCGGTGCCGGAGAGCGGACCGGGGCGGCGAAATACCTCGGCCTTATCGGCCATAACATCAACGGCGCTTTTCTCATGCTGTTTTTTATAAACGGGCTCGCGGTCGTTCATTTTTATATGGTCCATTTCAAGGTGAATATGGCCGCCAGAATGTTTTTATATTTCCTGATATTCTTCCACCCGCTGTTTTACATGGCGGTGCTTTTTTCGGGACTCGCCGATCCGTGGATCGACATCAGGAGGCTGGATACTCCGCAAACTCCAGATTCAAACGGTACTGACGATAATTCAAACGAAGGAGGTTTAGATAAATGAAGGTTATACTGACCTCCGACATAAAAAATGTCGGAAAAAAAGGCGAAATTATAAACGTAAAAGAAGGTTATTATAATAATTTTCTTCTTCCGAACGGCAAGGCGGTAATGGCTTCCGGCAATAACATGAAAAATCTCGAAGCTACCATTAAAAACGCTCAGCTGCGCGAACAGAAAGAAAAATCGAAAGTGGAAGAAATCTCGAAATCACTTAAAGATTTCAACTACGTTATCAAAACGAAATCGGGCCCTTCGGGCAAGCTTTTCGGTTCGATCACCGCTTCCGACGTCGCAAAGCTTATAAAGAACCTTACTAAATACGATATCGACAAACGCAAGATCGAAATAGAAGGTAACGGAATTAAAACCATAGGCTCGCACGACGTTAAGCTGAAACTTCATGCCGAGGTCGAAACTTCGATCAAGGTAAACGTGGAAGCTACTGAGTAACGCGGGTTTGCGCTCCGTATTTACCGGACGCGCGAAAAATATATAAGCATAAGGCGGCGGACGGTGTTTACAACGCCGTCGCCTCTTGCTTTTTATAGAGAACAGATAAAAGTGAACAGAGAACAGATGTGGATTTTTTTACGAATTTAAATAAACGCCATTTATTTTTTTAATATTTTTATAAAAAGTCAAAAGGCATCCACTATTCTCTATTCTCTGTTCTCTATTCACTAATTAGACAAGGGTGGATAGATGGCACAGAGAAACAGCCAGGACGCGATAGCTGCGCAATATAAAACCCCGCCGAACAACTCCGAGGCCGAGCAGGCTCTGCTGGCCTCGATGCTGCTCGACCGCGAGGTGCTCATAAAGGTGACCGACCTTTTGACCGAGCATTGCTTTTATCAGAAGGCGCACTCGATCATTTTCCGCGCCATGGGCGAAATTTACGAATCGGGCTCAGCGCTCGACCTGGTAATTCTGTCCGACCATCTGCGCTCGAAGAACCTCATAGAAGAAGTCGGCGGCGCGACCTATCTGGTCGTCATGGCTAATTCCGTGCCGTCTTCGGCCAATTTCGAATCATACCAGAAGATTGTTTACGAAAAATATCTGCTGCGCACGCTCATAAATTCCGGCAATCAGATCGCCCGCATGGGCTACGACGAGGCAGAGGAAGCCGACGATCTCGTCGAAAAGGCCGAAAAGCTCATCTTCAGCATGACGCAGAACCGCCTCTCGCAGGACTTCGTCGCGATAAAATCGCTCGTCAGGGAGTCTTTTGACACCATAGAAAAACTTTTCCGCCGCAAGAGCATGGTAACGGGCATATCGACCGGTTTTTACGATATGGACGCCATGACGGCGGGTTTCCAACCTTCCGACCTGGTCATCCTGGCGGCGCGCCCCTCGATGGGAAAGACCGCCTTCGTGCTGAACCTCGCGACGAACATGTCCATGGGAGCGGGCGCCGGCGTCGGGATATTCTCGCTTGAAATGTCGAAGCAGCAGCTGGTGCACCGTATGATGTGCACCGAGGCCCGCGTTTCGGCGCATAAGGCCCGCACGGGCCAGATCGACGGCAGCGACTGGTCGAAATTCGCCACCGCGGCCGGAAAGCTCAATGAAACTCCCATCTATATCGACGACACGCCCGGGCTCACGTTCTCGGAGCTGCGCTCGAAGGCGCGCAAACTCTACGCCGAGCACAGGGTGGGCGTCATAATCATCGACTATATGCAGCTGATGCAGGGGCGCGCCACCAAAGACGCGAACCGCCAGCAGGAAATATCCGAAATATCGCGTTCGCTCAAGGGGCTCGCGCGCGAGCTGAACGTCCCCGTCGTAGCCCTTTCCCAGCTGTCGCGCGCCGTCGAGCAGCGTCCCGACAAGCGCCCGATGCTTTCCGACCTTCGCGAATCCGGAGCCATAGAGCAGGACGCCGACGTCGTAATGTTCATATACCGCGACGAATATTACACCAAAGATGAATGCAAAGAGCCCGGCGTCGCCGAAATTATAATAGCCAAGCAGCGTAACGGCCCGACCGGCACTGCGAAGCTTCGCTTCTTCAAAGACGACATGCGTTTCGCCAACCTCTCCCACTCGCAGGAACCCAGATAGTTTTCATAGTGCATAGTTTACAGTGCATAGTGCCGGGCTTAGTGTAGAGTGGAGAACGGAGAGTGGAGAGTTAAGGTTGGGGGCCCGCTTCGCGGGCCTTTATAAATTATAAGGAAGTTTCCAATACTGAAAAATATTTTAAAATTATCAAAAGGCCTTTAGTTCTCAACTCTCCACTCTGAACTCTCAACTATCAAAGAATTTTTATGATAAAAGCAGAAAAGATTGTTAAGACATATCCTTCGCCCGCGGGGCCGAAGACCATACTCAGGTCGGTCGATTTTTCGATGGCGGCCGGCGAGGTCTGCGCCGTGTGCGGGCCTTCCGGTTCCGGAAAGTCCACGCTGCTCAATATTCTGGGCCTCATAGACAGGCCGGACGGCGGCTTGCTGCACATCGGCGGCCGTGAAGTTTCGGGGCTCGCGCCCGAAGAGATATTGAAATTCAGGAATGAAAAGATAGGCTTCGTTTTCCAGCACCATTTCCTGATACCGGAGCTGTGCGTCTGGCGCAATATCGCATATCCCGGCGCGCTGCGCGAAGGCGGTTTCAGCGTAAAACTGAAAGAACGCGCCATAGAGCTTCTTGAGTTTCTGAAATTGGGCCGTCTGGCCGAAGAATTTCCCGCGACGCTCTCTGGCGGAGAGTCTCAGCGCATCGCGGCCGCGCGTTCGGTGTTCAACGCGCCCGATATCCTTATAATGGACGAGCCGACGGGCAGCCTCGATCTCGACAGCAAGAGCGATGTCATAAACCTCATCCTCGCCCTGAACCGCGTATCCAATATAACGGTCGTTATCGCGACCCATGACGATTTTATCAAAAAGTCGTGCGGCAGGGTGTTCGATCTAGTCCCTCATCTTCAATAATTCCGCGAGAAGTTCCTCCGCGGCCGGATGGAAGGCTATCTGCGTGAAAGTGACCCCGTTTTTCCAGAAGTCGCCGAGCGTTTTCGCTCCGGCTTTTTCGTATTCGACTGCCTGCAGGAGCATTTCGAGTTTGTCGGCGGCCTTGACGAGTTTTCCTTCGGGCGACGCGCCGGTTTCGAATTCGATCCAGAGATCGGAATAAAAGCCGGCGGGCATAAAGCCGAGAGGCTCGGTCAAATCGCGCACGGCCATGGTTTCGGCGGAGGTTTTGACATGCGCGCCGATATATTTTTGCGCGGGATAAGGTATGTCGCCGGTGCGGCACTCGCATATTTCGTGCAGCACGGACATTCGCATGACTTTTTCGAAATCGAGGCGTTCCGCCGTTTTTTTCACCCGCGAGTTTATGTAGTCGCAAAGCGTCATGGCTATAATATTGACGCGGTAGCAGTGATCGGCGATCGACTCGCAGTCGGGGATGCTCCGCCACAGCCAGCCCGTGCGCGGGACCTTTTTAAGTATTCCGAGTTCATGGAAGAACGCGAGTATATTTTCCGCGTTCGCGTCGCGCTTTCCGGTCTTTTTTCCGGCCGTTCCTTTGGCTTTGCCCGCGTCGTTTTTCGTATTTTTTTTCATTTTAATTTCTCTTTCCGTTTTTTTGGGGCCGGCAATAATCTTTTCTCCGCTCGCTGGTCCTCGGCGCCTATGGCGCCTGCGGAGGCTTCGCTCCGAAAAATTATTGCCGGCCTTCCAATGTTTAACTAACTTATAGTTATATACATCAAAACTATGCACTATGCACTATGCGTTATGCACTGTTTACGGTTCGTCGGCGTAAATTTCGTCGTCTTCGTCGTCCTGGCCGGACCCGAAGAGTCCGCCGCCGCCGCTTTTGCTCGAGGCGTCGAAAACGGCGCCGGCCATCTGCGCTGCGCTTGCGTTAACGGCCTGCATGGCCTTTTTTTCGTCCGCGGCGCTCCCGGCGCCGTCGTCGGGAATGAGCGGTTCGCCCGCGTTCCTGCCGGAGCTGGTCTTCAGGAAGCTCTCGTAATTTTTCAGGACTTTCAGCACGTAATTCTGGGTTTCGGCGTAAGGCGGTATCCCGCCGTGGCGTATGACCGCGTTGGGGCCTGCGTTATAGGCCGCCAGAGCCAGTTTGAGGTCGCCCGAAAATTTATCGAGCATCTGCTTCATGTAGCGCGTTCCGCCTTCTACGTTCTGGCTTACATTGTATGGATTTACGCCGAGTTCGCTGGCGGTTTCGGGCATGAGCTGCATGAGCCCTATCGCGCCCTTGTCGGAGACCACCGCGGGGTTGAAATCGGATTCGACGGCCATGATGGCCGATATGAGAAGAGGGTCGATCTGGTGTTTGCCGCTTTTTTCGACTATTATCGAGCCTATTTCGGCGCTCATGCCGGTGTCTTTAATGGAGATACCCGCGGCCTGAGATTTCGCCGCGCCGGCGCCCGCGGCGGGTTTCGAATTTCCGCTTTCGTAGGTGATCTTTGGCATTTTTATGGTGAGCTCCGCGAGCGGGTTCTTCGTCTTTTCAGACGTCGCGGCTGAAATGCCGCCGGTTTTGCCGGTTATGTTCTGTTCGAGCCGGCTTTGCGCTTTTTTGAAATGTTCATTGAACGCGGCGCCGCCGGCGAGCGAATTGATCCGCTGCTTAATGTTTTCTATGCGCCCTTCGATGCGGGCGATCCTGTTCATTAAATTATCTATTGACATAATTTTATTTTTTATAATCTTTGATTATATTGACATAGCCCATGCAGTTAGCGGCGATGGATTTCAGCTCATCCGTTCCGAGTTCGCGTTTGATCTTCGCGGGCGAGCCCATGACCATCACGCCTTCGGGAACGGCCATATTCGGGGGCACGAGCGAGCCTGCCGCGATGACGCTGTTTTTGCCGATCACGGCGCCGTCGAGTATTATCGCGCCGATGCCGATGAGCGCGCCGTCGCCGATCTTAGCGCCGTGGATCATGGCCAGGTGCCCGACCGTGACGCCGGTTCCTATTTCGACGCCGAGTTCGTGCGTTACGTGAAGTACGGCGCCGTCCTGTATGTTGGAGTTCTCGCCCACCTTTATTTCGTTGATGTCGCCGCGCAGCACCGCGCCGGGCCATACGGAAGCGTTTCTTGCGAGCGCTACCCGCCCTATGACCGAAGCGGCCTCGTCGACGTAAGCCGACCCGTCTATCCGCGGCTTGAAATCAAGATAATTTCTGACAGCCATTGATATCATCCCCGTTTATTTTTTATGTCGTGTTATATTATACTTCAATTCAGCCTTATTAACAAGGCATAAAATTATTTTTTCGCCCTTGACGAAAGTCAGTTTATCAATTATAATTGAAGAAACAAAAAAAAACTTTGTGATTTCGGCTATTTTTTTGAATAATATATTTTTTACATTATCTGGAGGCGGTAAATATGAAGAAATCCCTTTTAAGCGCAATATTGATAATCGCACTTTCGCTTTCGATGTCGATGTCCGCGATGGCCGCTCAGCAGCCGTCCGGCAGTTTTTTAAAAGACCTTATCGGCCTCACCGGCGGCCTTTCGAGCTTTTTCGGCAGCGCGATGCAGTCGATGACTCAGGCTATCGGCTATCTCACCGGCGGCGTGCAGGCGGCTCATTTATTCCAGACCGGCACCAACATAGTCAACGGCATGCTCGTCAACGGCCCGAAGCCTCCTCAAATACCGCTTCCTCAGGTTACCATGCCCGGCGCTAACCCGCCCGCTCAGTCGCCCGATTCCGATAACGCGGTTCCCGCCGCTTCCGGAAGCGCTCCGGCCACGTCTAACGAAGCTCCCGCCGCGGGCGCCGACGTTTCTCCCCAGTACGTGTCCAATGAAGATTTCGCCGGTTTATTAAAAGGATATAACTCGCTTTCGATCGAAGAAAAAAATCTGGTCAACCAGATGAACGCCGCCCCCGAAGACGCGGCTATCAAAGAGCTCTACAACCAGGTGCAGGCGGCCAAACTCGAAAATTCTTCAAAGATCATAGCGTCGCTCAACTACGACATCGAAAAACAGCAGTTCTCGAAACTGAACCTTTTGATCGAATACGTCAACACCACCGGCCCTCAAACGGTCAAGATATTCGGCCAGATAATCGACTCGGCTCGCGGCAAACTCCAGTTCTGCCTCATCGAAGCTAAAAAATACGGTCTGAACATGGATATCGAAATAATCGAAGGCAAGCTCAAACTCGTTATGAGTTTAACCACGGGCAGTTTCATTCCTTCGGCCCCCCCCGCGTCCGCTCCCATGGGTGAAAAGCCGCCCGCGCCTCCGGCCGCTCCGAAACCCGAAGCCGATAACGCGGACAACGCTTCACGCCCGACCGATTTCAGCGCCGAGCCTTCGGCTTCGATGAATGAAAATATCGTGAACCAGACCCAGACCGGCGAAAAAGCCCCGGCTAAAACTAAAAAGAAAGCGCCCGCGAAAAAACGCGCCGTCAAAAAAGCTTCCGCCGAAAGAGTCGCCGAATAATTTAAATTAACGAAAAAACGAAAAAAAATAACGAAATCCGACGATAAAAAATAACATTTAAAAAACCGCCGCGGATAAGCTCCGGGCGGTTTTTTTATGTGTCTTTTGTGATGCTTTTTATCCGCCGTCGACCGCGGCGAGCAGTTCTACATGGTCCAGGTCGTGCAGTTCGACGTCGGCGAAGGTGATCTTTTTATTTATAATGACGAAGATGACGTCTTTTTCGGGGTCTATTCCCAGAAAAGCCAGAAGCCCGGCGACCGTCACGCGCCCTTCGGGACCGCTCGCGGCGGCGTTTTCCGGCATGACGAGCTCGAATTCGCCGGGCGCGCCGAGCGGCCTGACGCATTCCATTTTTTGAATATGGCTGATATCGTTGAGCAGAAGGGTGAGTTTGAATTTCATATTTATATTCGATAGGCCGTGAAACCGTTTTAAAGGCCAAAAATATCCCGAAAAAAGCGCTTATCGATTAAGCCGCGTCACTGCTTGAACCATTCTTTGTCAAGGCCGGTTTTGCGCTCGCGGATGAACACCTCGACGCTAGCCTTGAGCGCGGCCGCCTCGGGTTTGAGCAGCTCGCACGAAGCGGTGTCACGTGGCGGATTGACCATTATGTGATCGGCTTTTTTCGTTATGAACGAAACGAGGCTTTCTCTTTCGGCGGCGTAGCGCTCGTCGGGCGCTTTAAAGCTGAGGAGGCGTTCGGCCAGGCTTTTAATGTTGTTGGCGTGTATGGCGATTTCCGAGGTCTGATCGGAGACGAAACCCGCCAGCTCGATCTCTATGCTGTCGATCCTCGATTTTATAAGATCGAATACGTTCTGTTCCTGCATCGGGATGCGGTCGATATAGATGGCCGAGAAAGAATTGTAGGCCGCTTCGACCTGCTTGTGCGCTTCTTCGTGGCGGTTCTGGTTGACCAGCGTGAGTATCACTTTGATCTTCGAGTTCACGTCCGTAAGTTTGTCGCGCCATTTCGGGTCGTCGACGAACTGCGCCGGCGGGTTCTGAAAATAACTCAGGTAAAAATCGAAATAAGAGTCTATAAGTTTTCCGATCTCGGTCTGGGCGGTTTTGCCGTCCTTCTGGCTGAGCGCCACATCCAGGCGCTGAAAGGCGTCGTTGATCTTCAGAAGGCTGTCTTTAACCTTTTCGTTCAGCTTTTCGACCGACAAAAAAGCGTTGAGCACGTCCGTGCAGGCGTTCGCGGGCGGGGCGCAGAAGAAGAACATCGCGGCGGCCGCGGCGCACAAAAATGCCGGCGCCGAAAAAATACGGGAAGGCGAAAAACGCGTTTCGTTTAAATTCATGTCTGCCTCTTCGTTTATGGCGTTCACAGAGGCTTTTATTATAACCGTAACCGCGCCAAAAGTCAATAGGATAAAAAATAGTTTGCAAATTCCCATTTTTTTGATATAATAAATTAATATAAAAAGGGGACCTTAAAAAGCGTTCATTGCGCGATAATTTTATTTTTGCCGTTCCCGTATTTTAATATGTCTATCTCGATAAAGGCGGATGTTTTTATGCCTGCTGCCGTTGAATTTTTGAATTTTGAAACCCCGGACGGAGCCCGTTTCCGAAGCGAAGCGTTCAGGCCCTTTACAGCGGCCGCGCTCGTTATTCTAACGGTACTGGCGGCGCTCGCGTTTTTTTCGGGCGCGGCATTCGCGCAGGGCGACGCGGGGCTTTCGGAGCTCGAGCCTTCCGACGATTACCGTCCCGACGGCTATTACGAGCCTTACGATTTTTCGTTCGTAAAGACCGCGCCGGCGCCCGAAACTCCTTCGCCCACTCAGCACCCGCTTCCGCCCGAAGCATACGGCCAGCAGCCTTTTACCGGCGAGCAGCCCGATTTCACGCCGCCGCAGAACCCGCCGCCCGGCGGCTATAACGATCCGCAGATGAGTCCCGAAGCGCCGGTAAACGCCCCGCCGCCCGACCTCGAGCCGATCGTCGTGCCCGATCCTCCCGATTTCAATTCCTTGACCGTAGCGCCGTCCCCCGGCCAGCCGAATTCGGTGGTCACCGATTTTTCGACGGTGCAGAACCCGTTCAACGAAACGGGCGCAGCGCCCGATACCGGAGCTTCCGCTCATCCTCAAAATTTGAATATCAGCTCTGCGCAGCCGGTTTCCAACCCCGCGGCCGGCAAGGCCGCCGAGGCCCTGAAGTTATTCGTGCGCAAGGGCAAAAAGCCCATCCGCTATAAACTGACCGACGAGGCCATCAGCGCCAATATCGAGCGGATAGTCGGAGGAAAGAGCCTTCTCGAATCCAACTGGAACGAGCTGCACGACGGCCTTCTGAGCCTCTACAGCGGCGCGGTCTCCAACAACCTGAGCGCCGCCGAGCCCCTCGACGAGGAGTTCGAGCGCATAAACTCCGTGCTGATGACCTACATGCTCAGCTACGGCGCGCCCGATTTCGACAGCGTCATAATCAAGTACAAAACCTATTACTTCGCGTTTTTAGGCCCGCTCGCCGGCGTGCCCACGAATTTCAAGCCTTCCAATCCCGAGGCCAAATACAAGCTCCTGCGCCTTCTCGGCGGGGACATCATCAAAATCATTTCCGGCAGCACCATAATGTTTTCGCTCAAACCGCTTTCGTTCTGCGTCAGCGACATTATGCGCGAGGTCGCCAACGGCGAATTCTACAAGCTCGAGGTCCTTTTCCGCGTAATGACCTCCGCCGACGCGCCCGTGCGCAATCTCGTCCGCCCGTTCTTCCAGCTTCTCAAATCGAAGATCATGAGCGCGCGCGACCTCGAAAAATCGCCCGAGCCGCGCGCCAATTATTCAAAGGCGTACGAGCTGCTTAACAAGGTAAAATAAAACTGCATAAAGTAAAAAATAATTTTATAATAAATTAAAAGTGGAGGCGTTCATGGAAAGGGGAACCTTTAAAGCGGCTGCTGTCCGCGTTAATTATAGTGGCGTAATATGGTTGAAGCCGGCCGCGGCCGTTATCGCGGCCCTGTTTTTTTTAACGACGTTCTTTTCTTTCGCGCCGGCCGCGGCGGAAGACGACGTCACCCTGCCCGGGAAACACACGCTCAGGCCCATGTCGAAATTCAAAGTGGTTATGCCTTTCGCCGACATATCGAAGATATTCGAGAACAACCGCATGGTCATGATCGACTACGAAGAGCTCGACCGGCTCGTCGATAAAAACAACAAGATGATCGCCGAGCGCTATCCGCAGGGCGTAATAAAAGACAAAGAGCCGCCGGCCGATTACATAATAAATTCCGCGTCGTATAAATTCGTGAAAGACCACGATAACGTACTGTGCGGCCTCGACATCGAATTTTCGGTGCTCGCCGACGACAGATTCGTGCTCGTGCCCCTGATAGGCGGCTCGCTCGCCCTCAGCGACGCCGTGATCGATGACACCATACCCGTAATAATATCGGAGCCCCTCACGTCCAAAGGCGAAGATAACGCGGCTCAGCAGATACAGCAGAGCATAAATTACCAGCAGAACAACATCAACGCCCCGCCCGTCGTGCAGACCTCCGACCCCGACTACAGCTACCAGCGCAACGTCATGAACGAAGGCGTTTCACGCCGCGCCGGACAGGGCGCCGCGGCTGCCAGCCGCTATTCGCTGCTCGTATCGAAAAAAGGCGCGCACACTCTCAGCCTGCGCTTCCTGCTGACGCCCAAAAAAGAGGGCGCGCAGTATTCGTTTTTCGTGCTCACGCCGAATTCGCCTAAAAATACGGTGTTATTCATGCACGACAACGCGGACGCCGTAATCAAGATGATCCCCGCCATAGGCGAGAGGGCCTTCATACATCCCGAAACTAAAAAACAGGCCCTGGAAGCCGACTTCGGCTTCAGCGAGCGCCTGCACTTCACCTATTATTCCATAACCGCCGAGGAGAAAAAGGCGATAGAAACCGCCGCCGCGCCCGGCGCTGAATCCGGCACCGGCGAGACCGCTCTTTCGCCCGAAGACGGCGGCACGCTCGAGATAGAAACCGCCGCCGCGCCCGAAAAATACGAGGCCGAACCGGCCGCCGTGGGCTGCAACGTCAAATCGATATATTCGATAGGCGACGGCCTCATACGCGGAAACCACGACATCACCTTCAACATCATAAAAGGCCAGATGTCGAGATTCTCGCTTGAAATGCCCATAAATACCGATATAGACGAAGTGCTCACCGATAACTACGACAAACGCCAGATCCGCCAGGTACGCACGGCGAACGGCGCCTCCGACTATTCATCGGTCGAGGTGTTCCTGAAATATCCCGTCACGACTGAATTTAACCTGACGATCACCACCATAACCAAGATCGACGACGCGTCATCCGAGGTCATCATGCCCGAACTCGCGTTCCACGGCGTAGAAAGCGAGCGCGGCCACGTGGCCGTATGCGCCCTCACCAACGTGAAGATAGGCCTTTCCGCCGACCCGTTCAACCTCGAGCGCATCGACGCGCAGGAACTTCCCGAGCGCATAAAATTCTCGGTGGTCTCTCCGATACTCTTCGCGTTCAAATATTACAAGCACCCGTACCGCGCGCGCCTCGCGCTCACGAAGTATTCCGACTCCGAGGTCCTGGCGAGCGTGCTGACATCCAGCGTCGTCAATACATTTATAACCAGCCAGGGCAGGGCGGTTTCGAGCTGCGAGTTCCGCATAAAGAATAACGGCATGCCGTTTCTCAAGCTGATGCCCGACGACACCGTCGAAATACTCGACGGCGCGCTGGTGAACGATAAACTGGTAAAGGTTTCCTACGACCAGGACGCTAATTTCAAGATACCGATAGTCAAATCGCAATACGTCAACGAGGACATACTCGAATATCCCATCAGATTTAAAACATCTTCCGCGACTCCGAAACTTTCGATATTCGGCGGCGTTACTCTCAGTCTGCCGCGCACCGAGGTGCCTTCGATGCACCTTAAATGGCGCGTCTATACGGCCGACGGCTATATGTTCTACAACATGCGCGGCGTGCCCGACCTGAAACAGACTCCCGCGGTCCCGCTTATCTACCAGATACCCCTTAATTTTATAAACACGCTTGTCGCGATATATAAATCGCCGCATTCCGTAAGTTTTCTCATTATCAGTTTTATGATCGTCGTGCTGGCCTTCATCGGCTACGTCATTTACATGGGCGGCGAAAAAGCATATGAAATGGGCGTTTTCAGTGCGATCTGGAACTTCATATACAACCTTTTCGCCAGGATATTCTCGTTCATATTCAGCCACGCGATAAGCCTGATCATTCTCATAGTTATATTAGGCCTGCTCGCCGCCATGAGCGTGCCCAACTTCAACCGCGCGCGCCACGAGTCGAAATCGAAATCGTGCGTGGCGAACATGAGAACCATTGAAGGTGCGGTCGAGCTGTTTATGATGGAAAACGGCTCCGTAACGTCGATGGACGTAAACACGCTTCAGAGAATGGGTTATTTGAAAGCCGTTCCGCAGTGTCCCGACGGATACAGCTACCAGATAGAGATCGGCCGTGGAAGCGGCGCAATGACCGACGTTATATGCCCGAAGCACGGCAGGCTCGGGCTTCAGGAAACCTCGGATAAAACGAAAGGCCTCGGCGGCGCCAAAGGCGACGAAGGCGGATTCGCCGCCAGATACGATTCCTCGCCCGCCCCGCCCGCTTCTTCGGTAAGCATGCAGACGTCCAACGAAATGCGCGAAGTGAAAAGCGAAGTCTCGGATCTCGACGAAGAGTCCGACTATAACGCTCCCTCGAAGAAGGGAATGCGTTCGAAAGACATGAAAGTTTCCGGAAAGGTTCAGTATAAAATGAAGATAAACGCCGAAGACCGCCTGCGCGCCGAGCGCCGTTCCCGGCCCGAAAGCCGCGGCATATTCTCTGTGCCGATAGCGCTTCCGAAAACCGGCCATTCGACGGTCGTCGAAAAGCGTTTCGTAATGTCGGGCGAGGAGGTAACATTGAAACTGTCTTACATGAGCGTTAAAATGTACCGCGCGCTCCTGGCCGTTCTTGTATTCATGGGATTACTGATCCCGTTTGCGGCCTCCCGCGCTCTTTTCAACGCGCAGGGCGCGCCGCTGTTCATACTGGCGGCGCTTTCGCTGCTGCTCGCCCTCGAAGCCGCCAACGCGATGATACCCGAAACGGCGGGCGCCTCGCAGCTCGGCATTCTCGCGGGTATAATAATTTTCGCGCTCTCTAAGACCGTCGCGAAACTCTCCAACCCGCGCGTCATGTCGAAGCTGATCGATATGCTTAAAACCCCCGTTACGTCTACCGATACCGCCGGCACCGGCGTGGTCATTCCCGCCCCCCTGAAAACGGGCGCCGCTGACGCTAAAACTCCCGCCGACGGCGGCCAGACCGGTCCCGACGGCAAAACGCCCGACGGCGGCGGCAATGGCGGAAACGGCGGCACCGGCGGCGGTCCCGGGCCTAAAACCGGCCTTATCATATTCGTGATCTTCGCGCTGGCCGCCGCCTTCGCGCTCGCGCCCGTATCCGCCGGGACCGCGCTCGCCGCGCCGCCCGAAAACCATCAGATAGAGCTGAATTACAACCCGTCGACCCTCGAGGTGCAGACTTTTTATATGCTCGACATGGCCATGCGCCCGAACGAAAAGAAGGTCATGCTGCCCTATACCGACCTCAAATATCTCATAGATTCGGTCAACTCGATGGAATACACGGCCGACTCGAAAGAGCTCACCGCGCCCGCCGCGCCCCCGTACCGCGCCATGATCAAAAAAGCCACGCTTACGGGCACGATCAAGCTTGACGTCGCCGAGCTCACTCTCGAATATTTCATAGACGTTTTCGACGACAATTACACCGGCGTCGAGCTCATCGGCGGCGACATCGCGCTCACCGCGGCCGAATCCTACCTCATCAAGCCCTACAGTTTCGGGTTTTACGGCATGAGCGACAATTACATCGACAAGTTCGAGCGCGCCTACAAGAGCAAGACCGACCGCGAAAAAATATCGCGCTACCGTCAGGCGAAATCGTTCGACACGGTATCGCGCTACGAAAACTTCAAGGTCAATCCGGCCGAGCGCAAGTACAGCGCGCTCTTCGAAGACCCGGGCGAATACATGGTCAAAATTTCCTTCAAAACCAACGTGATATTCAACGACAACGCCTATTATTTCAACTTATACCCCGCGAAAAGCGCCTGCATGAAGGTTTCGCTCGCGACTCCCGCCGAATACGACCTCATCGCCGACAACATGATAGTCGAATCGCGCGCTAAAGAGGGTTCCGGCGCCGACGCACGCAATATAACCAGCGGCGGCCTCATTCCCGCCGACGCCTACTCGTTCCGTCTAACGCTTGCCGAGCAGGCCCGCCGCGAACGCGAACGCGCGAAGCTCGAAGAGGAGCGCCGCATGCGCGAAGCCCGCGAACGTCTTCTGGCGCTGAAAAGCGAAGAGGTCACCGTCATAACCAAGAAGATAGAGCCGCGCGTTACGCTGGTTTCGGCGTGCCGCCTTACGGTGGACGAGGAGCGGTTCTCGGGTCTGGCCGACTGGCGGTACAACATCCAGAACACGGAATTGCGCGAACTCGCCTTCGAGATACCGCGCAACACCATGATAACTCTGGTCGAAGGCGCCGGGGTTTACGACTGGAAGGTCACCGGCGGCGACAACGGCGGCGCAGGAACATCTGAAGCCGCCGCGGCCCCGCGCGAACTGAAGGTAATGTTCAAAAACCCGATACGCGGCGCGGTCAACATCAAGACCGGCTTCGAAACGGAGATATTCAACATGAAGGCGCCCGTGAAGGTTCCGTTCATAAGGCCGGCCGGCGCCGACGAATACAAGGGTTTTCTCGCCATCGACGCCGCGGTCAACGCCGAAGTGAGCGTGACCGGCGAGGTCGAGACGAATCTGGTTCCCATAGACGAGAAGGAGATCCCGGCGCTTCCTTCGGGCTACGCCTCGTCGTCGGTGCTTTTCGCCTATAAATTCTCGAAAAAGCCCGACAATTTATTACTGGAGATCAAAAAGCACATCGACATAGCGGCCATTCCCTGCGCGATCGACATCGCCAACTATAAAACCTTCGTCACCCGCGAGGGGCACATGATAACCAGCGCCTATTACGAGGTGCGCAACAACAACGTGCAGTTCCTCGAGCTGAAGCTGCCCGCCGGCTCCGAGCCATGGAGCCTCAAGGTCGGCGAGCGCCTGTTCAAGCCCGGCTCGGGCAAGGGCGGCGTTATTTACATTCCGCTGCTCAAATCGCCCGACGACGGCCAGAACTTCATGCCGTTCGCCGTTTCGCTGGTTTACTTCACGAAAACTCCGGCTTTCGGCGTTATCGGCGGCGGCCGCATGGAACTTCCGCGCCCCGGCGTTTTATGTTCGAAGGTGAACTGGGAGATCCATTTCATAGATGAATACAATATGTTCAACTTCCGCACGAACCTGCGCAAGGAAGAGCTGAAAAGTTCCTCCGATTTCATGGAAAAATCATCGGCGTCGCGCCGCTCGACGGTCTCTATCGAGCAGATGCTTGACATGCAGTATAAGAAGATGGCAGTCACAAACGCCAGGGGCGCTTACGGTGAAACGCAGAGTTCCGTGCCCGCTTCTTCCGCCGGCGCCGCTTCCTACGGTTCAGGTTCGGGCGCCACGGTCAAATCCAGGATGCCGGTCTCGATAACGGTGCCCTCGACGGCCAACGTCCACCATTTCACCGTGGAAAGTCTCGAAAAGATAAACGACGTGAACGACGCCACCGTGTTTTACGTAAAATACTCGTTCTACTCGAAGCCTGTTTTCGACCTGCTGACTTTTATCGGCTATCTGTTCGGCGTCGCGCTCGTTCTGCTGCTGCTGATCGCGCTGTTTAAAACCGGTTCTTACAGGCCTGTTTTGATAACCTTCGCGGTCTCGATCGTGTACGTGTCCGCGCTCGAATATATAACGGGCGGCACCATCCAGTATTTCATGTTCGGCTTCGTGATGGCGGCGCTTTTATACGCGGCGCACTTCATAGTAAGGCTTAATGAAGAAGAAAGGCGATTTTTAAAGATCAAATGAGCGAAATGAACCAGTCATACATAACTGACGGCGGCGACCTTTTCGGCCAGACCGCGGGCGCCGCCGCCTTCGATTTCAACCGCGAGTACATGGGCGTGGTGCGCGATGTGGCCCGCGCCTGCGAGGAATTCGGCCACATCGACGCCGATCGTATAGCCGTTTCTTACTCGCTGGCTAAAACCAGCGCGAAGCACGGGCTTCAGGCTAAAATTTACCCGCTGCGCTTCGAGGGCGGCGCCCGCGAAAAATCGTCGAAAGGGTATAAATTCACGATACCGCCCGTATTTTACGACGGCGTCGAAATCTATTATATAATATCGTTCTGTATTCCGCGCTTTTTAAACCTGTCCATATCCGAAAAACTCGAAACCATAATTCACGAGCTGTTTCACATAAGCCCGCGCTTCAACGGCGACATCAGGCGGCTGTCGATGGGCTCGAAGGCGGCCCACGGCTCGAGTCACGAGATATTCGACCGCTTCGTCGCGAAGATAGTCAAAAGATATTTATATTCCGGCTCGCGTTCGCTTCTTCCGAAGTTCTTATACATGGATTATAAAAAATTGAAGCAGGCCTACGCAGATATCAAACTCGAAAAGCTCAAAATACCCAAAATAATAACGGAAAAAGAGTAAAAAAAAAATTCAGGCGAAACTCGGAACTTTTTTTGAAAAAAATAGTATAATCTCGTGAGGCGAATTTTGTTGCCTTGAAAATTCAGTCCGTAATTATTTGAAGACATCAATAATAATGCATAATGACGGTAATAACGGCGAAAAATAATTAAAATCAATAAAAAACACGAAGAAGGGGTTGGTGTTTTATGAATAATCATCTTAAATCTTTAGCCTGCGCGATCGCGCTTTTAATGCTTGTAGCGGTATATCCGTCCGACCGGGCGTCGGCGGGCATCGACGAAGTGGGCAAATCTCTCACGACGGGCGATACCAGCGCCGAGGGCGGCACGAACGGCAAGGGCGCGGGCGGAAACTCCACCGGCGTGGTAATGGCAGGCGTCCTCAACGTCAGAAGCGGCGCGTGGGGCGACGTCAAAGGCACATTAAAACAGGGCGCTAAGGTCGATATCGTTTCCAAACAGGGAAGCTGGTATCTTATCAAATACGAAGGCGGCAACGCTTACGTTCATTCGGCTTACGTCACCACAGCCGAAGCTCCCGCCGCGGCCAACGACGGTTTCGTCAACACTCCGGGCACTTACCTCAACGTGCGCTCGGGTCCCTGGGGCAGCATCATAGGCAAGCTCAACCACGGCGCGTCTATTGAAACGCTCGGCAAGCAGGGTGACTGGTACAAAATCAAATACAACGGCCGCGAGGCTTACATACACAGCGATTATATTTCGAAATCGAAGGTCAGCGGCGGCGGTTCCGCTGCTCCCAGCGACGGCGGCTCCTCGGGCGGCGGCAATCCCAGCGCCGGCTTCGGCGGCAGGCCTGTAGCAGGCGGCCGCATCACATCCGACTACGGCCCGCGCAATCTTTTCGGCCACAGCTACCATTACGGAATCGATTTCGGCGTCGGCACCGGCACCCCGCTGAAAGCGCTCGGACCCGGACGGGTAGTTTCAACGGGTTACGATTACGGCGGAGGCAAGACCATAGTCATCAAATACGACAACGGCTATACCTCGATTTACTGCCACTGCAAGAGCGCCTCGGTATCCCCCGGCAGCCGCGTATCGGCCGGCCAGAACGTAGGCCAGACCAACAATACCGGCGCATGGACCACCGGTCCCCACCTGCACTTCGCCATGAAGAATTCCTCGGGCAATTACGTCAATCCGAGAAGCGTCCCCGGCGTGAAGATCTAAATAGTGAATAGTGAACAGAGAATAGAGAACAGAGAACGGCGCAAAGTGCGCAAAAGGATCTATTTTAACGGTATAAACTAAACATCAAATTCAAAAATATACGGGCGCGACGGTTCGCGCCCGTTATAATTTGCAAAATTAAAAAAAATCTGATATAATTTGATCGAAGCGTTTTTAGCGATAAGTATAAGGCGGCAAGCGATAAAGCGTTTGCGATAATATACAGCCTAATAAGAAAAACCGCAAAATATTAAAACACAAACACAAATAAAAATAAATCAATAAGGGTGAGGCAACGATGAAAAACACTATTGAAAACGGAAAAACCACGATAACCGGAAAACCATTCGCCGCCGCGCTTCTCGCGCTGATACCGGTCCTTGCGATCCTGCTCGGCTGCGCGCTTTTAGCCGCTCCCGCCATGGCGCAGGACAAAGCTCCCGCCGCCCCCGCGACCGCCGAGGTCGCGCTTCCCGATATAAAAGAAGGCAAAACCGTCGAAGTATGCGTCCTGGGCCTCGGCTCCGGCTCCGACTCGGTCGGACTGGGCTCCGAAACCACCCCGGCTTTCGCCTCTAACGGCCCGTCCTCGCTCGCCATCGATAAAGACGAGAACGTATATCTTCTCGACGCAATAAATTTCCGCGTCATAAAGATCGCCAGGGACGGAAAGATCGCCGCGCTGATAAACTATCCGCAGGGCGAGACCGACAAAAAAGACGACTGCTATTACATGTGCGATCTTGCGATATCGCCGGAGAACGGCAATATTTATCTGTTGAATCAGACGCTTAAAAACGTATTCATTCTCTCTCAGGCCGGCGAGGTGCGCGGCACCATCGACGTTAAAGAGCATTGCGTGCTGCCGTACAAAATATTCGTGTCGAATTTCGGCGAAATACTGGTAAGCGACCAGGCGGACGGCAAAGTGATGGTTTATAACGCTGAGGGCACCGTTACGGGGCGTCTTAACGACGACACCGCCGGCGTTTATTCCGACAAGAAAGGCTTCATATTCGCGCTCGGCGAGATGGACAAAGACGGCCGCGACGTGCTGCTGATGGACGGCGCATCCAAACGCCAGCCCAGAGTTTACGCGAAGCTGGCCAAATCGATCAAGGACACCGAGCCTTACGACTACCAGATACTCGGCCTGGACGCCAATTACAACTTCTACGCATCCATCGTCGAAAAGATAGCCGAAGACGTTATCCAGACGCTCGTTTACAAATTCGACGAAGCCGGAAAGGCCGTCGCCCGCGTCAAAATAATGCCTCTGATCCATATCGGCGACACCATGCCGACCCGCTACTTCAATATATCGCCGAACGGGACCATCTACGGCGTCACATCTAATAATGACTTCACGAAATACGTTATCGTCAGAATCGAGTAACAGAGAACAGAGAATAGAGAATAGAGAACAGAGAACAGATGAGGATTTTTGACATTTAAAATATAAAAAAGTCATTTAGTTCTCCACTCTTCACTCTCAACTCTCAACTAATAAAAAAGCCGCCCGGAAGATCATCGGGCGGCTTTTTCTTTTACTGGACGGTGTTTTGACGGGCGTAATTCTTTCAGGGATTAATCCGTTTAATAATCTTTTTTGATGAAATAAACCTTCACGCCGCCGTTGAGTTCCTTTGACGCGAACAGTTCGCGCTTATCGGGGGATTCGATGTAGCCGCAGCCGAGCACGGCGGCCAGGCCGAGGGCTTTTTTGTTGAATTCAAGCGCGCAGTCGGACCTTTCAGCATCGCTGAAATCGACGATCTTTCCGTCTTTTTTAATTATGACGATCCTGTAATCCCACCACTTGCTGCTTTTCGATGTATGCGAGGCGCCGGAGACGCTGACGGCGAAAATATCGTCCGGCTCGAGGAACGGCGTTATGCTGCTCTGGTTGAAGAATTTGCGTCTGTAGTAGATCTTGCGCTCGGCGGTGTTGATGACGTAGAAATTATCGACGCCCGCCCGCATGAGTATCAGAATCAGGCCGATCGCCATTATAAATCCGGCGGGATAGGGTCCAAGCAGGTTCCAGGTGACATTGAGCAGGAAAAATCCCCCGAATATGATTACGCAGCCGCAGCCCGGCAATATGCTTTCTTCGGCTATAGTGAAATCGATCTTGATATGCGGCGGCAGGCTGCCCGGCTCGGGGTCTTCGACCTTTACCGGAAAAGCCTCGATGCGGTAAGCTTCGTTTTGAGCGTTCTGCTCCGCCGCGGCCTGTTTCAGGTCTTCCGGTTCTTCGCTGAAATTTCCGCCGCCGATAAAATTTAAACCCATACTCAGCACCCCCGCGCAATTTTAAAAGTCTTTAAATTTTAACACAAAACCGTCGAAAATGCAACGGGCGCGGTTAAAATCAATTTGTTGACAATCCGGCGCTTTTAGTGATAGAATAGGCCTCATGCGCCTCCGGCGCGCGCCTGAAAATAAAAAGCGAAAAACAAAATAACGAAAAACATGATAACGAAAAACATTAAAACATAAAAAATAAAAAAAGATCAAAGGCGGTATAGTTATGAGATTTAAAAGAAACACGTTCATTTCGATGGTTCCGGCACTGTTTGTATTGATCTGCCTTATTGCCGTTTCCGGCCTCGCGGCTTCCCCCGCGTCGGCGCAGCAGCATAATCAGCAGCGGCAGGCGAACGCCCCGGCCGCGCAGCCCGAGTGGCAGGCGCCCGGCGCGACGATGGCCGCGCTTAAATTCGGCCCCGGCGCCGATCAGGTCGGCTGCGTCGACGAGAAAACAGCGCTGTACGACTTCATTTCGCCCACCAGCGTATTTTATAAGAACGGCGCGCTTTTCGTGCTTGACGCGCCCAATTTCAGGCTCAACAAATACACCGCGAAGGCGCCCGGCAAGCCGTTCACTTTCGACAGCGCCATAAAACTTTACAAAAAGCCCGCCTCCGACCCGGCCGAAACCGCGGCTGAAAACGCTCCTGCCGCGCCGCTGTTCACCGATCTGGCCGTTTTGGACAACGGCACCATCTTCGTCGCCAGCTCGCGCGAAAAGCTGATCTACCGCTACGACGCTTCCGGCGCGCTGACCGGCAAAATTTCACCCCGCATCAAACTCGACGGCATTACGCGCATCTGGGCCGACAGCGAAAAGAAACTGCTCATCGAAGACCCGTTCGCGGGAAAGATATTCGTGATTAACCACGCCGGCGAGCTCATATACGAACTCGACCTCAATTTCCAGCCCGTGCTGCTTCCTTCGGGCGAGACGGTGCGCGTCGAGTATCCCGAAACCCCCGATTCTTCGCGCGAAATAAATGTCAAGATCTTCAAGATACCCGCCAAATTCGAAAGCGCCTCGATCAAGGCTGTTTTCCACATGCCCGTGCAGAACTTCATAGCGCTCGGCAGCGACGCCTCCGGCTCCAGCCTTTACGCCTACGTCGTTCTCGGCCCATTCAACGACGCCCCCGCCGAGGCCTGGTTCGTCAGCATAGATCTTTCGAGCGGAGCCGTCACGGCCAAAACCCCCGCGCCGATATCGCCCGAGATGTCGTGCATGCGCTATGTGCGCATGACCGGCGTCGAAGGCTCGTTCATATTCGCCCGTTCGAATGAGGACGAGTATCTGGTCACGAAGCATTCGCTAGTCGCTAGTCGCTAGTTGGCCGATCTTTAACGGCGATTCTTACTGTTTAAGAACTTGAATTTTTAAAAAATTAAAGGAAGGGTTTTAGATTATGTTCGCCAACCGGATCAGGGCATTAATGGTAATACTTCTAGTAGCGGGACTCACTTCCTTCTATGATTTTCTTCTGTTCTTCGACGGCTACCGCTCGTGGCTCGCCTCAAGTCCTCAGCTCAGCGCGCCGCTCGTCCTTTTCGCCGTGCCGTACGCCGTGATCGGTCGCAACCTTCTCAGCCTCATCGGCTCGATCTATGCTCCGCTGGCTCTTGCCGGGCTGATCTTCAGGGCGGGCCTTATCCGCTCGACGATCGCGGCCGCGGCATCCTTGCAGATCGGCGCCGCCGCGCTGCTCTTTCTGACATTCGGCTCTCTTTCCAGAATGGAAGATGCTCTGCTGTACGTAATTTTCGCCGCAATGGTCTCGCTCTGGTCGAACGGCGCCGAAGCGAAAAAGGCTTTCGCCCCTGCGGGCGCGCCCGAAGTAAAAACTCAGTTCCGGCCTTTCTTTTTCTTTCTGACCCGCGGCTTTTTTCTGGCCGCGGTTTTCGCCGGCTACATCGCCGCCGCGTATTACGTGACCTCGCCGCCCCCCGCTCCGGCGGTTTATGAAAGGCCCCGCGAGATCAAAATAAGCGGCGATTACAGGACCATCTATAAATACAGCGTTTTCGTTCCTGAAGGCTATAAAATGCAGAACGCCGCGGCTTCGGCCTCCGCGCCCCTGGCGTTTCCGAAAAACCTTGAATTCACATGTATTCTTACCAAAGGCGACGACCGCATTTTAATATCTGATAACCGTGACGAGGCTATGGACCGTCTGAAAAGTTTCGCGTTGTTCTTTCGTCAGCCGTCCGAACGCGAATTTTTGCGGACGATAGCGAACGAGCGTATCGGCTTTATAACCCTGGCATTAAAAAGGTTATTCAGCGGCCTGTTTACCCGCGAAGCGCTGACGCCTCATTTCACCGGGTTCTGCGCCGACGGCCCGCGTCCCTCGTCCGGCGGCGGCTTAAGTCCGGGATACAACCTCATGTTCACTCTCTGGGACCTCGACGCCTCCAATTCGGTCATGGCCGTTTTCAGCGGTTCGACCATCGCTTTCGACGCCCCGGTGATCTCGGCGGTCGTCTCGACGCTCAAGCTCGAAGACCGCGTTAAAAGCGCGGCCGATCATTATGCCGCCGGCGTTAAACTATACGGCGAGGGCCTGGCCGAGGAAGCGAAATACTCCTTCGCCGCCGCGCTTTATTACAACTTCAGCGACTACGCCGCGCATTATTACATAGCGCGCTGTTTTCACGATACGGGCGCCTCCGACTCCGCGGTCGTATTCCATCTGAACAACGCCGTCACCATGATATCGGCGAACCGCTTTTTCACCGGCCCCGCCTCGCTCAAGCCCGTCACCGGCCCCGCCGACATAAAATCAGCCATGGAAGAGCTTTCTAAACTCATCGCCCCAGCCGCCGCTCCAGCCGTACCGATCCCCGGTTTTTTCTTTTGACGGCCCCGCGGCCGGTCCCCGCCAGGCCTCAAAACCGGCGGAGATTGCATATTGAGTCAGTATTGTGTTATAATTATGAGATATAGTAAATAGGCATCACAAAAAAGCGAGGTAAAATGTCATAAAACGCTTTAATTTTATCCGAATATTATTCCGCGGCAATTAACTAATTATTAAATATTTTATGAACCGGGCCCCAAAACGCCATTTAACACTAGTCAAAAGAAGCAACCGGGCCCCAAAAAATTTTTCTTGACATTGAAAAAAAAATAATTTATAATGCTTTTACTTTTATAACTCAATTATATCAGGGGTTATTTAGTTAATGAGAAAAAGACTGATTTTTAGCGCATCAAACGAGCAAATTAAGGCCGTTCCCCAGACCATCGGGGAACCGGCAGCTCTCGAAATATCCGCAGCGGTCCCTTCTTCGGGCGCCGAGTGCGGTATAGAAACACATAATCATAATTCCAAAAGCAACATTACAAGTATGAACATAAAAAGAGGGATCTGACCGATCCCGAAGTTTTAAAAGCATTTAAATTTTAATGGAGGTTATTGAGATCTTATTATATACTATAAAGGAAAACCGAAAAAATCTGTAACATGGTCTTAGCAATTTATCAAAAAGGAGGTATTGCTTATAAGTAAACCGAATTTTTAACCAATTTTTAACGGGCGATCAGGAATTAAAAAAAATTCTTGACATTTATTTTTTAAAGTGTTAAAATCGCACTTTAGTAATCAAGGAATCAAAGTTTTAGTTTTAAAAACTTAAACAAACAACCAAACAACTTACAAAAACAACAAAGGAGTGGTTCACACAATGTCTAAAAGGTTAGGTCTTCTAATCGTCATGATGCTTTTCGTATCGCTGATGACCGGATGTTTCGGCAGCGACGACGACAGCACCAGCACAACACCCGCAACGGCGGCTAGCGTAGTTATTACAGGTTCCATCCCGGCTTTATCAGCTCCGGCTGGCGCCCCGAACTACATGGTTGCTTACGGCACGAACTATGAAATGGGCGTTTACAACGCCGCTACGATGACTGAAATTACCGGTTCCGCGGTAGTCATCACCGGCACTACTTACTCCGCTACCGTTGCCGCAGGCACTGCGAACGTTACGGCTGTAATAGTCATCAAACACAAAACTACCGGCAAGATCGTTTATTCGGCTCTCGTTGGTATCCTCCCGACTTCGACCGCTATGAGCGCTGGTTCCGTTACCAAAGTAACGGTAAGCGGCGTTAATCTTACCAGCGAATCGACAGCTGTCGCTACTCTCGCTCGTGATAAAGGCATAGCAGCTTCTTCGGTTCCCGTTACTTCGACGTCGGTCACCACGATGTCGGCTTCCATTAAAACGGTTATTGAAGGCGCAGTTACTGCAGCTACATTAACGGCTGTTACCAGTGCCGTCAATTCGGTTCAGATAGCCATCAACGCACCCGGCGTTACCAACACTTCGATTTTAAGCGCACTTGGTACGACTTTAAACAGCGTTTTAAGCGCATTTGTTGAAGCCGTTAAAGTTGCGAGCGCCGCTATCACCAGCGGTCAGGGCGCTACTACAGTTACCGTTGGCGGCCAGGTCCTCACCGGCACCTCGACCACGACCGACGTTAATTCGGCTGTAAACGGCGTTACCGTCGTTTCGATCACCGCGGTTACCAATCCTGCTGACATCACCGTAGCAAGCGGCACAGCAGTATCGGCTATCACGTTCCCGACGACCGTTTCCGTAACCAAATCGAACGGCACCACCGCTACCGCATCGGTAGTATGGTCGACAGTTTCGGTTCCTGCTTACGTTGCAGCGACCTCGGGCACCTACGTATTCACGGGCACCGTTGACGGCACGACGCTTACCGCTAAAGTAAACGTTATCGTCGGCGCAGCAGCTCAGACCGTAGCTACCCCGACTTTCAGCCCTGCAGCCGGCACATTCACCGCCGCTCAGAGCGTGACGATCGCTACTACGACCACTGGCGCTTCTATATATTACACCACCGACGGCACCACCCCGACCACGGCAAGCACGGCTTACACGACTGCTATCAACGTAGCAGCTACGACCACGATCAAAGCGATCGCTGTAAAAACCGGCATGACCAATTCGGCTGTTGCATCGGCTCTCTACACCGTTAATATTTCATTAATACCGGTTATCAGTGCTGAACGCGCTGTAAAACAGGCTAATGGCGACGTAGTTGTTACATGGACTACGGACATCGTTACCCCGACCGCAGCAAAAGTTATCATCCGCGGCTCAGTTCCTACACCGAGCGATCCTTCGGCTACCGAAACGGCTTCGACGACAACTTCGCACACCGTAACGGTTCCCGCCGCTTCATTCCCGAGCAGCTATGACAAACTCGTCATCAGCTACATCATCGGCGAAGACGGCACCTCGAAAGAGATCCTCAAAGCCGCTATCATTGAAGCAGCAAGCGTTGTTGCAGATCCCGCTATCAGCCCTGCAGCCGGCACTTATACCGCCGCTCAGAGCGTTACGATCACCTGCGCAACCACCGGCGCTTCGATCTACTACACCGTAGACGGCACCACCCCGACTTCGGCCAGCACGCTTTACTCGGCAGCTTTCAACGTATCGGCTTCCGCTACTGTAAAAGCTATCGCTACCGCGACCAGCATGACCGATTCGAACGTAGTAAGCGCAGCTTATGTAATCAACATAGCTCCCGTAACGAAAGTCGTTACCAGCTTAGCAATAGCAAAAGCTACCGACACCGTTGAAGCTAGCGTTGCTTACACGATGCCCGCAGCTACCGCTACTTACGATGATGCTACGACCGCTACCGTAACCGCAAGCTGGTTTGAAGGCGCTACCGCAGTTACCAGCCCCGTTACCAAAACGACGGCCGGCACCTACACCTTCACCGCTAAATACACGGAAGGCACCGTTGAAGTAACAGCCGCTGACTTTACGTTAGTTGTTACCGAAGCAGTTCCCGTTAAAACCTTAGATTCATTAACAGTTGTTGCTACGCCGACCGCTCCTACTTGCTTAGTAGGCGGCACCACTTCCGTAGCTTTAGTTGTTACTGCTAACTACCTTACCGGCACCGCTACTTCGGAAGCCGTTGTTACCACTTACACGACCGGCACCAACTGGGCTAACGGCGTATTCACTGCTGCTACAACCGTAGCTGGCACTGAAAACATCGTTGTTTCCTACACCGAAGGCGGAGTAACGAAAACCGCTAACGTAGCTGTTACCGTTTCGGCTGAAGCTCCTGTTGTTACCACCGTTACCGTTACTCTTCCTACGACGATGACCGAAGCCTCCTCAACCCAGGCTGTTGTTCTCGTTCAGGATCAGTTCGGCGCAACGATGACGACCGGCTTCACGACTGCATACGCTACTACGACGGGCACCTCGACGGTATCGAACACTGGTTTAGTAACCGCTGGCTCGTACTCGACGACCGCTTCTGAAAACGCGCATGTTCTTACCGTAACCGTTACCCCGACGACCGGCACGGCTGTTACCGCTACGACTAACTTCACGGTTACTGCAGACACGACCAAACCGACGATCGTTAGCGTTTCGGCTATCGACAACAAGAACATCGTTGTTACCTACGACAAAAAAGTCAGCTCGACCGCTACTACGGTTGCTAACTACAGTCTCTATCACGGCACAACCGGCATTACCGCAACTCTTCAGGCGGGCGCTGTCAACGATGCCAACAAAGAGATCAGAGCTACGGCACTTTTCACCGATTCAACGAATAAGATCGTTAAAATAACGCTCGTTGACATCAGCGCGGCTCTCGGCGGATATCCTGCTGAAGGTTTAGATGCTGTTACTTACAGACTCTATGTTTCAAACGTTGCAGATACCACTTCGAGCGCTAACACGATAATCGCTTCTTCGAACACTCAGTTCACCGGAACTACCACTCCTGATTCGAACAAGCCGGTTATCAACGCAATGGCATACAACAAAGGTACCGGTAACCTCGTTATCACATTAGATAAAGCTGTTGTCAACGCTTTAACTTACACTTATATTAAATTCAACGGCACGGTTCTTACCACTGCTGTTACGAATAACGCTCAGACCTCTGGCGAAGAAAACAAGATCAGCGTTACTCTCGCTTCGGCTGACAAGACAACAGTTGCAGCTCTTACCGGCGACCTCACAGTCACGATATTAGCTGACGGTATAGCTGACGCTAACGGCAACAAAAACATCGAAACCAGCATGGTTGCTTCATTAACGGTTCCGCCGGCTATGTCATCGGCAGCTTACGATGAAGCTACGAATACCTTAACGATGGTATTCAGCCAGACGCTCGACCTTTCGACCTCGACTCTGCGCGATGCTTTCAAAACCAGCACCAACATCCAGCTCAAATCGACCGAAATGACCGCTTTCGCATTAGACGCTAACGACAGCGTTTTAACCAGCTCAAATGCAGCTACCGTAAGCGTTCTTCTTTCGAATACAAACGCCGGCAAAGTTGAAGCAGTTACGTTGCATACGAGCCCTAAAGTTCTCGTTGCCGCTACTATATTCAAAAATACAAACGGCGATTACAACTTAAAACAGGACGACTCGACAACCGATTATCCTGCGGTTACCTTAACGATAACCAAAGATTCGACCAAACCGGCTATCACGTCGATCACCTACAATGAAACGACCAAACTGCTCGTATTAACCTTCAACGCTGCAGTTTCAAGGACTTTCACCACTACCAATGTAACATTCTTCACGAGCAAAGATGACAGCGCTCTTAACAAGAGCCTCACCGGTCTTACTCCTACAGAAGTTACTGACGGCACAACCCTTACCTACAACCTCGGCACTAACGATCCTAACGGCGTTGCAGCTGCATTCAAAGCTGTTGACCAGGGTTCGACGACTGCTGACGTTGACAAATACTACGTATATGCAAAAGTATCGGCCGACACCTTCACAAAAGTTGGCAGCACTCTGAAAAATGATGCTGTTACAACGAAAGTAGCCGCTACGACCTTAACATATACTGACAACGTTGGTCCTTACATTGACGGCGCTATCACCGTTACCAACAAAGTTACGATTTCGTTCACTTACAACGAAAAAGTAAATAAAACAGACGCTGAAACCCTTGCAAATTACAAGGTATGGTTAATGAGCGGTTCGACGAAAGTTAGCCCGCTTACGCTTAACTCCGTAACGATGACTGACAGCACCAATGCATCGCCCGCTGCTTACACCAAAAAGACGGTCCAGATCGTTACCGCTTCGCAGACCGATAACGCAAGTTATCTCCTCGAAGTACTTAACGTAAAAGACCTCACCGGCAATGCGATCAGCACGACTGATGCAGCTCTCTATTCGAAATCTTTCACTGGCTCGACGACGGCAGCTCCTGCTCCGAAGCCGGTCAGCGCGAAGATCAGAGATAACGGCAACCAGTCTCTCGACACCAGCGATTACATCGCAGTAACCTTCGACAGGCCTGTAAAAATCAACACCGGCGCAGCTTCTACTGAATACGTCAATTTGTGCTTCGACTTAAACGGTGCGGCTGATTTCCCTGCAACTTATGCGAAATCATACGTAACCATGAGCACTGACACGGCTGACGGCGACAAAGTTGTGTTAATAAAAGTCGATTCAGCTATGGTTACCGGCGGCGCAGCACTTGTTGTTGGAACGACCACAATCGACTACATAACTCACGGCACCAGCCAGGCTACAGAGAACATAGTATGGGATAAATATTCCAATGTTCACGCTAATGCAAACGGCACGCCTGTTACTGTTGAATCAGCCCTCGGCGCTACGACGATAACCGAAGCTCTGTTAACTGACGTTGACGCTTCCGGTACTGTAAACAAAGGCGATACCTTAAAAGTTACGTTCTCGAACCCGATGTATGTTGTTGCCGGCACGATCGCTGCAACAGACGTCGATCTTGCTACTAACAACAATCTCGGAACAGGCGCTACGATAAGCACTACGATGACGACTTCGGTTGGCTCGGATAACCTTACCGTAACCCTCGGTGAAAGCCCGACATTCACTCCCGCTGACATAAAAGCAGGAAACAATGTAAGCATAACCGACCAGTTCCTTAAAGATTCATGGGGCATCAAAGTTGCCAGCACCGTTGTAAAAGCTATAACCACCGCAACCGTAGCAGCTCCTTACATTACGAAAGCTGAATGGGTTGACGTTGATGGTTTAGGCGCTGGTAATTCCGGTGACTACGTATATGTAACCTTCAATGTTCCTGTTTACCTTAACAGTGCAAATACCGCTGCAATGTGGTTAGCTAACGGTGCGGTTCTTGGCGCGGCTCCTACCGTAACGAAAGTTACTTCGGATCCGAAAGTGTTAAGAGTTCAACTCGGCGGCGATACCACTTTAACTCCTACCGTTACGACTTGGGAAATCGATCCCGCAGTAGTTCTTTCTAACATTACGAACTTCTCGGGCGATAAAGCCGTTACGGCTGTTACCGCTGGTGCTACCACTCAGAAGATAACAATAAATTCTGATACAACCGCTCCGACAATAACGAGCGTTGAATTCATCAGCGAAAACAAACTGAAAGTTGTGTTCTCAGAAGCTGTTAACGTATCTAATTACGTAGCTAACAAATTACAGGTCAGTGCTACTACAAACATTTCTGCAGCAGCTCTCGACACGTCTGATACTACTGGCAAAACCGCGATACTCACTCTTGCAGCTAACGCTTCAATAGCCGAGCAGTCTAACGGTATTGCTTCAACCACAACCACCGGTCTTAACATACTTGCCGGCAGCAAGATCACGGACATCGCAGGTAATTCACTTGCAGCTACAGCGGCTGGTGCTTCTTATATCGTTATCGCGAAAGATGCTACCGCTCCTGATGCAACGATTCTTGCTTACGAACTCGCTACCAAGATAGGTCAGCTTACATTTAACAACACGGCTAACAAAGTAACGGTTATCACCAATAACATAGCTTACGGCGAACTTGCTCTTCTCCAGGTTTACACTGGCGCAAGCACACCCGCAGCTGACGCTACACCGACCGGCATTCAGTCAGCTTACATTACATCTGGTGTCGTTGGCGATGTTATCACGGGCGTAACCGCAGCTACGGCTGGACACAAAGTATTCTACAGATTACTTGACCGCGCTGGCAACAAATCGGCATGGCTCGAACAGACGACTCTCGCTGGCTTACCGGCTGGCACCTACAAGAAAGTCGCTGCTACAGCTCCTACGACTTCCGGCGAAGCTAACCTGTCAGGCAACATTCTTAGCGTCGGTAACGGCACTACGACTGTGAAATACGATCTTTCAACTTATTTAACTGCAAAAGAACTCATGACCGACTTAGCGGTTAACGATACTTTCACAGTTGATTCCAGCAGCTTAATCAACGCGTTCACAAACGTTAACGCTGGCGCAGTTGACATCGCTTTAACGGCTGCTGACCTCGCTTCGACGGTTACCGTAACCGGCGACGACGCTGCTAATGCACTTACCCTTTCCGGTGCGGCTACAGGCAAAACGATAGTTTTAGCTGCAGCAACCGGCTCATACGTAGTTAACGCTACTGGCATAACGACGCTTAATATAAGCGGTGCGTCTGCAGGTGCGACAATCAGCCAGGCTGTAACGAACGTAAACGTAAGTGCAGCAATAACCACTTTAACAGTAAACGCTACCGTAACTACAATGAACGTTACAGCCGCTATCGGTACTATTACTTCGGCTGGCGCGGGCGTTGTAACTACATTAACTATGGGTTCCGCTGCAGGTGCCTTCACCGCTAATACTGGCGCAGCAAACCTTACCTTCACAAACATCGACCAGAGCGCGACTGCTGCTGACGTAGCAATCAACCTCGGCAATATGACTACGACCGTTACCTCGCTGAAAGGCCATGCAACCAACAAGTCGACAATGACCACTACAGCAGCTGCTACGCTCAATGTTGTATCCGGTTATGTTGATCTCCAGGCTTGCGCAGCTTCAACACTCAATGTTGCAGCTACAGGCACGACGAAAGTAAACGCAACAGGCAGAACACTCGCAGCAGTTGCTGGCGCTCAGACGATCGAAATCGCAGGCGCAACGGCAGCTACGGTTTCTGGTGCTGTGACTACTCTCACTGTAAGCGCTGCAGTTACTACGTTGAACATTCAGGCTCTCGTAACCACGTTGAATGTTAACGCCGGCAGCACTGCTATCGTTTGCAACGGTTCAGCTTCAACAACCAATATTGTACTTGGTGACTATGCGGGCAACACAATTAGCTCTGCTGTAGCTACGATAACGGTTAATGCTTCCGCAGTTGCAACTGCTGGCAGAACGGTTCCGATAACGGCTACTGCTGCCCTTGCTGCTGATCTCGTAGTAACTCAGGCCACTTCTGCAACCGCAACCGCAACCGCTGACGTTCCTAATCCTGCCGCTGCAGTTGGTAACGGCATTGCAACTTGGAATATCGTAAGCAGTGCGGCCGCCGGCGCTACTACTCAGTACACTACTACCAATGGCGCAGCTACAATCAAGCTGAATCCGATTGCAAATGGTGTAACTGTAACTCTCACCAAGAACTAATAACATAAACCTCACGAGTCCCCTCTCCGCCTAACCACGGGGAGCGGCTCACCAAATATAATCTCGCAAGTCGGGGCGCAAGCCTCGCTTGCGGGAACGAACGAAGAAGTAGTTAGTCGCTAGTCATTAGTCGTTAGGGGAACGGGGGACGACGAAGTTCAACCCCTAATGACTAACATCTAAAGACTAATGACTCGTTAAATAACTCCCCGGCGTGGCGCGATAAGCGATTGCGCCGGGGAACTTTATTAGAAGAAGTGGTTAGTCGTCAGTCATTAGTCGTTAGGGGAACGGGGGACAACGGGCCCCCTAATGACTAACATCTAACGACTAACGACTGATAACGACTAAGGAATGGCTTATGATAATTCAAAACACAAAATATATCATTCATTATCCAAAAATTATTAATTTACGTCGAAAAGCGATCGAGATCGAAGAATGCCTCAAAGATTTTTTTCCGCTTGGAGCGAATATTCTGCCGATTCCGGAAGAGGCCCCTGCAGAATTACCACGCCTTAATTTTGTTTCGCGCTATGGCCATTCCATGCTCAACGTATCTCTTGTTAATACCCAATTATTGACTAATTATGACGACAAGTACAACAAAGACTGGTCGCAATGCCTGGATTATCTTGAAAAAAGAATTAAATCTCTAAACGATCTAATTCGTGAGCGGCTGGAAAGTGAATTTCTATTTTCAGGGCTTACTACAGAAGTCCTGTTCGATGAATTTTCCGGTGATGACCCGGTTAAAATGTTCAAGGATAAATTCATTAAATGTGAATCCAGCCAAACGCCTTTTGAACTTGGATTCAGGGCTACTTTTGAAAAAGAAAAATGTTATTTTGTCAACCTTAATTTTGCGAATGTAAGAATTTATGAAAACTTAAACGCTCAAACCGTGCCGCCTTCACTTTTTGAAGCTATTGAAAAACATCACTGGCTGGGTGCAATGGTTGACGTTAACGATAAATTTGGGTTTAATTATTCGAAAAATTATAATTCCGGTTATGAAAAGACCCACGAAATACTGAAAATTACTAACGAATTTATTTCCGGAAAATTGTTAAAAATAATAAAGGAAGGAAGGTTCGACATATGAACTCTCCATTTTCTACAACGATAGCCGTGATGGCTTGTTCCGTAATATTGAATTTCGGCTCTCACGGGAGCCGGCCTGTTAAAATAAGCAGCGATTCAGAAACACCCGTCGAATATAGGCTGCCGCTCATTAAACAGTATCATGAAAAGAATTATTTCGTTCCTCCGACCATAACGAATTTAAATATGCCGCGAAGATTCTCGGATGTTTCCGCCGAGCTTTTTTCGGGTTCGAGAAATTTTACGCCGGAAGAAAAGAGTGGCTATAGAAAATATCTTAATACTTTTTTCAAACCTACTGGTAAAAAGGTATTATAATACTTATGATTGAAGATTTTATCGAACTCATACGGCAATTATTTCCGGCGATTAATCCTTATGTTGCCGAAAAGGCGAAAAAAATCCTTCATCAGTTCAAAGAACTGGATGAATTCGGCGAGCCAGTTATCATAAAAGGGCGTCAGAAATATAAGAATATAAAATGGTTTCTTGATAAGCCTCTTGAATATCTTGCCCAGGGTGACATTATTGGTGATTTCAACTTCAAATACATCGATTGTGAAGGGTACGAGCGCGAATTCGAAACTTCAGGAATGTTACTTTCGAATACCTGTGACGCGTCAAGGGATGAAAACATTCTGTTAGTCCCTTTAATACCGTTTGATACGGAAAAATTGAAAGCTGAACGTATTAACGAATACGATTTGTTTAATAATAAAATTTTTCAAATTTTATATTATCCGAACTGTGACGAGCCCTGTGACGATTTATCGAATTATTTTATAGATTTAAGCATAATAAACACTTTTCCTCGTGAATTGGTAATGAAGAATTGAGTGACTTTGGCTATTATCTTTTCTTATCGAAGTTAACGTTGCGGCTGATGAGACCAGAAGACCCGGAAACGCAAAAAGAACGAAAAGTATATTCTGATGAGGGAGTCTTTAGTCGCTAGTCATTAGTCGTTAGGGGACCGAGGGACGGGCCCACTAATGACTAACATCTAACGACTAACGACTGATAACGGAGGTCTCATGGAATCAATCAAAAACTATAAAGACCTTATGATTTGGCAGCGTTCGATCGAGCTTGTCGTTTCGATATACGAAATTCTGAAAAAATTTCCGCGTATCGAGGATTTTAATTTAACTTCGCAGATCCGGCGGGCGGCGGTATCCATACCGGCGAATATTGCGGAAGGATTCGGCAGAAGGACGAAAAAAGATTACGCTCAGTTTTTGAATATATCGCGCGGCTCTTTATATGAATTAGAGACTCACTTGATTCTTGCGTCGCGGTTCGGATATATAACGGGCGATGAGTTGCATAAATTTGCCGATGAAATAAGCCAGATCGGCAAGATGACGAATGCGTTTATAACGAAGCTGGAGGATGGGGGAAGTCGTTAGTCGCTAGTCATTAGTCGTTAGGGGAACGGAGGACGGGCCTCACTAATGACTAACCACTGACGACTAACGACTGATCTTTACGCTCAATCCAAGAAAGATTTCATCACCAAACTTACGATAGCGTTGAAAGAGGCCGCAGAATCCGAATACTGGATAGAATTATTATCGGCGGGGCAATATCTCGACGAAAATACGGCTGCTTCGATGCTTGAAGATATTTCGGAAATAATGAAGCTGTTAACGGCCTCGGTTAAGACGGCGAAGGCGGGGCTTAAAGAGTGGACAGTGAATAGTGCATAGTGGAGGCCGCCGGCGAAAACGATGAAAATGCTTGAAAAATGAAGCGGGTTGTGGTATAATAAATTCATATAAAAAAAGAAGCTCGGACTCTTTTGACCACACATTTATAATCAGGAGTTTTAAAATGCAGAGAAAAATTTTTCGGACGCTTTTAAGAAAAGAGCCGGAAGGCGGATATACCGTTATAGTTCCGTTGCTGCCTGGCTGCGTAACATACGGCGCCACGATGGAAGAAGCCGTTGCAATGTCGAAAGAGGCTATTGAATTGTATCTTGAAGGCCTGATCGCCAGAAACGAGCCAATACCATCTGACGAGAACGTTTTTGAGTATATGGTAACTTTAGAGGATAAAAAGTATGCCTAAGGTGCCTGTTTTAAACTCCAAAGAAGTCATCAAGCTGCTCGAAGCGAACGGGTTTGTTTTAGAAAGGACAAACGGCAGCCACCGTCTGTATTTTAATGATAAAACAAAAAAAACGGCTATTGTTCCATTTCATAATAAAGACCTTCCTATAGGCACTTTACTCGAAATATTGAGACAGGCGGGAATCGCGAAAGATGAAATACTGAAGTGATAAAAAGTACCAAATAAAGCCGTTTTAAACAAAGTATGCTGTATAAAGTAAATAGCGTCGAAAAAATCCAAAAAAATCAAAGAAAAAGAAAGAGGACATTCAGTGAAAAACTTAGTAATCATCCTGGTAATAGTATTAATAGCGGTCGGCGCATTCTTCGCGCTTAAAGGACCGGACCTCACACCGAAAGAAAGCGAATATCTCGACTTCAAACTCGGCGCTAAACCGAGCCCTGAAATGAAAGCGACCGCGGAATCAGATACATT
>Ga0209212_1000383_pt1 | contig 87797 bp, 79 predicted proteins | sample RifGroC2_FD_183996 | JGI IMG/M metagenome (GOLD analysis project Ga0209212, IMG submission 183996) | Groundwater microbial communities from Rifle, Colorado, USA - Groundwater C2 (SPAdes) (version 2) | ecosystem: Environmental > Aquatic > Deep subsurface > Groundwater | place: Rifle, Colorado...
AAGAAAATTATGCCGGAAATTACGGCGAAGAGATGACTTGGTTGAAAACCATAAAAGCGGTTCGATAAACGATTTAAAAATATTAAAATTATTTGTTTGACTGGAAGCACGCTTTCAGAGATGACAAAAGTGGAGAGATTGCCACGGCATAGGGGACAGGAAAATAGGAACACAGTTACCTGCTTTGTGTAACTTTTACGCGTTTTTTGTTGACGGACAGCCATCTGTAACGTACAGTTTGAATATCGGATGTACGCAACTTGTGTATCTATCATAATTTGGCGATGTTAACGGCCTGAAAAGGCCGAATAAAAAATACCTAAAAGGATTTTAAGTCAGGCCAAATGCAGGCTTTACGGAATTTTAAAACCTACTGTTTTGGGGGACTGGCGGTTCTGTCGCCTACCATTTTGAGGGTCTGGCTGTTTGTCCGGTCTTGTTGTTCTCCGTACAGAGTTTCCCCGCGGCGTACAAATCACGGTATGGCTGGTATTGCGGACTATTTAAGTCCGGCATATCTTTATGCAATTCAGGGGGAAAAAGTTCAAAGAGTGAATAAATATTTTTTTTAAGGAGTTGTAAAATTGGATATTAAAATTATTGGCAAACACATAGAAGTTACTGATTCCATTAAGGAAAAAATTGAAGATAAAATTTCAAAATTTCCAAAGTATTACAACAACATCAGCAGCGTCGAAGTGATACTCGAGGGAAATATCGGCGGTGTATCCAACAGCGTGGAAATTATTGTCAGAGCCAAACACAACCACGTTTTTGTGGCAAAGCATACCGGCGACGATATATACAATTGCGTTGACGATGCCGAGAAAAAAATGGAACGCCAACTGACCAAACACAAGCAGAAAGAGCGCGATAATAAGCACACCGCAGATATGTCCGGCGGTGGTTCTGAAAATTAAGACCGTTCAGGAAGGTTTCTTATATAAAGTTAAAGTGAGTTAGTTTTTTTGGAGCCAATATGAAGATAGCCGATTTTGTTTGTACCAAAGCTATTTTACCAAGGCTTGAGTCTGTTAAACGAGACGATGTCATCAGGGAGCTTGTCGCTGCCCTTGATAAGGCCGGCAAGCTTGGCAAAGACAGCGATGTGGACGTAGCAAAGGCGGTAATCAAAAGGGAAAACGAGGCCAGCACAGGCATCGGAAAGGGAGTGGCTGTTCCGCATATTAAGCACAAGGGCGTGAAAAAAGTTATCGCGGCTATTGGCGTAAGCGCAACGGGCATTGATTTTTCGTCGCTTGACAAGCAGCCGGTTTATACCGTCATTCTGCTTATAAGCCCGGCCGAAGGCGACCAGCATCTTCAGGCTATGGAGGCGATTTTTGACCATCTGCAGAACGATAATTTCAGAAAATTTTTAAGGCAGAGTACCACTGCCGAGCAGATAAAAGAACTGCTCGTTGAAGCCGACCAGAATCCGTCGTGGTAGATTGAGAATTTAAAATTTAAAGTTGAAAGTGTAAAATTGTGGAATCCCGACATTGTCGGGATGACTGTTTTTATTGTATTTTGTTTTCGGTGCACAACAGGAGATGTGTAATTGCCTGATTCAGTTTGTAAAACCGATGTTGAGATAAAAAATCGCAACGGCCTGCATATGAGGCCGGCGATGCTGCTTGTCGATATAGCGAGCAAATTCTCTTCTGATATAAAAATCAGCAATGAGCAAACCACCGCTGATGCCAAGAGCATTATGCAGGTTACAATGCTTGCGGCCGCGGCCGGGACAAAACTTGCCATAATGGCGAAAGGGAGCGATTGCGAACAGGCCGTCGAGGCTCTTAAGGAGCTTATCGAGGTCAGAATGTTTGATGAAGAAGGCAGGCAGGAAGCGGTTGCCGCCGGCTGAAAGAGTTGTCTTTTGGTTAACGGAGTTAATTCGATATAGTAATGGAGATTAAAAAGGGTATAGCTGTTTCGCCGGGCATTGCGATTGCAAAGCCTCTTGTGATTGATTCGGAGGATTACCGGATACCGAGGCGGTCTATACTTCCGTCGGCAAAAGTAGCAGAGGTTAAAAAGGTCAGAGACGCTTTCAAAAGCGCCGCTGCCGAGCTTGAAGAGGTCGGCTCGGACGACAAGCTTGCCCAGGGCAACATCAAGGATATTTTTGCGGTTCACCAGCGGTTTTTGAAAGATAAAAACCTACGCAAGAAAATCACCGACCTTGTCTATAATGACTTGCTTACGGCGGAATATGCCGTTTCGACCACATTAAGGGATATTGCAAACCATTTCGCCGCCGTTCCCGATAAATATATCAGCGAAAGAGCGACGGATATTTATGACATCGAAAAACGTCTGCTCCGGCATCTGCTCGGCAAAAAAAGGGAAGATGCTGCCAGTATCAGCCACGAGGTAGTGGTTGTTGCGCACGAGTTGAGTCCGACCCAGACGGCGGGTTTTGATAAAAAATTCATAAAGGGTTTCGCCACCGATGCCGGCGGAAGAACAAGCCACACGGCCATTGTTGCGCGTTCTTTGGGCATTCCCGCAGTGGTTGGTCTTGAGGATGTAACTCGAAATATCGACCCGACTGCGACGGTTATTATTGACGGCAATCGCGGCGTTGTAGTCATCGACCCCGATGAAGCTACGCTGAAACAATATCAGCAGTTTGCCGTGCAGTTCGACAGGCTCGAAAAGGAACTCGACGCCCTGCGAGACCTTGACGCGATTACGCGCGACGGCGTGGCGGTTCAGCTGCTTGGAAATATCGAATTTCCGAACGAAGCAGAGATGATAATCGACAAGGGCGGACACGGAATAGGCCTGTATCGTACGGAATTTTTATATTTGTACAGTCAGACCGAACCTACGGAAGAAGACCATTACAACGCATATACCGAGGTTCTTCACGTTTTTGGAGATATGCCCGTTGTGATAAGGACTATGGACCTTGGCGCAGACAAGTTCACGCAGAGCAAGCGTTTTGCCAAGGAGACGAATCCACAGCTTGGCCTTCGCTCAATCAGATTTTGTCTGCAAAATCTGGCGATGTTCAAAACGCAGCTTCGGGCTATTCTGCGAGCGTCCGTTCACGGCGATGTAAGGGTGATGTTCCCGCTGATTAGTTCTCTGCACGAACTGCGGCAGGCGAAAATGATTTTGCGCGACGTGATGGAGGACCTCGATGAAGACGGCCTTAAATACAATCCGAATATGCCTGTGGGCATTATGATAGAAACGCCCTCGGCCGCTCTTACCGCCTCGATTCTCGCGACAGAGAGCGATTTTTTCAGCATAGGCACAAACGACCTGATTCAATATACTCTTGCGGTTGACAGAGGCAACGAGAGAGTTTCGACTCTTTATTCGGGAGCCGACCCCGCCATAATAGGCCTGCTCCGAAGCGTGATACACGATGCGAACAAAGCTCGAATCAGCGCAAGTGTTTGCGGAGAAATGGCATCAGAGCCGGAATATGTGATGCTCCTTTTGGGATTGGGCTACAGGACTTTTTCGATTGCTCCGCCTATGATACCGGAAATCAAAAAAATAATACGTTCCGTAACGATAGAATCGTGCAATGACTTAGCCAGAAAAGTTTTGATGATGAATTCAGAACGCGAGGTAATAAATTATCTGCGCAACGCCGCGATAAAAGTTCTGCCGGAAGTGTTCTAACGAAAATAAAAAATAAAAGATTAAAAATAAAAAATGCGGAATCCGCTTGCAGCGGAAACTATTTTTAAATAATTTTTTACAGAATTAAGGAGATTTGCAAATAGAGTCGGTCGGTCTTACGCTTGCTGGCAGATTTAAGATATTCGGCAACGCGCGGTTTTTGTCGCATCAGGAAACTATGCGCACAATTACGCGAGCCGTTGTTCGCAGCGGTATCGAGATGGTTTATTCGCAGGGCTTTAATCCGCATCCGCGATTTTCACTGCCTCTGCCCAGAAATGTCGGGCTTGCCTCCGATGATGAGCTTTTTTCTATGAGAATTAAGCCTTCGCCGGCCTGTAATGACAGCGCTGATTACGCGAAACTGATTGCTCCGCAGTTGCCGATTGGGTTTGAATTGAAAGATGTCGAGCTGTATCAGAAAAACGCGGCCTATCAGCCGATTGAGGTTGAGTATTTCATCCGTGCAGAATCGCGGCAGGGGGTTCTTGACAGTCTTAACGAAAAAATAAAATCCGGCGAAGAAATTATAGCCGAGAGAATTATAAACGAAAAAGGCGATACGAAAACGGTAAATATAGCGAACTTTCTTAAGGAATTCCAAATCGCAGGCGACGGCGTAAGAGTCGTCAGCAAAGTTTTTCCGAACGGAACGATTAGGCCCGACGAGATATTAAAACTGCTCGGCATAGATACGACAAACGTGAGCGGTTTGATTATAAGAAAAAAAGTTAATTGGCAGATAAGTTAAGTTTGGTATCTCGTTGTTCGTGAAGCGTGAAGCGAAAAACCGAAATACGCTTCACGAGATACGCTTCACAACTTATACTTTTTTTCATTGTGTTAGAGACTATTAGTTAATGAATCGGCCTAAAGGTCGATGATATTTTAAAATAAAGGATAGTGAATTTATGTCAACAGAGATGCTTATTAATTTTGCCGAGTCGGACGAGTGCAGAATCGCGGTCGTTCACGATGGCAGCCTCGAAGAGCTTTATGTAGAGAGAACTTCGGCGGCCAGCCACGTCGGCAATATATATAAAGGCAGAGTAGTAAATATCGAGCCTGCGATTCAGGCGGCGTTCATAGATTTCGGAGCCGGCAAAAACGGCTTCCTTCACGTCAGCGACCTGCACCCGCGATACTATATGCGCAAGGGGCAGGAATATACCGAACACATCGGCAAAAGAAAAGCTCTGCGGGACAGGCCTCCGATTCAGCAATGCCTGAAAAAAGGACAGGATTTAGTCGTTCAGGTTACCAAAGAGGGCATAAACACCAAAGGCCCGACGCTTTCGACATATTTGTCGCTGCCGGGCAAATATCTCGTTATGATGCCCTGGATGCACGACCTCGGCGTTTCGCAGAAAATTGAAGACGAGCAGGAACGCGCAAGGCTGCGTGCGATTCTCGATGAGGTCGCAGTGCCTGACAAGGCAGGGTTCATTATGCGAACCGCAAGCGAAGGCTGCTCCAAAAAAGATGTTCAGAAGGATTTGGAATATATCAGCAGGCTGTTCAGCGCAATCGAGAAAAAAATGGATGCCGCTCCATCTCCATCGGAGCTTTATCGCGAGTCGGATTTGGTTATCCGTGTAATCAGAGATATTTTCAATAATGATGTCAGCAAAATAATCTGCGACAGCGAGCAGGTTGCCAAAAAGGTAAGCGATTTTCTTGCCATTATTCAGCCGCGAATGCAAAAACGGGTTTCGTATTACGACGGCAAAATACCGCTTTTCCACAAGTATAAAGTGGAAGACGAATTAAGGAGCATCAACTTAAAGCGCGTCGAACTCAAAAGCGGCGGCTCGATTGTCATAGAGCAGACCGAGGCTTTAGTTGCGATTGATGTCAACAGCGGCAAATACAGAAAACACGAAAATGCCGAGCAGACCGCGCTGAAAATTAACGTCGAAGCGGCAAAAGAAATTGCCCGCCAGTTGAAACTCCGCGATATGGGCGGGCTGATTATCTGCGATTTTATTGATATGCGCGACAGCAAAAACAGAAGGGAAGTTGAAAAGGCTTTTCGAACCGCTCTCGGCAGCGACAAAGCGCGCAGCAGAATCCTCAAGATTAGCTCGTTCGGCATAATAGAAATGACTCGCCAGAGAATGAGGCCTTCGCTGCAGTTGAGTACCTATCATAAATGCCCGTACTGTCTGGGTTCTGGTATGGTCAAAAGCCCCGAATCGGCCGCTATCGAAATTATGAGAACGCTGAATATGGCCGCGGCAAAGAGCGATGTCAGACGAATCGAACTTTCCGTTCCGCCTGCCGTCGCGGATTTTATGCTTAACAAACGCAGGGCTGCGCTGGCCAAAATTGAAGCAAACGAGCAGAAGCATATAATTATTCGCTCTGATGCCGCCTGCTCTGCCGAGCGGTACAATGTAGTATGTTTTGACGAACGCGAAGCGATTGTAAAAATATAAAAAATAAAATAATATCTCTGTGGCTATCCTTTTTATAACAATGGAATGATTAAAGAATGAAGATTGACCTTAATTACGCAAAACAGGTGATAACATCCGAGGCGGCGGGCGTTGCCAAAATGGGCGCCATCGTTGACGATGTTTTTTATTCCGCCGCCGAGCTGATTTATGACTGCAAAGGCTCGGTTATTGTAACTGGTATGGGCAAGGCCGGTATCGTCGGCCAAAAAATCAGCTCAACGCTTGCTTCGACAGGCACGCCGAGCCATTTTTTGCATCCCGCCGAGGCCGTTCACGGCGATTTAGGCAGACTGCGGCAGGGCGATGTCGTTCTTGCTTTGAGCTACGGCGGCGAAACGGACGAAATTCTGCGAATGGTGAATATCGTCAAGCAGCTTGAAATTAAAATTATCGCCATCACAGGCAAAAAGCAATCGCGTCTGGCAAAATACAGCGACATTGTTCTTTGTATGGGCGAATTGGAGGAGGCTTGTCCGCTCGGCGTTGCGCCCAGCGTTTCGACTACCTGTATGCTCGCGGTCGGCGACGCTCTGGCGTTAGTCGTTATGAAAGCAAAGGAATTCGGCGTTGAAGATTACGCTCGATTTCACCCCGCCGGTTCGCTCGGCGCGAAATTGATTACCGTCGAACAATCAATGATGCTCAAGGCCGACGAAAAACTGCCTCTTGCAAAAGTCTCCGACACTGTCCGGCAAATGCTCTCGGCAAACAGCGGTGTCAAGAGACACGGAGCGGTAATGATTGTCGGCGCTGACGGCAAATTAGTCGGCATTGTTACGGATGCCGATTTGCGAAGGCACATCGCGGCAGCCGGCGAAAAGGCGTTTGATATTGCGGTTAAGGATATGATGACCGCAAACTGCAAAAGAATCAGAGCCGGCGCACTTGCCGCCGAGGCGATGGCGATTTTCCACAAGCACAGAATCGACGATTTGCCCGTTGTCGATGATAATGATAAGCCTGTCGGTATGATTGACGTTCAGGATGTATTCGCAATAAAGATAGTTGGATAAAAATGAATAATATCAAAAAAAATGATTTGAAAGAAATTAAACTTCTTGCGATGGACGTTGACGGCGTTCTAACCGACGGCGGTCTTTTAATCGGCTCCGACGGCACGGAATTCAAAAACTTCAATCTCCTCGACGGCCACGGAATCAGAATGTGGCACAGGGCGGGCTTCAAAACCGCAATTATCAGCGGCAGAAAAAGCGGCGCAACGCAGGCCAGAGCGAAGGAACTTGAAATCAATTTTGTTTATCAGCCCTGCGATAACAAACTCGAAGGGTTTAATGACCTGCTGGCCAAATCGGGACTTGAACCAAAAAATATAGCCTATATCGGCGACGATGTAATGGATATTCCTCTTGTAAAAAGGGCGGGCTTCGGTGTCGCGGTCGCAAACGCAGTTAACGAACTAAAAAGCTGCGCTCATTATATAACATCAGGCAGCGGCGGAAACGGCGCCGTCCGTGAAGTTATCGAATACATCCTCAAAAACACCGGCCAATGGGACGAACTGATGCGGCGATATTTGATTTAAAATGGAATGGAATCTATGATATTAGGACGAAAATTTATAATCTGGTTTGTTTCGTTTGTCATTGTTCTGGGGGCGTTTTTGCTCTACAGAGGAGCTAACGATGCCGGCGTAATTGAATTGACCTCGCTTAACGTCGCATCCGACGCCAACGACGCGAATATATTCGCCGACGCCAACGCCGGCCAAATCGGACAGGCAAAACTGAAAGGCCTTCGGCAGGCGCGTTTCGATACCGTTGATGCCAAAACCAGAAAGCTGAAGCGGAGCGTGGGTTTTGAAAAAGTTATACACACCACCGGCGACCTGTGGGAACTTGACAAGCCGTATATGAATGTTTTTCAGGGCAAGCTGCGCTGCGATATTACCTCCGACACCGGAATCATCGAGGTCGAAAATGTCGAAGGTTCGGATCCAACCCCGAAATCAGCCGTGCTGAAAAACAATGTTATAATCCACATTATGCCCGAAACCGTCGCCAGTATGTCGGATAGTTTCATATATCTCAACGAAGTTACGTTCGATTCCGACCGTTCGATGTTCTTTTCCGATAATGATGTTAATTTTATCTCCGCCGACGCTCATCTTGTCGGCAAAGGGCTGGAAGTCGTTTATAACAGCATTACCAATCGGCTCGAATATCTCAAAATTATGCAAGTCGATTATCTGAACATCACAAGCGTTCAGAAGGCCAAAAAGCTCGAAGAGCAAAACGCCAAAAAGGAAACCGCCGCTGCTGCCCCTTCGCAGTCGGCCGCGCAATCTCAACCTGCGCAATCACAGCCCGCCAATGCCCAAGCTGCCGCGCCGCAGCCCAAATCCGCCAAAAAGACCGGCGAAAATTATAAGTGCCTCTTCCAGAATCAGGCCACAATAGAATATGGAGACGAGGTTGTGCTGGCCGATGAGATTGCCATTACAAATCTTTTGCTGTCCGATTCGCAGTCTGATTCTGATTCGCAGCCGCAGGCCGAAAAAACCGTCGCTCCCGTCGTGTCCGCTAATCAACCCGCTGTCAAGGCTGATACCAATATTCCTCCGCAGCCCGACCCTGCCGAACTGCAAAAGCGGATAATGTCCGAATTTCAGAACAGGCCGGTCGTTGCGATTGTCAAATGCAAAGGCGCGATGCTCGTAAAGCCCGAATCTTCCGCTCGAATCGACAATTATAAGTATGCCGATTTCAAAAAATTCGAGCAGTTATCCGACGATGTGCGTCAAATGCTCGGCAGAAGAAATATCCTGTCAAGTCGGCGTGTAAGCTACGATTACACGAATGAAATAGCCAAAGCGTATGACGATGTCGAAGTTGTCGCGTATCCCAAAACCGCCGATGCGAACAATATCGAAAAACCATTTATTATAAGTTCCAAAAAAGGCGCAGAATTCCTGACAAAAAACAATCAGGCGATTTTTTATGGCAGCGTCAAAGGCGTTTTCGCCAAACAGACTGATGCTTATAACGAGGAAAATACATTCTTCGGCGACAAGCTGATTGTAGATTTGGCCGCAGCGGATACAAATGAACAGCCTACAGCACAGTCCGCCACTCCGATGTCCGCCAACGTGTCGCATATTACCGTCGTCGGACCAGGCGTTCGGCTCGAATCGGCCAGAACGCTCGGCGAAAAAAAGTTGAGCCACATTCGGCTTAAATCAAAACAAATAGATTACGACAAAGTTACCGAGAACATCATCGCTTCCGGCAAAGGCCAAATCGAATACGCAAGGGAGGAGCAGCCGGCCAAATCGGACGCTGCTTCGCAATCGTCAGCGGGCAAACCCTGCTATACAATCGTCGATGGCTTTGACAATCTTACCTGGGATACAAACTCGATGCACGTCCGAGCCGTCAGCGACAAAACCAACGGCATTCATGTTGGCTATATGCCGTTCACGCTCGACGAAAATCGCCAGAAAGTGTACGGCAAAAAAATTACAATCGACACTCGACAGGTTGACATTGACTACAGCGAGCCTGTAAAAGGCAAATCGCAAATCGACCAGCTTTTCGCCACCGGCGGAGTTGTTTTTAACGAGCAGAACACATGGGAATTTGCCGGCAAAGAGCTTTCATATTACGCGAAGGACGATTTCCTCACCGTTTCCGGCTCACAGGATGTACCCTGTATGCTGAACGGCGCTTTTGTCGATGGAATAGAATACAATCTTAAAACAGGCGCAGCCAGCGGCGTTATCGGCAAAGGCATCGGCGTTATGCCTTCGAGATAAAATATTTGACAACAGGATTGCCTTGCTGATACACTTGTGAAGTCAATTGTGTTTGTGCTTTAGATTTTATTGGTTTTGGATTTATGGCCTGTCAAAACGAAAAAATTCGCTGGCTGCACAATCAGATTCAGGATTGGGTGCGTTTGGGAATAATCGACACTGCCTGCGGCGAATCCATCGGCAAACTTTACCCTCCGCAAAAATCTTCACGCTCCTGGGCATTGCTGATATTTTCCGGTCTCGGCGCGGTTATAATCGGCCTGGGCGTTATCCTTCTTTTTGCGTATAATTGGGATAAAATGGACAAATTCGCCAAGCTGGCAACCGTATTCGGTTCGCTGATTTTGGCGTATCTGGCCGGCGTAAGCCTTTTCACCCTGACCGAGCGGTTTAGAGGCATTGGCGAATCGCTTTGCCTGCTTGGCACAATGCTGTTTGGGGCGGGCATTTGGCTCGTCGCGCAGATTTATCACATCGAAGAACATTTCCCAAACGCCTTTCTGTTTTGGGGGTTGGGCGCGTTTTTGATGGCCTGGGCGATGCCATCTGTAATACAGGCTGCTCTTGCGGCGGTACTTTTCGGGTTGTTTGCGATTATGGAAGGCTCGGAATTTCGCACTGCCGTTCCTTATGTATTTTTGTTTTTGCTGCTGCTCCTGCCGCTTGCCTATAAAAAACAGTCATGGTTTCTGCTTTCGGTAATTCTTCTGTCAGCGGCCTGTTCGATTCTTTTTATGACCATAACATTGCAGCACAGCGAGATGATTGTCTTTCATTCTCTGCTAAGTATCTTTATTTTTTATACCGCCGTCGGATTGCTTCATCAGAAATCTGATGAATTTGAAAAATTTTCTGCTGTATATTGTTTCATCGGCATAGCGGGCTATCTGCTTATGCTTTTTATTCTGTCCTTCGACGATATAAGCCGTGAAATTTTAGAGCATCCGCTGCCTTTAAAGATAGACGCTGTATTTTACTGGCTCACTCCTTTTGCGCTTTCCATAGTTCTTTGGCTTGGAGTTATCAGGGAGATATTCAAAAAAACGCTTGTAAAATATTATTCGCACGATTTGCTTTTGATGCCGGTTCTGCTGATTTTCCTGTGCAGTTATTCTTTCAGCATTACAAGGTGTTTCGATTGGCCGGTGATTGGAGTATTTAATCTGCTCTTTTTGGTTCATTGTTTAATGATGATGGCCAAAGGCTGTATAGATGTGAAGTTAAACCAGGTGATTGTCGGCTCGCTGCTGCTGGCTGCGCTGGTTGTCGCGAGGTTCTTTGACTTTTTTGAAAGCTTGGCCGTTCGGGGAACTGTTTTTGTTATTGTCGGCGTTTTGATTTTCAGTCAGGGTTTTTTCTATATCAAATCAAAGAAGAAAAAAGCCCTGCGGGAGAATAAATGCGAAAGCTGCTGATAATTTTTGTCGTTATTTTGCAGGTTATTTTGCTTGCCTATATGGCCGGCCAGAGAGAAAATGTCCTGCGCACAGGCAAAACGATATATCTGCGAACAGTGCCGGTTGACCCACGCGATTTATTTAGAGGCGATTATGTCCGCCTGCAGTATGAAATATCGAATATCGAACGCGAAAAAATGCAGGACGGCCTTAAGTTGCTCTCTGTTTCTGACAGTCACAAAAACAAAGATAAAAAAGTCTATGCTGTTCTCGAAGTCAACGACGATAATGTCGCAGAAGTTGTGTATGTAACCGATAAAAAACCCGAAAAAGGCAAATTGTTTATTCGCGGCAGGGTAGAGCGGTTCGGCAATTTTCTTTTCGTAAGATACGGCATCGAGGCGTATTTTATGCAGCAGGGGGCGGGCAAAGATTTAGAGAAGCGAAACGTGGACGGCAATCGCGCCTCGCTGGAAATGCAGATTGCGTTAGGCTCTGACGGCACTGCCGTAATTAAAAATCATCGTTGGACGCCGATTTCAATAAATCTTACCGATTTGAAGCTCGACGATAATATGCCCCAGAGCGCAAAAATTGTATTGACCAATATCTCTGAAAAACCAGTTGCTATTGTCGTCCTGCCGAACAATGGTTCGTTGAAAGTTGAACCTGACGAGCCTCGCTGGTGGTGGTCTGGCGGACAGGAACATAAAAACTGGCGATGGGTGAATGAAAATGCATCTGCGGCTCTGCCCGAAGACAAAAATGTCCGTATGCTGGATCCGGATTGCAGTTATGAGTTCGCAATAGATTTCAGCGACCCTTATTGGTTAATATCTGTCAATAATCAAGAGCCGGTTGCTATGAATAAATACAATTTTGCTGCGTGGCTGCAATTTCGGCTCGTCTATCAGCCGCCTTCAAAGCAGCAGTGCGAAGGTTTGAAAGATGCCGATTTGATATGGCACGGCAAAATCAGCTCGCAGACCATTCCAAATCGGGATTAGAGTTTGACATTCATTTTGTCATTCCCACGCAGGCGGGAATCCAGTTTGTAGGGTGGGCTTTAGCCCACGCGGTTTTTTGTCTACATTCGGCTAAAGGCAATCTCTAAAAGCTTGTCCCCGCGAAAGCGGGGATGTAAAAATCAGAGCCGCGACAGTAATGGAGCGGTCAAAAACAAAGTTTATTATATTTGATGGTCAATTTTTAGAGATGCCCTAAAGTATTACTTTAAATCAAAAAAATATTGTTTGACACTTTTTTTATGGGCTGTTAGTATTGCGATATAAAGTCAAATTTAAAAGGCTGCTTTAGAGCAAAAACTTTTGCTCATCCACAGAGCGGCCTTTTTTGTCATTATACCTCTGTGAACTCTGTGTTCTCTGTGGCTTAAAAAACAAACTCTGCGGCTGATAATTAGGAGATTATAAAATAATGTTGAAAGGCAATGCGATTTTAGGTCAGTCGGGCGGGCCGACTTCGGTAATTAATTCTTCTCTGGCGGGAATAATCACCGCTGCAAAAAATTTTACCGGCATCAAAAACGTTCTCGGTATGCGATTCGGCATTGAGGGTTTTATGGCCGAGAACATCATCAATCTCGGCGCAGAATCGCAGGCCACAATCAAAGGCCTCAAAACAACGCCTTCAAGCTCGCTCGGCTCGTGCAGATATAAACTCAAAGACTGCGACCTGCCCAAAGTCCTCGACACGCTGAAAAAATACGACATTCGCTATGTATTTCTCACCGGCGGAAACGACACGATGGATACAATCTGCAGGCTCGAAAAATTCGCCGCCCGGAACAAATACGAACTAATCGGTATCGGCGTTCCAAAAACCGTTGACAACGACCTGTTCGGCACAGACCACACGCCCGGCTATCCCAGCGCGGCTCGATTTACCGCGCTGTCCGTTATGCAGGCAGGCGTTCTTGCCCGCGATATGCGAAAGGTTGACCAGTTTGTCGTCTATCAGTCAATCGGCAGAGAAGCCGGCTGGCTGCCCGCCGCAAGCGCAATCGCCAAAAAACACTCGTCAGACGCTCCGCATATTCTCTGTCTGCCGGAAAGAGCCTTCAATAAAGAAAAATTCCTCGCCGAAGTCAAAAAAACTTACGACAATTTCGGCTTTGTTTCCATCGTCTGCGGCGAAGGAATCGCTTACGCCGACAAAACGCCCGTTTCAGCCTCGCAGACAAAAGACAAATTCAGCAACATCGAATTCGGCGCGATGGGCGGCACAAGCGCAGCAATGGCTCTCCACAGAATGATAGCTGATGAATTTGGCTTTAGAGGCGAATTTCAGATTACCGAATCGCTCCCGATGTCCGCCGCAGACCGCGCGGTAAAACTCGACATCGATGAGGCCTTTATGGCCGGCAGTGCGGCGGTAAGACTCGCAGCCGCCGGAAAAACAGGCCTTATGATTACGCTTGAAAGGCAAAAGGGCAAAGAGTATAAATGTTTCACAGGCTCGGTTGCCCTTACGGAAGTCGCCGTAAAGGCAAAGCCTATGCCTGATAAATTCATAAGCAAAAATGGCTTTTATGTTACAAACGCTTTTCTCGATTATATAAGGCCGTTAGTCGGCGACTTGCCCGAATATGTAAAATTAGAAGCGAAAAAATTTAATCTGAAATCGTTAAAAAGTTTTTAATCGCAGATTACACTGATTTCACTGAAAAAGATTTCAGAAATCAGACTTCAGACATCAGATTTAAGTTGATTTCTGACTTCTGAAGTCTGACATCTATTTTTCTCTGTGTCCTCTGTGTTCTCTGTGGCTATTTTGTTATTTAAACAAAGGATACAAAAATGAACGCCGAAAAAAAACAGTTTGCTCTTGTCCGTGAAATGATGCAGACGCCGGGCATTTTGCGGAACTTCAGTCTCAAAAACGCCGACAGCGCGGTCGCCGCGATAAAGAAAACCAAAAAACTTTTCTTCTCCGGCGAAGGCTCAAGCAGAATCTTCCCCGCTAAAAACGCTATGTACTCCGCCAAAAGGGCGGGTCTGGACTTGAATCTCGCCACCGACGGCGGCCTGCAGTCGTGCTGTTATGATTTGAAAGACTATGTTGTCTTCGGCGCATCAAACAGCGGCCAGACAAAAGAAATCATTCGGCTGTTCGACAGATTAAAAACGGTAAATCATAAAAACCTGTTCGGCCTGATTGCCAATCCCAAAACAAAACTCGAATCGCTCACTAATCAGTCGTTTATATTAAGCTGCGGCAAAGAAGATGCCGTCGCCGCCACAAAATCCGTTGCCGAGCAGGCCTTGTTTTATCAGTTCCTGCTTGCCGCCGTGCAGGGAATTGATTTGAGCAAAAAACTCCCCGCCCTGGCAGATGCCTTTGAAAAGGCTCTGACGATGCCTATTGATAAAAAAATTATCGACAGCATCGCCAAAGCGGGAACGATTTATTTCGCCGGCAAAAACGACGGGGTTGCCGAGGAACTCACGCTCAAGACAAACGAAATCACACGTAAAAAGAGCGACTATCTCGAAGGCACTTACGCGGTCCACGGCATTGAAGAGGTTATGAATCCCGATGACGTTGTTATTCTGATTGATCCGTTCAAAAGCGAACTTGAAAAAATCAAGCAGACTCTTGCCGATGGCGTTGGTATGAAAGTTTTCGCCATCTGCGATGAGGATACGATTTTCCCGACTATCAAAGTGCCGGACATTGGCGAATTGCAGAACTATGTTTATCTCGCCGCAGGCTGGAATATACTCGTAGAGGTTGGCATCGCTCTTGGCATAAATCTTGATAAGCCCGCTCGCGCCCGCAAAGTCGGAAACGAATTTATCGGCTGACGAAAAAAATGTATCCGCCGTCTATCGGGAATTGCTCGCTGGGCGGTGGTTTTTTTTAATCTCTACCCCCTATGTCCTCTTCAAAACTTGCTAAAATCGTATCAAAACTCCTCAAAAACAACAAAAAATCTGCGAAAATCTGCGAAATCTGCGTCAAAACTTTCAATTTTTTGAAGAAATTTTACAAAATTTGCAATTTACTTGCGCATTTAGCCGAAAATCCGCAAGTCCGCCACAGCTTTAAAGAGGGCGGATTATGCCTTTTCGCTGATAAATAATGCCTTTTTACAGATGAATAACGACTTTTTAGTATCGTTGTTTTTTTTGCTTGACACTTTCCAAAATATCTTTAGACTTGCTGAACTACGGACGAGCTAATGTGTTCGGAACGTATTTAACAGGGTGTGGAAGGAAATTGGAGTAAAATTGCAAGAAATTTTTAAAATTCTTGTTTTTTGTACTTGACGGCGTAAAGCGAAGTAAGTACTATCTCCCGTCTATAATAAATGTCGCCGGCAGTAAGAAAAGGCGGCATTTTTGTTTGCTCTTTGAAATGGTCAGGATTGATAAGTTGAGCCCGCGGTTATGGCTGAATAAACTTTCGAGCCTACTGGGTAAGCGGCTTTGTTGTATAACAAGGGCTCGTAGCTCAGTTGGTTAGAGCGTGCGCCTGATAAGCGCAAGGTCGGAAGTTCGAATCTTCCCGGGCCCAGTTAGGGATTTGAGATTTGAAAGTTCAAATTTGAGATTCTTTAGCGGGTTTTTGGGGATGTAGCTCAACTGGGAGAGCGCCGGCTTTGCAAGCCGGAGGTTGCAGGTTCGATCCCTGTCATCTCCATTCGAATTGAAGTTGTCCGGCCGGAAGGCTGGTTGCTTATAATATGTTCTTTGAAAAGTAAATAGTGTAGTTGTCTCATTATATTAAAAAGGTGTACGTTGTGTTCTCATAACACAACAATTACAGTGACATCTCTAAGTGTCAAATACCTATCTAAACTAACTAATTTATCAGACGGTATCAATCTCTGATTGATATGGTCAAGTTACTAAGGGTGTATGGAGGATGTCTAGGCATCGAGAGGCGATGAAGGACGTGGTAGACTGCGATAAGTCCGGGGCAGGTGTCAAACAACCGTTAATCCCGGAATTTCCGAATAGGGAAACCGAACTTTGTTTATACGAAGTTATCACCGGCTGAATGTATAGGCCGGTTGAAGCCAACGCAGGGAACTGAAACATCTAAGTACCTGTAGGAAAGGAAATCAAATAGAGACTCCGTCAGTAGCGGCGAGCGAAAGCGGACAAGCCCAAACCGACCTTCGGGTCGGGGTTGCGGACATCGGTAAGGAGTTACAAAGACATCACAAGCGGAATCAGCTGGAAAGCTGGACCAGAGAGGGTGAAAGTCCCGTATGCAAAAGTGAATGTCCTCCGTTACTGCCGATGCTCCAGAGTAGCACGGATCTCGTGAAACTCCGTGCGAAGCAGGGGAGCCCATTCTCCAAGGCTAAGTACTACTCGATGACCGATAGTGAAATAGTAGCGCGAGCGAAAGATGAAAAGTACCCCTATTAGGGGAGTTAAAAGTACCTGAAACCATACACTTACAAAGCTGTAGGAGGGCTATGGTTACTCTTCGGAGTAACAATGCCTGACTGCGTGCCTTTTGCATAATGAGCCGGCGAGTTACCTTTTACGGCAAGGTTAAGCACTTCAGGTGCGCAGCCGAAGCGAAAGCGAGTCTGAATAGGGCGTAAGTCGTAAGGGGTAGACGCGAAACCACGTGATCTACGCATGGCCAGGTTGAAGGGGATGTAAAAGTCTCTGGAGGACCGAACTCATTAACGTTGAAAAGTTATGGGATGAGCTGTGCGGAGGAGTAAAAGTCTAATCAAACGTGGAGATATCTCGTTCTCTCCGAAATAGCTTTTGGGCTAGCGTTGAGCGTTTCTTTACGGGGGTAGAGCTACTGAATGGGGACAAGGGGCTACCCGCCTACTTTCCCCAACCAAACTCCGAATACCGTAAAATTAAGCTTGGCAGTCAGTCTGCGGGTGATAACATTCGTGGTCAAAAGGGAAGCAACCCAGACCGCCAGCTAAGGTCCCGAATCTATGCTAAGTTCTTAAGGAAGTCAAACTGCTGTGACAGTCAGGATGTTGGCTTAGAAGCAGCCATCATTTAAAAAGTGCGTAATAGCTTACTGACCGAGCAGTCTGGTGCCGACAATGATCGGGAATAAGCATAGAACCGAAGCTGCGGATTTAATATACTATCTTCGGATAGTCTAATAAGTGGTAGGAGAGCGTAACAATCAGCGTCGAAGCGATACGGTAACGAATCGTGGAGCGTTTGTTAGTGATTATGCCGGCATGAGTAACGATAAAACAGGTGAGAATCCTGTTCGCCGTAAACCTAAGGTTTCCTGGGGAAGGTAGATCCGCCCAGGGTTAGTCGGACCCTTAGTCCAGGCTGAAAGGCGTAGACGATGGACAGCAGGTTAATATTCCTGCACTAGTTCAGTGGACGAAAACAGTGACGCATTTTAATACGCATATCCCGTGATTAGTCGTGCGGGTACCGCAAGGTCGAGGCCGTTTTTCGATGCCGAAGTATGTTTGTAGAGTGCCAAGAAATAGCTGTCGTAGGACGAAGCTGAACTATCCGTACTAAAACTGACACAGGTAGGTAAGGAGAATATCCTAAGGCGCTCGAGATAACTGTCCTTAAGGAACTAGGCAATTTGACCCCGTACGTTCGCAATAAGGGGTCCCTACATGTCTATTTAGCAATAGATAGATGATGAGGGCGCAGTGAAGTGGCTCTGGCGACTGTTTATCAAAAACACAGTTCTGTGCTAACACGTAAAGTGGATGTATACAGAATGACGCGTGCTCGGTGCCGGAAGGTTAAGGAAGGCGGTCATTGGGGGTAACCCTGAGAAGCTGGCGACCGAAGCCCCGGTAAACGGCGGCCGTAACTATGACGGTCCTAAGGTAGCGAAGTTCCTTGTCGGGTAAGTTCCGACGTGCATGAACCGCGTAACGACTGGAGCAGTGTCTCAAGGACAGACTCGGTGAAATTGTAGTTGTGGCGAAGATACCACGTACCCGCAGCAAGACGGAAAGACCCCATGAACCTTTACTGTATCCTGATATTGATGCCTGTCATAGACTGCGTAGGATAGGTGGGAGGCTTTGATCCGCTGTTTTCGGGCAGCGGGGAGCCAACGTTGAAATACCACCCTGGCTATGTTAGTCGTCTAACTGTGTTCCGTGAATCCGGACATAGGACAGTGTTAGGTGGGCAGTTTGACTGGGGCGGTCTTCTCCCAAAGTGTAACGGAGAAGTTCAAAGGTACCCTCAGCACGGTTGGCAATCGTGCATAGAGCGCAAAGGTATAAGGGTGCTTAACTGCGAGACGGATATGTCAAGCAGATGCGAAAGCAGGACTTAGTGATCCGGTGGTTCCGAATGGAAGGGCCATCGCTCATCAGACAAAAGGTACTCTGGGGATAACAGGCTGATCGCACCCGAGCGTCCATAGCGGCGGTGCGGTTTGGCACCTCGATGTCGGCTCATCACATCCTGGGGCTGAAGGTGGTCCCAAGGGTTCGGCTGTTCGCCGATTAAAGTGGTACGCGAGCTGGGTTCAGACCGGCGTGAGCCAGGTCGGTCCCTATCTGCTGTGGGTGTAGGAATCTTGAAGGGAATATTTCTCTAGTACGAGAGGACTGAGAAGTACTGACCTCTGGTGTACCGGTTGTCGCGCTAGCGGCATAGCCGGGTAGCTATGTCGGGAAAGGATAACCGCTGAAAGCATCTAAGCGGGAAGCCCCTCCCAAGACTAAGATTCCGTTTCCGATTCGTCGGAATGAAGAGCCCTTAAAGACTATGAGGTTGATAGGCTGGATGTGTAAGTGACGAAAATCACTCAGCTAACCAGTACTAACGCTCGACCACTTGGCCATATCAATCAATTGTTGATACCAATGGTAAATTTTTAGTAGTAATTGACGCATTTTAGAATATAATTGCAGCTACACTATATTTTTTAAGTTTAAAACTTAAAATTGAAAATTAAAAACTGTGGAGTCCGCCGAAGGCGGACGACTTCCATAATTTTGATTTTTAAACTTTGAATTTTAAATTATGAACAGGCCTTGCCTGTTTAACGAGTTTCCTGGTGACCTTACCGGCAGGGAAACGCCTGATCCCATTCCGAACTCAGAAGCTAAGACTGTCGGGCCGATGGTAGTCCTTCGGGGCGAGAGTAGGTTATTGCCAGGATTTTTTAAGCCCAAAGGGGTTTTCCCCCTTTGGGCTTTCCTTTTGCGCATTTTTTGGTTTGACACGGATTAACACGGGATTTACACTGGTGTCCACGGATGATTCCCTGATAAACAAGAAGTGAGCTTTCTTTTTATTATGGAGAACAGGTTTTATGCCGACTCTTTTATTGATTATGGGATGGAGATTTTTCTTTTACGCGAACGAAAAGAATGAGCCGATTCATATCCATTGCCAGAAAGCTGAAAAGGAATGTAAATACTGGCTTGATATAGCTAATTTTGCTCTTGAGGAGGCATACAGCTATAATATGAATAGCAAGGATAAGCGGGATGTAAAGAAAATCATTTTTGAGTATTTTGAATTTATCGAGCGTGAATGGAATAAATTTCAAAGAAGGGCGAAGTGATGAAAAAACATCATAAAATCCAAAAAATTACCTTTGCAGAGGGCTGTATGTTGTTAAAGGTTGATGGCAGGGAATATAAATTTCTGCTGGCAAGTATTTCTGAAAGGCTTGCCGGGGCATCATCTGTAAAGAGAGAAAAGTATGAAATTACACCATCTGGATACGGGATTCACTGGCCGCTGTTAGATGAGGATTTGTCGATTGACGGCCTGATAAACGCTAAACACAGGCAGGCACGAAAATCGGGATAGGTTTTGTGCTGTGTTATGTGGAATTAAAAGGGCGTGATATGAGTACTTTAGCGACTGAACCGGTTGCCTTGTAAGGCAATGCAGTGTCTTGTCGTGAACAGGCATTTTGTGGGTTAGGCGGATAGGAGTTCTTCGGCGTTTTGTTCGCAGGGCGAATTGGCGGAATCATCTTCAATATCGTACTGCTTGAGTTTGGCGTAAAGCGTTGCGCGGGTGATGCCGAGGAGGGCGGCGGCTCGACTTTTCTGACCGTTCGTTTGCGCAAGTGCGCGTTTTATAAGTTCCTTTTCAGCGGCGAGCAGAGAGAAATCTTTCAGCTTATCGCTGGGACTGTCTTTGGCAAACTCGGCAGGGTCAATCTGCTCGGTCGGGTCGATTATTATGCTGTCCATACCGATTTTCCAGCCCGCTTCGAGCAGGACTGCCCGTTCGACGACATTTTTAAGTTCCCTGATATTTCCCGGCCAGTTGTATTGCATAAGAGCCTGTATCGCCAGAGGGGTAAAGCCTTTGATTTTTTTGTTTTTTTCGGGATAAATTGTTGTTGTTGAGAGGAAATACTCGGCAAGCAGCGGAATATCCTGTCTGCGTTTTTCAGAATTCAGCGGGGCAAGTACGATGGGACAAATGTTCAGCCGATAGTAGAGGTCTGCCCGGAAACGTTTTTCCGCGACTTCAATTTTGAGATTGCGATTGCTTGATGCGATAATCGTTGCATCGCATTTTGTGTCGTTTAGGCCGCCGACTTTGCGGAATGTTTTTTCCTGGAGAACACGCAGAAGTTTGGCCTGGAGTTCGAGCGGAATTTCGCTTATTTCATCGAGGAAAAGCGTTCCTTCGCCTGCCAGTTCGAGAAGTCCGGTTTTTTCCTTATCCGCGCTGGTGAAAGCGCCTTTGACGTGGCCGAACAGTTCGCTTTCGAGAAGGTTAGCGGTGAGAGCGGCACAGTTGACTGCGACGAAAGGTTTATTGGGATGGCGAATGCAGTGGACGGCCTTTGCGGCGGATTCCTTGCCTGTGCCTGTTTGGCCTATTATAAGCACCGGATTGCAGTTGCTCGTGCCGACAAGCTCGAGCATTTTCAGGGTTTGGCCGATTGATGCGCTTTTGCCGGCGATTGGTATTGAGGCCGCGAAGTCGTTCAGAAAAAAACCACTGTCGTTGTAATTCGCTGAATGTGTCAGATATGTCCGGGCGTTTAAATTTGCGATGATGTCTGAAAGGCTGGCACGGTTCTCGCCGTCCGCCAGATAATCGGCTGCTCCAATGTTGAGGTAATCGGTTTCGGAGGCTTTGTTATTGTTTTTTGCTCCGATAATAATGCTCTTTTTGCCAAGCGAGGTGGAGCTAAAAAATTCTTTAATAGCTGCCGGGCAGAAAATACTTTCAATCAATACAAAGTCAACATCTATGTTGTCGAGGATACTTTTTGCTTCGTTCAAATCATCCGCGACAAAAATCTCTGATGCCAATCCCTGTACCGAATTTTGTATTTTCGCGTCTCTGCCTATGAGTAATACTTTTTGCGAGGGCTTTTTATCGGTCGCTGCTGTCAATAGTTTTCTTTACATTTTTAAAAGAACATTTTGCAGAAAGTAATAAACGTAAATCTATTGTCGGCACAAAGTTTATGATGTCTTTAATTTATTATGGGACAGTTCCATAATAAGTTGGTTCGATGGCCTTGAAAGTTATATATTATCGGCAATGTAGCGTTATGGGAACAGAGAGCAGGGAAAGTTTTGAGTTTAATTGTTATTTTTGGGTCAGCGAATCGGCTTTGCCGGTGTGTTTTAGAATAATTGTGGACACGAAATTCAGGCTGGAAATGAGGTGTAAAACTTGCGCGCGGCTCGAAAATAAAGGACTTATGGCAAAAGCGCAAGTTTTTTTCAGCCAAACGCGCAAGTAAATTGAAAATTTTGCCAAATTTCTTCAAAAAATTGAAAGTTTTGACGCAGATTTCGCAGATTTTCACGGATTTTTTGTTGTTTTTGAGCAATTTTGAGTGGTTTTTGACAAGTTTTGAAAAGAGGGTATAGTGGGTAGGGTTTAGGGGGGGGGGTAGAAAGTAGCCAGTAGGCAGTAGGTGGAATCGGCTACGCCGATGAGATTTTATTTTTTTAGACGCTGATTTCTGGGGTTTTTCTAATAAAATTACAAATTTTTCGTTTTTATCCAAATTTTTATTGACTTTTGCAGAAGATTGCCTATTATTATTGGTATTATGAAGCAAAAACCTTTATCGCCATTGTGTCCGTGCTGTAATTTGCCAATGTTGACGGCTGCGATGTCCTGCCCGGCGTGCCAGATAAAAATTGAAGGTCATTTTCGCCAAACTCCATTTGACAGACTTTGCCCGGAAGACCTGGAGTTTTTGGAGCAATACCTTTTAGCAGACTTCAGCATAAAAACTCTGGAGCAGAATAGTTCCCTTGGATATGCAGCGATACGCTCCAGATTAGATAAGTTAATTGCCAGCTACAAAGAATTGGCAAAAATGGATGCACAGAAAAAGACTATTCTAAAAAAATTGTCGGACAATGAAATCACAGTTTCAGAAGCGAAAGAGATGCTGGAAAAACTTGCAGGAGATTAGTTGATGGAAAACGTGTCTTCGGAACAGGAACTTTTGAATCTTCGCAGAGACGGCAAAATAACAGAAGATGAATTCAAGCAGTTACTTGATGCGTTGAGAAAATCCCCGCCGAGCAATCATCAACAACCGGCGGACACTTCCAAAAAGTTTGTGCCATTGATTATTCTGGTAATCGCTGTTGTTTCAGTGGCTATACTTTTATCGTCCTATCTGTTTATAAATAAAATCAGGCCGATTACGCAGGCAGAATTTCGCAGGGATTTTATTAAAAAGGCGAATGGTCTGAATATTGATACCGCAAATCTCAATGAAGTTAGAAAAACTTTCGGCGAGCCGATAGAATATATCTGGGGCGATAAAATTATTGACAGAGCTAAAATCCCCACAGACCGCTATTGTATCAAATACCCTGATGACGTTCATCTCTTTATGAAAGGGGATTCTATTGTTGAGTTGAGATTTGAGTCTCCGGCGGCAGGTTATGTTTTTCAGGATAAAATTAAAGTAGGCTCTTCGCTTGAGGATGTTCTCGATGTGATAGGTCAGCCGACTGAAATAGTCGAGGGTCAGGAAATAGGATGGGCAGATGGAGTGCTTTATAAGGACGTTAAAGGCATGAAGGGTTATTGTTATTATCATCGTTCCGACCAGCATGTGCGTTTTTTCTTTCTGAATTATAAAGTCAAGGCGATGTATATAACTCGAAGCGATTACAATGGGGGCTAATGAAGAATAAAGAAGAAAAAATAATTGATAGTTGTTAGTTGGCAGTCGATAGTTCTTGGAATCGCCTGCGGCGATGAGAGTTTAAACAGATTCCTCGACTGCGCTCGGAATGACGGCGAACCCCCAGCCCCCGCCTTCGCGAGGGTAAACTCCGGTCTGGGGGCTAAACCAAAAACAGATTACCCCTCCATTACTGTCGGGGCTCTGATGATGAAGGGTCGGCGGGACTTATTCAGACAGGATAACTCGCCGCGATGCGCGCGTCGCAGCGGGCAGGATTGACGGGATAAAAGACACAAAGAAAATAAAAAAATTAACAATTTTTTGAAAGGGAGAAAAAATGAAAATATTGATAGCAGTAAGTGTTGTTGTGGGCATGCTGTTGGGTGTGAGTTACGCAAGAGCAGGCACTTGGACCACATTTAACTATCCAGGGGCAACCAGCACATATATCTACGACATTGATGGGAGTAATCTTAGCGGGGTCTATATTAGCACGTCTGGCGGCATACGGAACTTTCTTTATAATAGTACAAGCTGGACAACCATCAACAAGCCAGGGGCGGTTTCGACTATAATAGACGGCATTGATGGAAGTAATCTTGCTGGGTACTACACTGACGCTGAAAATTATTATAGCCATGGTTTTCTTTATAATGGAACAAGCTGGGCTACTCTCGATATGCCGGGGTCAAACTACACATATATACGCGGCATTGACGGAGGCAATCTTGTTGGGAGTTACAAAGACACTTCTAATAATACCCATGGCTTTCTTTATGATGGAACAGGCTGGACTACCATCGACATGTCAGGGGCGAGCGCCACAATAGCTTATGGCATCGATGGGAGTAATCTTGTTGGGAGCTATCAAGACGCTTCTTACCATAACCATGGCTTTATATATGATGGGACAAGCTTGACTGCCCTCAACTATCCTGGGGCAAATGAAACAATAATATATGGCATCAGCGGTAACAATCTTGTTGGTTCATACACTGGCTCTGGTAAAACTCGTGGCTTTCTTTATGATGGAACAAGCTGGACTGCTCTCAACTATCCCGGGATGAGTGGTACAAAGATATGCGGCATCGATGGGAACAATCTTGTTGGATCTTACACTGACGCTTCCGGCAGTATCCACGGTTTTCTCTACACTATCCCCGAACCGGCGACGTTTTTACTTTTAGGCTTGGGCGGATTGGTTTTGAGAAGAAAAAGAAAATAGTTGTTGGTTGTTAGTTGGGAGTCGATAGTTTTTGGAATTGCCTGCGGCGATGAGAGTTTAAACAGATTCCTCGGTTGCGCTCGAGATGACGACCCTGCCAAAGTGTTGGCAGGGCTAACCGCGAAAAGAGAATCGACAATCGAGAGTGAGTATTACGCCCTTTCAGGGCTTAGGATTTTTTCTGTTTTTTTTCCCAGGGCGTTTCCCTGGGCTGATATATTATGCCCTTTCAGGGCTGATAAACGGAACTTGAAATCGCAGATTAAAAATTTGAGAAATATGGATTCCCGCCTTCCGTCTTCGCTTCGCCGTGACAGGTCGCGGGAATGACAAGAGGACGCGAGAATGACAGAATAATGAACCCCCAGTAGAATTGGGGGCTGAATAAAAACAGCGTGGGCTTCCTCCTTCGCTAAAGCTACGGAGGACAGGAAAGCCCACCCTACAAAACTGACCCTGCCATACAAGATGGCAGGGCTAAGCGACCGCCGATGAGATTTTCAAATAAACGGCGTGGACAGAAAATCTGTCCACCCTACCGGCTTGAAATCGCAGATTAAAAATTTGAGAAATATGGATTCCCGCCTTCCGTCTTCGCTTTGTCGTGACAGGTCGCGGGAATGACAAGAGGACGCGAGAATGACAGAATAATGAACCCCCAGTAGAATTGGGGGCTGAATAAAAACAGCGTGGGCTTCCTCCTTCGCCAAAGCTACGGAGGACAGGAAAGCCCACCCTACAAAACTGACCCTGCCATACAAGATGGCAGGGCTAAACACGAAAAATGACCGCTCCATAACTGTCGCGGCTCTGATTACACCCATCGCTTCCGTCTTCGCTGCGCTACGCCGCGACAGGTTCGCTTGGGTTCTGATTTCATCTGTTCGGAAAAAATTGCCGGTTGGGAGCGGAGAATTTTTCCATAAAGTTATCAGTGCACAGTTATCGGTTATCAGTTATTAGCTAATTTAAGAGTTATTTTGGGTGTTTGACGGCTTTGGCACGGGGGTTGCTATTCGTAAGAGGCGATTATCGAAAGGAAAGTAATTATGAGTACAACAACGAGCAGTGCGACAAGCGCATCAAGTCTTCAGATGGACTATATGACTCTGCTTGTTGCGCAACTGCAAAATCAGAATCCACTTGAGCCGATGGACAACGACCAGATGGCTATGCAGCTTGCGCAGTATTCACAGCTCCAGCAGCTTGAGGGTATGAATAACAGTTTTTCATCCGTTCTTGACGCGACACAAAAAAGTTATGCCTCTTCACTAATAGGCAAGACAGTTTCGTATTACGCGACACAGGCTGACGGCAGTTCCGGGGCGGCTGAAGGAGTGGTTAAAGAGGTTGGCACGAATAGCGACGGCAAAGTGATTTTGAATGTAAATGATATCGCTTTGTCGCTTGATGATATTGTAACAATCAAATAAATCTGAAAAGATATTAAAGGAGTTTAAAAATGGGTGCATTAGCTGCCGGCGTATCAGGCCTCCAGGCGCATCAAAAGATGCTCGACGTTGCTGGTAATAATCTTGCGAATGTAAATACAACGGCTTATAAGTCGAGCAGAATCACGTTCTCCGAGCTGCTTAGCGAGACGGTAAAGAAGGCATCGCAGCCGACGGCCACTATGGGCGGTACGAATCCGCAGCAGCTTGGCAGCGGCGTAGGGATTTCGGGCATTTCTCCGAATATGAATCAGGGAAATATTGAAAGCACGGGCAATCCTCTCGACCTTGCGATAGAAGGCGAAGGCTATTTTGTTCTTAGCGATGGCGGCCAGGCTGTTTATACCCGCGCAGGGGCATTCGCGGTTGACGCTAACTCGAATCTTGTGGACCCGTCAACCGGCTTTTTGGTTCAGAGAATCGGTTCTGTCGGCGAAAGCGACGGATTTCAGATTGCGGGCGATAACAATATAAAAGTTCCTTATGATGTGGCAATGGCAGCGAAAGCGACAGAATCAGTTACGGTGTCCGGCAATTTGAGTTCGGACTCGGTGCTGGCTACTCCGAATACTAATGTGCTAATATCAAATCTTCAGTACACGACAACCGGCGGCACGGCTGCGACATCAAGCAGCACGTTAGTGAGTCTTGAACAGTGGTCCGGCACGGCTACTCCCGCAGGTACGATAACTATTTCGGGAATCGACCCCGATGGCACGGCATATACAACGGGTCTTACGCTTGCGGTTAGCAGTACTACGACGGTCGGCGACCTTGTTGACCAGATAAATACCGCGCTCGACGGCAACGCGACGGCTTCGTTGGTCAACGGTAAAATAAAAATTACCGATGATGAAAGCGGGTACAGCAAATCAGACCTGAATTTCACATACAGCGGCACAGGAGCTCTTGAAACGCCCGGTTATTTTGAGGTTTCTACGGTCGGCGGCGAGGAAGTAAAAAGCGTGAACATAACAATGTACGATTCGCAGGGCGGTTCGCACGTTTTGGCCGGTGCGTTTGTAAGAACTGATACGGCCAATACGTGGGATTTGGTTTTGACCAGCGTAAGCGGCAATGTGAACGGCATATCTATGGCGGACAGGAGAGTTGAGGGTATCGAGTTTGACGCTGCGGACGGTTCATATTCAGGATTGAATTCGACAATCGGCGATGATGCCGAATTTGTGGTTACATTCGCGCACGACACTGCTAATCCGCAGACGATAGACCTTTCTCTTGGCACGGCAGGGCAGCTTGACGGATTGACTCAATTCGCGGGCAACTCGACTGCTGTCGCCAGAGAGCAGGACGGTTATGAGGCAGGCAGGCTTTCGAGCGTTTCGGTCAATAACGAAGGTATTGTAATCGGCGCGTTTTCGAACGGCATAAAAAAGCAAATCGCTACTGTACAGATAGCACTTTTCCAAAACGCGGCGGGTCTTGAAAGCGCAGGCGGCGGATATTATACGCCATCGGCGAACTCCGGCGAAGCTGTCGCGACACAGGCATTGACCGGCGGCGCCGGCTCGCTGCACGGCAGTTCTCTTGAAAAATCAAACGCGGATGTCGCCAGCGAATTTGTTAATTTGATTCAGGCGCAAAATGGCTATCAGGCCAACGCCCGAACAATTACGGTCGCCAACGACATTCTTAAGGAATTAACGAATTTGATAAGATAATTTGACAAGGATGTTTTGTGATAGCACAAGCAGTTTTTGAAATTAGTAAAAATGCGAGCCCGGTTGTTGCCGGGCTTTCGCGTTATATTGCGGCGTTGACGACGATGGAGCGATTCGAGGCTCTGACGAGGCTGGAATCTCTGCCGGGCAGTGAAAAGAGTTTTGTGATTTTCGGGGTTGTCACTGCGGCGGCGATGGCGGGGCTGTTTGTTCTGGCGACTGTCGCAAAGCGAAGGTATGAAATAATAGAATGGCACAGAGCGTTCGATGACCTTGCGCAAAAGATGGGGCTGACGGACAATGAGCGGAAACTGACGGAGGATATGGCGCAGGCTGTACGGCTCAAAAAGGCATCCGTTCTTCTTGCTGACAGCAGGCTTTTTGATAAAAGCGCTTCAAAAATGATTGAGCAGGTCGCGAGCGAGCAAAAAGACGATGAGCAAATCAGGTCGTTGAAGTTAGAGTTGACGTTTTTGCGGGAGAAATTAGGTTTCAGGAAACAGCTTACGCTTTCGGCGTTGTCGGCAAGGCCGATTGTCGGGCAATCTGATGAAACAAAGCCTGTCAATCGGCGGCGGTTTGTAAGGGCGGCTGTTCGCAAGCAGATATTCGCGGCGAAATTCGATTCATCGCAGGATGTGAGCGGCGGCGAGCAGCAGTTGCTGCCGGAGTTTATGCCAGCGGTTTTGACGGAAATCGGAGGGCCCGGGCTGCGGTTCGAGTCGGATGCACAGGTCAAAAGGGGGGATAGAATGCTTGTGGTTCTTGGTCTTGAGCGGAACGGCAGGCGGATTTGCGAGCATCTCGGCACGGAAATTGCACATAGTAAGAAACGGCTGATAAGAGATATTGCGGTCGTAAGGAATGTCGGCGAAAAAGCCGGTCGGCAATCTATCGCGGTTGAGCTTGTCGGATTGAGCGAAAATGAGATTGACGTGCTTGTTAAGGCTACAAACGCGGAATTGATAAGGAATGTAAAAGGCGAAAAAATATCGGCGGATTACCAAACTGTTAAAATCGCAAGTTCGTTTATAGGGTCTTAAGGATATTGATGTGTCTGATATTGCGGCGCAGGTAAGTCAAAAAATTAGCCAGTTGGCACAGGAATTTGAAGTTGTGACCAACAATATGGCCAATGTCAGCACCGTCGGCTACAAGCGGAGAATGAACGACTTCGCCAAAGTTATGGCTGATAAGCTGAATCCTCCGAGTGAAAAAGACGGCCAGCAGGAATTGCCAGTTGTTTATGATTTTACGCAGGGAACTCTCGACCAGACGGGCGGGAAATTGGATTTTGCCATCTGCGGGAACGGATTTTTTACGGTTGAAACGCCCGACGGGCCTCTCTATACACGCAACGGCCTGTTTCACCTCGACCGAGATGGTAAATTAGTCGATTCGCAGGGGCGTTTTATCGCGGGCGAGGCGGGGCCGATATCCATTCCACCCACTGTTGGGATTATGGATGTTTCCGTCGCTCTCGACGGGACGGTCAAAGCGGGCGGGGCTATGGTGGGCAAACTTAAACTTGCGGATTTCGGCGATAATCAAAATAAACTCGTGGCTGTCGGAGCAAACTGCTTCAAAATGACCGACAGCAAAGCCAAAGTACTCGAGCCGAAAGATACAACCGTTCAGCAGGGCGCTCTTGAAGGGTCAAACGTTCAGCTTGTCGAAGAACTTGTTGATATGATTATGGTTTCGAGGCTCTACGAATCGAATATGAAATTTATGAATGTCAAAAAAGATTCCTCGCAAAGCCTTATGAGCGTCGCGATGGCGTAAGAAAATAAAAAATTAAAAATAAAAGATAAAAAATGCGGAGTCCGCTAAAAGCGGACAACTGATTTAGGAGATAAAAATGCTTAGAGCTTTTTCGACAGCGGCAACGGGAATGGCGGCGCAGCAAATGATGGTTGATGTTACCGCCAACAACCTTGCCAATATAAATACCAACGGTTTTAAGAGAAGTCAGATAGATTTTCAGGATTTGCTCTATGTAAAGATGACGCAAAGCGGAAATGAAGTTGCTTCTGGCATAACTGCGCCGGGCGGTATTGAAATCGGCAGCGGCGTAAGAGCGGCTTCGACGGCAAAGGTTTTCAGCGCGGGCGAACTTACCAATACAGGAAGAAATTTAGACATCGCCATCAGCGGCGATGGATTTTTGCAGGTATCAATGCCGGACGGCACTACGAAATATACCAGAGACGGCGCTTTGAGAACGGACGCGACCGGCAAATTGGTAACGACGACAGGCTACGCGATTAGTCCTGCGATTACAGTGCCGACGGATTCGATAGCCGTCGATGTCGAAAAAGACGGCAGCGTAAATGTAACGAGCAGCTCCGGAACGCAGTCGGTTGTCGGAACTATTCAGCTTGCGAGATTTCCCAATCCATCTGGACTGTCGAGCGACGGCGGCAACCTTCTTTCTGAAACAGAGGCCAGCGGCACGGCAACTACCGGCACGGCAGGTGCAAACGGCTTCGGCGATATTCAAAGCGGATTTCTCGAGAAGTCAAACGTTCAAATGGTAACGGAATTGGTCAACCTTATTACCGCTCAACGAGCGTATGAGGTGAACTCACGAGCGATTAAGGCTGGCGACGATATGCTTCAGAAGTCAATAGAAATAGCGAGATAAGCAAAAAAATGATATGAAAAAGACACGGATTAACACTGGTTTTTTTAGACACGGATTAACACGGATTAACACGGTTAAAAATGTTACTTCTCTGTGTCCTCTGTGTTCTCTGTGGCTAATAGTTTTTATGGCGGGGACGGCGTTGGCTGTTGACGGTGGTTTGCAGGTTTATTTGCCGAGAGATGTAAAGATAGACAGCCCGACACCGACGCTGGGGCAGATTGCAATTTTAAGCGGCGATGAGGCAATGGTGCAGGCGGCATCTTCAATCGCAATGGGGCAGCTTGCTCTTGTAAATCAGAGATTGATAATAGACAGGCCTACGATTTTGAGCCGGCTCGCCTCCAGCGGGGTATCGGCATCGAGAGTGAAATTCGCAGGCGCTGAAAAAGTCGCGGTAAGTCTGAAAAATACAATTATCAGTTCCGAAAAAATTATTCAGACGGCGACGGATTGTATGAAGGCTGCGGCGGGGGAGAATAAAATTTCCAAATGGACGCTCACGAGGCCTCCACAGGATTTGCTGCTTGGCGAATTGAAAGCTAATATAACTCTAAAGGCATCGCAGAGTTTGGTGCAGCCGAATGTCGTAAGGGTTCTTGTCGAAGTATTTGCTGATGACAAATTGGCGGGAAAACAGTTTGTTGATTTTCGCGTTAAGTATTCGGCAAGTAGGATTGTCGCGGCGGCGGATATCGCCAGAGATTCGATTATAACGCGGGAGAATACCACGGTGCAGAACGTCGAGGCGGATTCGCGGCAGATTGGCGAACAGACGGCATTTTTTGGAATGACGGCAAGGGGAGATATAAAACAGGGGACGGCGATTGCTGATAATATGCTTTATAATCCAAAGCCGCAAACAGTTGTCAAACGCAATCAGAATGTCGTTATAAAAATAGAATCTTCGGCAGTTATGATAACCGCCACAGGCAAGGCAATGGATGACGGTATGGCGGGGGAAATCATCAAGGTTCAAAATAACGATTCAAAAAGAATAATAATGGCAAAGGTGAACGCGGACGGCTCGGTCGAGCCGGTGTTTTAATAATGAATAATGAATAGTGAATAGTGAATAATTTTGGAACTTTTAATATGAAAATGAAGATAATTATGATAGCTGTTTTACTTGCGGTTGGGGCGCAGGTGTATGCGGGTTCTATATGGGCCAAGAGAAATACAGAATTGCGTCATCCTTATACCGATGAGGTTGCCAGGAAGGTCGGCGATATACTGACGATAACGATAGCGGAAACGGCAAGTATAGAAAACAAGGTTGAAAACAAATTAAAAAACACAAACAGCAGCGGTATCGAGTTTAACGGCGACCTGGGAATAACGACGGACAATCACAATCTTTTGCCGCGTATGCCCGGAGTTAATCTTTCGACATCTTCAAACAGGCAGATGGATGGCTCGGCGGATTTTAAGGATAATCGAAAGTTCACGGATGAAATCGCCGTTGTGGTGGAAGACGTGATGCCGAACGGGAATTTAGTTGTTGTCGGCAGCAGGTTTAGAGAAGTTGCCGGCGATATTCAGGAAATACGCGTGAACGGCATAATAAGGCCGACCGATATTTCGTTTGAAAATAAAATAAGCAGTCAGAAAGTAGCTAACTTCCAGATGGTGTTCACGAATAAGGGGCCAAGCGAAACCTATAATAAGCCCGGCTGGCTAAGCAACGTTTTCAATGTAGTCTGGCCGTTTTAAAAAACGCGGTGAAACTTGAAATATAAAATAAAAATAATTCTGTTCGTTGTTTTAGTTTTTGCGGCTGTTTGTGTTGCTGAAAGAATTAAGGATATCGCAGATATTGGCGGTGTTCGGGGTAACCCGCTTACCGGCGTTGGTCTTATAACCGGCCTTGCGGGTACGGGCGATGAGACGACGCCTTCGCAAAGAATGCTCGAAAATATTCTCCGTCAAAGCGGTTTGGTCCTCGACAATATCGACATAAAGGGCGGCAGTATCGCGATTGTTATGGTAACGGCGAATCTTGGTCCGTTTGACAGACCTGGTGCAAGGCTTGATATTGACGTTTCCAGCGTCGGCGATGCCGAGAGTTTGCAGGGCGGAATACTGATGCCTACGCCATTGAAAGGTCTTGACGGACAGGTTTATGCCGTGGCGAACGGCGCGGTAACGCTGGGCGGCTGGGGAGCGGGCGGCAATAACGCTTCAATCAAGAAAAATCATCTTACGGTCGGAACTATTCCAAACGGAGCGATTGTGGAGCGCGAGGAAATTTCGGAATTCATCGACAGGCTGGGCGGAAAGAGAAGTTTCAGTTTTGTTTTGCGATATGGCGATTTTACAACGGCCGAGAGAATCGGCGCGGTTGTAAATAATAATTTCGCCAACTGCGCGACTGTCGTTGACGCGGGAAATATAAAGGTAAATATACCTGATAATATCGCTGAAAACGAAATTCCGAAATTTATCGACCAGCTTACGAGATTAGAAGTTACGGTTGACGTGCCTGCGGTTGTGGTGATTAACGAAAAGACAGGCACTATCGTGGTCGGCGAAAATGTCGGCATTTCGGCAGTGGCGATATCGCAAGGCAGTCTGGTGGTTAAGGTAAAGGAGACGGCCAATGTATTTCAGCCGACGGCATCGTTTTCCGATGCGGGTACGACCCAGAAGGTTGATGAAACATTGTTGAGCGTTAAGGAAGAGCCGGGATACTTAGTTCCGGTTAAGAAAACCGTAACGGTTGCCGAACTTGCCAAGACACTTAACGCTATCGGGGCAACGCCGACGGATTTGGTGGCGATATTTAACGCTCTCAAGAGAGCGGGCGCTCTGCAGGCGAAATTGGAAATAATGTAAAATTTTAAATAAACAGCGTGGGCTAAGAGCCCACCCTACAAAACTGGGATTGCCACGCTACGTCCTGCTCCGCAGGACTTTGCTCGCAATGACAAATGGCATTTTTAGAGATTGCCTTTAATAAACAGCGCGGGCTAAAGCCCGCCCTACAAAACTGGAAATAATGCAGGCGAGAAAATGGAAAGCATAGACCTGATTAATAATTTGCAGCCGGTGTCGGCGAAAGTAAGTCTGGAAGTCGGCGGCGCAAATAAGATTGCGCAGCAGAAGACTGAAAAGTTTTGCAAGGATTTTGAAGCGATATTTATTACCCGACTTCTTGACGAAATGAAAGAGACAATCGGCGACTGGGGCGGCGAGCAGGACGGAGCGGCCAAGCAGACGCAGGGACTTTTTTGGATGTATCTTGCGCAGGATATGGGTGACAAGGGCGGATTCGGACTTTGGAAACAGATGTATAATCAGCTTGCCGGCGGCGAATCGGCGTTGGTGCAGAAACAGAAAATAGAGGTCGAAATCTGATATGGAAAAACAAATTGAAAACGATATTGCCGAGATGCTCGAAATACTCGACGCGGATATAGTCAATACTGAAAGCGATATTAACATTCTTAACGAGTTGCGGGGGTATCTTGTGTCGCGCGATGAAAAGAATATGGTGCGGCTGCTCTATGCGGTTCGTTCCATAATACAAAACAGGCAGGATAATCAGGCGAAAAGATTTAATGCCCGCAGGAAGCTGGCGCAATCGCTGGGCTGTGCGGTCGAGAAACTGACTCTCTCGAAATTATGCGATTATATCGAAGAGCCTTTCAAAACGGCGATGGCGGAAAGAAGAAGCACGCTGATACAGATGGTCGAGCGGTTTAAGACGGAATACGAAGCGACGGTATTTCTTCTTTCGGACTGCGCAAGATTTAATTCGCTGCTGCTGAAAAGTCTTGTCGGTATCGGCTCGGCTGAATCGACTACCTATAAACCCGGAAAAGTCAACAGAGTTGATAACGCTGCTTTCATAAATATGCAGTATTAGGAAAGAAATATGTCGGATTATTCGATAGCATTATCGGGATTGAACGCTGCCCAGCGGGCTTTGACCACTGTCGGCAACAATATAGCCAATGCGGCGACCGAAGGCTATCATCGCCAGAAGGTAAATCTTACGCCTGCCTATTCCTCACAGCAGGGTTCGACTCTTATCGGCGGCGGCGTCGATGTCGCAAATGTCGTAAGGCTGATGGACGATCTGCTCGAAGCGGAAATAAACCGTCAGCAATCCGCCCTTAATCAGACCAGTCAGGAACTCGCTACGCTGCAAACGGTTGAAAATGTATTCGGCGAAAGTCTTGCTGATGATTCCGGATTAAGCGCAGCGATAGATAACTTTTTTAGTTCGCTGCAGGACCTTACGCTGTATCCGGCAGAATCAATCTGGCAGAATCAGGTGGTCAGCAGCGCAGAGTCGCTGGCGGACAGGTTCAGGTCTGTCAGAAGTTTTCTTTCGACATTAGACGAACAACTGCGAGTTCAGATAGATTCAACCGTGGAGGCGGTTAACACTCTGTCGGGACAGATTGCGGAGCTTAATGAGAGCATACAGCGAATAGAAATTGCCGGAGGCAGCGCGGGAAATCTTTGCGACGCGAGAGATAATTATATCGCTCAACTGTCCGAATTTGTCGGAACGCAGAAACAAAACGGAGAATATGGAGCGGTCAGCGTTGTCGTCGGCTCGATGGCGGTGGTAATAGATTCTTCGGCGTTCGAGATAACCGCGAGCATTGATGGAAACGGCGATTACGGAATTGCTATGGGCGATTCGAATGAATACGCGGCTGTTTCGGGAGGAGAGCTGGGAGCTCTGCTTAATCTGAAGAATAATATTTTGCCACAAATTTCTGAAAGTTTCGATACGCTGGCACAAACTATTATTCAGAAGGTCAACGATATTCACGTTCAGGGCTGCGGCGATTTCGGGTCATTTACCGAACTTACCGGCGGCGTAATGGATGCCGGAACACTGGAGGATATATCGTCAGACATTGCTGATGGAGATTTTTATATCAGGCTTACCGATTCTGCCGGGCAGATTACACGGCATAAAATTTCGGTCGATGCTTCTGTGGATACGATGCAAACCATTGCCGATAAAATTTCATTGATTGGCAATTTAGACGCTGATGTGATAGACGGCAAACTTGTTATGCAGGCTGACAGCGGATACGAATTTGATTTTATGCCTGCTGTGCTGCCAGAGGCCGAGGAAATAGATTTTAACGGTTCGTCTGTACCGAGTGTTTCTGTTTCGGGTCTGTTCGGCGGCGACGCTAACGATGTTTTGATATTTACGGTTGCCGGGTCGGACGCTGTCGGCAACGGCAGTCTTCAGCTTGTTGTTAAAAACGGCAGCGGCCAGACAATCGCCAATCTTAACATCGGCAGCGGTTATGCGGCGGGCGACAAGCTCGATGTCGGAAACGGAATATATGTCGCTTTAACCAGCGGTGATTTGGTTGCCGGCGATAGTTTCGAGGCGAGTGTTTTTGCGGATACCGACACCAGCGGATTTCTGGCTGCGGCTGGAATGAATACGTTCTTCTCCGGCACATCTGCTGCCGATATGGAAGTTTGCGATAGTATTATCGAAAGGCCGGACAAAATCGCCGCGGCAGCCGGCGGAGATTTTGCCGACAACAGCGCTATCGTCAAACTTGCAGCGCTGAACGATGAAGAATTCGTGGAAATGGATAATCTTTCATTCAGAGAGTATTACAGCAAAATGGTTACCGGTATCGGTCAGGATATCACGACTAACCAGACAAAACAGTCGAGTCTCGAACTAATGGTGCAGAATTTAAGCAGCAGGCAGAGCGAGATAAGCGGAGTTGATGTCAATCAGGAAGCGGCGCAGATGCTTATCTTCGAGCAGATGTATCAGGCGATGGCGAAATATCTCGCTACGCAGCAGACATTAATGACTACATTAATGGATACAGTATAAAACTTACGAAAGGCGGAATTATGGGCGGTTCGCTCACGAGTATATATAACAATGTAAGCTTCGCGCTGAATATGCATACCGCGGCGATGACAAAACTTCAGGAGCAAACGGCGACCGGCTCAAGAATCAATCGGATTTCGGACGACCCATCGTCGGCGTATCAGGTACTCGGACTGAACAGTCAGACAAGATACCTGCAAAATTATCTCGATAACATCGCGCAGACAAGCGATACTCTCGGCGTTGTGTCAAATGTGCTGGGTAATATGACTTCTTCGATAACGAAGGTTCAAACGGATTTGACGCAGATTTCCAGCGGCACTTATTCGCAGGACAGCAGGGAGAGACTGGCCGAGGGAATAAATGACGTTCTGGAACAGATGGTTTCGCTGGCGAATACGAGGAGTATGAACCAGTATGTTTTTTCCGGCGGCAAAACGACGGAGCCTTATGCCGTTACGAGAAGCAACGATGAGATTACGAGCGTTTCATATCAGGGGGCGAGTCAGTCGCAAAACATAGAAGTATCGCAGTCTGTACAGGCTACGCTGCTGTATGCCGGCGAAGATTTATTCTCAAGCAGCAGCAGGTCTGCGCCGGTTTTCTACGGCGATACCGGAGCGGCGAACGGCAGCGGAACTTCAAACGTCAAAGGAGACGTATGGCTTACGGTAACTGGCAGTCCGGGAAGTTATAAACTTTCAATCGACGGCGGAGCTACCGAATGGGACGTAACGGGCGATATAAGCAATGTGGCTGTGAGCAATGCCGACGGCGAGGTTCTTTATGTTGACGCGACGAATATAACTTCAACAGGCACAAATCTTGTTCGTGTTCCGGGAACTTACGATATTTTCAGCAGTCTTATCAGTATCAGGGATATACTGAAAAATACGCAGAATCTTTCTGATGAACAACTGAAGGAGTTCAGAGGGGTTATTACTCAATCGCTTGATGAAATAAACAGCCAACTTACTAACAAGCAGACTTTAGTCGGTTCAAAAATAGGTTTTCTTGAAGACCTCAAGGAAAGCCTTGAAAACGTAAAACTCAATACCGAAGACCAGGCAACGGCCATTGAACAGGCTGATGTTGCACAAATCGCGATAGAACTTTCGATGAGAGAGATACTTTATCAGATGTCCCTGTCGGTTACGGGAAAACTTATGTCGGTTTCACTGCTGGATTTTATAGAATAAATTTCTCGCCGAGCAATTATTTAAAAGGAGTTTGAATCAATGGACTTTCATACAGATGGACGGAATTATCAGGACGCGTTAAAACTTGCCGAGCAGGGCGATTATGGGCAGGCTTTTGAATGTATCGAAAATTATCTGCGAAACGATTCGGGCAATCCAGAAATATGGAATGATGCCGGCGCGATTCTTCATTGTCTTGGAAGGACAGACCAGGCGATAGAATATTTTAACAAAGCAAACGCGCTGAAGCCGAACAACGCGGAGGTATTAAGCAATCTTGCCGAGGCGTATCTTGCGGTGCAAAGGCCGGGGCAGGCGGCGGAATTGTTTGCCCAGATGCAGAATATCGGAATGCTGAATCCCGATTTGATAAACAGAACGGCGACGGCTCTGCTGGATAGTAATGATAAGGCCTGCGCTACAGAGGTTCTTCTGCAATCGCTTGCGATGTGGCCGCAGCAGCAGGTTTTAAAACCGATGCTCGATGTGATTCGTTCAAAGAGGCCGAGGATAGCGTTTTTCTGCGGCGGCGATGGTATGAATTTTTTGCAGGAGATAATTGAGTTTGCCAAAAAGAGATTCAATGTGCGCGTCTTTGAGGGCAAAACCGAGGACGAGCTTTATGAACTGATGCAGTGGAGCGATATATCGTGGTTTGAATGGTGTACGAATCTGGCCGCTATAGGGTCAAATAAGCCGAAGGTCTGCAAAATGATTGTGAGGCTGCATCGATATGAGGCATACGGCAACTGGCCTTCGCAGGTGAACTGGCGGAATGTTGACACGCTGATAACGATAGGCAATCCTGTGGTTGCGCAGACGCTGACAGCAAGGACGCCTGGCATTGCGGAAATGACAAATATCGTTTCGATACCAAATGGCGTGAATCTGGAAAAATTCAAATTTATTGACAGAAGAAAAGGGAAGAACATAGCGTTTCTGGCCAACTTGAGAATGGTAAAAAATCCCGCGTTTCTTATTCAATGTATGCAGAAGCTGAATTATATCGACAGGGAATACAAACTGTTTATCGCGGGCAATGTTGTTGAGCCGGAGCTTGAGCAGTATTTGAGGCATATTGTCAAAGCTCTTAATTTGCAGGATGCGGTGGTTTTTGAGCCGTTCCAGCGTGATGTTTTCGGCTGGCTGTGCGATAAGCATTATATCGTTTCGACCAGTATTATCGAAGGCCTGCCGATGTGCATTCTTGAAGGTATGGCAACCGGCCTTAAACCCGTAATTCATAATTATCCCGGCGCAGAGGGCGTGTTCCCGAAGGAATTTTTGTTTGATATAGCCGAGCAGTTCTGCGAACAGATTTTGTCGCAGGATTATGAGCCTGCCAAATACCGCAAATGCGTGGAAGAAAAATATTCATTGGTTAGTCAGCTTGGACAGGTGAATCGGATATTTATGGATTTCGAGAAACAGATAGACAGCGATAAAAATAATAGTATGTCTGGGAATATCAGCTTTGTAAGAAATATACAGCCTGTAATGGAAACAAGTTTTGCTTCCTGACAAAAATGATTTATGAAAACCGGCCCGCTTGTAAGCATATTGATTCCGACATATAACCGCACGGGGTATCTGCCCGGTGCGATTAGGAGCGCTCTGTCGCAGGATTACTCAAACATCGAAGTTATCGTTATGAGGGACGGCGGCCGAAAAATAAATGACGTAATCGAATCTTTCAGAGACCATCGCCTTGTTTTTATTGACAGAGATGAAAATCGCGGCAAGCCTTATACGCTTAATTATGGGCTTGGTTTGGCAAAAGGCAAATATATTTGTTATCTCGATGACGACGATATTTTGTATCCCAACCACGTCAGTACGCTGCTTGAAATTCTCGAAACAAAAACAGACTGCCTCGCGGCGTACAGCGATTTGTACAGAGTATATTGCAGGAATTCCGCCGACGGCGAACGGTTTGTTTTGAGTAAAGTCCTTGAAATAAGCAGAGATTTCGACAGAGCAATGATGCTGCATTATAATCACGTTCTGCATATAAGTATGATGCACAGAAAAGATTTGCTTGAAAAAACGGGGTTGTACAACGAGAGCCTGAACATTCTGATTGACTGGGATTTATTTCGCAGAATGGTTTTCTTTACCGATTTTTATCACGCGAAAACCATCACCGGCGAATTCTACAGCCCGATAAAGGACAGCGACCAGATATCGGTCAAAAACAGAAGAGACCCGCAGGAATATCTTCGTAATGTGATGACGATTCGCACTGCCAGACCGGCTAAACCGTGGTCGAAGATAAAAGACCTGGCGATAATTCTCGATGCCGCCGAATTGACCCAGGCCGTCGGACAAAAGATAAAGGCAATATGGGAAACGACATCGTATCCCAATACGATTTACCTGCTTCTGTCTGGGCGGGATATCGGGAGATTAAATATCGATTTGCCGAATGTCGTGCCTGTCGAAGTCAGCGGCATTAGTTCGCAGCGGCGGATACAGTCGGCTTTGGCAAAATGCGATGCCGAATATATCGCGGTTGTGCCGGGTGAGTTCGCAATCAGTGAGTTCTGGGTTGAGGACTGTTTGAACGCGATAGATAAAAAACCGATGCTCAATGAAGTGTTTGAAATTGAAGGCTCGGATGAAAATTTATGGGCTGGAATTTTTGAAGAACGGACGCTTAAACATTTGGTTTCTGAAAGTCAGCAGGGAAGCCTGCTGGATAATGTTAAAAAAGCGGGCTTGAACATCCGCAAAATTCAGCCTGATGAGATTGCGTTTCAGTATGACCAGTTTTTGAGCAGGGCTCGGACGCTGATGCAGCAGAAAAATTTCGCAAAGGCCGCGGAACTTTTTGAATATATCGCCAAAAATTACGGCAACGAATTATGGATAAGCATTCTCGCGGCGCAGGCGCACTTGAAAAACGGAAATCTGCAAAGAGCAAGAGAAATAAGCGAACAGTTGAACAGGGTTTTTCCATCCGTTGAATCGCTTATAACCGCGGCGCAAGCGGAAAAAGGATTTAAGAATTACGGCAGGGCGATTGAATTGTTCGGCAATGCTATTGAGATTATTGAAGGGAAACAACTGATATGGGCATAGACATCGACAAACTTAACCAGCAGGCCAATACGACGCAGAGATATGAGGCCATGATAGAACTTGCGGATTGTCTGATTGCGACCGGCAAAGTCGATGAGGCGCAAAAGTATTACGAGCAGGCGGCGGTTGTCGCTCCCGATGAGGCGGCGCCATATATCGGTTTGGGCGTTTCGGCTTTTACGCGCGGTCAGTTTGACGATGCCGAGAATGCCTTTAAAGTCGCCAAAAGACTTGCGCCAGATAACGCCAAAGCGTATTGCGGCCTTGCTATGACCGCTCAACAGAAAAATAATCCCGATGCCGCGTTTGATTTTTATCTGAAATCATTGGAATTCGATGGCGACAATCTTACCGCTCTTTTGGGTATGTTTCAGATGTCCTGCAAAACAGGCTCGTTTTCAAAGGTTATTTATTATTTGGAAATTTATCTTAAATCGCATCCGAAAGATACATCGGTGATGTTTTCGCTCGCTGCTTTGTATATCAGGCAGGGACAGATGGATAATTGCAGAACACTTTTAGAAAAAATTTTGTTGATTGAGCCGGGCAATAAGGATGCGGCGGCGTTAAAACAGGAAATCGAAAGAAATAAATAAAACTTTGTGCCTTTGTGTCTTTGTGGCTAAAAAAATGAAAAACGAATTTGAAAATTTACAGCGGATTCTTGAGCAGCAAATCGCATTTGCGCAGCTTGGCAGAATTGACAGGGTTGATGCCTTGCTCAAACAGGCGGATTCCGCAATAGGCTCATTTGTTGGAGTTCGGGAATTGCCGGCGAATATAAATCGGCTTTATAACGAGCTTTGCCTGATTTTAAAGGCCAATATGGCCGGCATAGAAACAGCGATGAAGCAGTCGAAGAAAAACAAATTAGCGGCCAGAACTTATCGCAGAAACGGCTAAGTAATGGATTTATGACTTGCCGTGTTTTAGCGGTTAATATCAGGACGGAACAATGAATAGTACAGCAAATATGTCAGCGGACAGGGCGGTTGAATCTGTGCAGGATGCAAAGATCAGAGCGGTAATAGGTGATAACAGATGTTTTATGCCTACCCAGTTGGCCATAGAGACAGTAAGAGCCTGTAATGCGAAATGTATTATGTGTCCGTCAACTGTAATGCAGAGGCCGAAGGGTTTTATGCGGAAAGAGGTGCATGAAACGATTTTAAGCAAGATATCGCGATGGGGAGCGCCGATATCGTTGATTACCCATGCTGGAGTTGGAGAGCCGCTGCTGGATAAAATGCTCGAAGAGAGGATAAAACACGAAAAGGAAGTTTTTCCTAATGCGCAGATAAATGTATATACCAACGGCGGTCTTCTTGATGAAGAACGCGCGTTGAAACTTATCGCATCTGGCGTGGACGTGGTTTCTTTCAGCGTGAACGGTTTTCATAAGGAAACCTATGAAGCTGTTATGAAAATACCGCGGGATACTACTTATGAAAATGTCGAGAGGTTTTGCCGGCTGAAAAAACAGATGGGCTCGAATGTCGGCATCTGTGTTTCGCTTATTAAGACCGACCTGTGCTCACAGCAGGAGATTGAGGAATACAAGCAGTATTGGAATACGAAAAATGTAAAAGTTTTAACTCCGCCATGGATAAGCTGGGGTAATTTTTTTGAGCATTCCGTTAGCGGGCATAAACTGCCGTGTTTTTTTATCTGGAAGTCGATGGTATTTGATTATGACGGCACCGTCAAGAGGTGCTGTGAGGATTATGATTCGCAATATCCGATGGGCAATATTATGACGCAGGAACCGTCGGAGATATTTAATTCGCCGCGTATGCAGCAGCAGCGGAACGACCAATTGAGCGGAATTTTTACATACCCTGACATCTGCAAAAATTGTATCGAAACATTTGAGCCGGCTAAGGATTTCTGGAACAGTTCGCCACCGCTTTACAGTGAGCGGAAACCAAAACAGTCAGGCCTGGAGAGCAAAATGATTAGCGTTCTTGATACTTCCGTGTGCGACAACAACCTCGGAAACTGGATAATAATGGATTCTGTTGACAAATATCTGCATCAGATTTTTCCATCAGAATTTTTCATCAGGCTTCCTTACTTGGAGAACATCGGCACTGAGGCTGTTAAATATATCAAATCGAGCGAATTTACTTTCTTTGGCGGAACAAATTCACTTTCCAGCGAGATGGAAAAATATAAGCAAATCGGTATAGACCACACCAATTATGAACAAATAAAAAGAATAGTTTTGTTTGGAGTTGGCTGGTGGCAGTATCAGGGTGCAATAAGCAGTCATACCCAGCAGATATTAAAGCATTGTCTGCATCCATCTGTTTATCATTCTGTCAGAGATTCATATTCAAAAAATAAATTAGCGGCTATTGGTATTAACAATGTTTTGGTTACCGGCTGTCCGACGCTGTGGCAGCTTACAGAAGAACATTGCAGACAGATACCGCGGAATAAAGCCGAAAATGTCCTTTTGGCATTCACTAACTATTCGCAGGACAAGAGCGATTCGGAACTGTTTAACATCGTTCAAAACCGTTATAAAAATATTTTTGTGTGGGTGCAGGGGCCCGAAGATTTGGAATACGCAAAGAGCTTTGGCGGAAAAATCAATATACTGCCTCCCAGGCTCGATGCTCTTGATGAGCTGCTTTCATCGGATATTGAACTCGATTGTGTCGGAACAAGATGTCATGCCGGTATAAGGGCGATGCAGTTTAAACGAAGAACAATTATTATCGGCATTGATAACAGGGCGATTGAAATGCAGAGGGATTTTAACCTGCCTGTTGTGCCGAGAAATAATTTAAATGCCCTCTCAAAGATAATTGATGGCGAGTTTGAAACAAAATTGAATATTCCTTTTGATGCGATCAAACAGTGGGTAAGGCAATTTTCAGCAAATGACATTTTGGAAATAGAAAAACCGACTATGCCAGATAGGCAGAATCTTTCTGTAAAACCTGTGAGCAGAGTTTTCGGTCTTGACAGAGGCAGAGCTATCGACAGATTCTATATCGAAAAATTTCTCGAACAAAACAAAAAATCAATAACCGGTAATGTTCTTGAAATAGGCGGCGATGATTATACAAAAGCTTATGGGCAAAATGTTCTTAAAAGCGATGTACTCAATGCAGTCAAAGGACAGAACGTTACAATTGTCGGCGATTTAACTAATCAGGACTGTCTGCCGGAAAATTATTTCAACTGCATTATCCTTACGCAGACATTGAATTTTATCTATGATGTAAAAAATACCATTAAAAATGCAATCAGAGCTTTGAAGCCGGGCGGGACGCTTTTAATTACAACCGCAGGTATAAGCCAGATTTCCAGATATGATATGGACCGCTGGGGCGATTATTGGCGATTCACCAGTAAATCATTGCAAAAAATGTTTGCCGAATTTCTGCCCGCTGAATCCTTTGAAGTCAAAGCGCACGGCAACGTCGCAATCGCAAAGGCTTTTCTCGACGGTTTGGCAATCGAAGACATAGACAAACAGTTATTTGAATACGATGACAACGATTATCAGGTTGTTCTGACTGTCAGGGCGACGAAGCCCGTTGCAAATGTTAATCAAATAAATATCTTCGGCGAACAAAGCAGGCTGTGTGATACAAATTATTATAAACCGCAACACCAAAAAGACAATAATTGTACCGAGCTTGCAATTCCGGATAACGCAACATTGCAGGATTTGAAGGGCATTAAGAATGTCGCACTCAAGACGCGATTTGGCAACTGGAAGATTAAATTCGGCGATCTTACGATTTACTGTTATGACCTGCTGTCTTTTTATAATGCGTTCAAGGATATTTTCTATCATCAGATATATGATTTCGAGTCGAATGCAGATTGTCCCACAGTTATTGACGGCGGGGGACATATCGGCTTATTTACACTATATGTTAAGTGCAAATATCCCGGGGCGAAAATTACGGTATTTGAGCCGGATGGGCGTTCGCTTGAGCTACTGCGAAAAAATCTGACAGCTAATGGCATAACGGATGTAAAAATTGTTGAAGCGGGGCTGTATAAGGAAAATACCACATTATCATTTGGCAGCGACAACTCTGACGGCAGTTCTATATTTGCCGAAAACAGGAATTTGTCCATTAATGTTGTCCGTTTGAGTGATTATATTCAATCGCCGGTTGATTTTGTGAAACTTAACATCGAAGGTGCCGAGCTTGATGTAATCAGCGAAATATCATCGCTGCTGTGCAATATCAATGAGCTTGTTTTTGAGTATCACGGTTTTTCGGAGATAGGGCAAAATCTGCATAAGATACTGCCGATTCTGGCGGATGCCGGTTTCAGGTACATGATACACGATTTTGACAGTGAAACTAACCCTGCCACAAAACCACCGTTTAAATTAAGAGAGGATACGCGTTATTTTCTGCTTGTTTGCGCCAAAAAGCTGTTCTCGCCGGTTAAACATAATCTGCCGATAGCGAAGATGTCGGCTGTTCCGCAGCAGCCGGTAATTCTGCTTTATCATCGTATTGCTGATGAGCCGATGGATTATCAGCTTTTATGCACATCTCCGGAAAATTTTGAAAGTCATTTAAAAACCCTGTCGCAAAATTACAGAGTTATCAGGCTTGCCGAGCTGCTCGATGAGATAAAAAATAATCGGTTTGTTCCAAATACTATTGCTCTGACGTTTGACGATGGATATGCGGATAATTTTACTAATGCGCTGCCGCTGCTGGAGAAATATAAAATTCCCGCGACGATTTTTGTTACATCAGGTATGGTCGGCTCTGACCGGCTGTTCTGGTGGGACGCTATGGATGAGATTTTCCTCAAAAATATCCAGTTGCCCGACAGGCTTAGAATGGAAGATAACTGCGGCGTAATCGAATGGGACCTGTCAACGATAGAAAAACGCATTGAAACTCACGATGAAATCTGCGGAATTTTCCGCGATAAACCCGCTGAAAAAATATATGCCATAGTGAATCAGCTCTGGTTTTGGGCGGGGCTGAAAGAAAAGCAGCCTTTATCGCGAAGGGCGGTAAATAAGCAGGAACTGCTGAAATTATCGCAGTCGGAGTTTGTCGATATTGGTTCACATACCGTTCTGCACTCAAAACTTTCTGCGCTGTCGCCGATGCAGCAGGATTTTGAGTTGAGCCAGTCGGCCGAACAATTAAAGGAAATAATTCACAAGCCGGTAAATATGATTTCATATCCGTTCGGCGGAGCTGATGATTTTAATCCTGCAACGAAACAAATTGCCCGAAAATGCGGCTATTCCGCCGGCATCGCGAATGTTCAATCGGATTTGTGCGGCAATATAGATATGTTTGCTTTGCCGAGGAGGCTGGTAAGGAATTGGACTGGCGAACAGTTTGGCGACTGGCTTAAATCAGAAAACAAAAGAACGCTTGAAGCCCAAACTGTGGCTGCGAGAAAAGCTAATGTCCTAAAATATATTTCCAAATTCTCTGTGAACTCCGCATTCTCTGCGGCTAAAAATTAAAATGGAAAATAGCAGGCATATTTCAATACTGCACATCAATACGCATGACGCGGCCGGCGGGGCTTCTGCCGTTGCGCAGATGCTTATGTCTCCAGGCGGCAGGAACAACTGGAGTACCTCGATGCTTGTCGGAAGAAAGATGTCCGACGACGGCAATGTAACGCTTATAAAGGACAGACAGCTCGATTGCGGCGATAAATACGCCAGGCGCGGCGGACTTTATTATGATATTTTTTCAACATTTAAAATTGAAAACCTGTCGCAGTTTCAGCAGGCCGATATAATTCATCTGCACAATCTGCATGGCGATTATTTCAACCCGTTTGCCCTTGTCGCGATAAGTAATTTAAAGCCTGTCATCTGGACGCTGCACGATATGCAGTCGCTAACCGGCCACTGTGCGCACAGTTTTGACTGCGAAAAATTCAAGACAGGCTGCAGCGGCTGCCCATATTTAAAAGTCGAGCCTGCAATCGGCGTTGACGCTGCCGCGACATTGTGGCAGGATAAAAAACTTATATATGAAAATTCAAATCTCAATATCGTTGTGCCGTCAAAATGGCTTGGCGATAAAGTTTCACAAGGCATTTTAAAGGATAAGCCTCTTGAGGTGATTTACAACGGAATAGATACCGAAATTTTCAAACCGTCTGATAAACGCGAAATCAGGCGGAGATTAAATATCCCCGTCAATGCGGTTGTTCTGGCGTTCAGCGCAAATGGCGGAGTCAACAGTCAGTGGCGCGACGGTCAGTGTCTTGCCGATACGATGAAATATCTAACCGAAAAAAAACTGCCGGTTGTTTTTCTTAACATCGGTGCAGCAAATAACGATTTCAATATGCCCGGCACAATTAATGTCGGCCATATAAAGGATAAGAAAACGATGGCGGCGTTATATTCCGCTGCGGATATACTGTTGTTTCCTTCGCTTGCGGATAATTGCCCGCTGGCCGTGATGGAGGCGATGGCCTGTAATTGTCCCGTCGTCGCGTATAATACAGGCGGAATACCGGAAATCGTTGAGCATAAAAAAAGCGGCATAATTGTAGATTATAAGGACAGAGCCGCATTTATAAAGATGGCGGAGTTTTTGTGCGGTAGCGGTCAGGCCGTGAATATGCTTTCTTCATTCGCCAGAGAAAGAATTTTAAATAATTTCAGCAAAGATATAATGCTTGATAAATACGGCAGGCTCTATGAAAACATTCTTCAAAGACCTGCGGATAACAGGAGAACTTTAATTTCAGCGGACGTGGAAATAGGGCGGGAGAAAATTCAGGTTAAAGCAACCGATGAGATGTTTAGCCGCTGTGATTATCTTAAAAGTTTTAAGCAGCCGGAATCGGTCTGCGATGTGAGCGTTGTTTTATGCACGATGAATCGTGCGGAACTGCTTGATAAAATGCTCGCGTCAATTCCAGCGGCGGCAGCGGGAATAAATTATGAAATTATCGCTGTGGTTGGTCAATGCTCGGATAACACGCTTGAAATTCTAAAAAAACACAACGTAACAAAAATTTACAACGAGCGGGAATGTGTCGGCGACGGCAGGCATTCCTGGCCGATGCTCTATAATTTCGCATTCTCAAAAGCAGCCGGCAAATGGGCGATGTTCGCAAGCGACGATATAATCTTCGGCGAAAACTGCCTCGCCAATGCCGTCAGCGCGTTAAATACGCAGCCGGGCAATGTGGCAGGCGGTATATTCTTTTATAAAAATATGCACGAAAGACCGCGTCCGAACCCGTTCGACAACAATAAATTTTTTGTCGCAATGGGATACGAATTTAATATCCTGATGAACTACGGCCTTTTACGTCTCGATTATTTCCGGCAAGTCGGCGGTTTTGACGAAAATTATAATTTTTATTATGCCGACAGCGACCTGTGCAACAAATTATACAGCATCGGCAAAATTCTGCTTCCGCTGCCGGCCAGCCTTGTCGCGCATAATGACATTTTGGATAATTTAAAGAAATCCAATTTTGAAAAACTCGAACAGGACGTTGCTCTTTATCGTGGCAAATGGGGCAAATACTACGTCGATGAAAACAATCGCCCCAACAGACTTGTCTGGCAAAAAGAATTTGTTGCCGATTATATTCCGCAAATCACCGACCAGACGACGCTGACAGCCGTAAATTCGTACTGGCAGGGGCTCTCATTCTTCCAGAGAAATATGTATTCGCAGGCAAAAGAGCAGTTCGCCGAGGCGATAAATGACGGATTGTCCGACCCAAAAGTTCACGATTATCTGAACAAATGCGCCAGCGTAAAAAATAAAAGCAAAAATATCTCCGGCATCGTTTTCAGTAAAGACCGCGCTCTGCAACTCGACGCGGCCATACGTTCGTTTCATAATTGCTGTAAGGACAGGATAAAATTACAGGTTCTCTACAAAGCCTCAAATCAGCTTTATAAATCGCAGTATGAAAAGTTAAAAACACGGTTTAATGACGTTATATTTGTAGAGCAGGGCGATTTTAAGAATGATTGCCTGCGGCTGCTGAACGGCTCGGAATATGTTTTATTCGCTGTCGATGACAATATATTTGTGTCTGATTTCAGCGTTGAAAAAATAGCGGATGTTCTCTATGCGCAAAACGATTGCCTTGGTTTTTCGCTGCGGCTCGGCAAAAATACGACATATTGTTATTCCAAAAACGCTCCGCAGAAGCTGCCGGCGTTCGAGCGGATTGAAACAGGCGTATTAAAATATGACTGGACGGAGGCTCAACTCGATTTCAATTATCCGCTGGAGGTTTCAAGTTCGATATACAAGGTCAGAGATATTCTGCCGCTGATTGAGCAGTTGCGGTTTGACAACCCAAATGAACTCGAAGGCCTTATGGCTCTAAACGCCAAAATATATATTCCAGCGGGGAAAAATTTATTATGTTTTGAAAAATCTAAAACTTTCTGCAATCCGCTGAATATGGTGCAGACGGCAATCCCTAATCGGGCATCCGACAGGAAAGATTACAGTCCATTGGCCCTTGCGGAACTGTTTGAAAAAGGTATGGCGATTGATATTGGCCGATATTTTGGCTTCGTTCCGAATGCCTGCCATCAGGAAGTGGAATTGTATTTAAAAAAATCCAGTTGCCTGTCAAAAACGCCGGCGGTTTCTGTCGAAATGGTCGCTTATAACGCCGAGCAATATATCGCACAGGCAATCGAGTCGGTTCTGCGGCAGAGTTTCGCCGATTTTGAATTGCTTATTGTTGACGATGGCAGCGATGACAAAACCGAATGTATCGTTAAAAGTTTCGGCGATGCGCGAATAAGATATATCAGGCAAGACCACAAAGGCCTTGCCGCGGGGCGTAATCTTGCCGTAACTTCGGCTGCGGGAAAATATATCGTATGCGTTGACTCCGATGATTTTATCGCGGTGGATTATCTGCGTAATATTTTTGAATACGCCGAGAATAATCCCGGCTTCGATTATTATTATCCCGCCAAACTTACGCTTGTTGATGGGCAGGGCGGTTTAATCGGCGGCGACTGGGAGTATAATGATTTCCCCGACAGCCGGATTTTGCCTGCCGTTTTGTTTGCAAACGGCTTTTCGCCGATACCGATTGTCGGCAGTCTTATAACAAAGGCTATGTTTGAAAGAATCGGCCTGTATGAAGACTGCGGTATATTCGAGGATTTTGTTTTCCTCTGCAAAAACGCTCTTAAAATGAAATTCAACAGATTTCAGTCCAACCCCGCGTATTTCTACAGAAGGCTGCCGCAAAGCGCATCGCAAAAATCCGAAATCAGAGACAAAACTATTTCGAATATGTTGAATCAGATGATAGCGATGTATCCGCCCGAAGTTATTTGTCCGCAATTGGTAAATATTTCAGACCCGTCTGCGGTCAAAATACAGTACTACAAATACGTCTCCGATATTTTTTACAGGCACGCGGCCGGTTTTCATTTCGTAAAATTCGGTCAGTACTTCCGCCGATTCGGAGATTTTTATAAAGGAAAATTTTTGGCTGCGCAAAGTCGCCTCTGTGTCGAGCCGCGTTCATTGGCCGGCAGAGTTTAATTTTGAAAGGATTTTAAAATGTCAACCATTCAGCTTTCCGGGCTGCAAAGCGGCATAGATACGCAATCGATTATATCGCAGCTTGTGGCTGTCGAGAAGAGAAGACTTACGATGTATCAGAATAAGCAAACCACCCTTGAGGAAAAGCAGACCGCTCTGGGCGAAGTCAAAACCAAAACCAACAGCCTTCTAACTGCGATAAAAGATTTGTCTAATGCCGGCGAGATGCGGACTTACAAGACATCATCGAGCGATAGCGATATAGTTACAGCCAAAGCCACCAGCGATGCGTATGAGGGCAGCCATACTATTGTTATTAATCAGCTCGCGAACTCCGAGCGGTGGGTTTCGTCAACCGGCCAGACAAACTCCGAGGATTGCGTCGGGGAAGGAACTTTTATATATTCGTACAATAATCAGGAAACATCCGTTACGACAGGCGCAACAACCACGCTTGATGGTTTGGTAACGCTAATCAACAATGACGCGAATAATCCCGGCGTAACGGCGAGTCTGCTTAGCTATGGCGGAGTTTATCATTTGATACTTAATGGCAACGACGCGGGAGCCGACAATAAAATATCCATAAACGCCAGCAGTACCGAGGTCTGGGAATCAGGCAGTATGCTTACAATAGACAGCGAAAATGCGGCCGAATCAGCCACGCTGATTAGCCTTGACCAGTTCGCAGGTTCGCTTAGCGGAACGGAAACCATCACAATTTCCGGCACCAATCACAATGGAGGTGCGATTACGCCAAATACGTTTAACTTCACAGGCAGCACGAAAATTTCCACTCTGATTTCAGAAATCAATGAGGCGTTTGACGGCGTGGCGGTCGCGCGATTTGAAAACGGACAAATAATACTTACGGATACCACCTGCGGCACAAGCGGCCTTTCGGTAAATCTGGCCTATAATCCAAATGGCTCATCCGCGACGCTTAGTCTGCCGGCAATGGCTGTTTCCGTCGAGGGCGGTGCCGTTACCGCGGACCTCGACAATTTTTCTCCATCGGATTTCACCAGGACACAGCAGGCTCTCGACAGTCAGATAAGAGTTGACGGTTATCCGCCCGAAGGCAACTGGCTTGAGCGTAATACAAATACAATTTCTGACGCGATTGACGGCGTTACTCTGAATTTACAGGATGTAACCGACCCCGCCGGCGATGGCGAAAGAATTACACTCACACGCGATACAGACGACCTCGAAACAAAAGTGGGTACGTTTGTTTCAAGGTATAATGAGTTGATAACGCTGATAAAAAAAGATACCGATTATGATAGTGATACCAAAACCGCAGGCGTTCTGATATCCGATTACACCGTTGCGAGTATTCAGCAGCAGGTGCGTCTGCCGCTATTGACGCAGGCCGGCGGATTTGTTCAGGGTGTAGATTCGTATTTGTCCGCTCTTAATATTGGTTTTTCTATAGACAGCGATGGAACGCTTGAATTTGACTCTGATAAGTTTTCAGATGCGGTTAGCGATGATTATCTTGGAGTGCTGTCTGTTCTTGGAGCGCAGAAAACAGGTTCTACCGATAGCAGAGCAATAAGTTTTTATGGCTCCAGCAACGACAATACTGCCGCGGGACAATACGATGTCGAGGTTGTCGTTTCCGCAGGGGCGATTACCATCGCAAAAATAAAACTTTCGACCGAATCCATCTGGCGGGATATGACGATTGACGGCAATATTATCACCGGCATAAGCACCTTCGACGACAACGGCGACCCGGATTATGCCGAGCATTCATTGCAGCTTAGCGTTAATTTGGCTGTCGATGGCGCTTATACTGCCGCTGTCAACATCAAACAGGGATTTGCAGGAGCGATGGAGGATACGCTTGATAAAATACTCGACAGCACATCAGGCTCTCTGACAATCGACAAAAATTCCGTCGGCGACCAGATTGAAGCGATAAAAGAAAAAATCACGGATGAAGAGGACAGGCTTACAACGTATCAGGAAAGGCTCGTCGCCAAATACGCCAGACTTGAGGCGACTCTGGCGTTATTGCAGCAGCAAATGTCCGCACTGACAGGCAGTTCATCATCATCTTCTTAGAGTATTTGCCGGCAAAATTTCTACCGACTGCGACTATTAGCTACTGGCTGCTATCTATTATTTCAAGCAGCGCAGCGTCGATATCGAGACAGGTTGCCTTGCCGAGAATATCAACCTGAAGGATAAGCCGGGTTTTGCTCTGGTCTTCTGCGACGAATCCCTCTATTCCCATAAGAGGCCCCGCAACGACTTTGCATCGCTGGCCTGCCTTAATATAGTTATGCGGTGCGAGTTCCGCACCGTTAGTTAGGGCTTTTTCAATAGGCAAAAGTTCCTCTACGATATGCCGCTGGTCATTGATATGAAGTATTTGTGCCACACGGTTGGTTTTGAGGACTTCGAGCCGAGCGTTTTCATCGCCGCAGAAAAAAACATAACCGCTGAACAGCGGCAGCATCGAACGCATAATCCTTCGACTCTTGCGATAGACTTTTTCAGTCATTGGGAGAAAGTAGCTGATGTTTTTTTTCTGCATTTGCCAGGCGAGAGCTTTTTCGTTTCTGCTTTTGGTATGCGCAATCCACCATACGCCGGTGAAGTCTTTAATACTCGACTCGGCAGGCCAAATCATCGGAGGATTTTCACTAAGTTTCAGCATAGGTTTTTTTAGGATGTTAAAATGTCGCCGACAGGCAAACCGTTTCAGAATCAAAAATAAATTCACCATTAAATTCGGCAGGCAGCAGCAATGTCTGCCCGATTGTAAAATCGACCGCGTCGCCATCAGCGGACGTGATTTTTCCGCTGCCACTGATAATCATAATCACTTTTACATTTCCCGCCGCGATTTTCGCCGAGCCGCCCGCTTTTGCGGCAAGTTTATCGACTTTAAATAAATCGCAATCAACTAATCTGTCGGCATCTTTTACGGTTAGGACTTTTGGATTCTGATTAAAATTAATGCTTTCGAGAGCTTCTGTGATATGCAGTTGACGAGGTTTGCCGTTTTGCAGTCTGTTCCAGTCAAACACGCGGTATGTCGTGTCGGAGGGCGTTTGAATTTCAGCAATCAAATTTCCCGCTCCGATAGCGTGAACTGTGCCTGCGGGCAGGAAATGACACTGGCCTTTTTTAACCGGAACTTTATTCAAAAGTTCCTCGCAACTGCCGGCTTTGATTGCCTTTTCAAACATCTGCTTTGTCGTGCCGGGCTTCAATCCCTTATAAATGCAGGCATTCGGCTCGCAATTGACGATATACCAGCACTCTGTTTTTGCTCTGGCGTTCGGAAGTTTCTTAGCGGCCTCGCTGTCCGGGTGAACCTGAACGCTTAAACAATCGTTAGCGTCGATAAACTTTATCAGAAGACCGAACGGCGGCTGATAACTTTTCTGGCCGAGGGACTGCTGCGGATATTTTTGCAGAACTTCGCCGATGGTCCTGCCGGCAAATTCGCCGTTTTCTATAATTGATTTATCATTGGGTAAATCGACTAATTCCCAGCTTTCGCCGATTTTTTTATCTGCGGGAAAATCTTTATTCAAAAGATTTCGCAGTTTACTTCCGCCCCAGATAATTTCTTTGTAAATAGGTTTGAATTTTAACGGATAAAATTTCATTTCTGCTTTCTGAAATGAGATTGCTTCGCTTCGCTCGCAATGACAAGGTGTTGTGGATTATATAGTTATTTTCCGCCGAAATAATTTACGATTCCGCCTGCGATAGCGGTCGCGATTTTCTGCTGCATAGCTTTGTCCTTAAGCTGATTTGCTTCCCAGTAGTTCGACAGATACCCCATTTCTATCAGCACGGCGGGGCATTTGCTTAATTTCAGCACTCTGTAATCGGCTTCTTTTCTGCCCCTGCTTTGTATTCCGGTTTTTGTCATTTGGGTGTTGATGCAATCGGCTAATTTTATCTCCTGCCAGTCCGGCTGTCTGGCTACATACACGCTGAAACCGTTGATTGAGCTTGTCGCGCACGAATCGGCGTGAATGCTCACGAACATCGCGGCGTTATTTCGAGTTCCGATATTGGCGCGTTCTTCGAGTTCGATGAAAACATCGCTGCTTCGCGTCATTACCACTCTGAATCCCTGTTTTCGTAGCAGGTCTGTAATCGCCAGAGCGACATCGAGATTGACGGTTTTTTCATAAAAGCCGTTCGGGCTGATTGCGCCGGGGTCTTTGCCGCCGTGGCCTGCGTCAACTACGATTGTTTTGCCGCCTCCGCCTGTCCAGGGTGTTTCAACCGGCCGGGGAGTTGGAATCGGCGCAACCTGCGGTCGTATCTGGAAGGGAGTGCTGCCGGTAATCTCGGTTTTTATTTGAGCCAGCAGACTTGAGCGAACGTGCAGCATACCGTCGATTGTTTTGGTTTTGCCCAGCGTGCCGAAGTATTTATCGTTGAGATAAACATAGTCTTCTTTCGGGTAAATGCCGACCGTGTTTCCGCCGCCTGTGAAAATGACTTTTCTGTCGCTTATCTGCGAAACGGTCATTTCCAGCTTCCCGGCCAGATAATAGACGTTTATCATTTCTTCTTTCGCCAGACTTCCGGACGACGAGCGTTTTGACGACTGTTCGCAGCCGGCAAATCCCATAACCACGACCGCGGATAACAAGGCGTATAAAACTTTATTTTTCATAAAACATCCTGTAAAAAAATCCCTTTAAATAATTTCCTCATCGGAATCCTGTATATCCGGTTGTTTTTCAATTTTCAAAGTTAAGCCCAGATGTCTGCACGCCGAATCTGTAATCTCTCTGCCGCGTTTGGTTCTGCGAACAAAACCAATCTGCAATAAATAAGGCTCGACCACGTCTTCCAGCGTGTCTTTTTCTTCGCCGAGCGTTGCCGCAAGAGCTTCGATACCCGCAGGCCCTCCATTATATATATTCGCGATTGCCCGCAGAAACGACCTGTCAAGCTCGTCAAGCCCAAGCTCGTCGATTTGTTCCATCTTCAGAGCGGCAGAAACAATCGCATCTGTTAATTTTCCTTCGCCCTTTACCTGTGCGTAATCGCGAACCCTTTTCAAAAGTCTGTTTGCGATTCTCGGCGTGCCTCTGCTCCGCGATGCGATAAGTTCAAGCGTGCCGGGTGAGCAGACTAAATTAAGCAGTTTCGCCGAGCGGGTTAAAATTTTCGCAAGTTCGGCTGCACTGTAAAACTCTAAATGATACAGCATTCCGAATCTGCCTCGCAGCGGCGAACTAAGCAGACCGGCTCTCGTCGTCGCCCCGATTAGCGTAAATCGTTTCAGCGGAAAATTTATCGTCTTGGCGTGCATTCCGCTGTCAACGGTGAAATCCACTCTGAAATCTTCCATCGCAGGATAGATAAATTCCTCAACCGGCGTACTCAATCTGTGAATCTCGTCGATGAACAGAATATCGCCTGTGCTGACGTTGCTCAAAAGTCCCATCACATCGCCTTGCTTGACTAAAGCAGGGCCGGACGTTGTTTTTATTCTTGCGCCCATTTCGTTTGCAATTACGTGAGCCAGCGTGGTCTTGCCTAAGCCGGGCGGGCCATAAAACAAAATATGGTCTAAAGGTTCGCCGCGTTGTTTCGCTGCTGACATAGCGATAGTGAGTTTTTCCTTCACGTTTTCCTGACCGATACACTCGCCAAGAGCCGTCGGCCGCAGAGAAGTATTTAAAATATCTTCCTGCTCGTTCATCGATTCGGAATTTAATACTCTGTCAATCGCCATAATAAAAAAAGTTTCGGCCAAAGGCCGATTCCATAATTTTGATATTTAATTTTTTATTTTTAATTTTTCTTTTTACGCTTCAATTCCCTGTTTCAATCTATATACTAACGGCACAAGTTCTTCGGCTGATTTAATCTGCGGATGTTTTTTGCACGCCAATTTAATAAGTTCGGCCGCTTCGATTCTCTTTTCGCCCCAGGCGATAAGAATTTCCAGAGCCTCGAGCTGATGCGCCGACATCTCGCCTTCGTCGCTTGTGCGCGATGGTTCGGAGCCGACTGCAAACTGTACGAGTTTGCCTTTCAATTCCGCGATGATATGCTGCGCAAGTCTCTTGCCGATACCCGGCAGGGCGATTAGCGTTTTTTCATCGCCGTTTTCGACCGCCGCCGCTATCGTGCCAATCGGCAGGGCGAGCGATTTGAGACCTTTCTTAATGCCGATTCCGCCGACCGATGTGTAGCGTTTGAAAAAATCCTTCTCCGCCTGACAGAGAAACCCGACCATTTGCGGAATCAGATTTCCGCCTGCCATACTGCCCTCGTAATATTCAAGCGTGCAGAGCGTAACATCCTTGCCGATTCTGTCAGAAAGCAGACTCACCATATATCCGGGCAGCAGAATCTCATAGCAAATCTGCCCGACCTGAACCAAGCCGGTCTCACTGCCGAGAGAGACGAGTTTTCCGCTTATTTGCGCTATCATAATTTTCCGATACTACGATTTTTTTCCGCAGTAATCTATCAGCCTTGCTATCTCGCTCCTCAAATCCTTGCGGTGAACTATCATATCTATAAATCCGTGTTCCAAAAGGAATTCCGACCTCTGAAATCCTTCCGGCAGCTCAATTTTAATCGTCTGGTAAATCGTTCTCGGCCCGGCAAAACCAATTAACGCCTGGGGTTCAGCAATAATCACATCGCCGAGCATCGCGAAACTTGCCGTTACGCCGCCGGTCGTCGGGTCAGTCAAAACCGAGATGAACAATCCGCCGCTGTCGTCTAATTTAGCTAATGCTGCGCTGGTTTTAGCCATCTGTCCCAGCGAAACAACGCCTTCGTGCATTCTCGCGCCGCCCGATGCGCTGACCACTACTAATGGCAGCGATTCTTCAATAGCTTTTTCGGTGGCGGCAACCAATTTTTCGCCGACAACCGCGCCCATCGACCCGCCCAAAAAGTTAAAATCCATTACTGCCAGCATTACCGCTCGGCCTTTAATGAACGCTTTGCCGACTAAAATAGCCTCTTTCCCGAAAGCGGTTTTTTCAGCCGCCTTGGCTCTTTCCTTATATTTTGTGCCTTTATACGAGAAATCAAGCGGGTCTGCCGTTACCAAATTGGCCAAAATCTGCTCAAAAGTGCCTTCGTCAGCTAAGTATTTGATTCGGGCATCTGCGCTGACTCGGAAGTGATAATTGCACTGTGGACAAACGTCCATATTTTCGGTTACAGCCTTCTGAAAGAGCGTCTGCTCGCAGCCGGGGCATTTAACCCAAAGCCCCTTAGGCATTTCCTTTCGTGGCTTTAAACTAAAGCCGTCCCATTGTGATTTTGTACTTTTCGCCATAATAATGTGGGCGGATTCTACCACAAATTTAACAAAAATCGAGCAGTAAATTTTTTGATAAAATACACAAATTCTCGCTTGTTATGAATGCTTTTGGTATTATATCTCGTTATGGCAAAAGACGTTGGCAATTTATACCAAATCCTTGAAGGGTTATATGGCAAATATAACCACAAAAAGTTTATACCGCCCGACCCGCTGCAATTTGTATATCGCTATAACCGTAAGGCAGATATGGAGATAGCGGGATTTCTGGCTGCGATGTTCGCTTACGGCGCAGTCGAGCAAATCGAGAAATTTCTGGCCGCTTTGCTGGGCCAAATGGGGGACAAATGCGCAAGTTTTCTTCAAAATTTCTCAAAAAATGACAAAAAACTATTCGAAAATCTCAAATATCGCTTCAATACTACCGAAGATATTGTCAATTTGCTGTCAGTTTTGAAAAAAACTCTCAATAAATTCGGGAGTTTGGAAAACCTCTTTTTAGCAGGCTATAACAATTCAGATGAAAATATCATACCCGCAGCAGCGAAATTTATTCGGGCATTAACCCCCGCAAACAATAGTCCCGGCCTAAAATTTCTGCTCTCCGACCCTGCCAATGGCGGCACCTGCAAAAGGCTTTTCCTGTTCCTCCGCTGGATGATAAGGAATGATGAAGTTGACGCGGGTCTGTGGAAAACCATCGACAAATCGAAACTCGTCGCACCGGTCGATGTCCATATTGGAAGATTGAGCCGGATTTTGGGCTTGCACGATAAAAAGACAATCAATCTCAAAACCGCTTTGGAGATTACCGCAGGCTTGCGGAAAATAAATCCAGCCGACCCAATTAAGTATGATTTTGCGCTGTGCAGAATTGGGATTTTGGAAAACTGCACCGGCAGGAAAAATCCCTACTGCCCAAATTGCGAATTAGCGAAATTCTGTGTTTAGGTAAATTTTAGCCGAGTGTAAAAAAACCGCGTGGGCTAAGAGCCCACCCTACAAACTTTTTTGTGTATCAGTGTCTGGCTGCGGCAAGTACAAACGCAAAAACTTTATTTGCGCCTGCGTCTTTCAAAACTCTGGCGCATTCATTCAGAGTTGCCCCTGTCGTTTTTACGTCATCGACAAGACAAACATTTTTCCCGCTGAAATTATGATACCTGCGAACTGCAAACGCGTCTTTTATATTTTTGTGTCGTTCTGCGTCGGTGAGCCTTGCCTGTTGAGTTGTGTATCTAATGCGCACAAGGTCTGTATTGAATTTTGCCGCAGGCAGGCTGAAACTTTTGGCAATCAAAGCGGACTGATTGAAGCCGCGTTTAAACCGCCGTCGCCAGTGCAGCGGCACGGGAACAACAAAATCAATCGGCTCGGCAAAATTCGCGCGCTCGATTGTTCCCCTCGTCAAATCGGCAATAGGCTTTAATAGATTTGTTTTATCAGCCAGCTTGAAATTGATTATCAAGCTCCTCAACGGCTCCTGATAAACGCCTGTGCAGGCAATGGAATCAAAGTGAAAGGTCTGTTCCTGACAATCAGGGCAGCCGGTTGGCAATTTGGCGTATGCGCTTATCTCTTTTCCGCAGCGAGCGCAGTGCGAATCGACGATACAGGAGTTCAGCCCCTGCCAGCAGTCGGAGCAGAAATACTCATCGTCCTGACATATTGGACAATCGCAGATTCGGCAGTATTTATGACAGACAAGTCCCGCGAGCCCCTTTAGCAACTTCCCTGCTGTTTGACTGAATCCTTTCATACGAGAATCTTGTGTGAACGGCGGAGTAAAAGTGTATCTGATGAGCAGTGTATATGAAGGATTATGTGCTGTCAAAGAAGAAAATATTTGAAATGCAGTTTGGGTCTCATCGAGAACGATAAGGTTTCCGCATTGAATCTCTTAGATGGAAACTGCTTGGATAAAAATCCGCCGTTGCCCTGTTGCCCGTCAGCACTCTACAAGCTGCGGTTCGGTAACGTCGATTTCCATAAGGCTGTCGAGATACTTGCTCAAATCGTCAATGGGGAAACGCGCCAAAAACTCCGGCTTTGCAGTGCGGTTAATCTGGCAGATAAAATCTATAATCTCACGCTTGCTCACTTTAATGCCTCCGAATATCAATCAGTTACCAACCAAAGGAGATATCGGATTTTAGGACTGTTTTTCTTTAACTCCGTGTAAAATAAAAACTTAAGGACCTATAACAGGCAACACTATATATTGCTTGCAATACGAAATTTTTACATTATATTGTTGCGGTATGATTGCAGCCTGACCAGACGGTCTTTTTGTCCTATAAAAACGGCAACAGCCGAACAGATATAGGTATCCGTTTTTTTAATTTTTTTTACTGTCTGGTTTTAAAGTCACAAAAAAAATGCTTCTATTGGGCGATAACGCTTACAACAAAGTGATTGCGCGCGATGAGCCAAAGCTTAAGCTCTGGACATCAGCCGGTCTGATGCTCACTTATAAATGCCCTGCCCGGTGCGAATGCTGCTATTATAATTGCAGCCCGGATAAGGGCGGCATTATGAGCGTCGAGACTGCGATTGCCGGCTGGCGGGGGCTGATTGGCATCGCCGGCGAAAACGCCAAAATCCATATCACCGGCGGAGAGCCTTTTTTGTATTATGACCTGCTATGTGAAATCCTGCGCAAAGCTGACGAGTTGAAACTCGGCAGGGTAGATGTTGTCGAAACCAATGCATACTGGGCTATCGATGAAAATGAAATTATCGCAAGGCTCGATTTTCTTAACAGGCATAATGTGAGCAAAATCAAAATCAGCTACGACCCTTTTCACGCGGAATTTGTCGATTTTGACAAGGTCGAACTGCTCTACAAAACCGCCTGCCGAGTACTCGGAATCGAGCGGGTAATGCTCCGCTGGTTAGACTACTTCAACGCCCCACCAAAACTTTCCGAATTGTCTGTTGAACAGAAAATGAGCGTATTTGCCGATTCTCATAAAAAATATAAATGTCGATTTACCGGCAGGGCGGCAGGGAAAATGGCGCAATTCCTTGCGAACAAAGAAGTTGAGCAAATTTCGACAGAAAATTGCCGAAAATCGTTTTTAGACTCAAAATCCGTGCATATTGACCCTGATGGCAACGTTTTTAATGGCGTTTGCAGCGGAATAGTCATAGGAAATATCAAAAAAACGCCTTTAAATGAAATTTGGCGGAATTTTAATCCAGCCAAACAGGAGCTTTTGAACGTACTATTCAACAGCGGGCCGGCAGGTCTTTTGGAATCGGCAATTAAATATGGATACAAAAAATGCCGATTATATTCAGGTAAGTGCCATTTATGTACGGATTTACGTCAATTTTTCTTTGACAATGGTTTGTTTGGGCAGATAATCAGCCCGAAAGAATGTTATAACTAATCGTACGGAAGTCTAATGAGCGAAACGAATTACGATTCAATGTTTGGCAAGGTAGCTCTTGAGCAGGGGTTCTGCACAGACCAGGAGCTTGCCCACTGCAAAAAGCTGCTCAAAGACCACCCTGCCGACAGTCCGACAACGCTCGAACAGCTTCTGCTTTCCAACAGGTTCATTACGCCAAATCAGGCAAGAAGACTAAAAGAAATATCCAAAGAATCCAAAGATGCCACCGAACGTATCCCCGGCTATAAGTTTATGGGCAAACTCGGCGCAGGCGCTATGGCTATCGTTTATAAAGCCAGGCAGTTGAGCCTTGACAGGATTGTGGCGATAAAAATTCTGCCCCACAGATTCAGTGAGAACCCTGATTATGTCCAGCGGTTCTACAAAGAAGGAAAGGCGGCGGCAAAACTCAATCACAATAATATCGTCGCGGCTTACGATGTCGGCGAGGCGGGCGGGTATCATTATTTCGTGATGGAATATGTCGAAGGCAAAACGCTGTACGACGATTTGGCCAAAGGCAAAATCTTTTCGGAAGACGAGGCTATAAATATCACGAAGCAGGTTGCCGGCGCTCTTGCGCACGCTCACGCGCGAAACCTGATTCACAGGGACGTAAAACCCAAAAATATAATGATAACACCGGCCGGTATCGTGAAACTGGCAGACCTTGGTCTTGCTCGCGATGCCTCTGATGTTCAGCTTGCCAAAAGCGAGGCGGGCAAGGCGTTCGGCACGCCTTATTACATTGCCCCGGAGCAGATAAGAGGTGAAATGGACCTTGATGCTCGAAGCGATATTTATTCGCTCGGCGCGACCCTTTATCATATGGTAACCGGCAGAGTGCCTTTTGAGGCGACAACTCCGCCGGAGGTTATGAAAAAACACCTAAAAGAGCCTTTGATTCCGCCTGACCATATAAATACCAATCTCTCGGCGGGCATTTCAGAAGTTATCGAAGTTATGATGGCCAAGAAAAAAGAGGACAGATATACCTCCGCTGAAGAATTGATGATGGATTTGGATTCGGTAAGCAGGGGCGAGCCGCCGCTGCGAGCGAGAAAGAGGTTTAATCTCGGCGATCTTTCCGACCTCCAGAAAGGCGATTCGATTATGCTTGAGCCGCACGCGAAGATTTATAACGAGGAAACCATCAGCAAATACAGAGTCGCGGTAACCGTTTTAGGTTCTGTCATAGTAGTGCTGATTTTGTTAGTCATATTCCTGTTCGCTTCAAAATAGTAATTGCCCGCCGTGCCGGGTACTGCTAAACTAACCCCCAAATGCTATATACCAAGAGCTTCTAACATAATGAAAAAGACGCAACATAGTGAAGCGTATCTCGTGAAGCGAAAAAACGGCGAAATACAAAAATTATGTACAAATTTCTTTTTGTTAGAGTTTCTAAATACCAAATACTAATTTAACGGAGTTTTTATGCCGAAAGGCGGTGCACATTTTACATCGCAGGAGCTTGCTCTTGTTTTGAGCCATTACGACATAGGCATTATACAGCAGATAAAGCCTCTTATCGCGGGCAACAGGCGTGCGCCGAAACAAATCGTCGTTTCCGATGCGGGCAGGTATCTGCTGAAAAGACGCGCAAAAGACAAAGACGACCGCTACCGTGTCGCATTCGCTCACGCAGTTCAGGGACATTTGAGAGAGAAAAAATTTCCAGTCTCCGGCATTATTCGCACCCGCGACCAGAAGAACAGTTTCCTCGAATTGGACAATCATATTTACGAACTGTTTGAATTTATAAACGGCTCGCGTTTTGACGGCAAAATAGAAGCGATTGTCGATTGCGGCGCAACGCTGGCGAAGTTTCATCTGTTTTTGAAGGATTTTTCGTTCGAGCCTATGCCGCTGAAAGGCTGCTTTCACGACTCAAGCACAGTCAGGGGTTATCTGAAAAAAATCGGCTCCGAAAAAAACGGCGACCCGTCAAACGGCTCTTTGAGGAAAACAACCGAATCGCTAATGACGATGTACAACGCGTCCAGCGTAAATGTCAATCAGCTCGGCTATGACAGTTGGCCGCAGCAGATTATTCACGGCGACTGGCATCAGGGCAATATGCTTTTTGCCGGCGGAAAAGTGGTCGCAGTGGTCGATTTCGATTCGCTGAAAGTCTCATCGGCGATGACCGACCTGGCTAATGGAGCGTTGCAGTTCTCAATCGTCGGCGGCAGGCCTAACCCGGCCGACTGGCCTGATTATCTCGACCAGTCGAAACTTACGCATTTCCTTTACGGCTATTGTATGGTAAATATGCTTGCTGATGGCCAGATTAAGACTATACCGGATTTGATGATTGAGACGCTTATAGCTGAATCGGTGCTGCCGATTGCGGCAACGGGATTTTTTATGAACCTGTCAGGCGAGGATTTTCTGAAAATGATTTGCCGAAAATGTTCGTGGATAGATAAAAATCGCCAGACGCTTTACGAAGCGATTGAGCATTCGCTTGAGGACTTACAAAAATGACAGCGGGAAAAAGAAGCACAAAGCAAAAAATCGCCGATGCCGCCAAAAACCTTTTCAGTACGCACGGCTTTGGTCAAACCTCGTTGGACGACATTATCACCGCGGCGGGCATCACAAAAGGAGCGTTTTATCATTACTTCAAAAGCAAAGAGATAATCTGCCAGGAAATCATCGACTCTGTGCAAATAGAATATCAGAATATTTTCAAATCGGTGTCTGGAGAATTGAATCCGCTTGAGCAATTAAAGGCTGTTATAGCCAAAATTGTAGAACTGAATAATTCAGGTCAGTGGGTCAACTGCGAACTTATGTTCCGCTTAGGCAGCCAGATGCAGACGCTGCAAACCCCTCTGAAGCAGAAAATCGAAAGTTTCTGGAAATCGTGTTTCAGCAGCTATCTATCGATTATAACGCAATGCAGAGAAGCAAAGCTGGTAAACGAAAAACTGTCCGCCGAGCAGCAGGCGAAACTGATTATTGATTTGCTCGTCGCCGCAGTCTGGCGAAAAACCGTCTTCGACGACAACATCGACACAGGGATAATTGATTATATAATTGAAAATTTGAAATAAATTACGCGTGGACAGGCAAGCTGTCCACCCTACAAACTGCTTGTCATTGCCGCGTAGGCTGACTTGTCATCCGTAGTTTTAACGATGGATGAAATGCCCGCTCTTAATCCTCTGCTCTGATAATCGGCAAATCGAGCCAGAATGTTGAACCTTGGCCGAGTGCGCTTTCCAGGCCGATTTTGCCGCTTAATAAATGCGCAAGTTCGTCGCTTATTGCAAGTCCCAGCCCGGTGCCGGCCTGGATTCTTGTGAGCGAGCCGTCAATCTGACGGAATTTTTCAAATATTTTTTCCCTGTCCTCCTCGGCGATGCCCGGCCCGGTATCGGCAATAGAAATTCTTACCGTATGCTCGTCAAAAACAGCCGCCTTAATTTCTACTTTGCCGTTTTCTGGCGTGAACTTGACGGCGTTGCTTAGCAGATTGTAAAGAATCTGCTGAACTTTGCCGGAGTCTGTTTTTATTATGGGGATATTTTCATCGACAGTTAAACGGACTTTGACTTTCTCTTTTTCCGACAGCGGCGAAAAGAATGCAACCAAACCTCTGCAAAGTTCAGGAATGCTGGTTTTTTCGATATGCAGTTCGATTTTGCCCGCTTCGGCTTTGGCCAGGTCGAGCAGGTCGGTAATCATTTTGAGAAGGTTTCTTCCGCTGCTGATGATGTTCTCGGCGTAGCGTTTGCTCTTGGCGATATCGTCGGCTGGTTTTTCGTGAAGAATTTCTGCAAAGCCGAGAATCGCGTTCAGAGGCGTGCGAAATTCATGGCTCATATTGGCGAGAAATTCGCTTTTGAGTTTGTTGGCTTTGAAAAGCTCGATGTTTCTGTCGGAAAGTTCGGTGATTTTCGCGTCTAACTGTTTGTTGGCCTGGCGAAGTTTTTCCTGTCCCTCGGTCAGGCTGTCAAGCATCGCGTTAAGCGCGTCGCCGAGTTTTTCAAATTCGTCGCGTGTTTTAATGCCGCTTCGGACTTCAAGATTACCTTCGTACACATTGGTAACAATCGCGCGAAGCTGTCTTATGGGGCTTAAAATGACCCTTTGGGCAATTATATAAAACGCGACAATCGCTCCCGCTCCGGCCAGCAGGCCGGCGGCAACCACGCATACACGGTTCAGGAGCAGCGTTCTTCCTGTGCTTCTGCCTGGCATTTGCACAACTATCGCGCCGAGCGGTTCGGCAAGATTGAAAGCAGGGGCCGGGCCTTCTGTGCTGTGGCAGGCGAGACATTTTTTGCTGACCCGCACAAGATTGATATACGTCGTCTCGGTGTCGCCGTTGATTTTTTTTGCCCAGGCTAATTCCTCTGGAGCGTCCTGCTGCTTGAGAAGCGATATCGCGCGATTTTGTCTGTCGGACAACTGTGAACTCCAGTTCGGCTCTGATTTGTCAAATCGGAGCCATTTTACTCTGCTGGACTGGATGTCTTTTTTTGCGCCGCTTTCATCGAGCATAACCGGCGTTTTCTCGCTTTGAGGCTCAAGCCTGAAATGCCTTTCATAGACGGTGCTGACGATGGCTCTGCCGGAGTCAAGAACGGCTTTTTCGGCAAGTTTGCCCATCCAGAAATACGGAATCAGCAACGCAAGAGCCAGGACGAGCAGAATAGCGATGCCGAAAAGAAGTCTGCACTTGCCGGCCAGAGAGACCGGACGAGGATGAAAAAAAACGATTGCTCGTTTAAGTATGTCAGATACCCTGATAGGCATAGAATCAAGGTCTCGCCGTAAGGCGAACTCCATATTTTTAATTTTTGATATTTAATTTTCTATAGATGGTGCGTCTGGACTCTCAAACTCAATTCTTCGAGCTGTTTGAGGTCAACATCGCTGGGCGCATCGGTAAGAAAACACTGACCCTTTTGCGTTTTTGGAAACGCGATAACATCGCGGATATTGTCGGTCTTCGTCAAAAGCATAACAAGCCTGTCAAGCCCGAAAGCGATTCCGCCGTGCGGCGGGGCACCGAATTTCAAGGCTTTCAGAAAGAATCCGAATCTGTCTTCAGCCTGCTGTCTTGTGATATTGAGCAAATCAAAAACCTTTGCCTGCATTTGCGGCTGATGAATACGCACGCTGCCTCCGCCAATTTCCGAGCCGTTGACGACAATGTCATAAGCCTGCGACCTGATGTTTGCGGGGTCGGTTTCGAGCTTGCCGATATCCTCGGCGACAGGAGCGGTGAACGGATGATGCAGCGAGTCATAACGCTTCTCGTCGGCATTCCAGTCGAACAGCGGAAAATCGACAACCCATACGAATTTGTAATCGTTCTCGTCAATCAGGCCAAGCTCTTTGCCAAGTCTTATTCTCAACGGCGCGAGAGCCTTATTCGCCGCTGTGATAGTATCGGCGACAAACAGGAGTAAATCATTTGGTTGTGCTGAAAACCGCTCTATAATCTGCTTTCTCTGCTCCGGTGTGAAAAATTTCGATATGCTGCTGGACAAGTCAGGCTGCTTAGTCTGTTCGTCAATAACAACTTTAAACCATGCCAGTCCCTTTGCGCCATAATCGCTCACAAGGCCGGTGAATGTTTTTTCTATATCGCTTCGAGAAAATTTTCCGCCGCCGACAGCGCAGAGACCTTTGACAACTCCGCCTCTTGCGATTGTGTCGGTAAAAACCTTAAACTGGCATTGTCCTGCAATGTCGGAAATTTCCTTGAGCTTCATCTCGAATCGCAAATCAGGCCTGTCGATGCCGTATTCGTCCATAGATTGCTTGTAGCTCATTCGCATAATCGGCGTTTTGACTTCGATGCCAAGAATTTCCTTCCATACTTTGGCGATAAGTCGCTCGTTGACATCAATCACATCGTCCATATCGACAAAGCTCATCTCAACGTCAAGCTGGGTGAACTCCGCCTGACGGTCGGCACGAGGGTCTTCATCTCTAAAGCAGCGGACGACCTGAAAATATCTGTCCATACCGCTGACCATTAAAACCTGTTTGAACAACTGCGGCGACTGCGGCAGGGCGTAAAACGATCCCGGACACAACCTGCTCGGCACAAGAAAATCTCTGGCTCCTTCCGGCGTACTCTTGCCGAGGAAAGGCGTTTCAATTTCCAAAAAACCTTCGCTGTCGAAATAATCGCGAGCTAACTTGGCTACCCTGTGCCTTATTTTCAGCCTGTTCTGCATTGCGGGTCTTCGCAGGTCGATGTATCTGTATTTAAGCCTTATGTCTTCGGCGACGTTCTCTGCGTTGTCCAGTTCAAACGGGGGCGTTTCGGCGGTATTAAGAATTTCGAGAGTATCAATAAGAATTTCGATTTGGCCGGTCGGCAGTTTTGGATTTTCCAAACCTTCGCCGCGGAGTCGAACGCTTCCGGCGGCGGCGATAACCCATTCGCATCGCAACTGTCGCGACAACTTGTGCATATCGGGCTGGGATTCGGGATTAAATACGAGCTGCGTAAGCCCGCATCTGTCCCGCAAATCAATAAAGACGAGATTGCCGTGGTCGCGATAAGAATGCACCCACCCGCATAAATTTACTCTTGTGTCTTTGTCGGATGCACGCAGTTGTCCGCAGTTATGTGTTCTTTTGAGCATAGAATTTCTCTGGAAAATGGAAATCAAAATCCGTGGATTTTGGTCTTAATGTTCGCTGGTTATCAGCCGAGCAGTTCATCAATAGCATCGGTTATGTTTGTTTTGCTTGCCAGGCCGACCCATTTTTTTGCTATCTGGCCGCCATTGAACAAAATTATAGTTGGAATGGCGTTTATGCCGAATTCTACTGCTGCTTCGTGATGCTCGTCAGTATTGAGTTTGCATATTTTTGCCTTGCCGGCGTATTCACCAGCGATTTCTTCTATAACGGGGGCAAGCATTTTGCACGGCCCGCACCACGGTGCCCAAAAATCAACCAGCACAGGCTCGGAACTGTTATGTACCAAATTGTCAAACTCGGCATCGGTAAGTTCTGTTACATTCGCCGCCATTCTAAATCCTTTCTATATATTAAAATAATCCCACTTGCAAAGTCCGGATTCTATTTTAAGAGTCGCCCAAAGTCAAACTAAATCATACTGTCTCTTTGTCGTCATCGGCGGCGGGGGCGTTTATAACTTCTTGATTGTCAAGCTCTAACGCGATATCCGGCGATGCCTGCGGCTGATATTCTTCTATAGGAACAACGGGCGCATCGGAGGTTTGTTTGTCGGAAATTTCCTCAATGGCAACCTCATTAACGGACTGATTAAGCTGTTCGTCCTGCGGATACAGTTCCATCTGGCTCAAAATCGCGTTTTTGACGGTCTCCTCGGCGGGAGCATCGGTCAACGCTCGCAGATAAATAGGCATACCCGGACTTGCCTGCTCTGCAGTGATGAGTTTTTCTCTAACTAACTCGAGCGTGGCAAGAAACATACCGACCATTACCAATTTATTTTTTTTGTCCGCGAACATTCGGACGAAATTCATCGGACCTTCGGTTTGCAGACGGTGCAGTATCTCAATCTGATAAAGGTCAATCGGCGTATCATCGGTAATATGACGAATGTCCATCATACTGCCGGTTGCCTTCATTATCGTATCGAATGCGCTTAGCAAATCCCAGATATTGAGCTGGTCGAGGTCAAGCTCCGGCTCGGCGTTCGGTTTTAGGCTCGTGATGATATTGTCGCTTCGCGGGAATTTCTGCTCCTGGCAATCAGCGGACAGCTTGAGCATATTTGCAGCGTCCTTGAATTTCTTATATTCAAGCAATTGGCGAATAAGTTCCGTTCGCGGGTCGCCGGCGTCGTCCTCGGCCAGCGCATCCACTTCATCGGCAGGCAGAAGCATAGCGGACTTAATCTCCATCAGGGTAGCCGCCATTATGAGAAACTCGCCGGCTAAATCTATATCGAGGTTTTTGAGCATTTCGACGTAGCGAATGTATTCTGCGGTAACTTTCGCAAGCGGAATATCATAGATATCAACCTCCTCTTTGCGCACAAGGTAGAGCAGTAAATCGAGAGGCCCCGAAAAAACGTCAAGATTTATTCTATATTCAGACAAAAATTGTTCTTTCTATTGTTATTCCAGCCCAACGGCTTTTCTTGCTCTGGTTAAAGTTTTTTTCGCGACAGTTCTGGCTCTTTCTGCACCGTCGGCCAATACCTTTCGCACATAATCGGTATTCTGTTCAAGCTCGGCTCTCTTCTGCCTGTAAGGCCTGAAATACTCGAGCAAAAGCTCTACGAGCCTTTTCTTGGCATCGCCATAACCCATTCCGCCATTGCGATATTTATTTTCCCATTCCTTTATTTCGCTTTCCGATGCGACTAATTTCAGCAGCGCGAATATGTTACATTTGTCCGGGTCTTTCGGCTGCTCGACCGGCGTGGAATCGGTAACCATTCGCATTACTTTTTTCTTTACCGATGTTTCAGGCTCGAAAATCTCGATGGTGTTGTCGTAGCTCTTGCTCATCTTTCGGCCGTCAATGCCCGGCACAACCGCGACCGAATCAATAATATAATCCTTCGGCAGAACAAAAGTTTCGCCGTAAATGTTGTTGAAATAATCGGCGATATCACGCGTAACTTCTATGTGCTGTTTCTGGTCTGCGCCGACAGGAACAAGATTGCTGTCGAAAATCAAAATGTCCGCGGCCTGCAAAACGGGATAGGCGAACAAGCCGTGGTTTGCGCTCAATCCCTGCGCGATTTTATCTTTATAACTAACGCATCGCTGCAAAAGCCCCATCGGCGTAATGCACGACAGAATCCAGCACAGCTCTGTAACCTCCGGCACGTCAGACTGACACCAGAAAACGGTCTTGTTGGTATCCAGGCCAAGCGCAAGATAATCCATCGCGACGGCGAATTTGCATTTCCGCAAATCGTCGGGCTTTGGCCCGCTCGTCATCGCGTGGTAATCAGCGATGAAATAAAAGCCGTCATTTTCAGCCTGAAGCTGCAAATGCTGCCTCATTGCGCCGAAATAATTGCCGATGTGCAGTCTTCCTGACGGCTGAATGCCTGATAAAACTCTCAAATTTATTTTACCTCCGCTTCCAGCTTGTTATTTCTTATATGCCTGTTCAGGGTCATAGACTTTTTCAGCGATAAATTCCAGTTTGTCGCCCGGTGGTTTTATCGCTCTGTAAAAACAGGATTGATAGCCGGTGTGGCACTGTCCGGCATCAACTTTAACCTTTAGTACCAGACAATCCTGGTCGCAATCGACAAGGATTTGCTTGATTTTTTGAACGTGGCCGCTTTCCTCGCCTTTTCGCCAGAGTTTTTTTCTGCTTCTGCTGTAAAACACGGCGTTTTGCGTTTTAATTGTTAATTCCAGAGCCTCGGCATTCATAAACGCGACCATAAGTATTTGGCCTGTTTCCGCGTCCTGCGAAATGGCGGGTATTAGGCCGTCATCGCCGAATTTCGGTCTAAATTCACTGCCCAGTTCTATTTCTTTATTTGCTGACAATTTTTATCTCCATTATTTATCTTCTTGCCGACTAATCTTTTACACGTTATTATGGCGAAATTCAAGTATTTTTACGGATTTAAACGGATTTTAAGGGAAACCTTTTGGCGGATGTCGGCAAAAAAAATAAGCATATTGGTCATATTATAAGGATAGCCGTCGCTGCCGGTGCGCTGTATTTTGCTTTCAGGGGCGAGAGCATAAAAGGCATCGCCAAAATTTTCGGCAATTTAAACATTTTTGTTTTTCTGGCAGCGTTGGGGCTATATGTTCTTGGGCAGTTTCTTTTTGTTTTTCGCTGGCTGACGCTGCTGCGCGTGCAGGGCATATCTATAAATTATTTTGCCGCGTTGAGACTTCATTTCCTCGGCCTGTTTTACAATAACTGTCTGCCCGGCGCCGTCGGCGGCGATGTTTTGCGAGCGTGGTATGTAACCAAACACACCGAAAAAAAAGTTGAGGCTGTGCTTAGCGTTTTTGTTGACCGCGTAAGCGGGCTTGTCTGCACGATTGCTATGGCGTTTTTGTCTTATTGGCTGATTCCAGCCGCGGGCAGCGGAGCGGAACTCAAACTCGGCGCGGATTTTCATATAGCGTCGCTTGCGATAAAATTACTGATAGCTGTCGGAGTGATGGTAATGCTCGCCGCCGGCTTTGTCGCGATTATGTATTATAACCGCAGACTGCGGCCGATTTTCCTCAAATACGCTTTTATACTTTCACTGAAATGGATGTTTTGGGCTGGACGTGTTATTAAAGCCGTCAGGCTCTACTGCACCAAACCATTTTCTCTGCTCTTTGCCGTGCTTTTGAGTTTTATATGTCAGGCGATGCCGATTTATGGTCTGTACCTTATCGGCAGAAATCTCGGCATCGAAGCGCACATAAAATATTATTATGTTTTCTTCCCGCTTAGCTGGATAATCGGCATTATTCCGATAAGCGTCGGCGGCGCCGGCGTAGTGGAATTGGGTTTGAAGGGACTGTTTGGCAAGGTTGCGCAGGTTACCGCAAGTCAGGGATTGATACTTGCTCTTGCGCAAAGGCTCACCTGGCTGCTGACATCTATCCCCGGCGTTATTATTCACATCACCGGCAAACATCTGCCGGATGAAATGGAAAACCCGAAATCATAATAATTGAAAATTTAAAGTTGAAAGTGTAAAACCAAAGCTTGTCCTCGTGAAAACGGGGATTCAAAGTTTAAAAATTTTCAAATCGCAGTGGATAATTTTGGCCGGTAGCCTATGCTCGCGGCTCTGATAAAATCTTGAATACAGGGTGGTTTCATGTTATTTTTGATTTTTATCGAACAATTTTGATTGAGTTTTGTGAAGAAAAGGGGGGGGGGCAGATTATCACTTTGCGCACGCGCGCAAACCGATCCCCGGCGGTAAGGGGGCAATTCAGGAAGTGGCAGATTATCATTTTGCGCGCGTGCGCAAAATGATCGTCAGCGGGGCAAGTTTTCCGTTGAGTTTGAAAAAAGAGGGGGTAGAATAAAACGACATCGCGGCGAAAAGATATGGTGTATCATTAGATTTGAGGGATATAAAAAATGGATTGGCAAGTTTTAACCGGAATTTCAAGCAGTATTATTGCTCTATGTGCTTTGATTTTTACGATATGGCAGGGGTTTATTGTTCGAGAACACAACCAACTTTCCTATAGACCATATCTCTTGACATGGACAAGTAGTGATGCAGACAAAGGCATTTATTCAGTGGAGTTAATGAATAATGGATTAGGACCGGCATTGATAGAAAATTTTGTATTAAAAGTGGATGGGGAAATTATTTCTGGAGATGGGACTGAATCAGTAGAAAAGGCGCTAAGAAAATTATTTCCGAATCATAAATACAGTTCCCAACAAGCCTTTGTTTCAAAAGGCTATTCAATGCCTGCAAAGGATAAATGTACTATTGTTTCAGTTCAATTCGAAAATCCTTTACCTTCTCGTGAGTTTGTGAAAAATACAATTAACAATCGAGGGGATATAGAGATTTCCTACAAATCATTTTATAATGAATCTTTTGAATTTTCTACTGAAATTGAAAAGCGTAAGGAACGAGCTTGAACGATTAGTTCTGTCTTGTTAAAACGATGACGAGACAAGTGCGATTGAGGATGATTGAAATTTACTGACCTGTCGCTTACGCTTCCGGCTCTGAAATAAAACCTTGATTGCAGGGCGGTTATCGGTTATTAAAACTGGTTATGAAACAAGAACTTATAAAATTAGCTGAAAAGCACGGAACGCCGTTGTTTATTATCGACCACGATAAAATACGGGCGAATTATCGCACGTTCAAAAAGCACCTGCCCAACGTACAGGCCTATTACGCTGTCAAGGCGAACTCCAATCAGGAAATAATCAAAACGCTGTTTGCCGAGGGGGCGAGTTTTGATGTTGCCTCGTACAACGAGTTTATGCAGATTTATAACCAGCTCAAAAGTTTTGACCATAAGGATAAGAAATTTTTCGTATGGGATAAAATCATCTTCTCCAACACAATCAAAGACAGGGACGCACTGGCCAAGATAAAGAAGTATAAGCCGCTGGTAACGTTTGATAATACCGATGAGATAAAGAAAATAAAGCAGCATTGTCCGACGGCGGGGCTTGTTTTGCGATTGAAGGTGCCTGATACCGGCTCGCAGGTCGAGATGAGTTCAAAATTCGGAGCCGAGCCAGGCGACGCGGCCAGTCTCATTCAGGAAGTTTTTGACGCGGGTCTTGTGGTCGAGGGGTTGAGTTTTCACGTCGGCAGTCAATGCGGCAACTTTGATAATTATACCGCGGCTTTGAATATAACATCTGACATTTTAAATAACGCACGCAAAAAAGGCTTCGGCCTGAAAATCGTCGATATAGGTGGCGGATTTCCAGCGAAATACGATGCTCAATCGCCGAAGTTTGGGAACCTCGCGAAGATTATAAATTCTGAATGCAAGCGGCTGTTTCCGGCTGATGTCGAGCTTATAGCCGAGCCGGGCAGGTTTATGGTTGCTACGGCAGCGACGTTAGTTAGCGAGATTATCGGCAAGGCGAGGCGCGACGGTAAAATTTTCTATCATATAAACGATGGCGTTTATCATACGTTCTCCGGCATTGTTTATGACCACTGGCAGCCGAATTTTTCAGCTTTCAAGAAGGGCAAAACCGAAGTCTGCGCCGTTGTGGGGCCGACCTGCGACAGCTTTGACAAAATCTCGCTGTCGGAAAATCTGCCCGCTGATTTGCAAATCGGCGATATGTTTTATACGGTTAATATCGGCGCATACAGCACCGCGTCATCTACAAAGTTTAACGGCTTTGACGGCGCGAAAATTTTGCATATAAATCAGTAGGCAGTAGTCAATAGCCAGTAGGCATAGGCAAGTAATTTTCTTGCTGTTTTAGCTTAATTTGTTAGCATAGCCCGCTTAAATTGTAATTGCACGAAAGGATTTGAATTGAAGGAAAGCAAAAAGACGGTATCACGGGAAATCGGCCTGGAAATCGGTCATTTGGTCGGCAAAGGACTGTTCAAGCTCGACCACCTGCATTACGGGCTGTGGAAAAAGGGGCTTGAGCCTGAAATTCTAAACCTTCATATTGCGCAGGAAGAATACTGCAAATTTATCCTTTCGCATATTCCGGCTGACGTGAAATCAATTCTCGATGTCGGCTGCGGGGCTGGGGCGTTTTCCAAAAGGCTCGTTGACCTCGGCTATAAAGTTGACTGCGTCTGCCCGACCGAATATCAAAATAAAATTGTCGAAGAAAGGCTCGGCAAGGCGAGCGAAGTTTTCAAATGCAAGTTCGAGGAAGTTAAAACCGATAAAAAATACGATATGGTGATGTTCTGCGAAAGTTTTCAGTATATCGACCTTGATTGCGTGCTCGATGTGGCGGGAACGCTTGTGAAAGCCGGCGGATATATGCTGATTTGCGATTTCTTCAAAAAGTGTGCGGCTGACGCTTATGGCCTGAAGGGCGGGCATAAGCTCGAAAAATTTATGGAAGTAATGGACGCATCGGCTTTCAGAATAATCGAAGATATCGACCTTACCGCAGAGACGGCGCCGAATATGGATATTGTTGACCGCGCGACAAAAGAAGTAATGATACCGATATTCAGCGCAGGCGACAGATTCCTGCAAAGCAGACATCCGATTTTGCTGAAACTGATTAAGTGGAAATACCGCAAAAAACTTCAAAAAGCTCAAGACAAGTATCTCAAAGGCAAACGCACCGGCAAGGATTTTATGGAAACAAAATCTTACAGATTCTTTCTCTGCCGAAAGAAATAGCCGATTTAGGTTGAATGCAGGATAAGGCAGATACCGGCAATAACGCCGAGCAGGGCGATTGCCTTGAGCGAAAGTCGCAGTTCACGGAAAATCAAACCGCCGACGACAAATGAAATCGCGATGCAGCTCGCTCTTATAGTTGAAAGCAGCGAAACAAGAGCCTGCGGATTGCTCATCGCACGAAAATACAGTATATCGGCAAATATCAGGAGAACGGCAATGACAGGAATGCTCCATCGCCAGACGAACGGCGTGTGTTTTTTTCTGTTCGGCAGCCAGAACGATATGACCACGATTGCCAGCACAGGCACGATATAAATTGAAAACCACGCCTGCAAAGTGAGTGGATTGCAGCCGAGCGTCTGAAGCAGATATTTATCGTATATTCCGCTTGCCGCTCCAAGCATTGCCGCGAGCAAAATGCACAGTATCCATTTGTTGCTGTAAAAAATTATGCCTTCTTTTTTGCCGACGGCTGAAAACCAGTAATACGAAATTACCATAACCGCAAAACCGAGGTATTGCATAGCGTTGAGGTGTTCGTGAAAAATTATCAGCGCACCGATAAGCGTCCAGACCGGCCCGGTTGCGCCAATCGGCGAGACAATCGAGATTGGCAGATTTTTTACGGCCATATAACTAAGCATCCAGGCCGCGGCAACCAGCAAAGCCTTGGCGAATATGTGCAGGTGGGTTGAAAAATCAGCGGGGGGGATAAACAGGCTGACCCTGTGCATATAATCCGGCGTAAATCGTGACAGTAAAATTACAGGGAGAACCATTAACGCACCGCATACCGTAGCCAGAAAAAGAACGGGTAGCGTGGCGTTTTGCTTTAAAGCGTGTTTTCTGCTTACATCATAAAAGCCGAGAAAACAAGCTGACATTATGCCGAGGTATAACCACATATAATAGCAGCCAGCAGCTAATCACCAGTAGTCAGTAGTTGGTGAAAACACTTCCACCGTGAACGGCTTAGCCAACCGTCTGTTGATTGTATTGGGAATGCAGAAATAAAAAGCCCCGTTTTAACGGCGGGGCTTTTCGGTTTTAAACGGACAACCTTAGGCAGGTGTTACGTTTGTTGCGCACGGACCTTTTTTGCCCTGTCCAACTTCAAACTTAACCTTCTGGCCTTCGTCAAGAGATGCATAACCGGAAACCTTGACTTCAGAATGATGGACGAACAAATCCGAGCCGCCCTCGTCTGGTGTAATGAATCCGAATCCTTTGCTTGCGTTAAACCACTTTACTGTTCCTGTACTCACTATAATACTCCTAAAAAACATTATCTCTCAAAAATTAATTTACGGGGGATACTACCGAGAGATGAAATAATAAGCCCTATTTCTACTACACTACTCCGTGTAACACTACTTACTTGTAAAACAAACTTTTTATCGCTTATAGCATACCGGATAGAGATATGCAACAAAAAATATCGCTTTAACAGAAAAATTTTATAAAATATGACAAAAAATAAGACGAGAGGTGTCTTTATAATGTTTTCAGCAGCAGGGCATTCCTTTTTAATTGCCGAAGACCTGTGCGTGCGACGGCGGAATCGGCGAAAACAGCGTCAAAATCGCCTTTTGACCACCGCAATATCTCATTGGCGGTCAAATTCAGCCTTTGGGTGGAATGCTGAATGTTTTTGCATACGGGGGCTTTTTCGTTATACAGGCAGGCTCTTATGCAGGCATCGCAGCCAAAAATGTAATTTATTTTCGGTTTTAATTCTTTGGCGATTCTGCCTTTATGCTCGATTGTCAGGTAGCTGACGCACTTGTTGGCGTTGAATGGCCGGCCTTCGGAGATTGCGCCGGTGGGGCAGGTGGCAAGACATTTATTACAGTTTTTGCAATAATCTTTCTGTTTCAAAGGCGTATCGGGTTTTAACGGCAGGTTTGTGAGCAGTTCGCCCAAAAGCAGGAATGAGCCGATTCGCGGATTGGTGAGCAGGCAGTTTTTGCCGATGAAGCCGAGACTTGCGCGTTGAGCGAGCGCCTTCTCGGCAATGGGAGTGGAATCGACGCAGATTTTAAATTTCAAATTTTTGTCTATTTCTTTTTTTATAAAATCGGCAAGAGCGGCGAGTTTTTGTTTTATGAAAGTGTGATAATCCTGATAGAGAGCATAAGAGGCGATTATATTTGAAAATTTTGCCGGTTTGTAATTTATCGCGGCGCATATTACGGATTTTGCGACGGGCATAAGCAGGGCGGGGCTAAAACGCTTTTCGATGTTGTTTTGCAGCCAGGCCATTTTGCCGTTATTGCCGGCTGCGAGCCAGTTTTTGAAATATGCGATTTTGTCATCGTCGAGCGGCTCTGCGGAGGTTATGCCGACAAGGTCAAAGCCTAAATCGTGAGCCTTTTGTTTGATTGCACGGCAAACCATATATTTTTAATATTTTGAGACGTTTATTTTTTGCATAGAGCCTGTAACGAGAAATATGGTGCGTTCGCAGATATTGGTAACTCTGTCTGCGATTCGTTCAAAGTTGTGCGATGCCCAGATGAGATATGTCGCATTGGTTATAGTATCCGGCTTTGCAATCATACGCGACAGTAATTCGTGATAAGTTTTATCGTACAGTTTGTCCACTTCGTCGTCTTCATCGCAGATTTTTTTGGCCATATCGCTGTCGCGTTCTATAAACGCTTTGATGCTTCTATTGAGCATATCGAGGCCTTTTTCGGCCATTTGGGGAATGTTGTCAAGCGGTTTTACCAAAGGCTCTTTGCCGAGCAGAATGACGATTTTGGCTACTCCCTCGGCGTAGTCGCCGATTCTTTCCAAATCCGTAATGATGTTCATAATCGCCACTATTTCTCGCAAATCCGAAGCGACCGGCTGCTGAAGGGCGATGAGATTGATGCAGTTTTCTTCCGTTTCCCAGCGTTTGCGATTTATTATCATATCATCGTTCACGATTTTTTTGGCGGCATCGACATCGCGGTTTTTAAGAGCGGAAATTGCGTGACCGACCGCGGCGGCAACGGTGCAGCCCAAATCCATCATCTCGTCTTCGAGCTTGTTTATGTGTTTTCTGAAGCGTTCTCTTGCCATAATAATATACTCCTATTAGCCGAATCGGCCTGTTATGTAATTTTCAGTTAGTTTTTCTTTTGGATTCGTGAATACCTGCGTGGTTTCGCCGAATTCCACAAGTTCGCCAATATACAGAAAGCCGGTATAGTCTGACACTCTGGCGGCCTGCTGCATATTGTGAGTTACAATCACAAGGGAATATTCCTTGCGCAAAATTCTTAAAAGTTCTTCGATTTTCAGCGTCGCCATCGGGTCGAGAGCTGAGCAGGGTTCGTCGAGCAGGATTATTTCCGGCTTCAAAATGAGAACTCTGGCAATGCAGAGCCTCTGCTGCTGCTCAAGCGTGAGCGACCTTGCGTTTTTGCCGAGCTTGTCTTTTAAATCGTTCCACAAGCCGACGTGTTCGAGGCTGTTCTGGATTTCGGCCAGAATTTCGTCTTTTTTACTTAACATTTGGTGTATGCACAGGCCGAACCGAAGATTTTCGTATATGGATAAATTAAAAACATTCGGCCTCTGAAAAACCATTCCGACTTTTTTCCGCAGAGCGATTAAGTCGATATCATTCGCCAGGACATTGCCGAGTCGCTTATCGTTGTAAATAACTAATCTGCCTTCGAGCCTTGTGCCTTCCACCAAATCGTTCATTCGGTTAAAACATCGCAGGAGCGTTGATTTGCCGCAACCTGATGGGCCGATGATAGCTGTAATGTTTTTATCGGGGATTTTCATACTGATATTTTTCAGCGCCTGGAAATCGCCGTAAAATAAGTTCAGGTCAAAAGTTTCTATTGATGTTTTAAATTCCATAAGGATTTATCCGAATCTGCCGGTTATATAATCGTCTGTCTGTTTATTTTTTGGACTGGTGAACAGTGTGTCCGTGTCGTCAAGTTCCACAAGTTCGCCCATAAGGAAAAACGCGCATCGCTCGGTTGCGCGGGCAGCCTGCTTTGTGTTGTTCGTAACGAGTATCTGCGTATAATCCTTTTTGAGCTGCTGCATAGCGTCTTCGACTTTTGCCGTTGAAATAGGGTCAAGTCCCGAACAAGGCTCATCGTAGAGGATTATTTCCGGTTCGACGGCGAGAGTTCTTGCGATGCAAAGCCGCTGCTGCTGACCGCCGGATAGTTTTGTGGCGGGGGTGTCGAGCCTGTCCTTAACCTCGTCCCAGAGATACGCTTTTTGCAGACTGGTTTCGACGATTTCATCGACAGCTTTTTTGTTTGTTATGCCGTGTACTTTCGGGCCGTAAGCGATATTTTTATAGATAGTCATCGGCAGGACGTGCGGCATAGCGAAAATTATTCCGACTTTTTTCCGCAGTGTATTGGCGTTTATTTTTCTGACATCAGCACCTTCCAAAAGTATATCACCCTGTTGTCGGTAAGATAAATTCAGGTCGTTAAGTCGGTTAATTGCTCGCAGAAAGGTTGTTTTGCCGCTGTTGGCAGGGCCGATGATACCGAGAATTTCATTTTTACGAATTTCTATGTTCAGATTTCTCAACACAGAAAGCTCGTCATAGAAGCAGTTGAGATTAACGGTTTTTATAGCGGCGTTGCCTACCATATTTTTTTCTTTCGATAGTGAGCACGAAGCACAATGCTCACGATATTCATTAAAAAGACCAGGGCGATAAGCACAAAGGCGGTCGCGAAACTGATTTCAACCGGCATATTTGGTACCTGCGTCGAAATAACGTAAAGGTGGTACGGCAGGGCCATAACCTGGTCGGATATCGAATGCGGCAGGCGCGGCAGAAAAAACGCAGCGGCGGTAAAAAGTATCGGCGCTGTTTCGCCGGCCGCTCTGCTCAAGCTCAATACTGTACCAGTGAGAATGCCGGGCATCGCGTAAGGCAGTACGCAATACCGTGTCGTCTGCCATTTTGAGGCACCCAGCGAAAGGCTTACCTCTCTGAAAGTAGCAGGTACGGATTCCAAAGCCTCTTTTGTCGCGGTAACAATGACAGGCAGGCTCATTATCGCAAGCGTCAAAGAGCCTGCGAGAATTGACGTTCCGAATTTAAAAAACATTACAAACAGAGTAAAGCCGAAAAGACCATATACGATTGACGGTATGCCTGACAGATTTACAACGGATAATTTAATCAGCCTGGTAAAGAGATTGTCTTTTGCGTATTCCACAAGATAAACGGCCGACAGTATTCCCACCGGCAGCGAGCAAATCATCGTGCCTGTTATCAGCAGCATCGTGCCGATAATCGCGGGGAATATGCCGCCTTCTTTCATTCCGTTTCGCGGGTTCTGCGAAATAAATTCCCACGATACGGCGCTGATTCCATTTTTGAAGATGTAGGCGATAATCAGCACAATCGGCACGACAACCAGAAAGGCTATCAGGCCGAGAATCGCAAAGGCAACAGTCTGACGTATTTTCGCAGCGGTCATTTTCTATTCCTATGAGCACAGAGTTCTGCAAAGATATTTATGATAAATGTAATTATAAACAGAATCAGTCCTACGGCGAACAAGGCGAAGTAATGTTCCGAGCCTCGCACGGTTTCGCCCATTTCCCCGGCGATTGTGGCGGTGAGCGTTCTTAGCGGCTGAAGAATCGAAGTTGGCATAACCGGAGCATTGCCCGTAACCATCATTACGACCATAGTTTCGCCGATTACTCTGCCGATGCCGAGCATCACGGCGGCGATTATACCCGATGAAGCGGCCGGCAGAATAATCCGCCACAGCGTCTGCCATCTTGTCGCGCCAAGTCCTGTCGCGGCCTCTCTATAACTCCTCGGCACGCCGACAAGGGCATCTTCCGACATACTTATTATCGTCGGCAGAGCCATAAACGCCAAAAGCAGACTGCCTGTAAGACCGCACATTCCTGTTGATAAATGGAATGTGTTTCTCATAAACGGCCCAAGCCAGATAATTCCGATAAATCCCAAAACTACGCTCGGAATCGCGGCGAGAATTTCCACAAGCGATTTGAGAACGCCTTTGATGGATTTGGGGGCGACTTCGGCGATGAACATAGCCGTGCCAACGCCTAACGGTACGCTGATAGCGATGGCAGCAATAGTTACATATAAAGAGCCGAGGAAAAGCGGCATAATGCCGAAAGACGCAGGGTCCGAAACGGGCAGCCAGTTTTTGCCGAACAGAAACGAACCGACCGAATGGCTGGCAAAAAGCGACAGCGCGTCTTTTAGCAAAAATAAAAAAATCAGAAAAACAAACGCGATAACGAGAAAGCCGCTAAGCCTTATGCACAGTTCAATTATAAATTCACTGGGTCTTTTCCGCACCGGCAACTCCTAACGGAACAAACCCTGTTTCAGCGAACTGCTGCTGGCCTGCGGGACTTAACGCGAAGTCTATAAACTGTTTTACCGCGCCTTTAGGTTCGCCGTTGGTGTAAAAATAGAGAAGCCTGGCAAGCGGGTACTTGCCGTTGTTGACCGCTTCTATGTCCGGCAAATAAAATTCATCTTTCTTTGCGACCTCAACGGTTTTTGTTCTGTCGGAAAGATAACCCATTCCCATATAACCGATGGCGGCTTCGTTATTGGCCACCTCTTCGACGATAGCCTGCGAAGAAGATAACAGAAGGGTTTGAGGTGAAAATTCCAGATTACTGTTGCTGTCTCCGAGATTAACGACTTCTTCCTTGAAGTGGGCATAAGTACCGGAGCTTACCTCTCTGGAAAGCGTAACGATAGCAATATCCTTGCCGCCGAATTCTTTCCAACTTTTTGCTTTGCCGGTGAAAATATTGTGAAGGTCCTGAATTGAAAGTTTGTCTATGGGGTTGTTTTTGTTGACTATCAATGCCACGCCGTCGTGAGCTACGGGAATTTCTTTCGGGAAAACTCCCTGTTTATTGGCCTGTTCGATTTCCTTCGGCATCATTTCGCGCGAGGCCGAAGCGATATCGCAGGACTTGTTGATTAGCGAGGCGACTCCGACCCCCGACCCGCCGCCTGTAACAGATACAAACACGCCGGGGTTGGTCTTCATAAATTCTTCGCTCACTTTTTGAGCGGCATTGACGAGGGTGTCTGAACCTTTTATCTGGATTGTGCCTTGCGTGTCATTGCTGTCAGCGACCCTGCCGCAACCTGCAAAAAAGGCTGTTAAAATTAGTAAAAACGCCATCCATGTGTAAGTATTTTTCATCGTGCGGATTCTATCCGCGAGTAATAAAGTTGTCAAGAGTAAGCTCCTTAAAAACAATGTTAATATTTTTCTTAAAAATTTGAACATTATGTCATCAATAAGTCCCGGTTTTCTGACAAGTTACCAATCATTACAATGTTAAATAAAATCCATATCTTAGAAACAACGCCACATCGTTTCTGTCATTATTGTAGAAATCGCCGGGGAAGAAAGCTTCCCCTTCAATTCTATGCTCTATATCCTTGCTGACTTTGTACTTAAGCATTACCTTTGCCAACTGTCCGCGGAAATTACCGCTCTTGCTCATTCCGCCTGTTCCGGCTTTATAGGTGTTTTCATCCGCAAAAAGCAGATTGTAGCCGCATCGCAGGCTTAGTTTCTCCGTCAGATTTGTTTCCCAGTCGGTATAAAGTCTGTGCAGATTGGAGTTGTCATAGCTTCTGCCGTCAATCGAGTCTATGCTGCCCTGATAAAGCACGCTCCATGAATCGACACGCGCCCAGCCTCTGTCGAAATTCTTGTCGGGGTCATTGTTTCCGGAAAGATATTCATAACCGAAATAAAGTTTATTCTTATGTTCATCGTTGAAATTATATATCAACTGGTTATTTGAGGCAAAAGCGCCGAGGCTTTTTCCGTTTTTATGGCCGAACTGCGGGGCAAATTCCATATCATACTGCCAGCTTTTATTCAGTCTGCCGTATTTTCTTATGCCCAGCGTATAAATCTCGCCTTCTGAACCTTTACTTGTTTTTCTGTCGGTATCGTGTTTGTAAATCAAATATCCGTCAATGCCGGCATCTTTTCCGGTTTTTTGGGCCAAATAAAGAATCGCGCCGCGCTCATCCTGCTCTGCTAAATCATTATCTTCGGGGCCGTCTCTATCGTTAATGGGCTTGAGATATTTTGCGCTGTCGGCATAATTCTGCACCCACACGAAGTCCATTGTGGTATCAGAAGCGTCAAAATTATAAGTGAACCGCAGAGCGTCAAAAAAGGAAGTCCTTCCTCCATCTAACGGCGTACCATCGCTAATCAGCCAGCCATTGCCGAACTTGAGTTCCTGCCTGCCGGCAACAACAGTGAGCGTCATATTAAAGGCGTTGCGCCAGGTAAGATTGAAGCTGTCGAACAATAACTCGTTTTTTACAAACTGCGGGTCCATTGAAGTCGGCTTGACATAGTATCGAGGTTCTGTTGTAAGCCGAATGTTGAAATCAAGGTCATCGCTGATTTTTATTTTTGCCGAGCCGCGTATGCGAAAACGCGGCAGAGCCAAACGCTCATGGTCAACAGGTTTGTTATCGAGTTTGCGGTTGTTGTCATATTCCGCGCGAAGTCTTAAATCCGCACCGAGTTCCAGCCAATCCGTCGGGCGCTTCCAATTATATTTGGGTGTATTTGAGTCAGATACCGCCGAAGAAGCGGTACTGTCGCTGATGGCACAGGCCACAGTAAAACACATCGCTGCGATAACTACAATTCCCTGTTTCATTAGAATCTCCGTAAAAATAATATTCTATTGTCGAGTCTGTTCCGATGACGAAATTATAGAGTTAAAGTAACGGGGAATTGTTATGCTGATGTGTGCGTTGTGTTAGGATTGTGTTAATTTTGAGGCAGGAAAATTGTAAAAACACAGCCTTTGCCGACGGTGCTTTCGACGGAAACGCCGCCGCCGTGGACTTGCGCGATATGTTTTACAATAGCAAGTCCCAAACCTGTGCCGCCGAGTTTTCTGCTTCGAGCTTTGTCAACGACGTAAAATCGCTCGAAAATACGGTCGAGATGTTCTTTGTCTATCCCGCAGCCTGTATCGGCAACAATAATCTCGATTTTGCCGTCTGATTTTTTTACGTTAATTTTAATTTTACCGCCTTCAGGGCTGTACTTGACAGCATTGTCGATAAGATTTAAAACCGCCTGCTCTATGAGTGTGGAATTTATTTTTGCGGTTAATTTTTCATCGCAGGCGATATCATTTTTTATGTTTTTGCTCTCCGCCTTAATTTTTGAAAGTTCAACGGCGGAAATAATAACCGGCTTTAAAAGAACGGTTTCAAAAGCCAATTTTCTTTTTTCGCTGTCTTCTTCCAGTCTGGAAAGACTTAGCAAGTCGTCCACAATCAAGTTGAGTCTGTCGGTATGTTTGGCGATAATTTCGAGAAATCGCTTTGCTTCCTCCGGCTTGTCGATAGCTCCTTCCTGGAGCGTTTCCACAAATCCCTTAATAGACGTAATCGGCGTTTTTAGTTCGTGCGAAACATTCGCGACGAAATCGCGTCTTACTTCTTCCATTTCGTTGAGAACCTTTGCTAGTTCCGCTAATTCGGCCGAGTCCGGTATTGGCAATCTCTGGCTAATCTGCCCCGAAGCGAAACCCTGTGCGGCCTTTGTCATTTGTTCTATCGGACGGCTTAGTCTTTTGGAAACAATCCAGCTCACAGCGGCGGCGCAAACCGTTATGATTAAGCCCGTCCACAGGATTTTTTTGTAAAGGCGTGCGAGTTCATTGTCTATAATTGCGACAGGCACAGATGTTCTGATAACAGCCAAAATTTTGTCGGCCTGTTTTATTGAAACAGCCCAATACATCATATTTTTGCCGAGCGTGTCGCTGAATCGCAAAGACTTTCCAGTGTCGCCGCTAATGGCCTCTTTGATTTCCGGTCTGTCGCTGTGGTTCTTCATTAGTATTGGGTTTTCATCGGAATCGCCTATAACCAGACCGTCCGGCAGGATAACTGTAATGCGAGTTGAAACTGTTTTGCCGAGTGCCTTGCAGATATTATCAATTTCCGGGAAATTGCCGGAAATTATTATCGGCTTGATTTGATACTCGACCAGACGGGCTTTCGCTTCAAGACTGCTTACGACCTGATTGTAATAAAATATACGGAATGAATGCGATGCGCACCATGTAACAGCCAACAGCACGGCAAGGGCGATAACCAAAAAGGCCGGATAGATGTGCCAAATTAACTTTCTTTTTTTCATCACTCAATCTCTAAAGCGATAACCTACGCCGCGAACAGTTTCGATATATTTTTCGTATTCTCCCAATTTTTTCCTTAGTGAGACTATTTGAACGTCGATAGCTCTGTCCGTAACGAGATAATCTTCGCCGTGGATAGAGTCGACAATTTGATACCTTGTAAATACTATTCCCGGCCTTTTAGCTAACGTGTAAAGAATATTGAATTCTGTGAATGTAAGCTCGACGGGTTTGTTTTTAATTAATACCTGCCTGCGCGATGGGTCGATAGCCATCTGGTGTATTTTAACCGAAGCTTTTTCCAAATCGCGGGCGATTGGTCTTTGCAGTACTCGGCGGATTCTGGCAACAAGCACTTTTGGACTGAATGGCTTTGTAACATAATCGTCTGCGCCAAGTTCCAGACCGGTAACAATATCAGTCTCTTCGCCTTTGGCTGTGAGCATAATTACGGGGATATTCTGTGTTTTTGTGTCGTTTTTGAGTTTTTTGCAGACATCGAGGCCGTCAATGCCGGGAAGCATAAGGTCGAGTATAATCAAATCCGGCAGTTTGGCTCCTGCCTTTGCCAGAGCCTGTTCGCCGGTGGCTGCGGTTTCTACCTTGTATCCATTTTTGTCGAGGTTGTAACGCACTAATTCGAGTACATCTTCCTCGTCATCTACTATTAGTATTTTTTCATTCGCCATTGAAGCAATCAATCATTTTAGCTGCGGGTTAGCGTTAATAAATTTTAAAATGCACGCGCAATATGCCGGTTTCGTGCAGAGTTTCGATAATCTCAAGAATGGCAATCAGCCAGACAAACCACAACGCGCTGTATATATTTCTTTTGAACACCTTTGGGTTCACCATGTATGTATCAGGCTCCTGAAAGAGCGAGAATTTTGGGAAAAACGATGGGACCTTTTTGCAATAGGCTTCAAAAGATTCTCCGTGAGCCTTCGCCAGTCTTTTTTCTTCTCCGCGGATTACGCCCGGATAATACAACAGGAAGAAAATCAGGACGACAGCCGGTATCAGCAGAGTTTCTGTCGCAAGGCCTACACCGAGGGCGCCGATTAGGCTGAAAAAATATAGCGGATTTCTTGAGATTGAATATGGGCCAGCGGTAATCAGCGTATTGTTTTTGTAACCTGCTATATACAGAGCGCACCACATTCTGCCTAATGCCGCGATGCTTGCCAAAAAGCAGCCCGCTGCGAACAGGGCGGTATCAATAAGTTCATATTTGCCCCAGTAGCTTTCGCTAATCAAAAGGATTACGACTAACGCTATAATAAAAGCACGAGAAGCAAAAATACGTAATTTTTCACTGATTGAATGATATGCCATTTGAGAATCCATTTCCTTATTTTAAAATTGGTGATTAGTTTTCTGTTAACTTCCATACACAGGAACTCGTTTGACTCTGGGGCCTATCCTTGTAACAATCTCATAAGGTATGGTTTGCAGCATATTCGCTATTGATTCCACGCTGTTTTTGGAATCGCGATTATTATCGATGATTACAATTTCACTGCCGACGGTAACTTTGGCGTTCTTGTTGAAGATCGCGGTCAAATCGACGATGGTTTGATCCATACTCACCCTGCCGATTACCGGAACATAGTCGCTGCCTATCTTCATCAGGCCTCTGTTCGATAGTCGCCTGTCATAACCGTCGCCATAACCAATCGGAACTAATCCAATAACGGTATCCTTGTCGGCATGCCAGGTGCAGCCATAGCCGACATAACTGCCTTTGGGTATTTTTTTGATAACGGTCAAACAGCTAATCACTTTCATCGCGGGCTTGAGGTCGCAGCTATTTGACAAGCCCGGCAGGGGGGTATAACCATAGACGGATATTCCGGGACGAATCATATTAAAACCTACGTCAGTTAAATTCAGCACGGCGGCAGAATTGGCTGCGTGAACAATGGGGATTTTAATGTTTCGGTCTAACAATGTTTTGTTGAAATCCTTAAATCGCCGTAACTGTAAATCCGCAAAAGAGTGGTCAGCCTCATCGGCGCTGGCGAAATGAGTATAAAAACCTTCTATTTCAATCGTCTCTTCTTTAGCTATTTTATCAATAAGCGATAACAGATTTTCTTCATTAAGTCCCATTCGGCACATACCGGTATCTAATGAGAGATGAATTTTAGCCGTTTTTTTCAACTTTTTCGCGGCGGTTGAAATAAATTCAACATCGTCGTCTCGCATCGCTGTCAGGCGTATTTCATTATTCACCAGCCGGCAGGCAATTTCCTGCTTCTGTTCGCTCTGGTATATGCTGAATTCAGAACCGAAAAGCAATATGGGTTTTTTCCACCCTAACTCCAAAAGCTGTTCAGCCTCCGCAATCGTGGCAACGCCAAGCATATCGACATTAGCCGTCTCAAACGCCGGCAAAACTATGTCTATTCCGTGGCCGTAGGCATTGCATTTGGCCGCGACGCATAAACGGGGATTGCCTGCGATTCTTTTGAGAAGATTGCAGTTATGCGAAATTGCAGATAAATCAATTTCTGCTGTCAGATGGCAAGTTTTTGTTTTCATATAATAGTTCGTGAGGCGTTGAACTGTTCAAATCTTTTTGAGACACGCACATAAGTATTCGGATTTACAATGCTTATAAAAATGCGCCCGAGAGGATTCGAACCTCTGACCTACGGATTAGAAACAAGTAGCTTGGAAATTATAAGCGCATTAGAATCAATAAGTTACAACACCACAAAAAAACATTTGACTACAAATTTAACCGAAAACAACATCGAAATCCAGCACAATTTGACAAAACTCATAAACCGCTGGGCATCGCTCCCTTCAAATGTCAAAACTGCAATCATAGTATTGATTGGGGGTGATGAAAATGAATAGGCGAAAAAGAGAGAATTGGCGGAAATTCAGAGCCGAAATTTCACAAAAAATTTTCCGCCCCGAAGTCCTTGCGAATACGGCAGTTATCTTCGCCAAAACCCAGAGCGGGTGTTCGCTTAAAATAGTGTTATATTTCAAGAAATTCCCTGTATTTGTCCGATAAAAAGGCATGGTGTAAACAAATTTATAAAGGAGTGTTTGCCATGCCGGCAAAATTGATTGAACAAAAGGAT
>Ga0209212_1000384_pt1 | contig 87619 bp, 77 predicted proteins | sample RifGroC2_FD_183996 | JGI IMG/M metagenome (GOLD analysis project Ga0209212, IMG submission 183996) | Groundwater microbial communities from Rifle, Colorado, USA - Groundwater C2 (SPAdes) (version 2) | ecosystem: Environmental > Aquatic > Deep subsurface > Groundwater | place: Rifle, Colorado...
CACCCCCAGAATTTATTAGGTGTCCATGAGTACCACGTGATGGCTATTCGATTGTCAGAGAACTACAAAGTCCACGATGTCGTGGCACGTATTTTTGTCCACGATGTCGTGGCACTTGTCAGCTAGGGACTAGGGAACTGCTGGGAGAATAGGTAGGGTGGGCCGGGCCCACCGCACCATACGGTTTTGGTGGGCGAGGCCCACCCTACCTTTTAATCATTTCAAAAGGGATTTCACAGATAAAGGAGATAGATATGTCGTCGCTGAAAGAGCTGAGAATTGGGACCCGCGCGAGCCAGCTTGCGCTTTGGCAGGCTAATTGGGTGAAGTCCGAGCTTGAGAAACGCTACCCGGGCATGACGGTCACCCTCACCAAGATCAAGACCATCGGCGACAAGATCCTCGACGTGCCGCTGGCACAGGTGGGCGGCAAGGGTCTCTTCGTGAAGGAGATCGAGGAGGCGATGCTGAGGGGCGAGATCGACATCGCGGTACACAGCATGAAGGACGTGCCGACCGAGTTCCCCGAGGGGCTCGGCCTCTACTGCATCACCGAGCGCGAAGATCCGCGCGACGCCGTCATTTCCCGCAGCATCAAGTTTGCCGATCTGCCGCAGGGTGCCCGCATCGGGACCTCCGCCCTCAGGCGGCAGGCGCAGCTTCTCAAGGTGCGTCCCGACCTGGAGATGGTCATCATCCGCGGTAACGTGGAGACCCGCATGAACAAGCTGGAGACCGAAGGGCTGGACGCCGTGATCCTCGCCGCCGCGGGCCTGAACCGCTTGGGCTTCGCCGACCGGATCAGCGAGTATCTCGACACCGAACTTTCCCTGCCGGCCATCGGCCAGGGCGCGCTCGGCATCGAGTGCAACCTCGCCGACGAAGAGGTGAAAAAGACCATCGCCTTCTTCAACCATCCCGACACCAGCGCCGCGGTCCGGGCAGAGCGGGCGCTGCTGTGGCGCTGCGAGGGTGGCTGCCAGGTGCCGATCGCGGCCTACGGTGAAGTCACCGGCGATCAGCTGAAGCTGACCGGCTTCATCGCCTCGGTTGACGGCAAGGTCTCCGTCAGGGGGAGCATTACCGGCCCGACCGACCACCCTGAAAAGCTCGGCGTGCAACTGGCTGAGCAGCTCCTCGCCGAAGGTGGCCACGCCATCCTGGCCGAGGTCTACCAGCGCGAGGTTTCCAGGGAGAAGGAAATCCCGGTGTAAGCTAAAGCAACTCCCTCCCCTTCAGCCTTCACCAAGGCTACGGCTGACAGGTCAAGGGGAGGGTCTACATCTCACATCTCGTTCCCAAGCTCCAGCTTGGGAACGTAAGCAAGCTCCTCCCACTCCACTTTTCCAGGGGGGAAGAGCTTTTACATCTCGTTCCCAAGCTCCACCTTGGGAACGTAAGCAAACTCCCCCACTCCACTTTTCAAAGGGGTGAGAACTCTACAACGCGGTATGAGCAGTACACGTTTCTTGATAGTCAAAAGGCTAACGGATCTTCCTTAGCCTTTTGCCGTTTGATCGCAAGCAAGCTACAGGTAGGAGCACGATGCCAGCTAAATCCTTAACACGAGGTTTTGTCTATTTGATCGGCGCGGGACCCGGGGATCCCGGTCTCATCACGGTGAAGGGACGCGACTGCCTGGCAAAGGCGCAGGTGGTGATGTACGACTATCTGGCCAACGACGAGTTGCTCCGGCTGGCTCCCAAAGGTGCGGAACTGATCTACGCCGGGAAGGTGGGGGGCGAACACAACCGGCAGCAGAGCCAGATCAACGAGCTTTTGGTGGAAAAGGCGCTCTCCGGAAAAATCGTGGCCAGGCTGAAAGGGGGCGACTCCTTCATCTTCGGGCGGGGAGGGGAGGAGTGCGAAGCGCTTGTCGAGGCCGGCATCCCTTTCGAGGTGGTCCCGGGAATCACCGCGGGCGTCGGCGCCACCTGCTATGCGGGTATCCCGCTCACCCATCGCGGGGTGACCACCTCGGTCGCCTTCGTCACCGGTCACGAAAGCCACGGCAAGAGCAGTTCCGAAATCGACTGGGAGGGGCTGTCGCTTGGCAGCGGCACCGTCGTCTTCTACATGGGGATCAGGAACCTCCCGCACATCACCGAAAACCTCATCGCCCACGGCAGGGCTCCGGAGACCCCGGTGGCGCTGATCCGCTGGGGAACCAGGCCCGAGCAGGAGGTGCTGACCGGAACGCTTCTGGATATCGCCCGAAAGGCCCGGGAGGCGAACTTCAAGGCGCCGGCCATCACCGTGGTCGGCGAAGTTGTGAACCTGAGGGAGACGCTGCGCTGGTTCGACAACCGGCCGCTCTTTGGCCGCTCCGTTCTGGTTACCCGTGGCGCCGATCAGGCCGGCGAGTTCACCTCCAAGCTGGAGCGGCTGGGCGCCAGGGTCTACGGCTGCCCGACCATCGAGATAACCACACCCAAGAGCTACGCCGATCTCGATGATTCGATCCGGAATCTGGACAGCTTCCACTGGATCGTCCTCACCTCGTACAACGCCGTAAAGTACTTCTTTGCCCGGCTGGGCGAAAACGGGCTCGACACGCGTGCCCTCGGCCGTTGCCGCGTCTGCGCCGTCGGACCCAAGACCGCGGCGGCTCTTGCCCCTTTCGGCCTGCGGGCCGACCTGGTCCCCCGGGATTACAAGGCGGAAGGGGTGGTGGCGGCTTTCGCTGCCATGGATATCTCCGGGAAGCGGATACTGTTTCCCAAGGGTGACCGGGCGCGGGAGGTGATCCCCGATGAGCTCACCCGGATGGGGGCGCAGGTAACGGCGCCGGTTGCCTACACGAACGAGACCCCGGAGGAAATCCCCGCCGAGGCGCTGCAGGCCCTTGAGGAGCGGCGGGTCGATTGCGTCACCTTCACCTCCTCCTCCACCGTTCAGAACCTGGCGAGCATCCTGGGCGAGAACCATTTTCTGCATCTGATGGAAGGGGTGCTGGTCGCCTCCATCGGCCCGGTAACCTCGAAGAGCTGTCGCGATCTCGGGCTGGATGTCCATCTGGAGCCCGCCGAATACACGCTCGATGCCATGGCGGCGCAGTTGATCGAGCATTATGCGAGTTCCGGCTCCCCCCTTTGAAAAAGGGGAACCAGCGTCTCTCCCCCCTTTGGAAAAGGGGGGTCGGGGGGGATTTGGCAGGGTTGCCACGCAGTACCGGTGGCGCGGGTAAAAGCAAATCCCCCTAAATCCCCCTTTGTCAAAGGGGGACTTTTTGACCGACTACGTCGTTTTTCATTTCAGGAATGTTTACATCACCGCATAACCCAAAGGAGAGAGCAATGTTCTACCCAGTGTACAGAGCGAGACGCATCCGGGGCAAAGAGGTCTTCAGAAACATGGTCAGGGAAACCGCGCTTTCCACGCACGATCTGATATATCCGATGTTTTCCGCCTTCGGCACGGGGATCAGGAAGGAAATTTCCTCCATGCCGGGAATCTACCAGCAGTCCATCGAGAATATCGTCGAGGAGGCGCAGGAGGCCTACGAACTCGGCGTTCCGGCGGTGATCCTGTTCGGGATCCCGGAGCAAAAGGACGCCATGGGAAGCGATGCCTATTCCGACACCGGCATCATCCAGGAGACCATCCGGGCGCTCAAGAAGAACGTGCCGAACCTTGCCGTCATCACCGACGTCTGCATGTGCGAGTACACCGACCACGGCCACTGCGGCGTGATAAAGAACGGCGACGTGGACAACGACGAGACCCTGGAGCTTCTGGCCAAGGAGGCGCTGTCGCACGCCAGGGCGGGTGCCGACATGGTCGCTCCCTCGGACATGATGGATGGCCGTGTTGCGGCGATCCGCGAGGCGCTGGACAACAACGGATACAAAGAGATCCCGGTCATGAGCTACGCGGTCAAGTACGCCTCCGGCTACTACGGGCCGTTCCGTGAGGCCGCCGAGTCCACGCCGCAGTTCGGCGATCGCCGCTCCTACCAGATGGACCCCGCCAACAGACTGGAAGCGATCCGCGAGGCGCGCATGGACGTTGAGGAGGGCGCCGACATCCTGATGGTGAAGCCGGGGCTCCCCTATCTCGACATAGTGCGCGAGGTGAGAAACGAGTTCGACCTCCCGCTTGCCGTCTACAACGTCTCCGGCGAGTACAGCATGGTGAAGGCCGCGGCCAACATGGGATGGATCGACGAGGACCGCGTGGTCATGGAGACCATGCTCTCCTTCAAGAGGGCCGGTGCCGACCTGATCCTCACCTATCACGCCAAGGACGTGGCGATGCTGCTCAAGAAGGGATACGAGGCCGCCGTCAAGGAGCGCTGCGGCTGCGGCTGCAGGTAGATCTGCAGGGAAAAATCTGCAGGTCGGGTTAGCCCGCGGGGGCGTAACCCGACTTGCACCCTCCCCCAGCCCCCACTGCCATCAAGTTACCTGATTAGCGTCAATCTTCCGCTGAAAAACCCCCTCCCCTTCAAGGGGAGGGTTGGGGTGGGGATGGGGCAGTTCCGGTGCCAACCCCCCCATCCCCCTCCTGACCTCCCCCTTGAAGGGGGAGGGACCTGAACAGCGGAAGATCAGCGCTCATCAGGTTAAGTTAAGCTCCTACCTGCTGCTCGCTCCCCCTCCCTTGATGGTAGGGGGAGGCTTGCACGAGCTTTTCACCCTCTCCCCCGCCCCTCCCATAGAGGGGAGGGGAGCTTGAAGTCCCCCTCAGCCACGGAAGGGATGAGGTTTGAAGTCCCCTCTCCCCTGGCGGGAGAGGGTTAGGGAGAGGGGGGCAGATCCTTTTTGATCCTACGCCCTGATCATCACCAGCAGCATCTTGAACCGCTTCACCGCCCTCAGCGAATGCAGCTTGTTGGCCGGCATGATGACTATTTCACCGGTAGCTACAGTCTGCACCTTCCCTTCTATCTTGATCTCCGCCTCGCCGTCCAATACCTGCACGAAGGCATCGTACGGGGACGAGTGCTCGCTTAAACCTTCTCCGGCATCAAAGGCAAACGCGGTGATGGTACCGACAGGCTTGTCCAACACCGTCCTGCTCACAACCGCTCCTTCCTGATAGCCGGCAAGTTCCCCCAAATTCAGTTTTTCGCCCAGTGCCACACCCTTTTTCTCTGACATAGTATTCTCCTTTTCTGTTTTTCGCTCTTTCCTTGATAGGCACTTTAACGCCTTTAGTCAGGCAGATCAATCTAATGGTAAAATCTAGCATGCCGAAACCTTTCCGCTACCTTGAGCCTACCTTCTTCGCAGGTTTATTCGACGACCCGCTGCTGCTGGTCCGTGTGCGGTCGTCGGGAAGGGCACTGCTCTTTGACTGCGGCAAGATGCATCATCTGGCGAAACGCGTCTATACCTCGATCGACGCCATATTCATAAGCCACGCACATATGGACCACTTCATGGGTATGGACAGCGTCATCCGCCACAGCCATGCCTCCCCTCGCACCGTCGACATCTTCGGCCCTCCCGGCTTATCCGGCAGGATGGCGCACAAGTTTGCCTGCTACGACTGGAATCTCGCCGACACCTTCTGGGGGAATTTCCGAGTGGGGGAGGTGAGCCAGGGGCGCATCGTCAGCACCCTTTACTGCGGGCCGGAGGCGTTCGCGGCTCGTCCGGACGGCGAACGCAGCGGCGATATCTATGGTAACAGTTACCTGACGGTGAAAGGCGTGCTTTGCGAGCACAGGATACCCGTGCTTGCCTTCAGGGTCGATGAAGGGGCCGCCTTCGTGCTTGATGAGGCGCGCATGGCTCAGGCCGGGGTGGTCAGGGGAGAGTGGCTCAAGGATCTGGAGAAGCTGTTCCATAGGGGCAGATTGGAAGGAAATCCCATACAATATGCAGCAGCAACCGCCGGTAGCTCTATTGAGGAGCGCAGCGAGCCGGATGCGGCGGCGCTTTATCAGCGGATCAGGAAAATCGAGAAACCGGCAAGCATAGGTTATGTGACAGACATCGGATTTTCGCCGGATAACCTGGAGAAGCTGGCGGGGCTGCTTGAGGGAGTGACGCTTCTGGTGTGTGAGTGTGCCTTTTTGGCGGCAGAACAGAATAAGGCGCGGCTTTCTCGCCATCTGTGCACCAGCGAGCTCAATATCATTTTGGACCGGCTCAGGCCGCGCTACGTGCTCCCGATGCACTTTTCCAAGATCTACCAAGGCAGAAGCGACCCGCTGTACCACGAGATCGAGCCACCGGCCGGTGTGACAGTATTGAAGATCCCGGACCGTCTCACCCCGCGCCCCATCATGGAGAACGAGGTGCCAAAGCCCGTGGAACTCAACATCTAAAGCAGTTGCCACGGAGACACGGAGATCACGGAGGAGACAAAGGCATACCTCCTGAGTAACTTGAAGGCTAACTAGCTGAAACTATAGCGGCCACCAATCTCGCCCCACCCTCCTCCCAGCCTTCCCCCTTGAAGGGGGAGGAGCCCAAGGTCCCCTCCCCTTCAAGGGGAGGGACAGGGTGGGGATGGGGATGACGGCAGGAGTTACTTTTGATACAGGGCCGCCAACGGCGGCGTGGGACGCTGATTGGTACCGATCTCCCGCTTGGTCTTCTCCCCTCCCTTGATGGAAGGGGCGGAGGAGGGTGAGGCGAGCCCTTGTCAGGGTTAGGGTTCGCGGAAAACTCCCTCCCCTTCAAGGGGAGGGTGGGGGTGGGGATGGGGTGAGGGGGGAGGACTTGGACCGATCTTCCGGTTTTTTCTCCGTGTCTCCGTGGCAAAAATTCTTTGTCTTGAAACTAAAAGCCCTTTTCTGCTAAAAAGGCGGTATGAAAAAAACCGGTTCAAACGATGCACCTGTGGTCTACTCCTCCGAACTGGGCAGGATCTGTCCCGGTTGCGGCAAGCCCGTCAAAGGCTGCGTCTGCCGCAAGAGCTCAACGGCGCCCGCAGGCGACGGCGTGATCCGCCTCAGGCGCGAGAGCAAGGGGCGCGGCGGCAAAACGGTGCTGGTGATCACGGGACTTCCGCTGGATGCCACGGCACTGACCACGCTTGCCGGGGAACTGAAGCGACGCTGCGGCTGCGGCGGCACGGCAAAGGACGGCGTCATCGAGATCCAGGGGGATCACGGTGAGCTGTTGCTGGCGGAGCTTGTCAAGCGGGGCTACAAGGCCAAACGGGCCGGCGGCTGATCCGCCTATTCTACTTCGAAGCTATTGCCGCCCAGTTCCACGCGGTCGCCGGGACGCAGTTTTCTGCCGCGGCGCAGTTCCACCTCGCCGTTCACGGAGACCATACCCTCCGAAATGATGATCTTAGCCTCTCCACCCGAGCAGACCACATCCACCGCCTTCAAAAAACTGTCCAGCTTGATAAATTCTGTATCTATCTTCATGCATCCTCCGTAAATCGATTCGCCCGCATAGGGCGGTTGAACTTATCACGTTTTTCTGCTAAAAAAGAGACATTTCGTAAAGGAGACACCATCAATGTACACAACCAATGATTTCAAAAAGGGGCTCGTTATCCAGATCGACGGCGCCCCCTGCCTGCTAGTAGACGTAACCTTTCAGTCGCCGACCGCCCGCGGTTCCAACACCATGGTGAAGACCAAGTACCGCAACCTGATCACCGCGCAGGTGCTGGAGAAGACCTTCCGCTCCGGCGACAAGGTGGAGGAGGCCGATTTCGAGCGGCACAAAGGGCAGTTCCTCTACGCAGACGGCGGCCGTGGCATCTTCATGGACCTGGAGACCTATGAGCAGTTCGAAATGGAAGCGGACAACTTCGAGTCGCTCGCCCCCTTTCTGCTCGACGGCACCGAAGTGCAGCTCGGCATCTTCCAGGAGCGCATGGTAAACGTCGACCTGCCGATGACCGTAGAGCTGACCGTCACCGAGACCGCGCCCGCCATGAAAAACGCCACCGCGACCGCCCAGACCAAGGAGGCCTTGCTGGAGACCGGCTTGCGGCTGCAGGTCCCCCCTTACCTGGAGTCGGGTGAGAAGATCAAAGTCGATACCAGGGATGGCCGCTTCATTTCCCGCGCATAAATTTACGCGATAGGCAGGGCGAAAAAGAGAAAAAAGGGATTGACACTTTGGCGGAATCGAAGTATAAAGTTGGTCTCTTGCCCAGATAGCTCAGTCGGTAGAGCAGAGGATTGAAAATCCTCGTGTCGGCGGTTCGATTCCGTCTCTGGGCACCATAAATTCAGGCACTTGCGTTAATTCGCAGGTGCCTTTTTTGTGGTCATTGGCCTGAAGTTGAATATCCTCGTGCCGGCGCTTGACTGGGTTTCTTGCCACTCAATAATATCAAGTAGTTAAGGTGATTCGGTGGCCGACTCTTTTCCGGTGAATAGTCATTCCTGCTTGTCGGAATGACGGCAGATTGCAGCCAATCAGTTACTCTAATGCGTGTCGACCCATGCCTTTTGCAGTGCATCCAACGCGCGCTCCCGCACCTGAAGGGTCTGTCGCAGTTTCTTCTCCCACTGCGAAATACATCCGGCGAAGACGCAGATCCGAGAGGCGAACTCCGCCTGGGTCTCTTCCTGTGAGGCGAAATCGCGAGGCCGCAGTCAATCACGACAGTTCGCGACAACATGGCTTGCAATTCGCGACAGTTTACGACAGAATGCTTGTGGTTATTCGTTGTGAGTACCCTTTTACAAGCGAGACACGGACATGTCTGATACGTTGCTGACACACCAACAGGAAGAAATCCTCGCTCTACTGACCCGCAACCCGGATGGGCTCAACAGTGAAGGAATTCGCAGCGGTCTGAAAAACCCTCCACACCTGCGGACGGTACAGCGCTCGCTTGCCGAACTGGTGACTGGGCGGCATATTGCTGCCGTTGGCAAAGGCAAAGCGACAATTTACAAGCTGCTTACGTCGAGTGGCGTTCCTGCAGCATCAACTGGATCAGATGCACCGGGTGCAGAAGAAGGCTATGAATCATACATCCCGCTTTCCGAAAAAGGGCGCGAGATCTTCTCCCATGTTCGTCGACCGCGGGGCGCACGAGCCCCCGTGGGTTACGAGCGTGAGTTTCTCGATTCCTACCTCCCAAACGAGACTTGGTATCTGGGCGAGATGACACGAAATCACCTGCACCGCATTGGCGATACTGGTGATCTCGAAAGACCGGCCGGAACCTATGGTCGAGCCATGCTCAACCGCCTGCTTATCGATCTTACCTGGGCATCATGCCGCTTGGAAGGGAACACCTACTCCCGCCTCGACACGCAGAATCTGATCGAGTTCGGACGTTATCCGGAGGGGAAAGATGCGCAGGATGCCCAGATGGTCCTGAACCATAAGGCAGCCATTGAACTGCTGGTAGACGATGCCGCAACCATTGGGTTCGATGCGCACACATTCCTGAGCCTTCACGGTCTGTTGTCGGAAAACCTCATGCCAGACCCTGACGCCAGCGGGCGCCTGCGTTCCCACCCTGTTCAGATCGGAGGCACCGTATTCGTGCCTCTTGCAGTGCCTCAGACCATTGAGGAATGCTTTTACGAGATACTTCGCAAGGCCGGTGACATCCGTGATCCTTTTGAACAGGCATTTTTCATCATGGTTCATATCCCCTATTTGCAGCCATTCGAGGACGTGAACAAACGGGTTTCCCGGCTCGGTGCCAACATTCCGCTGATCAAACATAACTTATCCCCTCTGACATTTATCGATGTTCCGGAGCGCGCTTACATCGATGCGATGCTTGGGGTGTATGAACTGAACCGGGTTGAACTGCTGCGTGATCTGTTTGTTTGGGCCTATGAGCGCTCAGCCAAGGAATATGTTGTCATTCGCAAGAGTCTGGCGCAGCCCGAGCCGCTGCGGCTGCGCTACCGTCGTCAACTGCACGAACTGGTAGCGGACATTGTCCGCGAAAAGGAGCCTGATTTTCTTCCGGCTGTGGAGCGGTACGCAGAGGAGAACATTGGCGGGGGTGACCGGGCCGCTTTTGTGGAAATGGTGCAGGATGAGATCAAGCGCCTTCATCCGGGGATTATTGCCCGCTATCGCCTCCGGCCGTCGGAGTTTGCCGCGTGGCAGGAAGCGAGAAAATTGAACTGATTTTCAGTAGCGAAGCAGGGCCTCTAAATTCGTTTCGTCAGGAGAATTCCCGGGGAAATGTCCTGACATCAGACCGTCCCAGAGGAGTTAACAGCATGCCACGCATGAAAAAACCGCACATCGCAACCCTGGATGAAGTCGTCATTACGCGCGATGGCGATTGTGGGGTAATTGACTTTCGCGACCCCACTGTGGGTGGTATGAATTTGAAAATCGGGCCGGAAGTCGCCCTAATGACCGACCAGGAAATCCTCGAATGCTACAATGACGTAATCCGGGCTATGCAGCGCTCCGTTGCTTCGTACCGGCACCGGGCGGTGGAGGTCCCGCCCGGTAATTGTGGTAAGGGACCCAAAAGGTTGATTCACTCCGGGGATGGGGGAGTCTTGCCAATGTTGGACCGAGGTGCCGGAGGTGTCAGGTGAGTACGGAACGAAAAGGTAAGCTGCTTGAACTTGGTGCCGACCGCTTGGCCGATGCGCTGCTGGAACTGGCAGGTAGGGATGAGTTTGCAGATGATCTGGTAGAACGGCTGATTGCAACTCCACGGGATAACATGGGCCGCTTCAGGGCCAAACTCTCTGCCCTGCAACTGGGTCGACCCTTTGTCCATTGGCGTCAGACCGCCGAATATGCCCGGGAACTGGAATACCTGCTTGAGGACCTGCGGGCCGGCGTGACCGACCCGCGGACCGGAGTTGAACTGGTGGCCACTTTCTATCAGGCTGATTCAGTCATATTTGCTAATTGTGACGATTCCAACGGCGATGTTGGGGATCTGTTCCGGCATGATGCCAGGGATCTTTTTGTCGCCTATGCATCTCGCTGCGCGGACAAGGAGTGGCTAGGAGATCTCGTTATACGGGTGATCCAGTGCGATGACTACGGTGTTCGGGATGTATTGATTGACTGCGCACAGGATTATCTGACTGAGCCGGTTATGCGCGTCATGGTGGAACGGTTGCTGGAGCTGGCCGGTGAAGAGTCCGATGAGTACCGGAAACGCCAGTGGTTCCATAACATCGAATCCCTTGCCCGGCAGCTTAAAGATGCTCCTCTGTTTGAGGCTGCAAGGTTGGCCTCATGGGGGAGTCTCTCAACCGCTGCCTGTGTGGACATCGCCCGTGTCTATCTGGAGTGTGGCAAAGAGCTGACAGCGCTAGCCTGGTTGGAAAAAGTCCCGGCAGGGGATAGCTTCATGTCGGCTGATAGGGATAGTCTGTTGCTTGAGATCTATGGCCGGTCAGGAAATCTGGCAGAACAGATCAAGGCTGCATGGCGCATTTTTCGACGTGGGCGCAGCGCCACATCCCTGGCGCACTTGCTGGATGTTATAGGCCAAGACAAAAAGGGTGATGTGCTCGCTGGAGAGATCGGTGCCATTCTGGAGGCGACCATGTTTTCTCCGGCGGACGCCGATTTTCTCGTCGAAATGGAGAGGTGGGAGGCAGCGGAAACGTATGTAATGAACCTTGCCGACCAGATCAATGGCGATTTCTACGGCAGTCTGCTCCCCCTGGCCGAAGCGATGGAGCAAGACGGGCGACCTCTGTGCGCCTCCGTAGTTTATCGGGCGCTTCTCGACTCGATCCTGCGCCGGGGGCATACCAAAAGCTACCCACACGGGGTTCGCTATCTACGTAAGTTGGAGCGACTCGCCCAGGCAGTCGCCGACTGGCGCAACATAGCACTACACAATGTTTACCTGCAGGGGATCAAGCTCAATCACGGCAGAAAAAGCAGCTTCTGGTCCCGATATGGGGGTAAAGGTTGATCGGTGGCAGAAAGATGTTGGCAACCGTGTCCTGTCGCATAGAGCTTCGCTGTTCGCAAGGGAACTGGGACTGACGGAGTAGTTGCTGATAGGGGGAGTGACTACGTAGTTACGCTGGAATCGGTAAAACCTACATTTTATCAGCATGTTAGCGTGCCGCACACAGGATTGAAAATCCTCGTGTCGGCGGTTCGATTCCGTCTCTGGGCACCATAAAAAATTAAGGGGATCAGCTCTCATAAGCTGGTCCCTTTTTTTGTGTTCGGGTGACATGACCGACCCCGCCGACACTTTATCGATTTATACTGAGTTATACCTATTTATACATGGACTGTTGTATAAATAGGTATAACTCAGTATATTATGCTCGACGGAATCTATTTCCTCTTTGGGAGCTTTATCATGGACAGGATCAGAAACCCGTTTTCTCCGGGAGCCGGCTCGCCTCCGCCGGAATTGGTAGGCCGCGACGGCATACTGGAAGAGGCCAACGTCCTGTTTGGCCGCGTGCTGGCGCGCAGACCGGAACGAAGCCTCCTGCTGACGGGGCTGCGCGGGGTCGGTAAAACCGTCCTTTTGAACACGCTTGAGCGTCGGGCCACGGAAGCCGGATACCGCACGCTTCAGGTCGAGGCTCACGAGAATAAACCGCTCTCCGTGCTGCTTGCTCCCCCGCTACGCCGTCTGCTTTTCGATCTCGACCGGTTGGCGGGAACCGGAAATTTGGCGCGTCGCGGTCTCGGTGTCCTGAAAAGCTTTATGGGTGCGATTAAGATATCCTACGGCGATTTCGAGGCGGGGCTCGATATCGAACCGGAACAGGGCGCCGCAGACAGTGGTGACCTTGAAGCGGACCTGCCGGGTCTCTTCAGCGCCGTTGCCGAGGCGGCACAGGAAAAAAAGGTGGGGGTAGCGATACTGATCGATGAGGTGCAATACCTCGCGGCCCAAGAACTGAGTGCGCTGGTAATGGCGATGCACAGGATGCAACAGTATAGCCTCCCTCTGGTATTGATCGGAGCCGGGCTCCCGATACTGCCGGCGCTGGCTGGAGAATCGAAGTCGTATGCCGAGCGGTTGTTCCAGTATCCTATCGTCGGCCCCTTAAACGAAACCGACGCAGCCCGAGCTCTGCAGGACCCGGTTCGGGAGGAAGGGGTGGAGTTCACCGACAAGGCGCTTCAGGAGATCTACCGGCTCACCCGGGGCTATCCCTATTTCCTTCAGGAGTGGGGCTATCAGTCCTGGAACCAGGCCGACTCTTCCCCCATAACTCTGGAGACGGTGCAGCAGGCGCACCCCAATATCATAAGGCGCCTGGACCAGAACTTCTTCAGGGTACGCTTCGATCGCCTCACCCCAAAGGAAAAGGAGTGCCTGCGGGCCATGGCTGAACTGGGGGTGGGGCCGTACCGTCTCGGCGACGTGGCGCAGATCCTGGGCATAAAACCGGGGCGTCTGAGCCCGGTTCGCGCCAGCCTGATCGGAAAGGGCATGGTCTACAGCCCCGAGCACGGCCTGCTCGCCTTTACCGTGCCGCTCTTTGACGAGTTCATGCGGCGTGCCATGCAGTTTCAGGCCTGGGCCGGCGCGCCTATCAACGGGGACTGACTCCATTTGTGTCGGCTGGCCGTCGACGGCGCTTTTGAGACCGTTGCTATGTCTTAGGAACGTTACGGAGGAGCGACAGCGTGCCAGGCATGAAAAAGCCGCAAATCGCAACCCTCGATGAAGTCGTCCTTGCACGCGATGGCGACTTTGCTGATATCACCTATCGTGATCCCACCGTGGGTGGTGTGAATCTGAAAATCGGACCGGAAGTGGCCCGAATGACGGATCAGGAAATCCTCGACTGCCACAATGAAGTACTCCTGGCCATGCAGCGATCCGTTGCTTCGTACAAGCACCGGGCAGTGGAGGTTCCGCCCGGAAAAGATCAGGTGCGATATTCGGAGCAGTGCGACCAGTGGGTTCCGCGCGGGGATGTGCTGCGCTGCGTGATCCATCACGAATCGGGGCGGCGTCCGGTCATTGAGATCGACGACAGGGAGTTTACTCTCGAAGAATTCGGCAGCATGCTGACCACCTTCTCGGGGTGGGGGATGCGTATTGTCTTCGTCCCGGATACCGACTTGGAAAAGCGCCCCGTAATTGTGGTAAAAGACCCGAAAGATTGATGCTCTCCGGAGATACGGGAGTTCTTGCAACTGTTGGACTGAGGTTCCGGAGGTGCATCTGGTGAGTACGGAACGAAAGGGTAAGATGCTGGAACTTGGTGCCGACCGGTTGGCCGATGCCCTGCTGGAGCTGGCAGGTAGGGATAACATCGGCCGCTTCAGGACCAAACTGGTTGCACATCTCTTTGTTGCCTATGCTGCGCGCTGCGCAGATAAACAACGGCTGGGAGATCTCGTTTTCAAAATGATCCAGTGCGATGATTACGGCGTTCGGGATGTGCTGATTGGCTGCGCACGGGATTATCTGACCGAACCGGTCATGCGCGTCATGGTGGCACGGTTGCAGGAACTGGCCGCGGAGGAACCCGATGAGTTCCGGAAGCGCCACTGGCCCCATAACGTCGAATCCCTTGCCCGGCAGCTTAAGGATGCTCCCCTGTTTGAGGCGGCACGATTGGCTTCATGGGGGCGCCTTTCTTGTCGAAATTGAGAGGTTGGAGGCAGCCGAAGCGTATGACGGTATTTCCCTTTAGGTGAGGAGCAAGATAGTGATGGAAGACGAGAAACTTTTCGAGGCGATCGGTTTCAGCTGGGATCGGTCAGTAGTGTTAGCCAACGTGCCCGTCTATCCGGTTGAGAGGGTCTGTTTCCGTTTCAAACAGATGCTGGCGGAATACGTGTGGGACGCCAGCATGCTCGAGGGAAACCCCTTTACATATCCCCAAGTCCAGACCCTGTTGGAGGGTATTACGGTGGGGGGGCACAAACTCTCGGATCAGGAACAGGTACTGAACCTGGCCGAAAGCTCTAAACTTCTTTTGGACATGGTGAAGGCCGGTACATTTTCCTTAAGCAAACCACTATTCTGTAAATTCCAGGGCATTATCGCTCGTGATGAGGCGCTGGAATGGGGACATTTCCGGGGCGAAGGGGACGAAAAAGGTTACACGCCGGAGGTCGCTCTCGGCGAACATGGCCGGTACAAACCGCTCCCCACCGTCGCAGGCGCCCCTGAACTCAAAAAAACTTTCTACCGGGCCGTAAGGATGTTGAAAAACCGCGTGACGAATCCCTTTGAAAGGGGAGTGGTCTTCTTCCTGCACGGGGCGCTGCAGCAGTATTTTTTCGACGGCAACAAACGAACTTCCCGGGCCGTGATGAATGGAATACTAATGTCCAGCGGCATCGATTCCATCAGCATCCCGGCTGCCCGACGCCAGGAGTTTAACGAGAAGATGGTGCGGTTCTATCTGGGGCGCGAGGGAACGGAAATGATCGCCTTCCTGGGGGAGTTGTTGCCGCGCTGATTCAATCTGTAGATATTCAGGGCAGGACCATGAAGGGCGCTGCCGATGGGGGAGGGGGAGTGACTACGTAGTCACAGAAAGTTAAAGGGATCAGCTAGCAATAGCCGATCCCTTTTTCTTTATCATGTGCTGATTCTGTGTTACCGTTCTACCTGCCCTAATTCCTGCACGTTTACCTGTAATACTTACTGTTGAAGTTCTTACAGATCCATCAGTTCCAGTTGGAGGAGTCGATGCATCTCAATACCGACCATTTCGAACGTTGCATCAAAACCCTGGAGAGCTCGCTTGCCCTTCTCAACGGTGCAGATCCGGAGAGTATTGACTACGAGATTTTCCGCAATGCCGTGGTCAAGGGGTTCGAGCTGGCTCTTGAAACTGGCGGCAAGCTTTTGCGCAAGGCGCTCAAGGCTTACAGCGGGAGCCCGCGCGAGGTGGATGGTCTTACCTTCAAGGATGTGCTGCGACATGCCGCCAAACATGACCTGATGGACACCGCGACCGTGGAACGATGGTTCGTCTATCGCGACAATCGCAACAGTACCGCCCATGACTATGGCGTCGGGTTTGCCGAGGATACCCTCAAGCTGCTTCCCGGGTTTGTTGCCGATGCCCGGTCACTGGAAACCGTGTTACGAGAGAAACTGGGGCGAGTCGATGCTTGATCTGCGTCCGGAATGGCTGGAGACCGTGCGGCGCCTTATCGCCGCCCATATCCCCGATGCCGAGGTTTGGGCTTACGGGAGCCGGGTGCAGGGGACATCCCACGACGGAAGCGACCTCGACCTGGTGGTGCGCAACCCGAGCGACCCAAGCCGGCCCCAGGCCAATTTTTCCGAACTGCGTGAGGCGCTTTCCGAGAGCAACCTTCCCATTCTCGTGGACCTGCAGGACTGGGCGCGGATACCCGAGGGCTTCCGTCGGGAAATAGTGAGAGGCGGCACGGTGCCGGTGCAGGGTGGCATGGAAGTCCCGGGTTCTCAAAAAACCGCTCGCTAATGCGTGTCAAGATGGCTGGAATGCGCGATGCCATCATCCACGATTACATGGGGGGCGATCTTAGAACTGTATCTGTTCTAGGAGAAAACAGCTGATTTCACCTGAAAGTTGTAGGGTTTGACCCGGTTTTTGTAGGATTTCGCCTGAAATTTTTGGGATTTGCCCAAAGTTGTCGGATTCCGCCGAAAATCTGTAGGATCTAACCGAAATTTGTCGGATCCCACGGAAAGTTGTCGGATGTTGCGGGAAGTTGTCGGATGTTGCGGGAAGGTTATCAGGGAGCCTCGGCGAGTTTCAGAAAGGAATTTGTGGTGCGTAGGCGGAGAAAGGAGTGACGCTGGCCTCCATCCGACGACTTCGCCGAATGGAAGCCTGTTGCCTGGGATATGGGGGGGCTATGTCGCCATGAGTGTGACAAACGACGACCACGGTCCGGGACCATTTGCTCCCACGGCTCTTACCCTGAATGAGTAAACCGTGCCGGGAATAAGTCCCCGCACCTCCAACTTGGAAGCGCACACTGCCATGGCTGCGTACCTCCAGTTGGATTCAATCGTCGGGTCGCCTTCGCAGGCCCCCATCTCAAAACCTCTTGCTCTGGGGACGGGGTTGCATTTTCCTGTGAAAACCCCGTGCTCGGTTCTGTGCTGCTGCATCTGGAAATTGCCGGGCCACGTAGGGAGAGCCGTGGCCTTTGACTTCTTTGCCTTCTGCGGAGCAAGGCCCAGCTTCTGGGGCAAAGTCGGGTCTCCGGGGGCGGCCAGCTTGACCATGCCGATAAACATGGAGAACCTGCGGTTCAACTCCTTGCGCTCCTCATCAAGCTGCGCTGCCTTCCCACTGTCACCGCCCAAGACCTCGTTATACAAGGACTTGTGACGCTCGTGGATCTCCGCGAGCTCTCGCTGCGTCGGAAGTAGCGACAGCAGGCTCTGGTAGAGGGTAGGGTCTTTGGCCATGGCAACAACGATGGATGCTGTTGCGGGAATGATCTCGGCATCGTGTACGCCATCAAAGTAACTCATCGGCACACCTCCTTAGAAATTTCAAACATAATACTAGGTATCTCTCTGAAATCAAGTCGGTCGGAAATTCCGGTCTGGCGGTTGGGGGAAAGCTGGTAGGAGCGCTAGGCCGAAGCCGGCGCCGCTGACTACTCGGCTGATTGCTCTCTAACTGCATCGATGCTCCAGATCCCACCCCCCTGGCTGGCGATGAACAGGAAGACGAAGCAGTACAGCGCAGCCAGCTCCCCTTCGTTCTGGATCGGCAGCAATGCCCTGGTCCCGTGCACCATCCAATACGCCACTGCCATCTGGCCGCTGGCAACGAAGGCCGCCCAGCGCGTGAACAGCCCGATCATGATCAGGATCCCTCCAACCAGCTCGATGGGTCCGGCGCCATAGATGATGAACGCAGGGACTCCGGCCGGCATCGGGGTCGGAAACCCGAACAGTTTCTGTGCGCCGTGCCAGAGAAAGAGAAATCCGGCGATGATCCGCATCAGTGCGTAACAATGCGCTCCGTATCTCGACAATAGTTTCACGGTAATGCCTCCTTTTGCGCAGCATGGTCCGGTCAGCAGGTGACGTGGAAAAGACCGATTTTCGGGGCGCAGGCCTCGTTGAAGCTGACGATTGCACGCGGCGTAGGTTCAGCAAGAACCCTGCAATCGTGACGGGCAAAGAAATCTGCGGCTTCCGGAGAAAGCTCCAGATTGCCGCTCTGGCCGGTGCCGACGATGAGCAGCCTCCCCCCTTCCTGGTAGATGAATTCCGCCTCCGCCAGCGACAGTATGTGAGAGGTTCCATACGGTTCCTTGGAGAGCTTTTTCTTCCTTTTCTCGATGGCGCCGGATTGTCGGATCAGCACGTCGTGAGGGTACAGTACCTTGTCGATAGTGATGCTGCCGAATTCCGTACCGTCAATCTTCATGGCTTCACCTCCCCCCGAGGACGTTCATCCTCCGCTACCTAAAGATTACCTGATTAGTGCTAATCTTCAGCTGATAAAACTCCCTCCCCTTCAAGGGGAGGGTTGGGGTGGGGATGGGGTAGCTCCGGTGCCAAAAACACCCCCATCCCCCTCCTGACCTCCCCCTTGAAGGGGGAGGGAGCTGAATAGCTGAAGATTAGCGCTAATCGGCAAAGATTATACGCATGGCAGGAAGCGAGAAAATTGAGATAAATCAGACGGCCGCGAAGGGGGGGAGGTCGAACCAGACGGCGCAAGGGAGCAACTGCGAGGCCAGGTTCATGTTGACTGCATTTGGGGAGCGGTGCTAGAGTGCCGCACAAACCTGCAACGTTCTTTGATGCAACTACTTCTGTCTGCCGACATCCAATACATCCGAGTCACCCCATATGAAAATCCTCGAATACGCCGGCTTCGACGCCTCGCGCCACAAATCCCAGTACCGGAAGGTCGTGGCCTCCCTGGAATGCGGCGATTTCCGCAGCGCGGACGTCAAGAAGCTGACCAACCTGTCCCACGGCAAGTTCTACCGGGCCAAGCTCGATCACGCCAACCGTCTGCTGTTCACCCTGGTCCGTCACGGCGAGGAGGTCTACGCCCTGATGCTGGAGGTGATCGAGAATCACGCCTACGAGAAGTCACGCTTCCTGCGCGGTGCGCAGCCGGACGAGGACAAACTGCCGGACCTCGATGCGGCCGGCGCTGCCGCGGAGGCAGAACCGGTGCGCTATATCCATCCCAAACGGCGCGAAGTCCACCTGCTGGACAAGGTGATCTCCTTCGACGACGCCCAGCAGGCCGTTTACCTGTTGCCGCCGCCGCTGATCGTGGTCGGCTCGGCGGGGAGCGGCAAGACCGCGCTCACGCTGGAGAAACTCAAACACGCCGAGGGAGAGGTGCTCTACGTCACCCTTTCCGCCTACCTGGCCCAAGGCGCCCGTGAACTCTACTACGCCAACGGCTTCGAAAAGGAGGGGCAGGACACCACCTTCTTCTCCTTTCCGCGAATTCCTGGAAAGCATCCGGGTGCCCAAGGGGCGGGAAGCCTCCTGGCGCGATTTCGCCGGCTGGTTCGCCCGCATGCGGCAGCAGTTCAAGGGACTGGAGGCGCATCAGGCCTTCGAGGAGATCCGCGGGGTGGTCACCTCTCTACGCCAAGGGAGCCTTCGGGGTCATTTACGACCTGATCGCGCCGCCGAGCATCGACCTCATGGTCGGCGAGCGGCTGCTGCGGCTGGACCGGCATACGGCGGAATATTTCCTGTTTCAGCCCCTTTGGGCGCTGTTCAAGGGGCGCTTTGCCAACGAATGGTACGAGCCCGCGGCCTTCGATACCCGGACCGTCATGGAGGCCTGGCAGCACCTGCCGGCGTACGTGATCAGGCCCGAGCGCAACAAGCGGCAGCATCTCTCCGGCGTGCTGTCGCGAAACGAGATGGACCGGGACTACGCCTACAATCGCAGGCTGTTCAAGCGGCTGCGCCAAGGGTGGTACCAGTTCAGTCCCGCTCTGTCGATCAGGAGCAGCGACCTTGAAGACGCAGCCTGGCTGCCGCTGTACGAGGCTCTCAACCTCAGGCCCGGGATGCGGGGCTCGCCTTAAGGGATGAGATACTGAGGGAAATGGAGGGGGTGGAGTGGCAAAGCGACCTGGCCCGCGAGGTGGTGGCCGTCAACATCATCGACTCCTGGCTTTTGAGCCTGAGCGGCAAGCGCCCCCTGCCGACCCTGGTCGATGCTTCCACGCAAAATACCATCAGGCTCACCACGGATCATTACCGGGTCACGGATTGGGACGCCCTGGCTTCGATACTGGCCGAGCAGCCCGACGTGGAAGGGGACCGCGGCAGCGGTTGGGTCCGCTTTGTCGAAATGGGAGGCGAGAAGCGGCGCGCCCGGGCGACGCTGACCGCCAAGGGAGCCGATGCCCTGGAGGTCTTCTGCCGCACCCTGGAACTGGCAGACGAGAGCCGCAAATGGCTGGAGCGACTGGCGAGGACGGCCCTGAAATTCAGGGTGCGGGAGATTGCGGACCCGCGTTCTCCCAAAGTCCTGGAGGCGGCTGCGCGCTCGTGCGGCAGGAAGGCCCCGGCGCCGGTTCCGGACGACGTGCTGCGTGGGTTCATGACCGATCTCTACGGTAACTGGGCCGACACCCCGATTCCGGCCTTGGGCGACAAGACGCCGCGCCAGGCGGTCGGGACCGAGCAGGGGCGCCGAGCCGTCATCGATCTGCTCAGATCGTATGAGCATGCCGAGCTGCGCCGCGTCCGCGACCAGGGGGGCGCGCCCTTCGATTTAGGCTTCCTGTGGGAGCAACTCGGGCTGGATCGAGGTCGCTGAGCGGACGATCCGGGCGCGGGAAAGCATAGGCACTCTTTACACTACGCCGAGAAATTGCTTGATCGCAGCAACGAAATCACGTCCAATCGTGTGCTCTCCTAATGCGTCTCGCCCCATGCCCTTTTCAGCTCCTCCAGCGCGCGCTCCCTCACCTGCAGGGCCTGTCTCAGCTTTTTCTCCCATTGCGAAATACATCCTGCGGAAACGCCGATGCGCGAGGCGAACTGCCCCTGGGTCTCCCCCAGGGAACTGCGCCAGGAAAGGATCACTGCCCCGGTGAGCCGTTTCGGAAAGGGCTTCGGCTCAGGGGGAGCCACGGACGCAATATCCTTTGCCGCCTTCTTGCCGGGTTTGGCGCCCTGCGCCGGCGCCGCAGTTTTCGCCTTCCCCGTTGGAGGGGAGGGATGCGCTGCTGCGGGCTTTCGCTCTTTTCTCGAAGGCGCGGCCCTGCCGGCTGTCGCACCCCCGCTATCGCCTCCGCTGCCTGCCATATCGATGCCGAATATGTCGTCCAGCCCGGTGGCGGCCAGGCGCCGTCGGGATCCCCCGGCTCCGGTCGCCGCAACTATCGCACTCGACACGTCGACCATTTCCTCGTGGTTCACCCCCCTCAGATGGAAGAGCTTTTCCGGAGCGTGGTCCAGGCGGGCACCCACTCCGTAAAGAACGGCCGCTATGTGCTTGCACATGGTGGCGGAATCCGGGCAGTCGCAGTGAAACCGGATCTCACCGGGGAGCGGAAAGAGGCCGGTGTTGCGATGGGAAACCACCTCCATGACCCCGTTGGCAAGCTTGCCGCGCAACAGGTCGATGAGGGAGCCTATCTGACCCGCGCAGGATGCCTTGACTGCATCCCATTTCATCCTCGCGATCGGGGCGACGCTGATGACGACGTTGTAGAGCTGCGACCCGCTGACCATCGCCTCGATACTGCCGGCCTTGATCTCCAGGTGGCAGACCGAGCCGTTCCTGACGTAGGTCCGCCCCCGCGGCAGCCGGTTGGCGTAGTCGTGGAAGGACTCCATGTGGTCGCACCACCCCTTGCCCCAGAAGGAAGCGGCGATGGTGCGTCCGGAGATCTCCACCGGCTGGACGATCAACCCCTTCTTTTTCTTAAGCCTCTCCATCTCGGCTTTCGCGCTGGCACGCCTTTGCGCCACCGGCACGTACGGTGTCCATCCGTAAAAACGGCTCATCGGTCCCTTCCTCTCTAGAAGTTGGCTTTTTCCACGTCGAGCGCCACCAGATTCAACAGGGTGTCGTCGTCCATTTCGGTCAGGAGCATCTCGCCTCCCCCCTCCAGGATATCCCCGGCGAGGCGGCTTTTCTCCCGAATCATCTCGTCGATCTTCTCTTCCACGGTGCCGCGGCAGACGAACTTATGCACCAGCACGTTGCGCTTTTGCCCGATGCGAAAGGCGCGGTCGGTGGCCTGGTTTTCCACCGCCGGATTCCACCAGCGGTCGAAGTGGATCACCTGACTTGCGGCGGTAAGGTTGAGTCCGGTGCCGCCGGCCTTAAGCGACAGCACCAGGAACGGCGGGCCGTCTTCGTGCTGGAAGCGCTCCACGATGCGCTGGCGCTCGGCGACCGGCGTCCCTCCGTGCAGCACCAGGCCGGAACGTCCGAAAACGGCGCCGAGAAACGAGGTCAGTTGCAGGGCCACTTCCCGGAACTGGCTGAACACGAGGACTTTCTCTCCCCGCGACTCGATCTCCTCGCAGATCTCCCTCAGGCGCTGGTACTTGCCGCTGTTCCCCTCGGAGTACTCGCCATCGCCCAGGGCCTGGCTCGGATGGTTGCAGATCTGCTTGAAGCGCAGCAAGGCGGAGAGCACCAAGCCGCGCCGCTCCATCCCGGTTTTTTCCTTCAGGTTGAGTGCCAGCTCCTGCACCCCCTGGCGGTACAGTGCGGCCTGGGCCTTGGAGAGTCCGCACCACGCGGTCATTTCCACCTTTTCCGGCAGGTCGTCGATGATCCGCTTGTCCGTTTTCATGCGCCGCAGGATGTACGGTTGCACCAGGCTGCGGACCGGCGCATAGGAAGGGGGATTAGCCCCTTCCAGGGTCTTGACGAACGATTTGAAACGGGAGGCGGAGCCGAGCAGCCCGGGGGAGAGGAAGTCGAAAAGGGACCAGAGATCTCCCAGCCGGTTCTCCACGGGGGTGCCGGTGAGTGCCAGCCGGGCCCGCCCCTGGAGCGCCTTGACCGACTTGGCCTGCCGTGTCGAGGGGTTCTTGATGGCCTGCGCCTCATCGAGCACGATCAGATCCCATTTCTGCTGCGAGAGCCATTCCTGGCGCCCCAGCATGCCGTAGGTGGTGAGCACGGCATCGCAGCCGGCAAGGGAGGCGGTCGGCGCGCCGGCGATGCGGTCCAGTTCGGCCCGCGACAGCTCCGAGGGGTGCAGGCTCAGCACGCGAAGCGACGGTGCAAAGCGCTCCAGCTCCCCCATCCAGTTGGAGACCAGCGAAGCTGGGAGCACCAGCAGGCTGGGGGGCGCGTCGCTGCGTCGCTTCTTGAGCGCCAGGAGGAGTGCTATCACCTGGACGGTCTTGCCGAGCCCCATGTCGTCGGCGAGGCAGGCGCCGAGCCCCAGCTCGCTCAGGAACAGGAGCCAGCTGACGCCGTCCTTCTGGTACGGTCGCAAGGTCGCCTTCAGCTCGGTGCCGGGGTCGGCAGCGGCGAGACGGGCCGGGTCTCGAAGCCCTGCCAGCACGCCGCGCAACCAGTCGCCCGCCTCGGCATAGGCCCACCCCGTATCACCCTGTAACTCTTCGGCCCCGGAAAGATCCTGCCGGGCTCCCGACAAAAGGCGCATCCCCTCGGCGAAGGAGAGTCCGTGCGCTCCCGCCCCGGCCTGCACCTTTTTCCAGTGCTCCAGGGTTTGCCGGAGTTTCTCGCCGTCCACCTCGACCCACTCTCCCCGCAGCAGCGTGAGCCCCGCCCCGGCAGCTCCGAGGGCTTTTATCTCCGCGTCGCTGAGAGCTCCGCCGTCCACCGTGAGCCGTACCTGGAAATCAAGGAGCGCGTCGGCGCCGAGACCGCTGCCGCGGGCGTTGCCGATGACCACCTGTACCCGCGGACGTGCACGCTTTTTCCACCAGTCGGGGAGGCGCGCGACCAGGCCGCTTGCTTCGAGTTCGGGGACGCTTTGCAGGAACAGGTAAGCTTCTTCGGGACTCCAGGCCAGGGGGTGGTAGATGTCGCCGCTTTGAACCAGTTCCTCGACCCAGGGGAGGCGGGCGCCGGCCTCCCGGATCGGCTCCAGCAGCCTTAGGAGCGCCGCGCGGTTGCGGGTGCCGGCATACTCGGTCAGAGCCTGGTTCAGGGGCTGGTGCTGGGCCCGTGCGTTTTTGCCGAGCTTCGGAATGTAGGATGCCAGGAAGGCGAAGGGATATTCGGGGTCCTTCCGGTTTTCGGCCAGGTGGAAGCAGACCCTGCCGACCTGGCGCCAAACCGGTGCATGCGCCTGGAGGAACCCGGCGAGCCCGTCCTCGTCCCCTCCGATCCGCTCGGAGCACCAGGTGTGGAGGCCGTTCCATATGCCCCGGAGCACCTCTACGCTGCAGTACTCGGCGCCGGGCATCGGGGGGATGCTCAGGGAGACGCGGGATAACTCGGTCTGGTCCGGGGGGGCGATCGGCTCGATCTGCCGGGATGACGGCGGCATCTGGCAGAGCGCCGTCAGGTAGCGTGCGGCGAACTCGCGCCAGAAAGACCAGGGAAGCGGCCAGGTCGGGTCGGTCCTGCCACCGGCGAGGGAGATGAGCCCCTGCGCCTGGCAGACGGCAAAGGCCTCGGCAATTGCCGCAGGGCGAGCGGTACCGGTTCCGGCGGCCGCGGCGGGCTCCGAGCCGTTTCGGCGCAGCATGACCAGATGGCCTGCAGGAGTAAGAGAAAGGAGATCGTGCATAGGGTGTCAGGGGGCTCATTTCGGCAGGTTTTAACCAATGGATAGGCGTCGGTTCACTATAAAATCACCGGTGCCGAAAGGCAACTTAATTTCTTTTTTACGCCGAATGCCGGTCACTTTATCGCGGGGTGGTTTTCGGCCTGCCGCTCGTCTTGTAACAGGCTATGGCGTTGGCCAGGGCGTGCTGTGCGGTGACGCCGCATCTCATGATGGTGGAGCCGTCTATCAATTCTATGGTGCACCTGTAATTGGGCCCCCTTATGTACTTGCACGGAACTGACGGGGTGATCGGCTCTGTCCTGATGTAAGCTATGTTACTGTCTACCATATCAGCCTCCTGCTGATATACCTCTGCGAAATTGTTGGACAGTCGACGAAGGGAGCTATTTCGTGCCTGAATGATTGGCGTTTATTAATGTTGAGATTCTACCATGGCCATCGGAAATTGAAAAGACGGCTGTCGGCACTTTGAGCGCTACCAGCATTGAATGGCTACTCACTAAAGGGGTTCAGATTAACAATCGTTCATGCTAATATGGGCTGTACAGGAAGACCTTCGTTTCGCGGCCTATCATTGGGTTGCACAAAGGCGCAAGGGGTCGATGACCAGCAGAGCGACCGCAGTCACCATTACACCTGCAGCAAGAGTACAACGTAAGCGATCAGGAGGTAGATCATGAAACCGAGTACCAAGGACCAGGCAAAAGGGACGATGCACGAGGTTAAAGGCAAAGTTAAAGAGAGCGCCGGCAAAATCACCCAGAGCTCGTCGATGGAGCATCAGGGCAGGGCTGAAAAAATAGCCGGCAAAGTGCAGAAAAAAGTCGGCGATGTAGAGAAAAATGCAGAGAGGGATCTGAAGAGGTAGCCGCACAGGTGTCCTGCACCGGCCGGTGCCGGTGCGGCTGTCCACCGATCTGAAAGAATCCATGGTGGCCGATTGGTGGCTGCGATCGCTCTGCTGGTGATCGGTGTGCGGGGCATCGCGGATCAATCCGGGTGTCTGAAAAGCGAGAGGGCAGCGATTAGAGAACTGGATGATTTTGACTGTCGCCCAAAAGGGAGGTGTATCCTGTCATGCCGTTGATACAGGTTGTACTCGTTCTGATCGTCGTCGGTGTGCTGCTGTGGCTGGTCAATACCTATATACCGATGGCGGGTTCCATCAAGTCGATACTCAATGCCGTTGTGATCATCGTCGTGGTCTTGTGGCTCCTGAACGTCTTCGGACTCATGGATAATCTCACCAGACTTCGGGTCGGGAAGTGATCGGCAACGGTCTCCGGCCCCGGCTGGGGCAAAAACAAACAAGGCTGGCCGGCTGGCCCGATAAAAGCAGGAGTCAACGGCCAGAAAGGAGGACAAAATGCTGTGGACAATAGTTGTGATATTGCTGATTCTTTGGCTTCTTGGACTTGTGAGCAGTTATACCATGGGAGGCTTCCTTCATCTCCTTTTGGTGATCGCAGTAATCATCATCGTGGTCAACCTGATTCAGGGTCGGCGACCTTTGTAGCGATCGCCTGACAACGCGGAAGCGGCGGGAATCTGTCATGCATTGACTCCCGCCCTGCAACAGACTGCGGCCGGTAGTCTCGCTCAGGCCGAATGGAGAAGGAGATAGCTATGAATCGTTTGTTTATCGCAATAGCAGTTCTTGCCGTCGCTGCGATGTCTTTTGCCGCCAGGGTACAGGCGCACGAGACGGGTGCTACGGGGCATCCCGAGATGAAGAAGGAGATGATGGCCAACCCCCAGTACTTGCTGATGATGGGATATCACAGCAACCTGATGATGTTCGGCCACAAGCTTATGAAAGTGGCCAAGCAGGGGGAGACGGTACCCCGTGAGTTCGCCAGAGTGGCAGTTGCCGAGATGAGGCGTAGCACGGAGGAGATGGAGAAATATCGCGCCGAAGCGATGCGCAACGTGCCTGCGGATGTGCGGGCACATGATGAGATGCAGAAGACCATGGATCAGCACCTGGTCAACGTGAAGAGCCACCTGAGGGAGTTGGAGGATCTGACCCGAGGCGACCGGATCCCTTCGCAAGAAGTGATCCGGCACCTTGAGGCGATGTATGAGGGGTGTGAGGGGATGGACTGTGGCATGATGCACGGCAAAGGGGTGCACGGGAGGAAAGGAATGCACGGCTGCAACGGATGCCAGTGCCCGGAGATGATGCCGGAGCATCACACCATGATGAAAGAGATGCTGCAGAAGATGAAAACAGAGGACGCCGAACTGAATCAGAAGGTCCAGGCCATGAGAGACGCGGATCCTGACAGGAAATTTGCTCTCCTGACAGACATAGTGGCCCGGATGGTTCGGCAACGCGCCGAGATGACAGCGCAGATGGAAAGGATGCAGATGGAGATGCCGCACCACGGTGCCGGCGGCTATATTGATGATGAAGATGGCGACAAAAACACTCCGGGTCACATCCCGGGTCACATGCAGATGCAGTAATGAGGAAATGGCAGGAAATAACAGGAAAGGCCAAGAAGTCGGAAAGATTGACGGCAGGATACTGCGAACTTCCTCTTGGGATATTTTTCAGTTTCTGGAATTCTGGCACAATTGGAATTCGACAGTTAGAAACAAGGAACAGGCTGGTTGTACGGCGGTTGCTATCCGTCGTGCTTTCCAGCCTGACGCTTTTCAACAGGCATGGTTCTACTTGGCGGAAAGTCCTGCGGAGCATTTTGTCGCAGCTGCCAACGTTGCTAAATCCCCCCCGACCCCCCTTCTACAAAGGGGGGAGGACTTTTGCAGAGTGGGGAGTGCAGAGAGGGAGGCGCTACGATTAGCTCTGCCTGGTCTGATGTTTGCCGCGGGGGTTGTGCAGGAAGTTAGGCCCCTGCTTCAGCAGGGCGGTGATCCCTTTGGTCGGCAGCGGGTGGCTGAAGTAATAGCCCTGGGCCTCTTCGCTACCTTCGGCCTGCAGCCAAGCGAGCTGAGAGGCGTTCTCCACCCCCTCGGCGATCACTTTAAGCTGCATGCTGCGCCCGATGCTGATCACGGCCCGGACCACGGCAGCGTTGTCCTGATCAGTAGCTATGTTGTGAATGAACGATTGGTCGATCTTCAGCTTGTCGACGGGAAGTTTCTTCAGGTAGCTCAGACTCGAATAGCCGATGCCGAAGTCGTCGATGGAGAGTTGCAACCCGAGCGCTTTCATGGCGGCCATGCTCCCCAGGACCTTCTGGGGATCGCTCATGATGGTCGCCTCGGTCAGTTCCAGTTCCAGACATTCCGGCGCAATGCCGGTCTCAAGGAGGCAGCTCTCGATGGTGTCCTCGAAGTCCCGGTGCTGGAAGAAGCTTGCGGAGAGGTTGACTGCCGCCGAGATGGACTGGATCCCCTGCTGCTGCCACTGCTGGATCTGCCGGCAGACGGTGAGGATGATCCATTTGCTGATCGGGGTGAGAAGGCCGCTCTCCTCGGCGATGTTGATGAAGGCCTCCGGCAGGATCAGTCCCCTGACGGGGTGCTGCCAGCGGATCAGCGCTTCCATGCCGCTGAATTTGCCGGTGACCAGATCGACCTTGGGCTGGTAGTGCAGCACGAACTCGTTTCGCTCCAGGGCCCGGCGCAGTTCCAGTTCGATGGCGAAGCGCTGGTGAGCCATTTCGTTCAGCTTGTGGGTGAAGAACTGGAAGTTCTTGCCGCCGGACTTCTTGGCATGGTACATGGCGATGTCGGCGTTCTTTAACAGGGCCAGGTAGTCGCTGCCGTCGTCCGGGTAGAGGCTGATGCCGATGCTGGTGTTGACGGCGACATTGCTCTCTTCTATGGCGAAGCCGGAGGTGATGATCTTCTCGGCCACTATGGTCGTCTCGGCGACACCGCAGTCCCAAAGGACGATGACGAACTCGTCGCCCCCAAGCCGTGACACCAGGTCGCAGGAACGTGTGCAGTCGCTGAGCCGCCTGGCGACCGATTGCAGCAACCTGTCGCCTACGTCGTGTCCCATGGAATCGTTGATCTGCTTGAAGCCGTCGATGTCCAGAAACAGCAAGGCCACGCTTCTCTTTGCTTTCTGAGCCACGGAGAGAACCTGTTCGATCCTGGCGTAGAGCGTGCTGCGGTTGGGGAGCTTTGTCAGAGGGTCATGGTGGGCGAGAAAAAAGATGTTTTCCTCCGCCTGTTTGATGTCGGTTATGTCCAGGATGAAGCCATCGAGCCGGGAGATGGCACGGCGGTCTGCGCCGTCTTCCACCCTCTGCACGGCACAGTTGTTCAGGATCCAGCGCTCGGTACCGTCTTTGTGTATGATGCGATGCCGGATCGGTTCGTGATCTTTTCCCGCAAAGATACCGTTCAAAAACTCCACCACCAGGTCACGGTCATCCTCGTGTATCATGGTGAACCATAGCAGCGGGTCGCTGTAGTATTCGTCCGGGGTGTAGCCCGTGATCTCCAGGCACTTGGGACTGTGGTAGATCGATCTGATGGTGCCGCCCTCGAAACGGACGCTGTAGACGTATTCGTTGATATTGCTGACGATGGTGCGGCACTGTTCCTCGCTTTTTAACAGCGCCTCCTCGGCATGCTTGCGAACGGTGATGTCGCGGATGTTGTACTGGATCACCTTGGTCTGGTCCGCCAGGTAGCTGTTGCTCACCACCTCCACGGCCAGGCGGCGACCGTCCCTTGTGGTCAGCGGCAGATCCTCCTTATGCAGGCATTCCCTGTGCTGCAGTGCCTCGAAGTCCGCCCGGTTCGCCGCGATACCTGTCAAGGTTTCGACCTCCCAGAGTGTCCTTCCCATCAACTCCTCTCGTGGGCAGCCGAGCATCTCCACCAGGAACGGGTTCACCTCGGTGATCTCTCCGGTGCCCGCTTCGACTATCATGATGCCGTCTTTGGCGGTCTCAAAGAGCCTGCGGTAGCGGGCCTCGGAGGCGAGCAGCGCTGCCTCGGTCTCTTTGCGTTCCGAGATGTCGAATACCGCGAGCCTGATCTCCAGCCCGGAGTTGCTGGACATCGCCTCGATCCGCACAAAGACCGGTTTGCGCCCCTTTCTCAGCAGCGAGACGTCGCAGGCCCCGTTGCCCCCGTCGCTGCAGATCTTCTCGATCAGGGCGACCAGGGCGGGCCGGGTCTCAGAAGTGACCAGGCGCTCGAACTGCAGGTCGACCAGCCGGGAGCGCTCAATGCCGAGGAGGTTTTCGCCGGTGAGGTTTACGGCACGGATAAACCCGGCGCCGTCCAGGGTAAAGTAGCCAACGGGGGCGAGTTCATAGAGGTCGGTGTACATTCCCAAGGCTGCAGTCACATCTTCGCAGGCGCCACAGGGGCGCAGCTCCGATAGCCCCAGTGCCGTGGGAAGGGGTAAAGCTCTCTGCATGAGCCTGTGCGGTTTCTGCTGGCTCCCATGAGAGCGCGTTCCGGGCAAGTCATCACTCATCCGCTCCTCCGATTTACACCCAAGCTCCTCCGAGCTGCGACCATGCTCCTCAGAGCAGCACCTAAGTCCCTCCGCGTGACAACCGATCCCTACAGATTCCCAACCGATCTCCATCTCACTTTCCATGACTCCTCTCAGCTGTGCCTGGCCTCCGGCAGCCCCGGTTTCTGCGCCTCCGGATCACCCTTCGCCTTCCTCGGCCGGCCCTGGACATGAAAATGATAACCCATTTCACCCGAAACTGCACTTCTAATAATCAGCAGGTCGAAGGGAGGCAGATCACTCGGAGGACGGCTGTCAAGTGGCTTAGAAGACAGGAAAATCGGTGTCACCCTGGTCTGCTGACGCCCTGTCCGGGATTTCCCGGAGAATTTTTTCTTCGCCAACTCGGCTTGGCGGTTTTGGCCCCTGGTGACTCAGTTTACTCTAATATGCTGATTTTACGAAAAAAACTGTTCCACCGCGTTGCAATGCCGACTATAATGCGCCCCGCACTGAAGGTGCCCGGCCGATTTTTTTTCAATGGGACCAAGGGCAGGTCCCCCAATGCCAGCTCTGGGTTATAGCGAAGCGGAGCTTCTGGACCATCTACGTTCCCAAGCTGGGGCTTGGGAACGAGACACTTAACCGGACTAGCGATAATCTTCCGCCGATAAAACTCCCTCCCCTTCAAGGGGAGGGTTGGGGTGGGGATGGGGTAGCTCCGGTGCCAAAAACACCCCCATCCCCCTCCTGACCTCCCCCTTGAAGGGGGAGGGACGTGACCCCTTTCCAGGGGGGGTGTGGCTGCAGATCGGCGCTGATGGCGAAATAATGCTTGTTCGAGCGGCCCGATGATAATACCATGCGGCCGAACCGAGCGCGAAACCGGCACCAACCGCGGTATTTGAGGTGACTGCCATGACGAAGACTATGCCGCTATATCCGGATACCGAGGAAAATCGGGTCCTGTCGGCCAACGTTCATCCGCAGGACTGGATCAACCCGGAGCCTTCGGGGCGCTACAACCTGGTCGTGGTCGGCGGCGGTACGGCCGGACTGGTCTGTGCCGCGGGAGCCGCGGGGCTCGGTGCCAAGGTCGCCCTGATCGAGAGGCACCTTCTTGGCGGGGACTGCTTGAACGTAGGCTGCGTCCCCTCCAAGGGGATGATCCGCGCCTCCCGCGCAGTTTTCGACGCCCGCTCAAGCGGCGGGTTCGGCGTGCGTGGCCTTGACGGCGTGTATTGCGACTTTGCAGCGGCGATGGAGCGGATGCGCAGGCTCAGAGCCGGCATCAGCGGGCATGACTCGGCGCGGCGTTTTCGCGATGAACTGGGAGTGGACGTCTTCCTGGGGGAGGGGAAATTCACCGGAGCGGAGTCGATCGAAGTCGGTGACAGGAGGCTCCGCTTCGCCAGGGCGGCGGTCTGCACCGGTGCTCGTGCCGCAGCACCGCCTATACCGGGCCTTGCAGAAGCAGGCTATCTGACCAATGAGACGGTCTTTTCCCTTACCACGCTGCCGCCGCGGCTGGCGGTGATCGGCGCAGGTCCCATCGGCTGTGAACTGGCCCAGGCCTTTGCCCGTTTCGGAAGCCGCGTCACCTTGATCGAGCGGGGGACGCAGATCCTGGGACGCGAGGACCGGGATGCCGCAGCCATCCTGCGCGAGGCGTTCCTGCGCGAGGGAATCAACCTGGAGCTGGGGGTCAAGATCAACGGCGTCGAATCACGCGGCGCCGAGAAGCTGCTCCATCTGGAGCGCGACGGCTTTGCCTTCGATCTGCCGGCGGAAAGCATCCTGGTGGGAATCGGCCGGGCTCCCAACCTGGAGGGGCTCGGGCTGGAAGCGGCGGGGGTGGTTTTCGACAAGACGGGCGTAAAGGTGAGCGACACCCTGCAGACCTCGAACCGGCGCGTCTATGCGGCAGGAGATATCTGTTCGACCCACAAGTTCACCCACATGGCAGACGCCCAGGCCCGCATGTTGATAGCCAACGCGCTCTTCAAGGGGAGGCAGAAGAACTCGGCGCTGACCGTTCCCTGGTGCACCTATACCGATCCGGAGGTCGCCCACGTCGGCATGTACCCGGCGGATGCCGAGGCGCAGGGGATACAGGTCGCCACCTTGACCGTGCCCCTGGCCGAACTGGACCGTGCCGTGTTGGACGGGGAGGCCGAAGGGTTCGCGCGGGTGCACCTGAAGAAGGGAACCGACAGGATTCTCGGCGCCACCATCGTCGCCCGCCATGCGGGAGAGATGATCAACGAGCTCTCGCTTGCCATCAGCTCCGGGCTCGGCATCTCTGCCATCGGCAGGACCATCCACCCTTACCCGACCCAGGGCGAAGCGATCAAGAAGCTTGCCGATGCCTACAACCGCAGCCGCCTTACCCCCCGCGTCAAGACGCTTTTGGCCGCCTGGCTCAGGTGGCAAAGAGGGTAGGGGTGCGCCCCGACCTAATAACCCTTTCCGGAGTTTGCTGCCCATGAATGTGAAAAAAATCATACTGCTCCTCGTCGCAGTTTTGGCGGTCGGGCTCTTTTTCTACCTCGACCTGGGGCGTTTTCTGACCCTGGCGGCGCTCAAGGAGAACCGCCAGTCGCTTTCCGACTACTATGAGGCACACCAGCTGATCACGGTCGCAGGCTTCATGGCACTCTACATACTGCAGACCGCCCTTTCCCTTCCGGGCGCAGCGATTTTGTCGCTTGCCGCCGGAGCCATTTTCGGTTCCATCCTCGGAACACTCTACGCGGTGATCGCCGCCACCATCGGCGCCACTCTTGCCTTTCTGGTGACGCGCTATCTCCTGCGCGACATGATCCTCGACAAGTTCGGCCCCAAGCTGGAAAGGCTCAACCGCGAGCTGGAGGCGCGAGGATTCAACTACCTCCTCTTTCTTCGACTGGTGCCGTTGTTCCCTTTTTTCCTGATCAACCTGGCGGCGGGCCTTACCCGGCTGCCGCTGCCGACCTTCGTGGCGGCCACCTTGATCGGCATCATCCCGGGCGGCTTTGTTTTCGTCAACGCGGGGTCGAGCCTCGCCGCCATCAACACGCTTGGCGACGTCGCGTCGCCGCGCGTGCTCGGCTCTTTTGCCCTATTGGGGCTTTTCGCACTGGTGCCTGTGATCTACGGGAAAATCAGGAGGAACAAGACGGCACCCTGAAAGGGGCGTTGCCGCAGAAAAGTCCCCCCAGCCCCACTGCCATTAAGTTACCCGATTAGCGCTGATCTTCAGTACGCGGCTCCCCCCTTTGAAAAAGGGGGGTCGGGGGGATTTCGCCCAAGGCGCCACAGAGTGCAGCTTTGCAACTAACTGCAAATCCCCCTAAATCCCCCTTTTTCAAAGGGGGACTTTCAGAGGTAGGGTGGGCCGTGCCCACCACAACCGCATCCTGATGGTGGGCACGGCCCACCCTACATGATTCACGGAATCACCGCTTAACTTAACTGATTAGTGCTAATCTTCCGCACACTGCGCAAACACCCCCTCTCCCTTGATGGGAGAGGGTTGGGGAGAGGGTGAAAAGCTGGCATGAGCCTCACCCTCCCCCCTGCCCCCTCCCATCAAGGGAGGGGAAGCGATCAGTAGGAGCTTGACCTAATGGCAGTGCCCCCCCCAGCCCCCCTTTCCCGGGGGGAATGGTTATTCGCTTTGAGCTGCTCCTTTGACATCGGATAAGGGTGCGTCTAAACTCTCCTCATGGAATCGCGATAACCCTTCGGAAAGGGCCTTGCCATGTCAGATGAATTACTTGCCAGTTTTGAGGTCCGCCGGCTCAGCATTCTTAATGAATTTGGGGATGTGGACCAAGCGCTCATGCCGCAGCTCTCGGACGCGGACATGCTGCGCATGTACGAGGCGATGGTGCTGGCGCGGATTTTCGATGAGCGCGCCGTGGCCCTGCAAAGGGAGGGACGCCTCGGCACCTACCCGCCGATAACCGGACAGGAGGCGGCCCAAATCGGAAGCGCCTTTGCCTTCTCCGCGGCCGACTGGATCTTCCCCTCCTTTCGAGAGACCGGCGTTCACCTCCTGCTCGGCTACCCGATCCCGCAGCTCCTGCAGTACTGGACCGGCGATGAGCGCGCACAGAAGGTGCCGGAGCGACTCAACATCTTTCCCTTCTGCGTCTCGGTCGGAAGCCAGATCCCCCACGCCGTGGGTGCCGCCCTGGCCGCCCGCTACCGGCGCGATCCGATCGCCGTGATCACCTACTTCGGTGACGGCGCCACCTCCAAAGGGGACTTCCACGAAGGGTTCAACATGGCCGGGGTGTTCCGGCTCCCGGTGGTCTTCATCTGCCAGAACAACCAGTGGGCCATCTCCGTTCCCCTTAAAAATCAAACGGCCTCCGCCTCGCTGGCGCAAAAGGCGATCGCCTACGGTTTCGAGGGTCTGCAGGTCGACGGCAACGATGTCTTCGCCGTTTACCGAGCCACCCGGCAGGCGCTCGACAAGGCGCGCAGCGGCGGCGGTCCCACCTTCATCGAGTGCCTCACCTACCGGATGGCCGACCATACCACGGCCGACGACGCCGGCCGCTACCGGTCAGCCGAGGAGGTGGCGGCCTGGCGCGCCAGGGACCCGATCCTCAGGCTGGAGCGCTTCCTCGCCTCTCGTGGGCTTTGGAGTCCGGAGAAGGGGAGCGAGGTCAAGGCCCGGCTCACCGCAATCATCGACGCCGCAGTGCAGGAGATGGAGGCGATGCCGCCGCCGGGCCCGGCCGAGCTGTTCGAGGGGACCCTGGCCACCTTAAGCCCGCGTCAGGCGGAGCAAAGGAAGGTACGCTGACATGGCGCAATTGAACATGGTGCAGGCGATCAATCAGGCGCTGAGCGAGGAGATGGCACGAGACGACCGTGTCGTGCTCCTGGGAGAGGACGTGGGACGGGACGGCGGCGTGTTCCGGGTCACCGAGGGACTTCAGGACCGGTTCGGCACCGAGAGGGTGATCGACACACCGCTTTCCGAGTCCGCCATCATGGGCGCTGCCATCGGCATGGCGGCCTACGGGCTGCGGCCCGTCCCCGAGATCCAGTTCATGGGCTTCACCTACTCGGCATTCGAGCAGCTGTTCGCGCATGCGGCGCGGATCCGCTCCCGCTCTCGCGGGCGGTTCAGCTGTCCCATGGTGGTGCGCACCCCGTATGGCGGCGGGATCAAGGCGCCCGAGCTGCACGAGGAGAGTACCGAGGCGATCTTTTGCCACAGCCCCGGTCTCAAGGTGGTGGTGCCGTCCGGTCCCTATACCGCCAAGGGGCTTCTGCTAGCCGCCCTGCGCGATCCCGACCCGGTGCTTTTCCTGGAGCCCACCCGGCTCTACCGTATGCTGCGCGAGGAGGTGCCGGAGGGGGAGTACGTCGTGGAGCTCGGCCGGGCGCGGGTGGCGCGCGCCGGGAGTGCCGTGACCGTCATCGCCTGGGGGAGCATGCTGGAGCGGGTGCTCAAGTCGCTGGGGGACGTTGACGCCGAGGTGATAGATCTGCTCACGCTGAATCCGTTCGACATTGAGGCGGTTATCGGCTCGGTGAAGAAGACCGGCCGCGCAGTCATCGTCCACGAAGCGGTGAGGACCTGCGGTTTCGGAGCGGAGATCGCGGCAACGATTGCCGAGGAGGCGATGCTTTATCTGCGGGCGCCGATCTTGAGGGTGACCGCGCCAGACGTGCCGGTCCCCCTGGCAAAGCTCATCGAGCAGTACCTGCCGAACTCGAAGCAGATTCAGGCCGCACTGGAAGAGGTAATGCAGTATTAAATAAGGGGTACATCATGCCTTTCGAGTTCAAGCTTCCGGATCTGGGGGAAGGGATCGCCGAGGTGGAGTTGCGCAAATGGCTGGTGACTGAAGGGGAGCGGATCGCCGAGCACCAGGCCCTGCTGGAGGTGGAGACGGATAAGGCTGTGGTCGAGGTTCCCGCGCCCCGCGCCGGTGTCGTCGGCCGAATTCATAGACAGGAAGGCGAGACGGTCAAAGTCGGCGAGACGCTGCTCAGCATCACCACGACCCAGGAAGAGGGCGCGCCGACCCCGCACCCCGCGCAGACTCCGCAGCCCCCTCAGCCCCCTCAGCCCCCTCCGCCCCCTCAGACCCCTCAGACCCCTCAGCGACCTCCCTCCGTCGGCATCGTCGGCTCGCTTCCCGAGGCGGAAGAGCAAGCGCCCTCTGCCCCGCCGGAGGGTTTCGCCGGGCTCGCCACTCCCCTGGTCAGGAAACTGGCGCGGGAGAGGGGGGTCGATCTGGCGAAGATCCGGGGCAGCGGTCCGCGCGGCTGCATCACTCCGGAGGATCTGGAGCGGCAGGGAGCCGCGGCGCAACCTCAAAGGGCGCTCAAGGAAACGGAGGAGGCGCTGCCGCTGCGCGGATTGCGGCGCACCATCGCCCGCAATGTTCTTGCCTCGCAACGGACCACCGCCTTCGTCACCAGCATGGAGGAGGCCGACATCACCGAGATCTGGGAGCTGCGCGGTCGCGAGCAGGGCGAGGTCGAGGCACGCGGCACGCACCTCACCTTCCTCCCCTTTTTCATGAAGGCGGCACAGCACGCCCTCCGGGAACACCCGATGCTGAACGCCTCCATCGATGATGCCGCCCAGACCATCGTCTTGAAGAAGCATTACGATTTCGGAATCGCTGTCGATACGCCGGAGGGGTTGATGGTTCCGGTGATACGGGATGTCGACAAGAAGAGCATCATCGAACTGGCAGAGGCGATCCAGGAACTGGGGCGCAAGGCGCGCGAGCGCACCATATCCCTAGAAGACCTGCGCGGCAGCAGTTTCTCCATAACCAATTACGGGCATTTCGGCGGCACCTTTGCCACTCCCATCATAAACTGGCCCGATGTCGCGATAATGGGTTTCGGGCGCATCGTGGAGCGCCCTTGGGTGCACCGCGGCGAGATCGCCATCCGGAAGATCCTGCCGCTCTCGCTCACCTTTGACCACCGGGCCACCGACGGCGCCGATGCCGCCCGCTTCCTGGGGAGGGTGCTACGTTACCTGGAGGACCCCGACCTGCTGTTCATCCAGTGCGGGTGACGGCCGGGGGGGTGAACGGTGGGGTTACTTTATGGCAGAGCCGTAGCAGTAGGTCGGGTTAGCCCGGAGGGTGTAACCCGACATGCAGTCGATGGCATCGGGTAGAGGGCATCGGGTAGAGGGTGTCGGGTTACGCTGCGCTAACCCGACCTGCGACTACGACCTGCCAGCTGTTTTATCCCCCTAAAAGTCCCTGTAGGACATCGCCCGGGTGACCCGCTCCCGCGCCAGGGTGTCTGCCGCAAGCCGGGGCAGGCTCTGTTCGCTTGCCGCCTTCTCCAGTACCAGCCGGGTGTTTTTTCTGATCCGTTCGGTGATGGCGGCAAAGGCCTCTTGTTCGTTCTTGCCGGCGTACTCCATCGCCGCCATGATGACGCCTCCGGCGTTGGCGATGAAATCGGGGACCACCAGGATGCCGCGGGAGTGCAGTTGCGCCTCGGCCTGCACGGTCGCCGGGATGTTGGCGCCCTGCAGGATCAAGCGCGTTCTGATGATGCCGGCATTCCCCCCGTGGATCACGTCCGGTGCCGCCGCAGGGATCAGGATCTCGCACGGCACGCCGAATATCTCGGCGCTCGGCATGGAGGCCACCTTTCCGTAATTCATGACGCTGCCGGTCTGTTGCTTTACCTCGATCAACTCGTCCACGTTGATGCCCGACGGGTCGTGCACCGCTCCGCGCGAATCGGACGCGGCCACCAGGACCGCTCCCTTGGCTGCCAGAAAACGGGCCGCGGCCTTTCCCACGCTGCCAAACCCTTCGATGACGAACCGCGCACCGCTTAGCTTGATGTCGGCAAAAGACGCCGCTACCTCGGCGCACTCCGCCACTCCGAAACCGGTCGCTCCCAGTTTGTCGAGCGGCAACCCCCCAAGCTCTTCGGGAAGTCCCACCGACCTGCCGGTCTCGTCATGGATCCAGGCCATGGAGGTCTCGTTGCACCCCATGTCGGGTCCGGGAATGTACTCGGTGAGTTCCCGCATCATGCGCGCAAAGACGCGGAAGACGCGCTCCTTATTGGGGTTGTCGGGATGCGCCACGATTCCGGCCTTGGCCCCGCCGTGAGCAAGCCCCGCTATGGAGTTCTTCAGGGTCATGGTGCGGGCCAGGCGGCAGACCTCCTGCATGGTCACGGTCGGCGACACGCGCACCCCCCCGATGGCGGGTCCCAGGGCGGTGTTGTCAATCACCACAATCGCCCGCACCCCTTCCTTGGCGGAATAAAGCTGTACCACTTTAGAGGGTCCGAAATCATCAAAGGTCGTCTCTGTCATAGTCGCACCTGCAAAGCCTTGATTTTGAGCCTGTTACGTGTGTCGAATAGTTACGGGCGATAAGCTTGCCAGCTATAATCTATCATGATCAAGGCAAGTCGCAATGCCTTCGCAGTGATGAAGGTGACCTGTGAAAGGGCAAAATGCTCTGGTTGTTCTCTTTGTAACCGTTGTTCCCCTGTTATTGTTGTTTTCTCAGGGTAAGATGTTACAGTGGGGCAAATCCACCCAAGGGGTACACCTGATGGCTCAACGCTCCATATCCTGCCCACGTTGCGGGAGGCTGATCGACGGCGCACAATCCTCCTGCGCCTGGTGCGGTGCCAAGCGCCCAGGCGTGTGGTCCAAAATCGTCGCTTCCACGCGCGACCAGGACGGAGACGCCCTGGTGAAGGCGATCATCGCGGCCAACGTCGCTTTTTACCTCCTTTCCCTGCTGTTGAGCAGGCACCGTGGGTTTAGCGCCAATCCGCTCCGTTTCCTGTCTCCTGACCAGAACAGCCTTTTGTTGCTGGGCGCCACCGGTACGGTGCCGGTCGTGGAGCTCGGCCGTTTCTGGACCCTCATCTCCGCAAGCTACCTGCACGGAGGACTGCTGCACATCATATTCAACATGATGGCGCTGCGTCAGATCGGCCCGTGGGTCAGCGCCGAGTTCGGGCCGAGCCGCATGTTCATCATCTATACTCTAAGCGGGGTAGTCGGCTACCTGGCATCCTGCTTTGCGGGGATCGCGTTCACCATCGGAGCGTCAGCTTCGGTGTGCGGCCTGATCGGGGCGCTCTATTTCTTCGGCAAGAGCCGTGGCGGCAATTATGGCGCGGCGGTGTCGCGCGAGGTGAGCGGCTGGCTGATCAGCCTGGTGCTGTTCGGCCTCGTGATGCCCGGGATCAACAACTGGGGCCACGGCGGCGGCATCGTCGGCGGAGCGCTGCTCGGAAAGCTCCTGGGATACCGGGAGCGCGGCCCGGAGAGCACGGCACAACGCCTGCTGGCGCTTCTCTGCATGCTCGCCACCGTGGTAATCCTTGGTTTTGCAGGGTACCTCTCGCTGGCGTATTGGTTCCGGTGATTTCACCCCGGGATCCGAGCTCTGACAATATTGGACGGGAGAGGCAGATGAGCGTTCATGAAATTAATCACCCGCTGGTAAAGCACAAGATCGGTCTGATGCGCGAGGCCGGTATCAGCACCAAGAAATTCCGCGAGCTCACCGCGGAGGTCTCCTGTCTGCTCGCCTATGAGGCGTGCCGGGATTTTCAGCTGGAAGATAGGGTGATCGATGGCTGGGACGGAAGTAGCGTCAAGATCCAGCAGATAAGGGGCAAAAAGGTCACCGTGGTGCCGATCCTGCGCGCCGGCATCGGGATGCTCGACGGCGTGCTCGACATGATCCCCAACGCCAAGGTGAGCGTGGTGGGACTTGCACGCAACGAGCAGACGCTAGAGGCGCACAGCTATTTCGAGAGGCTGGTGGGGCACCTGGACGAGAGGCTCGCCCTGATCATCGACCCGATGCTGGCAACCGGCGGAACGGTTGCCACCACTATCGAACTGCTGAAGAAGAACGGCTGCCGCCAGATCCGGGTTCTAAGCCTGGTGGCGGCGCCGGAGGGGCTGGCCCGGCTTGCCGCCGCCTACCCCGAGGTCGATATCTACCTCGGCGCGATCGACGAAAGGTTGAACGACCACGGCTATATCATTCCCGGACTGGGCGACGCAGGCGACAAGATCTTCGGCACCAAGTAGTTCGACACGAAAGTCAACGGCAGGTCAACGTGTTGGGTCTGCGATATCATCGTCATCTTCTTCATTGTACCCCCCTTCTTCCTGTCTGATCCTGCGCCAGCCGGAGTCTCGCCGGTCCATATCGTCCTGTCTTGCCGCGCTATTTCATCATCTCCGCCACCTTCAGGTGCCACTCAATCTTTCCATGGCCGCTCTTTTCCAAGGCTGCTGTGACTCCGGCTGAGTGCAGATGTCTTGCTGGTTGCTGCATCTGTTTGCTGCATGCCCTCGTGCTATCAGACTTTATTTGCCAAGTCGGTTGTCGAAGGTATAATCATATTTCGAATTATAATTAGCGGGTCTTCACTTTGCTGGCTGGTAAGGTTCGCTTCCGCGCCGGGGGTAAAGCATTGGCCGATTTGGCGGCCGCAAGGTCATTACCAACAAAAGGAGGTTATTCATGAAGGGAAACGAGAGGGTCATCGAGCAGTTGAATGTACGCCTGGCCGAGGAGTTGACCGCGACCAACCAATACATGGTTCACGCGGAGATGTGCGAAAACTGGGGCTACAAGAAGCTCCACTCGATGATCCGGAGCCGGGCTATTGTTGAGATGAAGCATGCGGAAAAACTGATCGAGCGCATACTGTTTCTTGAGGGAAGACCGATCGTCAGCAGGCTCGACCCGATTCACATCGGAGCCGAGGTTCCCAAGATGCACCAGTTCGATCATGCGGCGGAGGAAACGGCCATCCGCGGCTACAACGAGAGCATCCGGATTGCGGTGGAACTGGGAGACAACGGCACCCGCGACCTGCTGCAGTCGATTCTGGTCCAGGAGGAGAGCCACATAGACGATATCGAGGCTCAGTTGGACCAGATATCACAGATGGGTGTGCAGAACTATCTGGTGGATCAGGTCGGCTAGCGTAGTCGGACGCCCCGCGCTGGCAACCTTTGGGGGCGCTCACGGCATCTCGATGCCACTTCCCGAAAAGAGCGCAAGGGATCTTTCCTTTAGACGCTTTTATCTGCCACTCGGCGCATTTCCCCTGCCCCCTGGCCTCTCCCGCCAGGGGGAGGGGAGAATCCCCCTGGCGGGAGCTCTCCTTTTTTCAGGCGGGGAGTTCCTGCAGCCCAGCGCTCACCTGCTTCTCCAGTTCCGCAAGGCGCACCCTGAAGGCTTTTTCCTTCTGCCACCGGGCTGTCACGTCCCTGATGACCGCGGCGGTCCCGGTGATCTCACCTTCGGCATCCCTGATGATGGTCATGGAGAACTCGGTGGATATGCGCGTGCCTCCCTTGCAGATGGCGGGTGCCGCAAGCAGCTCCTTGGCGTACCGGGTACTCCCGGTTTCCATCACCTTGAAATACCCTTCCCAATGGCGGGCACGCAGGTTCTCGGGGATGAAGATGTCCAGCGACTGGCCGATGGCCTCTTCGGCACTGAACCCCAGCATCTGCTCGGCGCCCGAATTCCAGAGCTGAATGGTGCCGAACCGGTCGGAATAGATGATTGCGTCGTTGCATGCGTGCACTAGCTGCCGGCACAGTTCCTGGTAAGGTATCTCGCTCATAACCGCCTCCCTGACTGAATTGTTGCCAAATGATACCATGGCTAAAACAACTCGTCCTTGACCAATGTCAATGTTGCTGAGTCACGTGTTGCATGACGCCCCCTTTTGCCTGTTTCGGCCTGTAATATCACGACTGCATCCTCTCTACTATTGATCCTGAACCGTCCGCTCCATTAATTTTCCCTATCGAAGAGAATCTAGATATCGCCTTAACTGTACGGGTCTGCGCAGCTCTGGATCAACCGTGCAAGTGGTTGCCAGAAGATTGGCAGAGGGCATCGCTTTTGCTGTTAATAACAAGTCCTTGTTGTTCCACACTCTCAGTCGCTGGAGCCTTGACTTCTGTTGATTTGTTGTGAGAGTCGGCCAATGTTTGGTGCTGCCATTGGCGCATCGATGCTGTGATTTTTATTTATTTATTGGTGGCCGTTAATCGCAGAATAAATGAACACCGTTTACATCAATTACTAAAGTACTGCAAACTGATGCCGATAATATCAAACACAGAGAGGTAAATGTGTAGTAGCACCCGGGAGGCCTGATGTTTAAAAACAAGCTGATGCACAAGATCTTGGCGATCATAGGACTGAATCTCTTCATCGGGATTACCGTCGTGGGGGTGTTGGCCCTCTGGCTCCAGTACCAGACGAGCATGGAATTGCAGGAGAAAAACAGCCGCACCATGGCGACCGTCATCATTAATGAGGTATCGGAATTGATGATGAAGGACGATTCCAAGGGTGTCACGAACCTCTCCAGGATCGCCAAGGAGAAGAATTTCGGCTTCGATCTCAAGATCTACAGCACTGAGGGGAAGGATACCTCGGCCTCCGGCGCCGCGGCCAACCCGGAAGTCCTGAAGGCGCTCTCCGCCGGCAAGCGTGTGGAGACACGGCAGGTGGAGAACGGCATCCATACCCTGCGTGCGGTGATCCCCTTTGTAAACGAGGAACGCTGCAAACAGTGCCACGACGCCGGCGAGAAGTATCTCGGTGCCCTGCTGCTCACCTCATCCCTGGAGGACGGCTACCAGAACGCGCTCAAGATGATCTACATACTGGTGGCGGCCGGGGTCTGCTTCTTCGTCATAATGATGGTATGCATGTACGTGTTCTTCAAGAGGTCGATCGTCCGGGACCTCCTGTTCTTTTCGGAGAAACTCAGGGACATCGCGGAGGGAGAGGGGGATCTCACCAAGGAGATACCGATTCGCTCCGATGACGAGATCGGCGAGCTTGCCCGACACATCAACCACCTGGTCATGAAGCTTAGGGAAACCATAACGGTACTCTACCAGCTGGCGGAGAATATCTCCATCTCGCTTTGCCAGGTCTCGACCAGGACCACCAAGACGGTGGTCTCCTCCGCGGAACAGAAGGACCGCTCCCAGTCGGTCGCTGTGGCGGCCGAGCAGATGGCGGCGACGCTCAACGTGGTGGCCGGAAACACCCACCAGGCCGCCGGCTATTCCCAGCAGGTCGATCGGGCGGCGAACGAAGGTATGTTCGTCGTGGACGGCGCCTGCGACAGCATCGTCATGGTCAGGGAAAACGTCGTGAAAACCCTGCGCACCGTGGGGCGGCTCGAGTCCTCCTCGGCCCAGATCGGGGACATCATCAATCTGATAGAGGATATCGCGGACCAGACCAAGCTCCTGGCGCTCAATGCCGCCATCGAAGCGGCCCGCGCCGGTGAGCATGGCCGCGGGTTCGCCGTCGTGGCCGACGAGGTGAAGATGCTCTCGGAAAAGACGGCGACCTCAACCAAGGAGATCGCCAAGATCATCACCAACATCCAAAGCGAGAGCCGCGAGGCCGCCAAGTCCATAGCCGAGGAACAGGAGCGCGTCGAGGAGGGTGTGGCGAAGTCGTCCGCCGCTCGGGAATGCCTGGAGCGGATCCTGGGGCTTGCCGGAGAGACGGCGCAGCTGATCAACCAGATCGCCTCGGCCACGGAGGAGCAGAGCGCCACGACCAGCGAGATTTCGGAAAAGATTCACAATGTCTCCATCTCCGCCTCATCGGTGCACGACGACATGATGGAGAGCGACAAGGCCTTCACCATACTTACCGACGTAGCCGAGCAGATCTTCTCCACGGTCGGTAAATTCAGCGTCGGCAACCGCCACGACAACATGAAGGGGTTCACCCGCGAGTTGAGGGACGGATTTGTCGCAGCCGTCGAAAAGGGGATCGCCGAGAACAAGATCACGGCCGCCGACCTGTTCGACCGGCACTACCGCTCGATCCCGAACACGTCGCCCCAGAAATACGGCACGGCCTTCGACAAGTTCTTCGACCAGTACATATCTCCCCTGCAGGAGCAGATCCTCTCACGCCAGGGGGCGATATTCTTTGCCATCTGCGTCGACGATCACGGCTATGTGGCAAGCCATAACCTGCGCTATAGCAAGCCCCTGACCGGCGATGCCGAAGCCGACAAGGCCAACAACAGGACCAAGAGGATCTTCAACGACAAGACCGGTCTCAAGGCCGCCCAGAATGCTGAGGCCTTCCTGCTGCAGACCTACATGAGGGATACCGGCGAGATCATGAACGACATCTCCACGCCGATTCATTTCAACAACAGGCACTGGGGGGCCGTGCGGATCGGGTACAAGGCGGAGTAAGGCGGGGGCTAGGGGCTGGGGGCTAGGGGCTAGGGGCTAGGGGCTAGGGGCTAGGGGCTAGGGGCTAGGGGCTAGGTGACTGGTGACTGGTGACTGGTGACTGGTGAAGCTTCTACTAAGATCCAGTGGATCCGGATTGACCGGGGTGGGGCTTTCTGCTATACAGGGTGGGAGTCTGAGTGGTATCTCATCTATTCCGGCCGAGGGAGTCTTATGGATCGAAGTCTCATGAAGAACAGGGCGGTTGTAGCTGTCGTCGGCGTGATCGCTGTGACCGTTTTGCTCTCAACTGCCTATATCTATGCAACCCTGCATTGGTCGTACTCCTCCGGGGAGCGGGTGGGGTACATCCAAAAGTTCTCCAAGAAGGGGTGGCTCTGCAAGACCTGGGAAGGTGAACTGACCATGTCGCCCATCCCTGGCGCCATTCCGGAGAAGTTTCTTTTCACGGTTCGGGACGATGCCGTGGCACAGCTGATAAACCAGGATCTGGGCAGAAGGATGTCGCTTAGCTACGAGCAGCACAAAGGGGTGCCGACGGCATGCTTCGGCGAGTCGGAGTATTTCATCGTCAGGGCGAAATCACTGGAGTAACTACGGCTAGCCGGTCCGGTAGCCGCGTCTACTATAGTAGATTTCGCGAAAATGGAGGGGGCCGCCCGGAGGGGTGGGGCCGCCCTGTCTAGCGCCGAAAAATCGCGACACACCGCTGATGAGATATCTGACATTCCTGGAGGGGAAGCCGTGACGGCTTCTCCTCTCTATTTTTGCGGCAACTAAATCGGGACGGGCGAAAACCCTTTAACGACATGCGATTTTCGGGGTTGAGGTTTAGAGCGGCTTCATGATGCCGGGGGGATTTTTCGGTTTGCCGGACAGCAATGGTTTGAAATTTTCTTCCCGGAAACGATTTTTTACCCTTGACGGCGAAGCTGGATCAGATTAGATTGCATACTGTATACACAGCAGGTGCTATGCCCTACGCCGCAACACTCTAAGTAGTATGCCGGATTGCACAGCAAAACGGATGGTGAAGCCGCAACTCGCTGCGTATGGTCAAGCTGCAGACCCTGCGCCTTTTTTAACCTTGACTATCAAGACTCTCTTCAGTAGAATCCGGTTCTAAAGTTGCCTAGCGATTCCGTTTACGTTAGGGAGCCTGTCGATGACGTCGCCCCGGTGACCCCCATTAATCCTAGTGGTTAAGTGTATTTAGCGCAGTTAGTCTGTAGACACCAAAACAAAACAGGAGGAAGAAAATGTCCGATTACGGCACACTGCAAGACCGCGTGAAGTGCAAAGCCCTTTTGAGCAAGGTGATGAAGGCCGAGCAGACTGTCGAGTTCTTCAAAAACGGTATGAACCTGGGCTGGTCCGGCTTCACCCCCGCTGGCTACCCGAAAGTGGTGCCCATCGCCGTTGCCGAGCACGTCGAGAAGAATAACCTGCAGGGCAAGCTGAAGTTCAACCTCTTCATCGGTGCTTCAGTCGGTGCCGAAACCGAGGACCGCTGGGCCGTCAACGACATGATCGACCGCCGCTGGCCCTACCAGACCGGCAAGAACATCGCCGCCGGCATCAACGCCGGTCGCATCCGCATGGGCGACAAGCATCTCTCCCTGTTTGCTCAGGACCTGGGCTACGGGTTCTACACCAAGGACTCCGAGTCCGGCAGGCTCGACCTCGCCATCATCGAAGTCTCCGCCATCAAGGAAGACGGCAGCCTGGTTCCGACCTCTTCCTGCGGCGTCATCCCCGAGATCCTGATGATCTGCGACAAGATCATCATCGAGGTGAACACCGGCCAGCCCTCCTTCGAGGGGATCCACGACCTGCTGACTCCGGCGATCCCCCCCAACCGCCAGCCTTTCGAGATCGTCCATGCCGGCTCCAGGATCGGTACCACCTCCATTCCCTGCGACCCGAACAAGGTCATCGCAGTGGTCGAGTCCAAACTCCGCGACCAGGGCCGCGCCTTCGCCGAGCAGGACGACACCTCCGAGGCGATTGCCAACCACGTCATCGAGTTCTTCACCCAGGAAGTCAAGGCCGGCCGTCTTCCCAAGAACCTGTTGCCGCTCCAGTCGGGCGTAGGTTCCATAGCCAACGCCGTCATCGGCGGCCTGGCCAAGGGCCCCTTCTCCAACCTGACCGTGTACACCGAGGTGCTCCAGGATACCATGCTCGACCTGTTCGACTCGGGCAAGCTGGACCATGCCTCTTCCTGCTCGCTTTCCCTCTCCGCAGAGCCGGGTTTCCCGCGCTTCTTCGAGAACATGGACAGGTACTTCGACAAGATCACGCTGCGTCCGCTCTCCATCTCCAACGCTCCCGAGCCGATCCGCCGTCTGGGGTGCATCGCCATGAACACCCCGGTCGAGATCGACATCTATGCGCACGCCAACTCCACCCTGGTCGGCGGTACCCGCATGATCAACGGCCTGGGCGGCTCCGGCGACTTCCTGCGTAACGGCTACCTGAAGATGATGCACACGCCGTCCTCGCGTCCGAGCAAGACCGACCCGACCGGCATCTCCTGCGTGGTGCCGCACTGCTCGCACATCGACCACACCGAGCACGACCTGGACTGCGTCATCACCGAGCAGGGTCTGGCCGACCTGCGCGGGCTCGCACCCAAGGATCGCGCCAAGACGATCATCGCCAAGTGCGCCCACCCGGATTACAGGGATCAGCTCACCGCCTACCTCGAGATGGCCGAGAAGGACTGCTTGGGCCGGAAGGTCGGGCACGAGCCGCAGCTGTGGGACCGCGCCTTCAAGATGCATCTCAACCTGGAGCGCAATGGCACCATGAAGCTCAAGAACTGGGACGTCAAGGTCGACCTCTGCGAATAGCACCGGGTTGTCACCGCAGCATGAAAAAGGCCCCGCCGGGATTAACGGCGGGGCCTTTTTTTCGGGTCGGCATGGCAGCCGTCCGGCGCCGTTCGATAAGAGGAAGTCCCATTTCCGTTACTGGTTAGAGATGATCTTCCAAGATGATCAGGCTGTCCAGGCTCCTCTCCCTTCAGCCCCAGCCTTGGCGAAGGCTGATCATCGCTAGTCAGGTTTCCGTTTGGCCGCAGGTCCCATCTCCGTTTTGCTGCCTGTCAACCCTCCTCCCCCCGGAGGGAGGAGGAGGGAGGGGGGAAGGGGGCGCTTGGCTACGCACCGGCCCCGTTCCCCTCCCTGCCCCTGTCCCTCCGGGGGAGGGGAGTGAATCGATGAGGTCGGCTGGTCCGCAGTGCCGGCAGGTTAGCCCGGCGCCGGGGAGAGGAGTTCCCTCACCATCCTTAGCAGGGTCTGAGGCGCGGCCGGTTTGGGGACGAAGTTGTCCTCGTCGAAGAGAACACCCTTTCTGTTGACGTCGTCGGGGGTATAGCCGCTGGTGAAGAGGACTTTGAGGGAGGGTTTGATCTTGGCAATGGCGGCGAACGCCTCCTTGCCGTTCATCTTCGGCATCACGACATCCATGATCACCAGCTTGATCTCTTCCTGGTGCGCCAGAAATTTCTCCAGCCCGTCCTGACCGTCGACCGCCTCGATGACCCGGTAGCCGTGTCGTTGCAGCACTTCCCCTGTGAGCTTTCTCACCTCCGGGGAGTCCTCCACGACCAGGATCGTTTCCGTCCCCGCATAGGAGACCTCCCGGGGCTGGGGGCGCTGCGCCGGAACTGCTCCCTCCTCGAGCAGGGGGAGGTAGATGATGAAGCTCGCTCCCGCGCCGGGGAGGCTCCGGATGTCGATGAACCCGCCGTGCTGCTTGACGATGCCGTAAACGATGGCGAGGCCGAGGCCGGTCCCTTTGCCTGCCTCCTTGGTGGTGAAGAACGGCTCGAAGATATGGCTCCTGGTCGCCTGGTCCATCCCCTTGCCGGTGTCTCGCACCACCAGCTTGGCATAGCTCCCCACGGCGCCGATGCCGAGGCTCTCGATCAATTCGGGGCCGACTTCCTCCACCCCCGTCTCTATGGTCAGGGTGCCGGCGTTGTCCATGGCGTCCCGGGCGTTGGTCGCCAGATTCAGCAGTATCTGGTCGATCTGACCGGAGTCGGTCAGCACCGTGAGCCGCCTCTGGTCCAGGGATATCTGCAACTCGATCTCTTCCGAGATCAGCCGTCTCAGCAGTTTTTCGATCTTTCCCACGATGCCGTTCAGATCGGCCGGCTGCGGATTGACCGCCTGTCTTCTGCCAAAGGCCAGAAGGCCCCGGGTCAGGTGGGTGGCACGTTCCGAGGCGACCAGCACCTCCTCCAGATAGGGGAAAGTCGGGTCCTCCTTCTCGGTGTTGAGCTGGGCCAGGGTGGTGAAGCCGATGATGGCGGTAAGCAGGTTGTTGAAGTCGTGGGCCACCCCGCCGGCCAGTTCTCCGATCGCCTCCATCTTTTGCGACTGGCGCATCTGTTCGGCCATGCGTCTTTCGCGCTCCATGTAGATGGCGTTGCGGATGCTCATGCCGATCACCGGAGCCACGCCCATGATCAGGCTCATGTCGCTTGCCACCAGTGCCCTTTTGGTGCGGACGTTGTCCACCGCCAGGATGCCGAGCGCTTCCCCCTCGCAGACGATGGCGCAGCAGATGAAGGAGTGCGCTCCGATCTGCTCGGCGAACATGACGCTCTGGTTGGAATGGCTGGCCGATATCTCCGCGAAATCGTTGATCAGAAAAGGCTTCTGCTCCCGGAAGCAGGTGACGAACACCCCTTTTGAGGCGGGGTTGCCGAGATTGAAGGAGGTCCGCTTCAAGACGGAGAGCTGCTCTTCGCTGTAGCCGAAACCGATGCGGAAGGAGAGCCGGGTCTTGTCCGCGTCGGCCAGCAGAATCAGGCCCCGGTCGTAACCGAGCCGGTTCTCCAGGGCCTTGACGATGTTTTCCAGGACCTCGTCCTTCTCGGTCTGCTTGCTGATCGCCTGGCCTACCTCGTTGACCATGAGCGCGTTGTTGTAGTTGAGCGCAGTCTGCTCGATGAGCCCGTCGGTCGATTCCTTGAGGTTTGACAGCGCCGCATAAAGCTCGCTCTTCTCAAGATGGTCCGCTACAACGGAGCCGACCAGCGCGAATAAAGCCAGAAAGGGGAGCCCGGTAAAAACCTGTGCCGGGTAGAACTGAATCAGCGCCCCCCCGGTGACGATCAGGGCGAGCGCCAGGCAGTTCCTCGCCTCCCGCAGCCGGGTCGGCAGGTTTTTTTTCCAGGAGACGATGTAGCGGCAGGATGCCCCCCCCCTGAACATGCATTCGGGATGCTCGATGACAGGCATATCGTAGTTGAAGATCATCAGCATCGCTTCGAAAAAGCCGGTCCGGTTCTCGCACTGGTAGGGGCGCTCCTCGATTCCGGGGGCGGGGGTGACGGTGATCTCCACCTGGTTGGCGGCGATCCTGCGCGACTGGTAGCTGGAGGACCTGGTGAAATTGGCAGTGGACTTGTTGAGGGAAAAAAATGCGTGGGCGGGACCGATCAGGCCGAGCAGATATTTGCCGATGAATCCCAGCGACTGCCCCGATGCGGCATAACGCCCCCCTTCCCGTGCGATTCCGGCGTTGCCGGTGAGCTGCACCAGCCTCTCGATGAAGAGGTCGACCTGGGTCTGGGTGAACCAGTGTCCGCCATCGGTGACCTCGTACGGCTTGATCCCGGAATAGTTCAGCACCTCGTGCGGATCGACATGCCTGTACTTTTCTTTCAGGAGATTTACGAATGTGAGGACGATTTTGCTGTTATAGAGAGGTTTCTCGGTCATGGGGGGCGCTGCTCCAGACTGTGCTCGCTCTACATCAAATTTGCATCTGAGGCGGGTGCAACTTGCTGCGCCATCTGATACGGCAGGAGGGCCGGACCCGGCCAGGTCCAAACATACAACTTTACGTGCAGGAGATCAAGCAGATAGCAGCGGTAAATAGGCACCATGATTGAGATTTAACAAAGGCGGGCGGCGCGGCGTGGTCAGTCGAGGTTCAACTGCGGGCTTTGGGGTGCGCCTTGTCGTAGACCTCCATCAGTCGATCTATGCTGACATGGGTGTATTTTTGCGTTGTGGAAAGCGAGGCGTGGCCGAGCAGCTCCTGGATGGCGCGCAGATCGGCTCCCCCCTCCAGAAGGTGGGTCGCGAAGGTGTGGCGCAGGGTGTGCGGTGAGACCTTGCGCATGGTTGCGATCAGCAGCATGTGGGCGTCGACCACCCTGCCGATGCTGCGGCGGGTGAGCCTCCCACCCCGGGCGTTCAGGATCAAAGGGGCACTGGCCGCGGGATTGCCGCGTTCCACGAGGTAGGCCGCCAGTGCCTCCCTGGCGCAGGATCCCACCGGCACGATCCGCTCCTTGCCACCCTTGCCGAGTACCCTGGCAAGCCCCCCCTCCAGATCGAGGTCCCCCACGTTCATCCCGGTGAGCTCGCTCACCCTGATGCCGCAGGAGTAGAGGGTTTCCAGCACAGCCCGGTCCCTCAGGGGAAGTTCTCCCGTGGCCGACGGCGCGTCGACCAGGGCGGTCACCTGGTCGATGTTCAGGTGGAAGGGGAGCCGCTTCTCCTTCTTCGGCGTGCCTACCAGTTCAGCCGGATTCCTGGCGAGCCTCCCCTCGCGCAGCAGGTAGCGAAACAGCGCGCGGATCGCCGAGAGCTTCCTGCCGATGGAGCTCTTGGTGTGTAGCCTGTGCAGTTTGGCCAGGTAGTGGCGTATCGTCAGGTGGTCCACCAGTTCCGGCGCGCCTTGCCCCTTTTGTTCGGCAAGAAAAGCCGCGAACTGGGTGAGGTCGCTCCTGTAGGCCGCGAGGGTATGCACCGACACATTGCGTTCGGTCTCCAGGTAGCAGCAGAATTGCTCGATTGCCGATTTCATGGTATGAATCTAACTCAAGCCGGAGCAGATTTACAACAAATTAGAGGCGATGGGCAGGATCTAATATATCGCCTCTTTACCTTTACCTTTCCTGATTAGTGCTAATCTTCCGCACACTGCGCAAACACCCCCTCTCCCTTGATGGGAGAGGGCTGGGGAGAGGGTGAAAAGCTGGCATGAGCCTCACCCTCCCCCCGGCCCCTCCCATCAAGGGAGGGGGGTGTTTCAACCAGAGGAAGATTGACGCTAATCAGGTTACCTTTACCTTTACCTTTACCTGCCTCCAGGAGTCCCCATGTATTTAGTAGCGGTAGAGAGGTTGGCGGAGTACGACCGGGAGCTCATGAAGCAGGCGCTGCTCCGTCTCCTGGCGCCCCTGGGCGGCATGGAGCGCCATGTCAAGCCGGGGGAGCGGGTGCTGATCAAGCCGAACCTGCTTTCGGCAAAACCTCCGGAGGCTGCGGTCACCACCCATCCGGAGCTGCTGCGCGCCGTGATCGAACAGGTTCAGCAGGCGGGGGGGGTCGCACTGGTGGGGGATTCCCCCGGCTACGGGAGCGCCAGGCGCGTGGCCGAGCGCTCCGGCATGCTCCGGGTCATCGAGGAGACCGGAGCGCAGTTCGTCCCCTTCTCCGAGACGGCGCCGGTTCCGGGTAAGGGGACCTTCCGCCACTTCGAGCTGGCACGCCCCTACCTTGAGGCGGACCGCCTGATCAACCTCCCCAAGCTCAAGACCCACGAGATGATGACCATGACCTGCTGCGTCAAGAACCTGTTCGGCGCCGTGGTGGGGACCCAGAAGGCGGCCTGGCATCTCAAGGCGGGGGCCGACAAGGAGCTCTTTGCCGAGATGCTGCTCGAGGTCTACCGGCTCCGGGAGCCGGAGCTGAACATCGTCGATGCCGTGGTCGCCATGGAGGGAAACGGTCCCGGGAGCGGCGACCCCTGCCGGGTCGGGCTGCTTCTGGCCGGGACGAATGCCGTCGCCGTCGATGTCATTGCCGCCGAGATCGCCGGCATCCCGAAGCAGCTCCTCTACCTGGAGAACGCGGCGCGCAAGCTGGCGCTCCCCGGCTCCAACCGGGACGAGATCGACTGCTGCGGCCTCACGGTTAATGAGGCGAGCTGCCAGCCGCTCAGGCTCCCCCACCTCTCCGACGTCCAGTTCGGCCTCCCCGGCTTTCTCAAGAACCGGCTGCGCAACCAGTTCAGCTCCCGCCCCGAGGCGATCGCTTCCAAGTGCGAACTCTGCGGCGTCTGCGTGGGCGCCTGCCCCCCCGGGGCGATCCGCGCCCAGGGGGGCAGGCTTCGCTTCGATTACCAGCGCTGCATACGCTGCTTTTGCTGCCGCGAACTCTGCCCGCACGCCGCCCTGAGGCTCAGGGACGGCTGGCTCCTTTCTCTAATGAAAAAGATGGGCTGAGCGCTTTAATTTATGCCCTGTGCTGTTGACAAGGGGGAAACGGAGTATTATGATTGGAACATCCTCCGGGAAGCACACAGCGAGGGAACCAAATCCACCAGCGAAAAGGAGATCACCTGAAATGTGGACAAATTTCTATATGATTCGCCCAGTGACCCGCTGCAAAGAGGGTTGCCCTAGTTGGCCCGCCGGATAAAAGCGGCGGGCGTGCCCCAGAGGCCCCCTGTTAACAAGAACAGGGGGCTTTTTACTGCCCGAAAACCCCCGGCTGACCTCCCCGCCACCCTGCAGATTGCCCGCCCCCCCCGGCACCACCCGCCATAAAAACCCGTTTGAATTGACAACCCCGCAAAATTTCGCTATTCTGCAGCTTCTGTTCGTTTGCGTGGGAGTCAAACTATAGGTAATTAATGACCAAAACCATCCTTCTCATACTGGCGCTGCTAGGCCCGTGCGCTGCCTTGGCAGCGTACCCGGCGGGTAGTTCGGCAGCCGAAAGCGACCGCCCCCAGCCTCTGCAGCAGGCGGCCGGCGGGCTCCTCCGGTTCGCCTCCGCCAGGCCGGACGCCGGACTGACCAAGGCGCTGGAACTGGCCCCCTCCGATTTCCTGGACGTCGAGGAGCAGGCAGAACAGCCGGACGGCTCCTTCGAGCTGAAGCTGCCGGAAGAGGAGCTCCCCGAATCCGACATACCGCTTACCTTCAACAGCAAAGTCGAGTATTTCACCCGGTACTTCCAGAACTCCGGCCGCAGCTCCTTCGCCAAGTGGCTCTCCAGGAGCGAGCGCTACATCCCGATGATGAGGACGGTGCTCAGGAACGAAGGACTCCCGGAAGACCTGGTCTACCTGGCCATGATCGAGAGCGGCTTCGCGCCCCACGCCTTTTCGGTGGCGAGCGCCGTCGGCCCCTGGCAGTTCATGTCGGCTACCGGCAAGCGCTACGACCTGCGCATCGACCCCTGGATCGACGAGCGGCGCGACCCGCTGAAGTCGACGGTCGCGGCGGCGCTGTACCTGAAAGAGCTGTACGCGATGTTCAACAACGACTGGTACCTGGCCGCGGCGGGGTACAACGCGGGCGAAAACAAGATCCTGCGCGCGATCAACATGTACAACAGCCGCGACTTCTGGGAGCTCACCAAGGGCGAGTACCTGAAGCGGGAGACCAAGGATTACGTCCCCAAGCTGCTGGCTGCGGCGATCATCGCGAAGGAACCGGCCAAATACGGCTTCGCCGACGTCGCCTACCTGCCCCCCATAGAATTCGACGTGGTCAGGATCCCGTCCCGGACCGATCTGGAGCTGGTGGCCAGGATCTGCGGCGTCAGCACCCATGAGATTCGCGAGCTGAACCCGGAGCTGCGCCGCTCCTGCACCCCCCCCAACTACCCGGGGTACGAGCTGAAGATCCCCAGGGGGATGAGCGCCCTGTTCGAGGCGGGCTACGCCAGGATCGCCGAAACGGAGCGCTATACGGAGCGGGTGAGAAACGCCCAGTACCGCGCCAAGCGCAAGGACACCCTGGCCTCCATTGCCCGGCGCTTCAAGACCACCCCGCAGACCATCGCGGAGCTGAACAATCTGGGGAGGAACGCGCGTAACCTGCGGGGACGCCTGCTGACGGTTCCGGTGCAGGTGGCTGCAGCCGAAAGCGAGGAGCCGGCTCCCAAATCGGTCCGGGCGGAGCCCCGGCCCCAGCCCGGGGTCGCCGAGTTCAACAAGTACTACACGGTCAAGAAGGGGGACACCCTGAGTTCCCTGGCCAGGCGTTTCAACGTCACCGCTCGGGTCCTCTCGGCCTGGAACAACCTGAAGACGAAGGTGGCGCTCAAGCCGGGCAAACGGATCATCGTCGCCAAGTACCAGGGAAGAAGGGGCGCCCTGGTCAAGCAGTCGGGCTAGCCCCGGCAGTCAACTTTTGCAGCAGCCGACCAAACGGCACTAATCACGTGACAAGCACCACGAAAGGATAACCACCGATGTACAACCTTCTCATCTCCGCAGGCGCCGCACTCGTCACCTTTCTCCTGATCTCCCTCGCCGCCGGGTTCCAGTACTGGTGGGCCGGCCTCCTGGCGGCACTGCTGGTCTTCATGGGGAGTTTTCTCCTGATCTCCCGCTACGTCACCAGAAAGCTCGAGGCGATCATGGAGCCCGCCATGAAGGACATCCAGGCCCAGCGCTTCGAAAAGGGGATCCGCGACCTGAAAGGGGCGCTGCGCTACGCCAAGTGGCAGATCTACGTGGAGAGCCAGATCAACTCGGCCATCGGCATGGTCTACTTCGTCAGGAGGGATTTCGCCACCGCCTTTCCCTACCTGGAGAAGGGGTTCTTCAAGAACTGGGTCACCATGGGGATGCTCGGGGTCACCTACATGAAGAGGAACAAGCTCGACAAGATGCGCGAGACCTTCGACAAGGCGGTCATCGCCACACCGAAGGAGTCGCTGCTCTGGAGCCTGTACGGCTACTGCCTGAACGAGAGCGGCGAGAGCGTGAAGGCGTGCGAGGTGGTCGCCAAGGGGCTCTCCAAGCTTCCGGGGGATGAGAATCTGAAGCAGAACCTGGAGCTTTTGCGCGAGGGGAAGAAGATGAAGATGCGCGGCTACGGCGAGATGTGGCTGCAGTTCCACCTTGAGAGCCTCGCCGCCATCCAGAAGCAGCAGATGGCGGCCATGGGGGGGAGGCGGCGGGCTGTCAGAAAATAACTTGTCAAACGCCGTCGAAAATGCGATATTGAGCTGTTTTAAAAGACGGGCACCCTGCTCGTCTTTTTATTTTGAGCGGTACGTGAAAAAAGGAGCTGTTCAGTCATGCAGGAAAAGATCAGAAATATAGCCATAATCGCCCACGTAGACCACGGCAAGACGACGCTGGTCGACGCTATGCTTAAGCAATCCGGGGTGTTCCGGGAAAACGAAGCGATCACCGAGCGGGTCATGGATTCCAACGACCTGGAGAAGGAACGCGGCATCACCATCCTCGCCAAGAACCTGAGCATCCACCACGGCGGGTACAAGATCAACATCGTCGACACCCCGGGCCATGCCGACTTCGGCGGCGAGGTGGAGCGCGTGCTCAAGATGGTCGACTCGGTCCTCCTGCTGGTGGACGCGCTGGACGGCCCGATGCCGCAGACCCGCTTCGTGCTCAAGAAGTCGCTCGACCTGGGGCTCAGGCCGATCGTGGTGATCAACAAGGTGGACCGCCCGGGTGCGCGTCCCGCCGAGGTGGTCGACATGGTGTTCGACCTGTTCTGCGAACTGCAGGCCTCCGACGCGCAGCTCGATTTCGCCATCTGCTACACGAGCGCCAAGCTCGGCTACGCCATGCTCGAGATGGACCAGCCTTCCGAGAACATGGAGCCGCTCTTCGAACTGATCAAGGACAACGTCCACCCGCCCGAGGGGGACGTGAACGCTCCCTTCCAGCTCCTGGTCACCAACATCGACTACAACGACTACATCGGCCGCATCGCCACCGGCAAGATCTTCAACGGCAGGGTGAGCGCCGGCGAGACCGTGGCACTGATCAAGCGCGACGGCACCATCTCCAAGGCGCGGGTCACCAAGCTTCTGGGGTACGAGGGGCTGAAGCAGGTCGACATCGCCGAGGCGTTCACAGGCGACATCGTGACCATCGCGGGATTCCCCGAGGTGGGGATCGGCGAGACGCTGGCCTCAGCCGACAACCCGATGGGACTTCCCTACGTGGCGATCGACGAGCCGACGCTCTCCATGAACTTCATCGTCAACAACTCCCCGTTCGCCGGGCGCGAGGGGAAGATGGTCACCTCCAGGAACATCCGGGAGCGCCTGGACCGCGAACTGAGGACCAACGTCTCGCTGCGCGTGGCCGACACCTCGAACGCCGACACCTTCCAGGTATCGGGCCGGGGCGAGCTGCATCTCTCCATCCTGATCGAGAACATGCGCCGGGAAGGGTTCGAGATGGCGGTCTCCAAGCCCGAGGTGATCATGCGCGAGATCGAGGGGAAGAGACACGAGCCGATGGAGTATCTGGTGGTCGACGTCGCCTCCGAGTACCAGGGGGTGATCATCGAGCGGATGGGACCCAGGAAGGGCGAGATGGTCGCCATGACGCCGATGGGCGATTGCACCCGTCTCGAGTTCATCGTTCCGGCCCGCGGCCTGATCGGCCTGCGCGGCGAGTTCCTGACCGAGACCCGCGGCACCGCCGTGATCACGCACACCTTCCACGAGTACGCACCGTACAAGGGTGAGATCCCGGGGCGCAAGAACGGCGTGCTGACCGCCATGGAGCAGGGCGAGACCACCGCCTATTCGCTGGACGCCCTGCAGCCGCGCGGCACCCTGTTCCTGGGCGCCGGAGTCGAGGTGTACGGCGGGATGATCATCGGGCAGCACGCCAAGGACAACGACCTCGAGGTGAACCCCTGCAAGGGGAAGAAGCTCACCAACGTGCGCGCCTCCGGCACCGACGACGCCATCAAGCTCACGCCGCCGCGCCTTCTGACGCTGGAGCAGGCGCTCGAGTTCATCGACGACGACGAACTGGTCGAGGTGACGCCGGGCTCCATCAGGCTCAGGAAGAAGGTGCTCGATCCCACCATGCGCAAGCGTTCCAACAGATAGTGTGACCCGCCGGGTCCCCGAAGCCTCGCGCGAGCCTTCGGGGACCCCTTTTTGTCGGCGCCGACCGGCCCGGGCACCTTCGGGCCGGGGTGCCGATCCTTGCAGCAGGCTATTGCTGCCGGGTGAATGGCAGCCGGGTCGGAAGCAGGAGCTTTCTCTGCCGGCTGTTCGCGCCTGCTATTATCCAACCGTATCGACGCACCCTTGAACCGACAAATTCCGCATTTCAATTTCCTGTAAAGAGGAGTCGTCTCATGCCCTTGCGAGCCCTGCTGTATCTAGGTATGCTCTCCATCCTCTCGCTGCTTGGCGCCTGCGCATCCACCCCGGCTCCCGTGCAAAGCGCCGAGAGCTATTTCAAGGAGGGGGAGGCCGCCTACGCATCGCGAAACTACGAGGAGGCCATCGCCCTGTGGAAGAAGGTCAAGGAGAGCTACAGCTCCCGCGAGCTGACCACCCGGGCCGAGCTGAAGATCGCCGATGCGCATTTCGAGAACAAGGCGTACATCGAGGCCGCCGCGGCCTACGAGGACTTCCGCAAGCTCCACCCGGCGCACGAGCAGGCGGCCTACGCGCTCTACCGGCTCGGCCTCAGCCACTACTTCCAGATCTCCGGTATCGACACGGACCAGACCCCGGTGAAAAACGCGGTGGTCACCCTGGAGGGATTTCTGGGCCTGCACCCCGATTCCGCGCACGCCGAAGAGGTCAGGCAAAAGCTCGCGGACTGCCGGGTCAAGCAGCTGGAATATGAGAATTACGTCGGCAACTTCTACCTCCGGACCGGAAAGTACCCCTCCGCCATCAAGCGGCTGAGCGAGGCGCTGGAGCGCTTTCCCGGCACGCCCAAGCTGGATCAGACCCTGTTCTACCTGGCCAAGGCGTATCTCAAGTCCGGGGAGACGGTGCAGGGCAGGGAGATCTTGAAGAGGCTGGCGACGGAATTCCCCGACAGCCCCTTGAATGCCGAGGCGGCGAAGCTTTAGGGCAGGATAAGGCTGAAAAGCCGGACCAAATGCTCCAGGCCTGCTCCCCCTCCCGTCGGGACCCGTCGGGAGGGGGAGCAGAACCATGCCTTTACCCTGTTTAACGCAGATCTTCCGCTCACTGCGCAAGCGCCCCCTCCCCCTTGATGTGGGAGGGCTGGGGAGAGGGTGAAAAGCCCGGCATGGGCCTCACCCTCCCCCCCGCCCCCTCCCGTCAAGGGAGGGGGAGTTTTAGCCAGCGGGAAAATTAACAGTAATCAGGTGACTTGAAGGCAGGGGGATGTGGCGAGGGGAAGGCTTGGCCGCGGTTTTGGTTTGCTGTTGGAAATAGGGTTAAGGCAAGGGCGGTGCCTCAGGGAGAGGTGGTAGATTCCCAGTGAGCCCGCTGGCGCGGCGCGCGCGGTTTGTTGGAGGCGCTGCGCCCTTTTTTTTGCCGGTACATGCTCTGATCCGCCATGCGCCAGGCGGCCACCAACTCCTCGCTGCTGTTCGCGGTTGCGGCACCGATGGAGAGGCTCAGGGGATTGTCGCCGTTCTCGGCGTTGCTTGAGGCGAGCGCCTGCTGAAGTCGCTCCATCGCCTCGACCAGTGCTGACTCGTCCGTATTGGGAAGGAGCGCAGCAAACTCGTCGCCGCCTATGCGTGCGGCGACGTCGTCACCCCGGAAGGCTCCCCTGAAGACCTCTGCCGCGTGTCTCAGCAAGTCGTCCCCCGCCGCGTGTCCCAGCTGATCGTTGGTTTCCTTCAGCCGGTCCACGTCAGCCATCACGATGCTGACCGGAAATTTCCTTCCCTTTCTCAGCCGCTCCAGTTCCTCATCGAAGTAGGCACGGTTGTAGATGCCGGTCAGCATGTCGTGCGTGCTCAGGTAACGCAGCTTGGTCTCGGAGCGCTTGCGCTCGGAGATGTCGAGCAGCGCACCGACCACACCGCCGGCCGAGTTGTCCGAGTTGCTGAAAACCGCGCTGTAGAAGATCACGTCGCGCCTCTCGCCGTCGGCACAGGCGATCGATCCCTCGAAGCTGCGCGGCCCCGTGCCGGGCTGGACCGCCTCCTCCCCGCGCGTGTACAGCGCTGCCAGGTCCGGCGGCAGCAGGTCATAGACGTTCTTGTTCAGGATCTCCCCTCTTTTCAGGCCGATCTGTTCCTCGAAAGCCTTGTTGCAGCCGAGGTAGATGCCGTTCGGGTCGTTGTAGAAAATCGGAGTGGGGAGCGTGTCTATCAGCACCTGGATGAAATCGAGCTTGTCCCTCAACTCCTTTTCCGCGCGATGGTGCTCCTGGCGCATGGCTGCCTCGGCGATCTCCCTTTTGATCGCCGGCACCAGACGCGACAGGTTTCCCTTGAGCAGGAAGTCATCTGCGCCGGCACGCATCGCCTCGGCTGCGGCCTCCTCGCCGACCCTGCCGGAGATCATCAGGAAAGGCCTGTCGAGCCCCTTTTGCCTGAGAATCTGCAGCGCCTGCAATCCGCTGAAGCCGGGCATGGCGTAGTCACAGATGACGACGTCCCAGGGAGCGCAGTCGAGGGCCTCGCGCATCGCTTCAGGAGTGTCCACGCGCTGGAACTGGACGTCGTACCCTCCGTGCTCAAGCTCCATCGCGATGAGCTGTGCGTCGTCCGGCGCATCCTCGACTATCAACACCCTGAGCAGATTTTCCATTCAGCTTCTCCACGAATGCCGGCTGCGCAAATGCACTCGACAATTGTAATTGATCAAGGTCCAATGGCAAACGGGCCGGCCGAAATACGGACACCGGGTTCTCCACCCGGAGCTCTTTCCCGATGATTCGGGCAGTTCCGGCTGTGCCGGTGACTACGGCCCGGCAAGCCGGTTCTGCTGCAGTGGCCGCAGAAGGGAGGGCCGGGGGTGTGGTTCGCGTGCAAAAGTTACAACCTTATCATGGACGAAAAATAATGCAACGGGGAGGGCCGGCGGCGGGCCGCTGACGCCCCGCTTGGCATCGAGCAGCCTTGCCGGCAGCTATCGGAAAGCAAGGCCCTGCCTGGCAGCGGTTCAGAGATCTGCCGATAATGCGACCACCGGTAGCGGCGAACGGCCGGTCGCCCGATTCTCCGCTCCCCGCATCAACTGCAGCACGGTTTCGCCCATCCCGGTCGGACTCGGCGCCACCGCGACGCCGCACTCCTTGAGGGCCCGGATCTTCTCCTCGGCTCTCCCTTTTCCCCCGGTGATGATGGCGCCGGCATGCCCCATCCTCCGTCCGGTCGGGGCCGTCGCGCCTGCTATGAAGGCTGCCACCGGTTTGCTCATGTTCCCCTTGATCCAGTAGGCCGCCTCCTCCTCGCCCCCCCCGCCGATCTCGCCGATCAAGAAGACGCCGTCGGTGTCGGGATCCTCATTGAAGAGCTTGAGCACGTCGATGAAGTTCATGCCGATGATCGGGTCTCCGCCGATGCCGACGCAGGTCGACTGGCCGAGCCCGGCGTCGGTTAGCTGCTTGACCGCCTCATAGGTGAGGGTGCCGCTTCTGGAAACCACGCCGATCCTTCCCGGCAGGTGGATGTACCCCGGCATGATCCCGACCTTGCACTCCCCTGGGGTGATCACTCCCGGACAGTTGGGGCCGACCAGCCTGGTGGCGCTTTTCTCCTGCACCTGGCGGACGAGCACCATGTCCCTGACCGGGATCCCCTCCGTGATGCAGACGGCGAGTTCGAGCTGCGCGTCGCACGCCTCCAGTATGGCGTCGGCGGCCCCTGGAGGCGGCACGAAGATCATCGAGACGTTGGCGCTCGTGTAGCGGATCGCCTCCTGCACCGTATTGAACACCGGTATCCCCTCGATGTGGATGCCACCCTTGCCGGGAGTCACCCCCGCCACCACCTTGGTGCCGTATTCCCTGCACTGCCGGGTATGGAAGAGCCCGCTCCTGCCGGTGATCCCCTGAACCACGACCCGTGACTCGCTGTTTAAAAGTATCGACATGTTGACTCCTGAAGGAGCATCCGACCTCTGATCGGTATCCCCGCAAACCGCCGACCGTGTCGAACCGTGCAACTACGCCTGCAGCATGGCGACGATCCTGGCAGCGCCGTCGCCCAGGTTGTCCGCTGACTGCACGTTGAGCCCGGAGTCGGCCAGAAGCCTCCTTCCTTCCTCGACCTCGCTTCCGTCCATGCGGACCACGATGGGGAGCGTGCAGTTCATTTCGGCGGCCGCCTCGATGATCCCCTGCGCGATCACGTCGCAGCGCATGATCCCGCCGAAGATGTTGACGAATACCCCGTGCGCGTCGCTGTCCTCCAGGATGATCTTGAATGCCTCTGCCACCTTCTCCCGGCTCGCGCCGCCTCCCACGTCCAGAAAGTTCGCCGGCTCGCCGCCGTACTCCTTCAGCACGTCGAGGGTCGCCATGGCGAGCCCGGCCCCGTTCACCATGCAGCCGATGTTGCCGTCCAGCTTGATGTAGGAGAGATCGTACTTGCCGGCATTGATCTCGAGCGTCTCCAGCTGCGAGTAGTCCATCATGTCGGGGTAGTCCCGGTGCCTGAAAATGGCGTTGTCGTCGAAGCTGATCTTGGCATCCATGGCAAGAAGCCACCCGGTGCGCGTCACCACGAGCGGGTTGATCTCGACCAGGAAACAGTCCTTTTCCAGGCAGAGCCGGTACAGGTTCAGCATCAGGAGCACGCAGTCCTCGCAGATGCTCCCGGTGAGTCCGATCCTTAGCGCGAGCTTTCTGGCCTGGTAGGGACGCAGCCCCGTGGCCGGGTCGATGTTCAACATGTGGATCTTGTCCGGGGTGCGTTGCGCCACCTCCTCGATTTCCATCCCCCCCTCGGCGCAGGCGATCAGGCAGTAGCGGGAGCTGGTGCGGTCGAGGGTGATGGAGAGGTAGAACTCGCGTGCGATCTCCACAGCCTCCTCCACGAGTATCCTGCGCACCTTGAGCCCCTCAGGCCCCGTCTGCGGCGTGACCAGCCTTTTTCCGAACAGCTCCTTGCCAAATTCCTGCGCCTGCTCAGGGTGGTGCACCAGCTTGACACCGCCGGCCTTGCCGCGCCCCCCCGCATGGATCTGTGCCTTCACCACGCAGTGCCCCCCCAGCTCCTTGGCGCAGCGCTCCACCTGGTCCGAGGTCAGTGCCACCCGGCCGCGCGGCACCGGGATCGAGTAGGCCGCCAGGATCTCCTTGGCCTGATACTCATGAATGTTCATATCCGCTCCAGGGCTCTGGATTCAGGGTCAATGGAAATCTATCATGAAAGTATCCAAAGGCAAGGTCGGTCTCGGGGAAGTTTGCCGGCAACCGGCTGCTCGATCTCCTCCCCCCGGAGGGCACTGCCATTAAGTTACCTGATTAGCGCTGATCTTTCGCTGGAAAACCCCCTCCCCTTCAAGGTGAGGGTTGGGGTGGGGATGGGGCAGCCCCGGTGCCAAAAACACCCCCATCCCCCTCCTGACCTCCCCCTTGAAGGGGGAGGGGGGACACGCTCACGTGGGTTTACGCCTTAACTTAACGGCAGCGCCCCCGGGGGGGGGCGGGAGGGGGGAAGCCTCCGGCTTATCCGGGAAACCGGCGCAGGTCGGGCTCTGAACGAGTTTTGCGTTGCGCCTGCTCTGCTTCGGCGTGTATAGTCCATTGGCGCCGCATTCGAGGCTGCAGCATCTGACCGCCACCTGCTGCGACGCTGCGGCAAGCCTTTGCCGGCGCAGGATATTTCCAAAGGAGTCTGCATGACAGAGCAGCATTTTTTCGCCACCACCGCCAAGGGGGTGGAAGAGGTCCTCGCGGCCGAACTGGTTCGGCTCGGCGTCCCGGGCGTGACCGTTGAGAGCGGCGGGGTCCGCTTCGGCGGCGGCATGGAGGCGGCCTACCGGGCCAACCTGTGGCTTCGGACCGCGAGCCGGGTGCTGATGCCGCTGGCCGAATTTGCCTGCGAGAGCCCGGAACAGCTCTACGACGGGGTGCGCGCCGTGGAATGGGGGAGGTTTCTCACCCCCGCCATGACCCTCGCCGTCGACTGCAACCTCAGGGATTCTGTCCTGACCCATTCCGGCTTCGTGGCGCTGAAGACCAAGGACGCCATCGTGGACGAGGTGCGGGACCGGGTCGGGAGCCGTCCCAACGTGGATACCAAGGACCCCGATCTGCGGGTGAACGTCAGGCTGTTCAGGAACCGCTGCACCTTGAGCCTCGACTGCAGCGGCACCCCGCTGGATCGCCGCGGCTACCGCCTGGAGAGGCACGAGGCGCCGCTCAAGGAGAATCTGGCCGCCGCACTGGTGGAACTCTCCGGCTGGGACGGCACCGTCCCCTTGCTGGATCCCATGTGCGGCACCGGAACCATCCCGATCGAGGGCGCGCTGAAGGCGCTGCGCATCCCTCCGGGGCTCTTGCGTGCCGGCTTCGGTTTCCAGCGCTGGCTCGGCTTCGACCGGCCGCTTTGGGATCGCCTGGTCCAGGAGGCGCGCCAGGGGATGCTGGCTGCCCTGCCGGCGCCGATCCTGGGCTCCGACATCTCGCACTCCGCAATCGCGATGGCCAACGAAAACGCGCGTCGGGCCGGTGTCGGGGAGCTGCTCCGGCTTGGGCGCGGCGAGATCGGGGAGCTTGCCCCCCCGCCGGGACCGGGGATCCTGATCTTCAACCCCCCTTACGGCAAGAGGCTCGGCGAGGAGGAGGCGCTGAAGCCCCTTTACAAGGAGATCGGCGACGTCCTGAAAAAGCGCTGCAAGGGGTACACGGCCTATCTCTTCACCGGCAACCTGGAACTGGCCAAGTTTGTGGGTCTCAAGGCCGCCAGAAGGATCGTGCTTTACAACGGCCCGATCGAGTGCCGGCTGCTAAAGTACGAGATGTATTAGCGGCGGCGCGCCGATCATTAAAATTGCCGCTTGACACCCTAATGCTTTTAACCTATAGTTAAATTTCGCTTTTCGGGCCTATAGCTCAGTTGGTTAGAGCTACCGGCTCATAACCGGTCGGTCCCAGGTTCGAGTCCTGGTGGGCCCACCACCTCTACAATTAGGATGATGTGGGGATGCCCTTAAAGCACCTGGTCAGACGAAAAAATACACGTAAAGTGGGGAAAAAGAGTGCACACCAAGCGGTTGCACTCTTTTTCTTTTGTGTGCGATGATAACTCCAAGAGTTTCAGATATAGTTGGAATCACTGGCAAAATTGCTCCGAACGACCTGGCCGAATCCTGGGACAACGTCGGGCTGCAGCTCGGGGACCCGTCCCGCCAGGTTTCCCGGATCATGGTGGCGCTCGACCCGGGGAGCCCCGCCGTGGAGGCCGCCGTCGAGGGGCGCTGCCAGCTGCTGATCACGCACCACCCCTTCATCTTCACCCCGCTGAAAAAGATCTCCGCGACCGACGAAACCGGCCGCCTTGCCATACTTGCCCTGAAGAACGACCTTGCCATCATCTCCATGCACACCAATTATGATATCGCGCAAGGGGGTGTGAACGACCTTCTGGCGCAACGGCTGGGGGTCGAGGGGGTGCTGCCGCTCAGGGTGACGGGCTCCGAGGAGTTTCTCAAGATGGCGCTCTTCGTTCCCAAGGGGTTCGAGGAGAAACTGCTCGACGCGCTTGCCCCGTTCATGGCGCCGCTTGGCAACTACCGGGATTGCTCCTTCCAGGGGGACGGGGTCGGCAGGTTCACCCCGGTCCCCGGGGCCAATCCTTTCGTCGGGACGGTCGGGGTGCGGCATCTGGAAATGGAGAGCCGCCTGGAGTTTCTGCTCCCCAAGGAGCGTCTTTGCGCGGCGCTGGCGGTCCTCAAGGGGGCCCATCCCTACGAGGAGCCCGCCTTTGACATCTACCCGGTGCTGAACCGGGGCGCCTCCCGGGGGCTGGGGAGGATAGGCGTGCTGCCGGAGGCTGCCACTGCCGGCGAGTTCGCCCTGGCGGTCAAGGAGCGGCTCGGTGCCGGGGGGGTGCGTCTGGTGGGCGAGCCCGGGCGGCGCGTGAAGAAGGTGGCACTTTGCGGCGGCAGCGGCGCCTCGCTCATTCATGAGGCCGCACGCAAGGGGGCGGACCTGCTGGTGACCGGAGACGTGAAGTATCACGAAGCCCGCGAGGCCGAGGCTATGGGGCTGGCGCTGCTGGATGCGGGGCACTTCGCAAGCGAGCTCCCGATGGTTCAGGGGCTCACCGATGCGCTCCGGCGCGCATTGGAGGCAAAGAGGTTCGAGGCGGAGGTTGTGGCGTACCAAGGAGAGCGGGAGCCTTTCAGTTTCTGGTGAGGCGGTCCGCTCTGATGTGCATAAATAAAAGGCGTTGGGGAGGCAGATTTTGCGTAACAACTTGAAGTCGCTATACGAATTGCAGGAGATCGACCTGCGGATTGACGGGCTGGATGGCGAGAAGGGGCAGCTCCTCACTGAGGCTCAGGCCCTGGAGGCGAAGCTGGCCGAGGCGCGGGAGAAGATAGCGGCCCGTCGCGAGGAGGCTGAGACCCTGGAAGCCGAAAAGGCCGGGCTGGAGGCGAGCCTTGCCATCGAAAGCGAGAACATCGCCAGGTCGGAATCCCACCTCAAGGAGATCAAGACCCAGAAGGAGTATCAGGCGGTTTCCAAGGAGATCTCCGGTGCCAAGAAGCTGATCGCGGAGCTGGAAGACCAGATCCTGCAAAAGATCAACGCGATGGAGGAGATCTCCGGCGACGTTGCCAAGAAGCAGGCCGATCTTGCCGAACTCGAGGAAAACGTCGCGCTCCAGCAGGGCGAGGTGCAGCGCAGGGTGGAGAGCCTGGAGTCCGGGATCGCCGCAGACGTCGCGACGCGGGAGCAGACGGTGAAGGGGCTTCCCGCCTCGGTCATGAAGCGTTACGCGCGGCTGCGCGACCAGCGCAGGGGTATTGCGGTCGCCGAGGCGAAGGATGGAAACTGCATGGCGTGCAACATGCACCTGCCGCCGCAGCTCTACAACACCCTGTTCCGTGCCGACGAGGTGATCACCTGCCCGCACTGCCAGCGCATCCTGGTCATGCGCCAGGAAGCCGAGTAGCAGGGTAAGATTGAGATTAAGATCGAGGAAAGGCAGAACCTTCTGTTCCTGAGAGTTCTCAACCTCAATCTTAATCTTAATCTTAATCTTAATCTTAATCTGTTTCACAGTTTGGCCGAAGCAGACCAGATGGCCGCCGCCCTCCTTAGCCTTTGGCGAAGGAGGGGGGAGGAAAGTCCGGGCTCCACAGGGTATGGTGCTGGATAACGTCCAGCGGGGGTGACCCCAGGGAAAGTGCCACAGAGAGAAGTCCGCCCGCCCAGCTTTAGCAAAGGTAGGTCCGTCCGAGGTAGCACCGGAGGCGTGCCTGCCCGCCGTAGCTTCAGCGAAGGCGGGTAAGGGTGAAAGGGTGAGGTAAGAGCTCACCGGGTCCGACGGCGACGCCGGATGCCAGGTAAACCCCACCAGGAGCAAGACCAAATAGGGAAGCGTTAAGGACGGCCCGTCCGTGCTTCCGGGTTGGTTGCTTGAGGGCGTCGGCAACGGCGCTCCTAGATGAATGACCATCGCCCGCCTCCGGGTAACCGGCTGCGGGAACAGAACCCGGCTTACGGGCTGCTTCGGCCAATTTTACAGTTTCACCTCTCGTTCCCAAGCCGTCGGGAACGACCAAGTCAGATCTGGTTCCCAAGCTCCAGCTTGGGGACCTGCCGGTTCGCGAAGCTTCGCTTCGCCAGGATGCAAAGCAGGCCATGCCGCCATTCCGTTCCCAAGCTGGAGCTTGGGAACGAGAAGACCCAAGCTGGAGCTTGGGAACGAGAAGACCCAAGCTGGAGCTTGGGAACGAGAAGACCCAAGCTGGAGCTTGGGAACCAGAAGAACCTGGAGCTTGAGAATCAGAAAAAATCTCACGAGTCGGGAATTTTGAGTCGCTCCCGGACCAAAAGGAATGCTCCGATTCGCTCCGGGAGCACGCGGAGGTTTGCTGAGGGTGGGCCGCTTCGCTGTCTGGAGGCGGGGTTGCCATGTAGGCTGCGGTAAAAGCCTGTATGGCTTTTTTTATGCCGCGGTGAACTAAGGGTGCCGGGGTTGTGGATGGATTTTGACAAACAGTGGCACGACGGGGTGCGACGGGTAAGCGCCGCCTTTTCCGCTCTTCCGGAGCCGGAACTGGAAAGGGTGCGCAGGCTCGGTTCCCTGATGATGGAGCAAAAGGGTGCCATGCAGGCGCTCGTGGCGCAGGTCGACGCTGCCTCGCACTGTGCCGGTTGCGGCGGGGCGTGCTGCGTGGCCGGGAAATACCACTTCACGGCGGTTGACCTCCTGGTCCACCTTGCAACCGGTGCGCCGCTCTTTGCTCCGCTTTTTCACAACGGGCTTTGCAGCTACCTGGCAGAGGCCGGTTGCCTGATGGCGCCGGCATACCGCCCCTTCAACTGCATCACCTTCAATTGCGAGCTGATCGAGGACCTGCTCCCGGAACATGAGGTGGCACGCTTTTACCGGCTTGAGCGGGAGCTCAGGCGCAGCTATGGAGAGATGCGCGCCCTTTTCCCGGGCAACTCGATGGACGGGGCGCTGCTACAGGGAGAGACGGCCTCGCGGTAGGAATCAATTCGACGCAAACGTCCCCTCCCCCGGAGGGGGAGGGGTAGGGAGGGGGGACTTGGTCCGTTCTTCGTAGAAGCCGCACTCTTCCCCCCTCCCGACCTCCCCCCGCTGGGGGGAGGAGCAAGCAGGCGCAGGCCGGAGACCGGTCGGTACGGTGTCTCCGACAAGTGCCGCAGGGCCGCATGAAGGCACAGAATTCGAGAAAAGCAAACCGATCGGAGGATCTAGTAAAATGGCCACCATACACGATCTCGTGCTCGCCCACATCGATAACAAGCCCGCCTTCTACGCCAGGATCGAGGAGATCACCCCGGACGTGAAGCCCGGCTGGTGGAAGGTGAAGCTGCTGGTGCTTACCGTCCCGCTTCAGGTCTACACCTGGATCCTGGACGACAGCCAGGTCAACGGCGCCCCGTTCACCATGGGGGAGACCCCCATCATGCTGGAGAAGGTGGTGTCGCCCGACCCCCCCAACAAACCGCTCAGCTCGGTGGGAAAAGGGGCCTCGAAAAAGGGCGGCAACGTGGTTTCACTGTTCGACAGGAAAAAGCCCTAAGGATCAAGCGGTTATCGGCGGAGGCTCCCCGCCTCCGCCCGCAGCCGCAGCACGATTTGACGATTTTAACTCTCCTCATTAACAGCCCGATGCAGAGCTCGCCGGCCATCCCCCCTTCCCGCCCGTTAAACCCTTGGAAAACCTCCAAAAAATTCCCTTTTTCCGGGCAAATTTGCCTTGACAACACCCTTGCCCTCCCGTATAGTTCGTGCGCAAAGTGGTATAAAGTGGTATGAAGTGGCAATAAGTGCCGGGGTGGCCATGTTCAGAGGGAAATTCGAGACGACGATCGATGCGAAGGGGCGCACCAGCATACCCGCGAAATTCCGCGAGGTTCTGCTGGACAGCTTCGGCGACGAGCGTTTTTTCCTCACCAAATCGAGCCCGGTCCGCCTGGATGAGGGAGGGGTCTGCTACGGTCTGGTGATCTACCCCTACCGCGATTTCCTGGTACTGGAAGAGAAGTTGAAGGACGGCACCGGACTCGGCCTGAGCGTGGCGCAGCTGGCCGCGGTGAGACGCACCGTGCTGGTGCCTGCGGTCGAGTGCTCGGCGGACAAGCTCGGCCGCGTCCTGGTGCCAAGCGATCTCAGGAAGAGCGCGGAGCTCGACCGGGAGATCCACTTCGTCGGCATGCAGAGCAAGATCGACATCTACAGCCAGGCGGTCTGGACCCGGGTGTGCGAGCAGGACGAGCAGAATTTCCCGATCGATTCCCCGGCGCTCGCCGGGCTGGGACTATAGATGGAGGATTTCCACCACATATCGGTCATGCCCGACGAGGTGCTGCGCGCGCTCCAGCCGCGCTCGGGCGGGGTCTACGTGGACGGCACCCTGGGAGGGGCGGGTCACGCCGGGCTCATCCTCTCCGCCAGCGCACCCGGGGGGATCCTGATCGGTTTCGACAGGGACGCCGAGGCGATTGCGGTGGCCCGCGAGCGTCTCGCCCCCTTCGGCGGCCGGGCCAGGCTCTTTCAGAGGAATTTCGCCAGCATCGCGGCGACGCTCTCCGAGGTCGGCGTCGACGCCATCGACGGCTTCGTGCTCGACCTGGGGGTCTCGTCGCACCAGCTGGACCGCCGGGAGCGCGGCTTCAGTTTCATGCACGACGCGCCGCTCGACATGAGGATGGACCGCGGCAGCGGGCCGTCCGCCGCCGACCTGGTGAACACGCTCCCCGAGGGGGAGCTGTTCCGGATCATCTCGCAGTACGGCGAGGAGCGCTGGGCCAAGCGGGTCGCCTCCTTCATCGTGCGGGCGAGGAGCGAGCGCCCCATCGAGAGCACGCTGGAGCTGGTCGACGTCATCAAGGGGGCGATCCCCAAGGCGAAGTGGGAGGAGCGGCTGCATCCCGCCACCAGGACCTTCCAGGCCCTGAGGATCGCGGTGAACGAGGAGCTCACGAGCCTGGAGGACGGGCTCGCCGATCTGCTCAAGCTGCTCCGCAAGGGGGGGCGCGGGGCGGTGATCTCCTTTCACTCCCTGGAGGACCGGATCGTCAAGGAAGGCTTCCGGGGGGCCGCCACCGGCTGCACCTGCCCCAAGGGGCTGCCGGGGTGCGTCTGCGGCCGGGTGCCGCAGTTCAAGGTGTTGACCGGCAAGCCCCTGCGTGCCGGGGAAGAGGAAGTGGCGGCGAACCCGCGCTCACGCAGCGCGCGGCTTCGGGTGGTAGAAAAGATCATCTAGAGGGGTTGGCATCATGGCACAGAGCAAGGTTGCCTACGGCAAGGTTGCGGCACCGGTCAAGGCCGGCGCGGACGTCAGGGAGAGCTGGATCAGCTTCCCCTATCTGACCGGAGTCATGGTTCTCCTGACGCTGGTCTCCGTTTTCCACGTCTGGTCCAGGGTCGAGGTGATCGACCTGAGCCTGAGGATTTCGGAGAGCTCGCGGCACTTCAAGGAAGAGCTGCAGGAGAACAAGCGCCTGAAGGTGGAGGTCGCCTCCCTCAAGGCTCCGGCGCGCATCGAGGCGCTCGCCAGGGGTGAACTCGGCATGGCGCTTCCGACCGACCAGCAGGTGGTCCTGGTCAAATGATCGAGAAACGGGAGAAATGGGCCCGGGTCCGGATGCGCTTTGTGGCCCTCCTGTTCACCGTTGTCTTCGCGCTTACCGCCGGGCGTGCCTTCTACCTGCAGGTCCTGCAGAAGGACCGACTGGTAAAGCTCGCCGAGAAACAGCATCAAAGGATCGTGGCGCTGACACCCGGAAGGGGGGCGATCTACGACCGTCACAGCGCGCCGTTCGCCGTGTCGATCGAGATGGATTCCTGCTACGGGGAGACCCGCAACATGGAGAGCCTGCCGGACGCGGCGGCCAGGCTGGCGCCGCTTCTGGGCTACGAAAGAAACGAGCTGGAGGCGAAGCTCAAGGCCTCCCGCAACTTCGTCTGGCTGTCGCGCCGGATGGCGCCGGAGCTGGCCCAGAAGGTCCGGGCGCTGGAGCTGGAGGGGATCGGCTTCGTCAAGGAGAGCAAGCGCTTCTATCCCAACTCCGAGGTGGCGGCTCACGTGATCGGCTTCACCGGCACCGATCCGGGGGGGCTCGAGGGGGTGGAGAAGAAGTACGACTCCACCATCCTTGGCAACGTCGGCTACCTGGTGACCGAGCGCGACGCGCTGGGGCGCGACATCAACCCGAAGAAGGGGAGCGAGGCCAAGAGCGGCTCCAAGGGGAGCAACGTCATCCTGACCCTGGACAAGAACGTCCAGTACATAGCGGAGAAGGAACTGGCCAACGCGGTGGAGAAAAACGGCGCCAAGGCGGGGATCGCCATCGTGATGGAGCCGGATACCGGCCGGGTGCTGGCGATGGCCAACTACCCGACCTTCAATCCGAACAGCTACTTCAAGTACCCGCAGGCCGCCCTGAGAAACCGCGCCATCTCGGACAGCTTCGAGCCCGGCTCGACCTTCAAGATCTTCCTGATCGCCTCGGCGCTGGAAAGCCGGGCCATCAGCGCAGGCGACTACTTCGACTGCGAGAACGGCAGCTACCGCATGAGCGGCAGGACCATACACGACACCCATAAGTACGGCAGCTTGAGCGTGCCGCAGATCCTCAAGTACTCGAGCAACATAGGCTCCGCCAAGATCGGCAGCAGGCTCGGCCCCGAGCGGCTCTACGCGGCACTTACCGGCTTCGGCTTCGGGGAGAAAAGCGACATCGACCTCCCCGGGGAAGCGGCCGGCATGCTGCGCCCGCAGTCCAAGTGGTACGGCATCGACCTCGCCACCATCTCCTTCGGGCAGGGGGTCACCACGACCGCGCTGCAGCTCACCACCGCGGTCTCGGCGGTCGCCAACGGCGGCAACCTGATGAAGCCGTACCTGGTGGACCGCATCGCCGACGACAGCGGGGTCGTGCTGCAGCAGTTCGCCCCGCAGCTGAAAAGGCGGGTGATCTCGCCCCAGACCGCCAGGAGCGTGGCACGCATGATGGAAGGTGTGGTGGTAGAGGGTGGCACCGGCACCGGCGCCGCCGTCGAGGGCTACCGGGTGGCGGGAAAGACCGGGACCGCCCAGAAGGTCGATCCCTCCACCCGCGGCTATTCGGCGGACAAGAGGACCGCATCCTTTGTCGGCTTCGTGCCGCTGGAAAAGCCCCGGCTCACCATCCTGGTGGTGATCGACGAGCCGAAGACAAGCTCCTACGGCGGGGTGGTCGCAGCCCCCGCTTTCGCCGCCATCGCCCAGCAGACCCTCTGCTATCTGAACGTCCCCCCGGAGAAGGGGTTGAAGAGGAAGCCGGAGCCGGCCGAGGAGAAGATCGTGCGGGAGCCTGAGCAGGAGGCGGTGGAAGGCGGCATCGTCGAGGGGAGCGAGGCGGGGAGCATGCCGAACTTCCGGGGCATGAGCATGCGCCAGGTGCTCCGGGTCATGGAGACGCGCGGCATCAACGTCAAACTGCAGGGAAGCGGCCGGGCGGTCGAGCAGAACCCGGCGCCGGGGAGCCGGATCAACACGCAGGACCAGGTCTGGGTCCGCTTCGTACCGTCGGCGTGACCATTGGGGGTAGCATGAAACTCGCGCAACTTTTGGGCTCCGTTTCCGGTGCCCGGGTGACAGGCGACAGCGATATAGAGATAGCAGGGCTCCACTACGACTCGCGGCAGGTCAGGCCGGGGGGGCTTTTCTTTGCCCTGCGCGGGGTGCAAAGCGACGGCTCGCTCTTCGTGGCAGCCGCAGTAAAAGGGGGGGCGGTCGCAGTTGTTGCGGACCGCCCCTGTGCCGTTGCCGGGGTTACCGTGGTTCAGGTCCCCGACGCCAGGCGCGCCATGTCCCTCATGGCCTCGCTCTTCTACGGCGAGCCGAGCGCGGCGATCCCCGTGGTCGGGATCACCGGGACCAACGGCAAGACCACGACGAGCTACCTGATCGAGGGGATCCTGGAGGCGGCCGGCATTCCCGCCGCGGTCCTCGGCACCATCAGCTACCGCTTCGGTGCGACCAGCATCCCCGCCCCCAACACCACCCCGGAGTCGGTCGACCTGCAGAAGATCCTTCGGGAGCTGGTCGATCTGGGGGCCCGCGGCGCGGTCATGGAGGTCTCCTCGCACAGCCTGGAGCAGCGCCGGGCCGACGGATGCCTCTTCGATGTCGCCGTCTTCACCAACCTGACCCGCGACCACCTCGATTACCACCACGACATGGCATCCTACTTCGGCAGCAAGCTAAGGCTCTTCACCGACCTTTTGGCACCCTCGCCGGCCAAGCCGCAAAGGGTGGCCGTGGTCAACCTGGACGATCCCTACGGCAGGGAGATCGCCGCAGCCGCCTCGGCTCCGGTTTTGGGGTACGCCATGGAGGGTGGGGCGGAGCTGACCGTTGCCGAGGTCGCTTTCTCGGTGCACGGCATCCGCTGCCGCCTCAGCACGCCGCGCGGCGAACTCGCGCTTGCTTCCGACCTCCTGGGGCGCTTCAACCTGTACAACATACTTGCCGCCGTCGGCACCGGGCTCGCGCTGGGGCTGCCGGACGCCGCCATCCGGGCGGGGATCGAGGGGCACAAGAAGGTCCCCGGGCGCCTGGAGCGGGTGGAGAACTCCAAGGGGATCACGGTGCTGGTCGATTACGCCCACACCGGCGACGCCCTGGAGAACGTCCTTACCACCCTCTCCGAACTGAGGAGCGGACGCATCATCACCATTTTCGGCTGCGGCGGCGACCGCGACAAGGGTAAACGTCCGGTGATGGGGGAGATCGCGGCGCGCTACAGCGACCTCGCGGTGCTCACCTCGGACAACCCGCGCACCGAGGAGCCGCAGGCGATCCTGGAAGACGTGCGGGCCGGCATCGTGCCGCTCGCCCTTCGCGAGTACGGCCTCGACGAGCTGGCCCGGGGGTTCCGGGAGAAGGGGGTCGCCGTGATCGAGTCGAGGCGCGAGGCGGTGCGCGCGGCGATCCTCGCCGCCGAGCCCGGCGACATCGTGCTGCTGGCGGGGAAGGGGCACGAGGATTACCAGATCATCGGCAGCGAGAAGTTTCATTTCGACGACCGGGAAGAGGCGGCCGCGGCGCTCGCTTTGAGGGGCTGAAGCGGGGCGGGGCGGGCGCCGGCTCTCACATGTGAAATGGGGGCTTCCCTTTTGACGTGGTTTGCTGCAAATTGGGCTTAGTGGTTGGGGTGCCGCAGTTTGCGGAAGATCGGCAGTACACTTAAGCTCTTAAAGAAACCGAAAAGCAGGTGATCAGTTTGACAAAAGTCATGGCGCCCGAGGCGCCCAGAGGAAATGCAGCAAACCGAGGCAGCATGACCAGATTCACCCTGAACGAAATAGCCGAGGCGACCGGCGGCAGCATGTCGGGGGAGCCGGGGGCGCCGGCCACCGGGGTCTCGACCGACTCGCGCCAGGTCGCGGCCGGCGAACTCTTCGTGGCTCTCAGGGGGGAGCGCTTCGACGGTCACGATTTCATTGCGGCCGCCGCCGCAAGAGGGGTCTCGATGTTCCTGGTCGACCGCTCCTGGCAGGACGGCCACGCGCTCCCCGCCGGATGCTCGGCGGTCGTGGTGCCGGACACGCTCAGGGCCCTGGGGGATCTGGCCGCCTGGCATCGCCGCCGCTTCAAGATCACGGTGGTCGCGGTCACCGGCAGTAACGGCAAGACCACCACCAAGGAGATGCTGGCGCGGATCCTGACCCAGACCGGCCCCGGGCTCAAGACCGAGGGGAACCTGAACAACCTGATCGGGCTGCCGCTCACCCTCTTGAGGCTCACCGGCCGCGAGCGCTGGGCCGTGGTGGAGCTCGGCATGAGCGAGTTCGGCGAGATCGACCGCCTGGCCGAGATTGCGGACCCCGAGGTCGGCATCATCACCAACGCCTTTCCCGCCCACCTGGAGAGCCTGGGAAGCGTCGAGGGTGTGGCGCGCGCCAAGGGTGAGCTCTTCCTGCGCCTGAAGCCGGGGGCCTTCGCCGTCTACAACGTCGACGACCCGCTGATCTCCAAGTGCCCGTCCCACGCCAACGTGATCCGCCTGACCTTCGGCCTGAGAGGGGCCGAGGTGAGCAGCGCCTCGATCCAGAGCCTGGGCAAGAGGGGGGAGAGCTTCACGCTGCGCCTGCCGCAGGAGGAGCAGCCGGTCCGTTTGAGCGCCTTCGGCCGGCACAACATCTACAACGCCCTGGCGGCGGCCGCGGCGGCACACGCCCTGGGCGTTTCCGGCGAGCAGATCCGCCAGGGGCTCGAGGAGTTCACCCCCTACGACAAGCGCTTCCAGCTGGAGGAGCTCGCGGGGGTTTTCCTGATCGACGACAGCTACAACGCGAACCCCGCCTCCATGGCGGCGGCACTGGGGACGCTCCGGGATCTCCGCGAGGACGGCCGCTCTGCAGCGGCGCTGGGAGACATGCTGGAGCTGGGCGCCGGGACCGAGGCGGCGCACCGGGAGCTCGGCCGGCTTGCCGCCGGCTGCGTGGAGCGGCTCTACCTGCTGGGCGAGATGGCCGGGGAGGTGGCGCACGGGGCGCTCGAGGCGGGTCTTCCCGCTGCCAGCGTCCTGGTGGCGCGCGACCACGACGAGCTGTCGCGGCAGCTGATAGCCTGGCTCAAGACCGGGGACTGCATACTGTTCAAGGGGTCGCGCGGCATGAAGATGGAGAAGGTGGCCCAGGCGGTGCGGCAGGCGCTGGCGCCTGAGGCGACAGGGGGGACCAACTGATGCTATACCATCTGCTCTATCCTCTGGCCTCGGACTACAAGCTCTTCAACGTCTTCAAATACCTCACCTTCCGCTCCATCTACGCCATGATCACGGCGCTGCTGCTCTCCTTCATCGTGGGCCCCTGGGTGGTCCGCAAGCTCGAAGCGATGCAGGCGCGCCAGGTGATCAGGACCGACGGGCCGGAATCGCACCTGAAGAAACAGGGGACCCCGACCATGGGGGGGGTGCTGATCCTGGTCTGCGTGGTGGTCCCCACCCTGCTATGGGCCGACCTGAAGAACATCTTCATCTGGCTCACCCTCTTCGTCATCGTGGGGTACGGGGTGCTGGGCTTCGTGGACGACTACAAGAAGGTGGTGGAGAAGAACACCAAGGGGCTCTCCCCGCGCCAGAAGATGTTCTGGCAGGTGCTCCTTGCCGCCGGGGTCGGCATCATCCTCTACAACCTCCCCGGCTTCTCGACCGAGCTCTACCTCCCCTTCTTCAAGAGGGTGCACCCGGAAATGGGGCTCCTCTTCATCCCGTTCGTGACGCTGGTCATCGTCGGCGCCAGCAACGCGGTGAACCTGACCGACGGGCTGGACGGGCTCGCCATAGGTCCCGTCGCCATCAACGCCGCGACCTACCTGCTCTTTTGCTACATCGCGGGCAACGCCAGGCTTTCGGGGTACCTGCAGATACCGTACGTCCCGGGAGCGGGGGAGCTTGCCGTGCTTTGCGGGGCGCTGGTCGGGGCGGGTCTCGGCTTTCTCTGGTACAACTCCTATCCGGCCGAGGTCTTCATGGGGGACGTCGGCTCGCTCTCGCTGGGGGGGGGGCTCGGCACCCTGGCGGTCCTCACCAAGCAGGAGATCCTGCTGGTCATCGTCGGGGGGGTCTTCGTCGTGGAGGCGCTTTCGGTGATCTTCCAGGTCGGCTCCTACAAGTACCGGGGCAAGCGCATCTTCCGGATGGCCCCGATCCACCACCACTTCGAGCTCAAGGGGGTGGCCGAGCCGAAGATCATCGTGCGCTTCTGGATCATCACCATCATCCTGGCGCTGGTGGCGATCTCCACGCTGAAGATGCGCTGACCGGAGCGTGACGAAAAGACGATTTTTCCGGCACTTTTTTACGCCGCAGCGGAGTTTTTTCGGGTAATATGGTGGCGCTTTTCGGGCCTTGACCCGGGGCGGCACCGGTTTCCGAACGGAGTACCCCCATCCCCCCCCCCCCCCCCCCCCCGAAGGGGGAGGGGTATGAATCCATTGACGGAGGGGTATGAATCCATTGACGGAGGGGTATGAATCCATTGACGGAGGAGCATGAATCCTTGGACGGGGAGGGGTATGAATCCTTTGACGGGGAGGAGACTGAGGTTTTCTTGACGTGGAGAGCAAGTCGTCCCCTCCCCTTCAAGGGGAGGGACAGGGTGGGGATGGGGCAAGGGAGCAGAATTCGCGGAATGAAGGGTGGTCCGCTCAAAAAGGGTAGCAATGGAACTCAAGGATAAAAAGATATTGGTGGTGGGGCTCGCCCGCACCGGGGTGGCGGTGGCCCGCTTCCTGGTTCAGGCCGGGGCGCAGGTGACCGTGACCGACATGCGCGAGGAAGAGGAGCTCGGCGGGACTCTCGCGGAGCTCTCCGACCTCGATATCGACTTCGAGCTGGGGCGTCACGTCCCCTTCACCTTCCTGATGTCGGACCTGATCGTGGTGAGCCCCGGGGTGCCGATGGACATCAAGCCGCTCGCCATGGCCCGCTCCCAGAAGCGCCGCGTGGTGAGCGAGGTGGAACTCGCCTCCTGGTTCATCGAGGCGCCCATGGTCGCCATCACCGGCACCAACGGCAAGACCACCACGACCACGCTGACCGGCGAGATCTTCCGGGCCTGCGGCTTCGACACCTTCGTGGGGGGGAACATCGGCAATCCGCTGATCGAGCTCGCCTCGAGCGGCGAGCCGGTGGAGCGGGTCGTGGTCGAACTCTCCTCCTTCCAGCTGGAGGGGGTGGAGAGCTTCCGGCCGCACGTGGCGGTGCTCCTCAACCTGACCGAGGACCACCTGGACCGCTACCGGAGCTTCCAGGAGTACGTCGACGCCAAGCTGCGCATCTTCGAGAACCAGGGCCCCGACGATTTCGCCATCCTCAACATCGACGACCCGCTGGTGGCGGCCTGCGCGGAGAAGCTCAAGGCGCGCATCTTCCCGATGAGCAGGCTTCGCGAGCTGGAGCAGGGGATCAGCTATCATGACGGCTTCATCACCTTCTCGCACCAGGGGAAGGTGCTCCGCTTCGGCAGCGCCGGGTTCAAGCTCAAGGGGGTGCACAACCTGGACAACATCATGGCGAGCCTTGGGGCGGCGCTCCTCATGCGCTGCGACGGTGATTGCGCCTACGCCGCGGTGACCGCCTTCAAGGGGCTGCCGCACCGCATGGAGTTCGTGGCGGAGATCGGCGGGGTCCCCTTTTACGAGGACAGCAAGGGGACCAACGTGGGGAGCGTGGTGAAGTCGCTGGAGAGTTTCGATTCCGGCATCACGCTGATCGCAGGGGGTAAGGACAAGGGGGGCTCCTATGAGCCGCTGGCGCCGCTGGTGGCCGAGAGGGTGAGCCACCTGCTGCTGATCGGCGAGGCGAAGGGGCGCATGCAGGAGGCGCTGGGCGCGCTCACCGACACGCATCTGGCCGAAACCCTCGAGGATGCGGTGGCGCTCGCCTCCGAGCTGACCCGCCCCGGCGGGGTGGTGCTCTTCTCCCCCGCCTGCTCCAGCTTCGACATGTTCAAGAACTACGAGGAGCGCGCCGAGCGCTTCAAGGCCGCGGTCAGGGCCCTGCAACCCGAGGGGGATGCGTGAAGCGCGTCGAGGGCTTTGACATCATCGTCCTCATGATGGCGGTGATCCTCACCTGCTTCGGGGTGGTCATGGTCTACTCCGCATCCTCCGTGATGGCGGCGAAAAAGTTCCACGACGGCTTCTACTTCCTGAAACGGCAGTCGCTTTTCGCCGTGATCGGCTTTTGCGGCATGGCGCTTGCCATGCACATCGATTACCACCTCTGGAAGAAGTGGGCGGTGCCGCTCTTTTTCGCCTGCTTCTTCCTGCTGCTCCTCGTGTTCATGCCGGGGATCGGCGGAACCGTCAAGGGTGCCTCGCGCTGGATCCGGCTCCCCGGCTTCAACTTTCAGCCCTCGGAACTGGCCAAGGTGGCGCTCATCATCTACATGGCCTATTCGCTGGAGAAGAGGCAGGAGAAGCTCAAGCAGTTCCTGACCGGTTTCCTCCCCTATCTGCTGATCCTGGGGGTCTTCATCGCGGTCCTTTTGATGCAGCACGACATGGGGGCGGCCCTTACCATGGGAAGCGTCGCCATCGTCATGCTGTTCGCCGCGGGGACCCGGCTGCAGTACATCCTGGGGATGGGCGTCGTGGCGCTTCCGGGGGTCTGCTACCTGGTGCTGACCGAGGCCTACCGCATGCGGCGCATCACCGCCTTCCTGGACCCCTGGAAGGACCCGACCGACGCGGGGTTCCAGATCATCCAGTCCTGGCTTGCCCTCGGCACAGGCGGGATCTTCGGCCAGGGGCTTGGCGAAGGGAAGCAGAAGCTCTTTTACCTCCCCGAGGCGCACACCGACTTCATCCTCTCGGTCTGCGGCGAGGAGATGGGCTTTCTCGGGGTGATCGTGATCGCCTCCATGTTTTTGCTGCTGGTACAAAGGAGTATTAGAGTGGCGATCGCTGCCGAGGACAATTTCGGGCGTTTTCTCGCCTTCGGCATCGCGGTGCTGATCGGGCTGGAGGCGTTCATCAACATGGCCGTGGTGACCGGCATGCTCCCCACCAAGGGGCTGGCGCTTCCCTTCCTGAGCTACGGCGGCAGCTCGCTCATCATCTCGCTTTGCGCGATCGGCATCCTCCTGAACGTCTCCACCAGGATGAGGGGGACGGCATGAGGCTCATCATCGCGGGAGGCGGCACCGGCGGTCACCTGTTCCCCGGGATCGCGGTAGCGGAGGAATTCCTGGCGCGGGGCCCCGAGAACGAGGTCCTCTTCGTCGGCACCAGCCGCGGCATCGAGGCGCGCCTGCTTCCCAAGCTGGGGTACAAGCTGGCGCTCATCTCGGCCAGCGGCATGAAGGGGCTCGGCACAGCCAGGAAGGTTTTGAGCGCCGGGCGTCTGCTGTACGGCTACGCCCAGTCCAGGAAGATACTCAAGGAGTTCCGCCCCGACCTGGTCCTGGGTGTGGGAGGGTACGCTTCCGCACCGCTGCTCCTGGCCGCGCGCGGCATGGGGATCAGGCGCTTCATCCACGAGCAAAATGCCGCCCCCGGCATCACCAACAAGATCCTGGGGCGTTTCGTGGACGGGATCTTCATCTCGATGCCGGAGTCGGAGAGTTTCTTCCCCAAGAAGATCACCATGATGACCGGCAATCCGATCCGCAAGGAGATCCTCTGGGGCTTCCATGAGCGGGTGCGCAGCGTCGGTGAGAACTTCAGCGTCCTGGTCTTTGGCGGCAGCGCCGGCGCCCAGCGGGTCAACAGCGCGCTGCTGGAGGCGCTCCCCCACCTGGAGAGCGTGAAGCACAGGCTGAGGATCACGCACCAGACCGGGGAGAAGGATCTGGAGCGGGTGCGGCAGGGGTACCGGGCGCAGGGGTGTCAGGCGCAGGTGACCGGCTTCATCGAGAACATGTCGGCGGCCTACGGTGCCGCGGACCTGGTGATCTGCAGGGCGGGGGCCACCACCATCGCCGAGATAACCGCCTGCGGCAAGGGATGCATCTTCATCCCCTATCCGCACGCCGCGGACGACCACCAGAGGAAGAACGCCGAGTCGCTGCTGAAAAGGGATGCCGGCTTCATGATTCTGGAGGAGGAGCTGACGGGCGAGAAGCTTGCCGGCGAGATCCTGACCCTCATGGAGCATCCCGAGCGGCTTGCCGAGGTGGAGCGCAACGCCCGCAGCATGGCGCAGCTGGACGCGGCCCAGGCGATCGTGGCGGCCATGGTGCGGAAGGAAGATTAAGATTAAGATTAAGATTAAGACGAGTCAGATAGAAAGTTAGCGGTGGCGGAGCAGGTCAAGATTCAAGGGGTTTCTTAATCTCAATCTTAATCTTAATCTCTGCGACCAACGGGAGCATACGTGTACGGAAAGATAGAGAGGATACATTTCGTCGGCATCGGCGGGATAGGGATGAGCGGCATCGCCGAGGTGCTCCTGAACCTGGGATACAAGGTCTCGGGTTCGGACCTGCGCGGCTCGGAGATCACCCAGCGGCTGGCGGGGCTCGGCGGCGAGATCTTCTTCGGCCATGCCAGGGAAAACGTGGCGCACGCCGACGTGGTGGTGATATCGAGTGCCGTGCACGACGACAACCCGGAGGTGATCGAGGCGCACGAGCGGCTGATCCCGGTGATCCCCAGGGCCGAGATGCTCGCGGAGCTGATGCGGATGAAGTACGGCATCGCGGTGGCGGGGACCCACGGCAAGACCACCACGACCTCGATGGTGGCGACCATCCTCTCCAAGGGGGGGATCGACCCGACCATCGTGATCGGCGGCAGGCTCAACTCGATCGGGACCAACGCCCGGCTCGGGCAGGGGCAGTTCCTGGTGGCCGAGGCGGACGAGTCGGACGGCTCCTTCCTCCTGCTGTCACCGACCATCGCCGTGGTCACCAACATAGACGCGGACCACCTCGACTTCTACAGCGGCATAGAGGAGATCAAGGACACCTTCGTCGAGTTCATCAACAAGGTCCCCTTCTACGGCCTGGCGGTGCTCTGTCTGGATAACGGCAACGTGGCCGACATCCTGCCGCGGGTGAAGAAGCGCTTCACGAGCTACGGCCTCTCGGCCCAGGCCGATTTCCGCGCCACCGACGTCAGGCTGTCGGGCTTCAGCACCAGCTTCGTGGCGCACCACAAGGGGGTGAGGCTGGGCGAGATCACCTTCTCTATGCCGGGAGCCCACAACGTGCTGAACGCGCTGGCCACCATCGCCGTCGCCATGGAACTCAACATCCCCTTCGAGACCATCCGCGAGGGCTTTGCCGCCTTCGGCGGGGTGGGACGCCGCTTCCAGATGAAAGGGGAGGTGAACGGCATCATGGTGGTCGACGACTACGGCCATCACCCGACCGAGGTCAGGGCGACTCTCGGAGCCGCCAAGTCCGGCTGGGGGGAGAGAAGGCTCGTGGTGGTGTTCCAGCCGCACCGCTATACCAGGACCAAGGAGCTCTTCGAGGATTTCGTCAAGGCGTTTCACGACGCGGACGTCCTGATCCTGACCGACATCTACCCGGCGGGCGAGGCGCCCATCGAGGGGGTAACCGCCGAGGCGCTGGCCACCCGGATCCGCAGGCACGGCCAGAGGGACGTGACCTGGATCTCGGACCGCGACCAGCTCTGCGAGCACCTGGAGCGCGTGCTGCAGCCGGGGGACATAATGCTGACCCTCGGGGCGGGGAACGTCTGGCAGGTGGGCGAGAGCATGCTGGAGCGGCTCACCGCGGCAGGGGAGCCCTGAAAATGCAGCGCGAGGGGCTGGAAAAGGTGGCAGGCGAGCTGCGCGGCGAGATCCGGTGGGACGAGCCGATGGCGAGCCATACGGCGCTCCGGGTGGGGGGACCGGCCGACCTGTTCATAGAGCCCGCCGACCTTGCCGACATGAAGGACGCCCTGGCGAACCTCGCTGCCGGCGACATCCCGTATTTCGTGGTCGGGGGGGGCTACAACCTGCTGGTTCGCGACGGCGGCATCAGGGGGTGCGTGATCTCCCTGAGAGGGCTGGACAGCCTGAAGCCGATGCCGGGCGCCCGGCTCGAGGTGAGCGCCGGGGTGATCAACGGCATGCTCTGCAGGATCGCCGCGGAGAACTGCCTGGCGGGGATCGAGTTTCTCTGCGGCATACCGGGGACCTTTGGCGGGGCCGTCGCCATGAACGCGGGGGCGCACGGCGACGAGACCCTGCGTCGGGTCGAGAGCCTCACCACCCTGCGCCACGGCGAGATCGTGGTGCAAAAGGGTGGCGACCTGAGCTTCGGCTACCGCTATCTCAAGCTGCACCCGGGCGAGATCGTGGTCTCCGCGAGGCTGCGCCTGGAGCCGGCGGAGCGGCGCGTGATCGAGGAGCGCATGTCGAGCTATCTCTCGATCAGGGGGAACTCCCAGCGGGTCACCTTCCCGAGCGCCGGTTCCTTCTTCAAGAACCCTCCCGGCGGACAGGCCTGGCGCCTGATAGACCAGGCAGGGCTTAGAGGGGTGAGCGTCGGTGGGGCGCAGGTCTCCGAGGTGCACACCAATTTCCTGGTGAACCGGGGAGGTGCCCGGGCCACCGACTTCCTGGCGCTCGCGGCACTTGTGAAAGTGCGGGTGCAGGAGAAAAGCGGCGTGGAACTGGAAGAGGAAGTGCAGATCATAGGCGAAGGGTGAGAAAGTCCCCCTTTGGCAAAGGGGGATTTAGGGGGATTTGATTTTGACTTGATTCGCCACCGAAGGCAAATCCCCCCCGACCCCCCTTTTTCAAAGGGGGGAGCCGATGCTTCCATCATGCCAGGCAGCAGGTTTAGCGGAAGGTTAATTCGATAAAGCGTTTTGGATAAGAGGATCATATGACCATAGCCGAGCTGAAGGCGAAGAAGATCGGGGTGTTGATGGGGGGGCTTTCCGCGGAGCGGGAGGTGTCGCTAAACAGCGGCGCCGCGGTGCTCGCCTCGCTGGTCTCGCAAGGGTACCGCGCGGTCGGCATCGACGTCGGGCGCGACCTCCCCGAGAGGCTTTCCTCGGAACAGGTCGAGGTCGCCTTCATAGCACTCCATGGCCGCTTCGGCGAAGACGGATCGGTGCAGGGGCTTCTGGAACTGATGGGGATTCCCTATACCGGATCCGGCGTGCTCGCCAGCGCCCTCGCCATCAACAAGGTCTATTCCAAGGTGATGTTCCGCTGCGCCGGCCTCACCGTGGCACCCTACCAGGTGCTGCGCCGGGGCGAGCAGCTGAACCTCGCCTTCGAACTGCCGGTGGTGGTCAAGCCTTCCCAGGAGGGATCCTCGGTCGGGGTCAGCATCGTCAGGGAGCCCGGACGCATGGAGGCCGCCCTCACCGAGGCGTTCCGCTACGATACGGAGATCCTCGTGGAGCGATTCATCGCCGGCAGCGAGGTCCAGGTCGGGATCCTGGACGGGCGGGCGCTCGGCGCCATCGAGATCGTCCCCAAGGGGGAGTTCTACGACTTCGAGGCGAAGTACACAGCCGGCATGGCGGAGCATATCCTTCCGGCACGGCTTCCCGCCGCCATTTACCAGGATGTGCTCAAGGCCGGGGAGAGGGCGCACGCAGCGCTTGGCTGCGACTGCTACAGCCGCGTCGACTTCCTGGTGACCGCCGCGGGGGAGTGCTACCTCCTCGAGGTGAATACGCTTCCGGGGATGACGGACCTGAGCCTGCTGCCGGAGATAGCGCGCGGCGCAGACATCGGATTCGCCGAACTGGTGCAGCGGATCCTGCTGGCCGCCTCGCTGAAGATTTAGACGCTGGAGCTTTGTAAGCCGTGGCAGCAACCGCCGGGAGGCGGTGATCGCGGCAGCAATGCCGCTGCCACCGTTAGAACCTCAACCATTGAACGGTGTCCCCCATGCGTGATCTGCACGCCAAAAAACAGCGCCTGGTCCCCCATAACCGGGTAAAAAAGTCGCCCAAAAAGCGCAAGCCGGTCAACTGGCGCCCCATACTCACCTGGTTCTCCAGGGGGGCGGGGGCGACGGCGATCTGTGCCGCGCTTGGCTTCGGCGGCTGGCAGCTGTACGATCTGGTGTCGGGGCTGACCCTGCTGCGGCTGCAGACCATAGAGGTGTCGCCGCTTAGAAAGCTTACCCGCAGCGAAGTCCTGGCGGCGGCCGGAGTGAAGCCCGGCGACTCGATGCTCGGGCTGAAGCTGAAGGGGGTCGTGACGCAGCTCTCGAAAAACCCCTGGATCGAGCAGGTGCAGGTCAGGCGCTACTTCCCGCACACGCTCTCGATAACGCTCTCCGAACGCACGCCGCAGGCCGTCGCCAACGTCGGCTGCCTCTACTACCTGGACGCCAAGGGGGTGCTCTTCAAGTCGCTGGTCGAAGGAGACCGCCTCGATTACCCGCTCATCACCGGTGTGAGCGAGGAGGACCTGGCCAGGGATCCCTCCGGCACCAAGGAGGCGCTGAAAAACGCGCTGCTCCTGATCGCGAGCCTCAGGGGAGGGAAGGTCTTCACCCTTGACGACGTCTCGGAGATCCATTACGACAAGGGGTACGGCTTCACGCTTTTCACCATGCTGGGGGGGATCCCGGTGAAGCTCGGCAACGACGGCTTCGACGAGAAGCTCGCCCGCCTCTCGGGGATCTATCAGGAGCTGAAGCCCCAGATGCAGGCACTCGACTATATCGATCTTGATTACGGCGACAAAATAATAGTTAAAAAAGTGTAGTAAAAGGGGGGAGCATGTCCGGCAAAAGAGACAATCTGATCGTAGGGCTCGACATCGGGACGACCAAGATCTGCGCCATCGTGGGGAATCTGACCGAGGAGGGGATCGACATCGTCGGGATCGGCACCAGTCCCTCCAAGGGACTCAGGAAGGGGGTGGTGATCAACATCGAGAGCACCGTCGCCGCCATCAAGAAGGCGATCGAGGAAGCGGAGCTCATGGCCGGCTGCGAGATCAAGTCGGTCTATGCGGGGATCGCCGGCGGGCACATCAAGGGGTTCAACTCCCAGGGGGTGATCGCCATCAAGAACCGCGAGGTCTCCCCCGAGGACGTGAAGCGCGTCATCGAGGCGGCCAAGGCGATCGCCATCCCGATGGACCGCGAGGTGATCCACATCCTCCCCCAGGAGTTCATCATCGACGACCAGGACGGCATCCGCGAGCCGCTCGGCATGAGCGGGGTGCGCCTGGAGGCGAAGGTCCATATCGTGACCGGCGCCGTGGCGAGCGCCCAGAACATCGTGAAGTCGTGCAACCGCGCGGGGCTCGAGGTGGCGGACATCGTGCTTGAGCAGCTCTCCTCCTCCGAGGCGGTGCTCTCCGCGGACGAGAAGGAGCTCGGCGTGGCGCTGGTCGACATCGGCGGCGGCACCACGGACATCGCCATCTTCGTGGACGGCGCCATCAAGCACACCTCGGTCCTCTCGCTGGGAGGAAACCACCTCACCAACGACATCGCGGTCGGTCTCAGGACCCCGATGGCGGAGGCGGAGCGGATCAAGCAGAAATACGGCTGTTGCCTCTCATCGCTGGTCGGAAAGGACGAGACCATCGAGGTGCCGAGCGTCGGCGGCAGAAAGCCGCGCGTGCTCTCCCGGCAGCTGCTGTGCGAGATCCTGGAGCCGCGCGTGGAGGAGATCTTCACCCTGGTGAACCGCGAGATCGTGAAGAGCGGCCTGGAGGACCTGATCGCCTCGGGGGTGGTCATCACCGGCGGGAGCACCATCCTGGAGGGGATGCCGGAACTGGCCGAGCAGATCTTCAACCTTCCGGTCCGGCGCGGCCTGCCGCAGAGGATCGGCGGGCTCATCGACGTGGTCAACTCCCCGGTCTACGCGACCGGCGTGGGGCTCGTGGTATACGGGAGCAAGAACATCGGAGTGCACGAATTCCCGACCCAGCAAAGCGACGACACGGTGTTCCGCCGGGTGAGCCGGAGGATGAAGGAATGGTTCGGAGAGTTCTTCTAAAAAAACGTCTTTTGACGCATTTTGGACTTCCAATAATTGATTAAAAGTAGTATAAAATCGGCTAATTATTTTTGTTACCGCCGGGGGGCGCGATAAGGGGGAAGTCCATGTTTCACTTCGATGAAAGCATCGATCAGAGTGCGAAGATAAAGGTGATTGGCGTTGGCGGTTCCGGCGGTAATGCCGTGAACACCATGATGACGAGCGGCGTCACCGGGGTCGATTTCATCGTGGCGAACACGGACGCCCAGGCGCTCAGGATGTCCAAGGCGGCGGTCAAGATCCAGATCGGGACCCAGCTCACCAAGGGTCTGGGGGCGGGAGCCAATCCCAACGTGGGGCGCGACGCGGCCCTGGAGGACAAGGAGAAGCTGACCGAGGCGCTCAAGGGCGCCGACATGATATTCATCGCAGCCGGCATGGGGGGCGGCACCGGTACCGGCGCGGCACCGATCATAGCCGAGGTGGCGCGGGAGCAGGGGGCGCTCACCGTAGGGGTGGTGACCAAGCCGTTCACCCGCGAGGGAAGGCAGCGTCTGGCCAAGGGGGAGGACGGCATCAAGGAGCTGAAGAAACACGTGGACTCCCTGATCGTGATCCCGAACGACCGTCTCCTGGGACTGGCCGGCAAGTCGATGTCGATCCTGGACGCCTTCAAGCCTTCCGACGACGTGCTGCGCCAGGCGGTGCAGGGGATCTCGGACCTGATCACCCAGTCCGGCCTGATCAACGTCGACTTTGCCGACGTCAAGGCGATCATGAGCGAGCGCGGCATGGCGATGATGGGGATCGGCCTTGGCAACGGCGAGAACCGGGCAGTCGACGCGGCGCTCAGGGCGATCTCCAGCCCGCTGCTCGAGGACATCGACATCTCCGGGGCGAAAGGGGTGCTGGTCAACATCTCCGGCTCCGCATCGATGACCATGGACGAGTTCGACGCGGCCAGCAAGGTGATCCACGAGAAGGTGCACGAGGATGCCAACATCATCGTCGGCCTGGTGATCGACGAGACGCTGGGCGAGACCATCAAGATCACCGCCATCGCCACCGGCTTCGGCGACCGCTTCGACCTGGAGAAGGGGCGCCACGAGCTGAAGAACGTCGCCTCCGTGGTGAAGCACAACGAGATCAACCGCGAGATCCCGACCTTCATCCGCGAGAAGCAGCAGCGCGACACGGTTGCCCGGCAGCGCAACTTCCTGATGGACGACGAGGACCAGTACGATATCCCGACCTTCCTGAGAAAGTCGGTCGACTAGACCAGACAATAGGTCGACGGAAGGTTGCATCGGACCAAACTCCGTCGAACAGATAAAGCCCGCAGATGTTGCAGGCGCATCTGCAGCCCGGCCCCCTTCATTGGGAGCCGGGTTTTTTTTGTCCGATCAGAACTCCCCCCCATCAGGGGCACTGCCATTAAGTTACCTGATTAGCGTCAATCTTCCGCTGGTTGAAACTCCCCCCTCCCTTGACGGGAGGGGCCGGGGGGCACTGCCATTAAGTTACCTGATTAGCGCTGATCTTCAGCTGGGAAACCCCCTCCCCTTCAAGGGGAGGGTTGGGGTGGGGATGGGGCAGCCCCGGTGCCAAAAACACCCCCATCCCCCTCCTGACCTCCCCCTTGAAGGGG